>ERZ1673753.2042-NODE-2042-length-16206-cov-5.172930_pt1 | contig 16206 bp, 14 predicted proteins | sample MGYA00580201_ERZ1673753 | MGnify/ENA primary metagenome ERZ1673753 (study PRJEB41218, sample SAMN15661747) | gut metagenome | host: Homo sapiens | place: Canada: London | collected 2015-08-20/2019-03-30 | study: EMG produced TPA metagenomics assembly of... | reverse complement strand
GCTGCAGGGGCGGCCCACCCCGACCGAGCAGCCGGAAGCCGAGCTGTGGTTCGGTGCGCACCCGGGGGCGCCTGGGGTGCTGCTGGACCTGATCGAGGCCGACCCCGAAGGGCAGCTGGGGCAGGGGCGCAAGGCCCTGCCGTTCCTGCTGAAGCTGCTTGCGGCCGAGCGTGCGCTGAGCATTCAGGTGCATCCGACGAAGGCACAGGCCGAGGCGGGATTCGCCGCCGACGAGGCCGCCGGGATCGCCCGCGACGCCTTCGAGCGCAACTACAAGGACGACAATCACAAACCCGAGCTGCTGGTCGCCCTGGGTGAGTTCGAGGCGATGGCGGGCTTCCGGCCGGTCGCCCGCACTGCCGAACTGCTGGATCGGCTGGCCCTGCCCGAGCTGGATTTCCTGCGCGGCGATCTGCGCGGTGCGGTCGAGTGTGCGCTGCACATGCCGCCGGGGGATCTTCCGGAGATTATTGACGCCCTCACGCGGCGCTGCCGGGAGCTTGTGGCCAACGCGGACGATTGGGTGGGCGAGGTGGCGGACCTGGTGTTGCGCCTGGAGCAGCAGTACCCGAACGACCGAGGCGTGCTGTTTGCGCTGCTGCTCAACCGCGTGGTTCTGCAGGAAGGCGAAGCGCTATACCTGGATGCCGGGCAGCTGCACGCCTATGTACGCGGCACGGGCGTGGAGATCATGGCGAACTCGGACAACGTGCTGCGCTGTGGCTTGACTCCGAAGCACATCGACGTCGAGGAGCTGCTGAGCGTGGTGCGCTGGGAGGAGCTCGCGGATCCGCGTCTGCAGGCCGATGCGGATGGGGTGTACCACACTCCGGCGGAGGAATTCAGCTTGCGCAGAGTGGACGGGGAGGCAGAAGTCGCCGGGCCGGCAATCGTGTTGGCCGTCGGGGGAGCCACGGAATGTGGGGAGCTGCACCTGGACAGCGGCTCCGCCGCGTGGGTGCCCGCTGGCGAGGAAGCGTGTGTGAGCGGGAAGGCCTTTATCGCCCGTCCCGGGGCTTAGGCTTCGGTCCTGCCGTGGTGTCGGTGGGGCCGTCTGAGGCCTCGCCACTGTTAGGTTCCTTTGGATCCTCGGCCTCGTCAGTCCCGTGCTGCGGCTCGGCGGGCTTAGTCGAGTCGGAAGGCTCCAGAGGGGGGAAGCCATCCGTCGGGAAGGGGATCTCGGCGCTGCCGTCCGTGGCCTTGCCGGTCTCGGTGACGGGGCCGGGCTTAGTTGTGCCGGGCTGTTCCGCCTGCGACGCGCCCGGCAGAGCCGACGAGACCTGTGGAGCCTGCTGGGTCGACGGGGACTGGGGCGGAACCTGTGGCTGCTGTGGCTGCCCGGGGGACTCCAGGCCTTCCGCGACGATGGTCTCGGATGGCTGCGAGCCGTTGTTCTGCTGGCCGTTCCAGGCGTTGGGCGGCAGGTAGGGATCCTGGCCCAGCGGGGCGACATTGCTGAAGTTCGACCCATTCCCGGACTGCGGGGCGCGCGTGGAGTAGGCAGGAGGATCCGGCTGCGAGGTCGGCTCGTCGGAAACCACATCGTGATCCTGAGAAGCCGCTCCTGTGCTGATGGCGACAGTCGACTCCTCTGTCGTATTGCGCTTCGGGGAGGTGGCCTCCGAACCCGACTGCCAGGTCCAGACGCCGATGACTCCGGCCAAGACTAAGCCGACGATGGCGATGCCGCTGATGGCGCGGGGAACCGGGGAGTGCTGCTCACTGGTCTCGTAGATGACGGCGGTGCCCTTTTCTTCTTCGGCGCCGCGTTGTTCTTCTTCGGCCATCTGGCTCACCTCCTTTTCGGCAAAGATACTTCAATAAAGATCACAATTTGGTTAAGGCACAACAGAGCCTAGCAGGGATACACGGCTTTGACCACAGTTATTGGGCGTGTAAACGCGCTACAGTCGGTAATTGAGCGACAGAAAGGGCAGCACCATGAGCAACTGGGACGAATTCATCTTCTCGCAGGAAGACAACGTGGACTTCCTGGACGAACTGGCCGACCTGGACGGTCCCGAGGTAGCTGGGGCTCTCGTGGATGCCGTGAACCTCGCCCTGCGCGAAGAACAATCCGGTTCGGCGGATTACTCCATCGGCCTGTGCGCGGCCACGGTCGCAGCCATCTGGGGCGGCGCGCCCTTCAGCACGGCAACGGTGGCTGACGAACACCCCTTTATCCGCGCCCACATCGGCGAATGCCCAACCAACCTGCAGGAAGTTGCGCTGCAGCTGCTCGACGGGGAGATGGAACGGCGTGAGGGCGAGGAAGACCTGGAAGCCGAGGGGCTGGAAACCTTCGTCGAGGCGCTGAGCTAGTAGACTGTCTGAAGAAAAATAGCCCTATAGCTATATACCTGTACTTTTATCGAGGAGTCACCCCACCCATGGAGTTTAAAGTCAAGGATCTCTCGCTGGCAGAGGCCGGCCGCCACCAGATCCGCCTGGCGGAATACGAGATGCCCGGGCTGATGCAGCTGCGTAGCGAATATGCAGAAGATCAGCCCCTGAAGGGCGCCCGTATCGCTGGCTCCATTCACATGACCGTGCAGACAGCTGTGCTGATCGAAACTCTGGTGGCCCTCGGCGCTGAGGTTCGTTGGGCCTCCTGCAATATCTTTTCCACCCAGGACGAAGCCGCGGCCGCCATTGTCGTTGGTGAGGGAACCCCGGACGCACCCGCCGGCGTGCCAGTGTTCGCTTGGAAGGGCGAGACCCTGGACGAGTACTGGTGGTGCCTGAAGCAGATCTTCACCTGGGGAGAAGGCGTAGAAGCCAACATGATCCTGGACGACGGTGGCGATGCGACCATGGCTGTTATCAAGGGCATGGAATTTGAAAACGCAGGCCTCGTTCCGGATGCCGAGGATCATGACTCCGATGAGTACAAGGCCTTCCTCGGGATGCTGCGTGAAGCCTTGGCGGAGGACGATAAATTCTGGAACCGGGCGTCACAAAGCATCAAGGGTGTCACCGAAGAAACAACGACGGGCGTGCACCGCCTCTACCACTTCGCCGAGGAAGGCGTGCTGCCATTCCCGGCGATGAACGTCAACGATGCCGTGACGAAGTCCAAGTTCGACAACCGCTACGGCACCCGCCACTCCCTGATCGACGGCATCAACCGCGCTACTGACATGCTGATCGGCGGCAAGTCGGTGCTGCTGTGCGGCTACGGCGACGTGGGCAAGGGCTGCGCCGAGGCGCTGGCGGGCCAGGGCGCGATCGTAAAGGTCACCGAGGTAGACCCGATTAACGCCCTGCAGGCGCTCATGGACGGCTTCGAGGTTGTGCAGGTTGAGGACTTTATTAGTGACGCAGACATCGTCATCACCGCAACGGGCAACCTCGGAATCATCACGTTTGAGCACATGCAGATGATGAAGAACCACGCAGTGCTCGGAAACATCGGCCACTTCGACAACGAAATCGACATGGCCAGCCTGCTGCACCGCGAGGACGTCAGCCGCGTGACTATCAAGCCACAGGTGGACGAGTTCACCTTCCCGGGTGCCAACGGCGACCCGGTCTCCATCGTGGTGCTGAGCGAGGGGCGCCTGCTGAACCTGGGTAACGCCACCGGCCACCCGTCGTTCGTGATGTCCAACTCCTTCGCCGATCAGACGATCGCGCAGATCGAGCTGTACACGAAGTCCGACCAGTACGGCAATGACGTCTACCGCCTGCCGAAGATCCTGGACGAGATGGTTGCGCGCATCCACGTTGAGGCACTCGGCGGCAAGCTGACGACACTGACCAAGGAACAGGCTGAGTACATCGGCGTGGATGTTGCCGGCCCGTTCAAGCCGGAGCACTACCGCTACTAAATATGATCGTTAGCTTTGAAGGGGTCGACGGCGCGGGAAAGAACACCCTAGTCACGGCCGTAGAAAAAGAGTTGGTGGAACGCGAGGTGCCAGTCGCGCGCGTCGCGTTCCCGCGTTACGAGGAATCCCACCCGGCGATGCTGGCGCGAGAGGCGCTGCACGAAAACCTGGGTGACCTGATCGATTCCGTGCACGGCATGGCCACTCTGTTCGCCCTCGACCGCGCCGAGATTGGGGAAGAGCTGGCGGACTTCGACGCAGATGGTTATGTGATCCTGATCGACCGCTACACCGCCTCTAACGTGGCCTACTCCGCCGCGCGTGTCAACGGCGACGTGGCCGAGGTCGGCCAGTGGGTTACCCAACTGGAGCAAGAGAAGCTGGGAGTACCAGCGCCCGACCTGCAGATCCTGGTGGACGTCGAGGCGGAGGTGGCCGGGCAGCGCGCCGAGTCGCGCGAGGCCCAGGACCAGTCGCGAGCACGGGATGCTTACGAGCGGGACAGCAGCCTGCAGGAACGCACCGTCCGTGCCTACCGGGCACTGGCGGAGCAGCAGTGGCTGAGCCCGTGGGTGACAGTCGACAGCACCGGAGACGATTACGAGGCCCGCGCGGCTAAGGTCGCGGACCTGCTGGAAGAAATGAGAGGATGACAACCGTGGAAACGAAGATTCTGGTGGTCGACGACGACCCGGCAATCGCGGAAATGCTCACCATCGTTCTGCAGGGCGAGGGTTTTCGCACCGTGGTCGTGGGCGACGGCGTAGAGGCCGTGAAGGCCGCGGAGGAACACAACCCGGACCTCATCCTGCTGGACGTCATGCTGCCCGGAATGAACGGCATTGACGTCTGCAAGGCGATCCGCGAAACCTCCACGGTGCCGATCGTCATGCTGACAGCACGCACCGACACCGTGGACGTGGTGTTGGGCCTGGAGTCCGGCGCCGACGACTACGTGCACAAGCCGTTTAAGCCGAAGGAGCTGGTGGCGCGAGTGCGGGCACGCCTGCGCCGCACCCCAGAGGAGGCCCCTGCGGACACGATCGAGGTGGCAGACCTGAAGATCGACGTGCCCGGCCACCAGGTGATCCGTGATGGCCAGGAGATCGCGCTGACCCCGATCGAGTTCGACCTGCTGGTCACGCTGGCCTCCCGCCCGCGCCAAGTGTTCTCCCGCGAGGAGTTGCTGGAGCAAGTGTGGGGCTACCGCAAGTCCAGCGATACCCGCCTGGTGAACGTCCACATTCAGCGCCTGCGCTCGAAGGTGGAGAAGGACCCGGATGATCCGAAGATCATCCAGACCGTCCGCGGGATCGGCTACAAGACCGGCGAATAGGTTCTCGTGGAGCAGGAACAAGCGAAGCTCAGGAAGCGCAAGCCGGCCCGCCAAGCACAACCGAAGGCCCCGGGGCTCCCGCAGAAAGTGCAGGGGAAGACGCTGGCCGCGGGTGCGACGTTTTGGTCCGTGCTGCGCGACTTCTTCCGCCGGCCGCGGGATACCTGGCGGCGGATCATCAACTCGGTTAGGCTGCGCTGGCACCAGTCCATCCAGCTGCGAGTGATCGGCAGTGTGGTGGCCTCCAGTGCTTTCGCATTCCTGCTTATTGGGTTCCTACTGGTCGGCTTCCTGAGCCAGCAGCTGCTGGCCACCAAGTTCTCCGAAGCCGTGGACAGCATGGACCGGGCACGCACGGCGGTGGAAGAGCAGATCAGCGCCACCGACTCCTCCAACCCGGTGTCCGTGCGCCTGACCTCCGCCAGGGCAGTGCTGACTAACCGCTCGGCAGGGGTGGAGGAGACCAGTGTCCCGGTGTACGACTCGGTGCTTATCGCCAACAATGCGAGCGAGGCGGAAACACGGATCCCCAATAACATCGATATCCCCGAAAACCTGCGCGAGTTTGTGCGCCAGGGGCAGGTGGCCTACCAGTACGCCCGAGTAGACGGGGAAAACGGCAGCTACAAGGCGCTCATTATCGGCAGTCCCGTCTACTCCGACATCCCGGGGTTGGAGCTATACCTGCTGGTGCCGCTGACATCTGAAGAGGCCACTCTTAACCTCATGCGCGGCCTGCTAATGGCCGGCGGGATCGTCCTTATGATCCTGCTGTTGGTGATTGGTTGGGTATTCTCCCAGCAGATTATCGGCCCGGTTCGTGCGGCCTCGAAGATCGCCGAGAAGCTGGCCGCGGGCCACCTGCACGAGCGCATGGTCGTGGACGGCCAAGACGAAGTCGCCAGGCTCGCCTACAGCTTCAACGACATGGCGGAGAAGCTCTCCACCCAGATTCGCAACCTGGAGGAGTTCGGCTCGCTGCAACGCCAGTTCACGTCGGACGTTTCCCACGAGCTGCGTACCCCGCTGACGACGGTGCGCATGGCGGCGGACATGATCGAGGACAACGCCGACGAGCTCGACCCCCTGACCGCCCGTGCAGCTCACCTGATGACGAAGGAGCTCGACCGCTTCGAGACCCTCCTGGGCGACCTGCTGGAGATCTCCCGGCACGACGCGGGCGTGGCGAACCTATCCGCAGAGAAGGTCGACGTGCGCGGCGTGGTGCGCTCCGCCCTGCAACAGGTGCGCACCATCGCCGAGGAGGTTGGCACCGAGTTCAATGTGGACCTGCCGGAAGATCCCGTGGTCGTTGCCGTGGATTCGCGCCGCGTGGAGCGCATCCTGCGCAACCTCCTGGCCAACGCCGTCGACCACTCGGAAGGCAATCCGATCGAGGTGAAAATGGCCGTCGGCGAGCACGAACTGGCAATCGCCGTCACCGACCACGGAGTGGGACTGAAGCCGGGCGAGGAGGAGATGGTCTTCAACCGCTTCTGGCGCTCCGACCCTTCGCGCGAGCGTCGCACGGGCGGGACCGGCTTGGGGCTGGCCATCGCCAAGGAGGATGCCAACCTGCACGGCGGTCGCCTCGAAGCCATCGGCGAGCCCGGCGTGGGCGCTTGTTTCCGACTGACCCTCCCGCTGGAACAGGGCCACACCGTAAAGACCTCGCCGCTGCCTTTGGCGGTGGAGGCTGAGGGCGTCACTACCCAAGAACAAGAAGGGGGCGATGATGAGTAACAAGACCACAAAGGTCAAAAAGGTACTGTCCGCGATGACCGGGCTGGGTATGCTGGCGGCGTGCTCGACCCTGCCGGACGATACGAACCCCGAGGCGATCTCCAGTTACGCTCCGGCCCCCAGCGGGCAAGAGGCACCGACCCCGACCGATGGGCAGCCCTCTGACCTGCTGCTGCGCGATTTCTTCACCGCCAGCGCCCATCCGCTGCGTAACCACCAGGCGGCAAAGAGGTTCCTCACCGGCAGCATGCAGGGGCGGTGGCAATCCGACGCGCCGACGATGGTGCTAGACAGGATCGACATTGCCTCCGACGGCCCGGGCGACGATTCCAAGATCACCTACCGCGTGCGCGGCAACATCGTCGGCACGCTGGGCGTGGGTGGAGTGTTCGACCCGCAGTACAGCGCGTTCGAGACCAGCTATGAGATGCAAAGCGTCGACGGCCAGTGGCGCATCAGCAACCTGCCGAACGTCGTGGTGCTGGACCGACAGGACTTCGTGGGCACCTACCGCGCGCGCAACATCTACTTCCCGGACCTCAACGGCCGGGCGCTGGTGCCGGACCGCCGGTGGATCTACACCGGACAGCAGTCCACCGCCGCCTCCCTGGTCTCGTTGTTGGTTGCGGGGCCGCAGGACCGTTTAAAGAAGGCGGTGCGAAACCTTATTCCTGAGGACGCCACCGCCCAAGTCTCCGAGGACGACGAGGGAGACCCCGCTGTACACTTCACCGGCCTGCAGGAACTGTCCGCTGATGCGCGCCGGCTGCTGGCGGCACAGGTGGTGTGGACGCTGGCGGGTTCCGAGGTCCGTGGACCTTATGAGCTCACGGCGGATGGCACGCCCATGAGCGATGACATGCATGGCAAGTGGCTGGTGCAGGACCTTTCTCAATACGACCCGAACGTGCAGGTGCAGGTGCCGCTGCGAGCCGTCTCCGGCGGCGACATCTATCAGCAGGACGGGACGCGGGCGAAGAAACTGGAGGGATGGCTTTCACAACAGTATGTCGAGTCCGTGGCGCTAAGCCCGCGGGATGAAATCTTCGCGGCCGTGACTGGGCGGGGCGATGCACCACGCCAACTGATGCTCGGGGCGAAGGGAGACCAGCCCGTGAGCTCCGTACAGGCGGATTCGTTGACGCGCCCGACTTGGGGGCTGGATGCCACATCGGCCTACGTGGTGGCCGATGGCGAGCGGATCACGGAGATCACTCGCAACCCGGAGACCGGCGCCGTGGGGGAGCGGCAGGTGGACAGCTCCACAATGAGAATGGTGGACGGGAACGAGAAGCGCATCAGCGTTTTCCGCGTATCGCACGACGGCGCCCGCGCCGTGATGATCGTGAACGGACGGGTATACGTGGTGACGTTGGAGACGACCGACGATGGCACGAAGCGGCTGGGTGCGCCGGTGGAGATCGGCCACGCCGTGGGGGATACTGCGGTCAGCGCTGACTGGTCCGATGACGGGTCCGTGCTGGTGGGCACGCGTGCCAACGATGCCCCGGTGTGGGACATCGAGGTTGACGGGTCTTACTCGCAGCAGATCACGGGCCGCAACCTTTCCGCCCCGGTGGTGTCGGTGGCCACGGACGGCAGCAAGATTTATGTCACTGACGCAAATGCGTTGATGCAGTTTGACGTTACCTCCGAGGAGTCGCGGTTCTGGCGTGAAGTGCCGACCATGCAGGGAAAGCGGGCAACGCCAGTGCTGGTCGACTAGGCTGAGTGCCCGTGGGGATTAAGGGGGATCTCGGTGCGCTCGCGGGGCTGGTGTGGCGTGACGACTGCGTGTGTTGCGGTGCGGTGACCGGCGGGCAGCTGTGCGAGGCCTGCGGGCTCCAGCTGATGCAGCGTTGGCAGCGCTGGCAGCCGCGGGTGGCGGCAGTGCCGGTTTTCGCCGCCGGGGTGTACGGCGGCGCGCGGCGGATGCTTATTCTCAGCGCCAAGGAGAGACTGCGGCCGGCGGCCATAGACGTCGCCGGCAGGGTGTTGGCTGCCGGGATTCTGCACGTCAGCGGCTTAGGGTTGGTGCCGGATCCGCGTCTGGGGAGGGTGGTTCTGGTGCCCGCCCCCACCCGGAAATCGGCGGCGCGGAAGCGCGGCGGGGACATCGTTACCCGCTTTTGTCACGCCGCCGCAGCGCTGTATCCCGGAGTGGAGGTCCACCCGGTGGCGTGGCTGAGCGAGGCGAGTGTGGATTCGGTGGGGCTGGACCGCCACCAGCGTCGCGAGAACGTGGCCAGCAGTATCCTGTTTGACCCGGCGGCGGTCGGGCGATTGCGCGGGGTGGGGGAGGTCGTGATTGTCGATGACGTGTGCACTACGGGCGCCACAACAGCGCAGTTTGCGCTGGCTCTGACGGCGCGGGGCGTGCGGCCGCGATTGACGCTGGTATTAGCTGGCGCGTAGTTCACATAAATAAGGGGTATATGCACAAGTGCAGCAACGGCGATAGGTAGACTAGGGATTGGAACGATCGCCGTTGGAAGGTGGGTAATCCGGCCCGATTCTGGCGGTGAATGACTTTGGAGGTTGAGCAATGTCGACCGGCAAAAACTCGTCCGACTTTGGCAACGAGGAACTTGCTGCACCCGAGGCAGGCGTAGAGATCACTGGGCGCAACGTTGAGGTGCCGGAGCACTTCGCAGACCGCGTCAAGGGCAAGCTCGCGAAGATCGAGCGCCTGGACCCGACCCTCACGTTCTTCCACGTGGAGCTGCAGCACGAGCCCAACCCGCGCCGTGGTGACCAGCAGGATCGTCTGCAGATCACCGCAACCGGCAAGGGCCACATCGCTCGCGCAGAAGCTAAGGAAGACTCCTTCTACGCTGCCCTCGAGGTCGCCGTTGGCCGCATGGAGCGCTCCCTGCGCAAGGTGAAGGCGCGTCGCAAGATCGCCCGTTCCGGCCACCGCGCTCCGATGTCCATGGGCGAGGCAGCTGCCAGCCTGGTGGAAGAGGCACAGCCGAAGGCGGAGACCAAGCCGGAGGAGGTCGGCCCGTACGACGTCGATCCCTACGAGGATCAGTTCAAGCCCGGCCAGGTCGTGCGCAAGAAGGTGCACAAGGCCGCTCCGATCAGCGTTGACCAGGCGCTGAGCGAGATGGAGCTCGTGGGGCACGACTTCTTCCTGTTCATCAACGAGGAGACCGGCCAGCCGTCCGTGGTGTACCGTCGCCACGCTTTCGACTACGGCCTGATCACCCTGGAAGAGAAGGACGCAGAGAAGTAACCCCTTTCTCTAATCGGTCTTCAACCCATCAGCCGGCCCCCACGACTAACCCGTGGGGGCCGGCCTTTTATGTCTGGACTTGCCGGGTGTAGTTGCCCCCGGCCTTGGGGGTGGGGGTAGGATTATCCGAAGCCGACAAATTAGCTAACCCGTTTTAGAAATCGAGCAAAGGACAGCATCAGCGTGCTAGGACTTTCGAAAATCCTCCGTATGGGCGAAGGCCGTGCGGTTAAGCGTCTCGCGAAGATCGCCGACCAGGTGATGGACCTCGATGAGGAATACACCAAACTCACCGACGAGGAACTGCAGGCCAAGACCGACGAGCTGAAGAAGCGAGTTCAGGAAGACGGCGAGAGCCTGGACGACATCCTGCTCGAGGCTTTCGCCACCGCGCGTGAGGCATCCTGGCGCGTGCTCGGCCAGAAGCACTACAAGGTGCAGATCATGGGTGGCGCTGGCCTTCACTTCGGCTATGTCGCCGAGATGAAGACCGGTGAGGGTAAGACCCTGACCTGTGTGTTGCCCGCATACCTCAACGCGCTGTCCGGCAAGGGCGTGCACGTCGTTACCGTGAATGACTACCTGGCTAAGCGTGACGCCGAGTGGATGGGCCGTGTGCACCGCTTCCTGGGGCTCAGCACCGACGTGATCCTGAGCGGCAAGAACCCCGCCGAGCGCCGTGAGGCCTACAACGCCGACAACACCTATGGCACGAACAACGAGTTCGGCTTCGACTACCTGCGCGATAACATGGCGCACTCCCTGAACGACCTGGTGCAGCGCGGCCACAACTACGCCATCGTGGATGAGGTTGACTCGATCCTCATCGACGAGGCCCGTACCCCGCTGATCATCTCCGGTCCGGTCGAGGGCTCCAGCAAGTGGTTCACCGCCTTCGCGGCAATCGCCCCGAAGCTGACCCGTGACATCCACTACGAAGTGGACGAGCGGAAGAAGACCGTGGGCGTCAAGGAAGAGGGCGTGGAGTTCGTCGAGGACCAGCTGGGCATCGAGAACCTCTACGCCCCGGAGCACTCGCAGCTGGTGAGCTACCTGAACAACTCCATCAAGGCCAAGGAGCTGTTCACCCGCGACAAGGACTACATCGTCCGCAACGGCGAGGTCGTCATCGTCGACGAGTTCACCGGCCGCATCCTGGACGGCCGTCGTTACAACGAGGGCATCCACCAGGCGATCGAGGCGAAGGAACACGTCGAGATCAAGAACGAGAACCAGACGCTGGCCACCGTCACCCTGCAGAACTACTTCCGCCTGTACGACAAGCTGGCCGGCATGACCGGTACGGCGGAGACCGAGGCCGCCGAGCTGAAGTCCACCTACAAGCTGGATGTCGCCGCGATCCCGACGAACAAGGAAAACAAGCGTAAGGACCACGTCGACCTGATCTACAAGACGCAGGAGGCGAAGTTCGAGGCCGTGGCTGAGGACATCGCCGAGCGCGTGGAGACCGGCCAGCCGGTGCTGGTGGGTACCACCTCCGTGGAGCGTTCCGAGTACCTGTCCAGGCTGCTGCAGCGCCGCGGCATCAAGCACAACGTGCTGAATGCGAAGTACCACGAGAAGGAAGCGGAGATTGTCGCCCAGGCAGGTCGTCTGGGAGCCGTAACCGTGGCGACCAACATGGCCGGCCGTGGTACCGACATCGTGCTGGGTGGTAACCCGGACATCATCGCCGACATCAACCTGCGCGAGCGCGGCCTGGATCCGGTGGAGACCCCGGAGGAATACGAAGCGGCCTGGAACGATGAGATCGAGAAGGTCCGCGAGGAGTCCAAGGAAGAAGCGGAGAAGGTCCGCGAGGTCGGTGGTCTGTACGTGCTGGGCACGGAGCGTCACGAATCCCGCCGCATCGACAACCAGCTGCGTGGCCGTTCCGCACGTCAGGGCGACCCGGGCGAGACCCGCTTCTACCTGTCCATGCGCGATGACCTGATGGTACGCTTCGTCGGCCAGACGATGGAGGCGATGATGACTCGCCTGAACATCCCGGACGACGAGGCCATCGACTCGAAGATGGTCACCAACGCCATCAAGGGCGCACAGTCCCAGGTGGAGTCCGCCAACTTCGAGATGCGCAAGAACGTGCTCAAGTACGACGAAGTCATGAACGAGCAGCGCAAGGTGATCTACGGCGAGCGCCGCCAGATCCTCGAGGGTGAGGATGTGGAGAAGCAGATCCGCAACATGCTGAAGGACACCATCGAGGCATACGTCGACGGCGCGACCGCCGAGGGCTATGTCGAAGACTGGGATCTGGATACCCTGTGGAACGCCCTGGATTCCCTCTACGGCCCGACCTTTACCCACGAGGAACTGGTGGAAGGCGACGATTACGGCCGCCCGGGCGAGCTGAGCTCTTCTCAGCTGCTGGAGGCGCTGCTCGACGACGCCAACCGCGAGTACGACGAGCTGGAGGAGAAGGTCACGGAGATCGCCGGCGAAGAGCAAATGCGCGGCATGGAGCGCGCAGCTCTGCTGAACGTCGTGGACCAAAAGTGGCGCGAGCACCTCTACGAGATGGACTACCTGAAGGAGGGCATCGGCCTGCGTGCAATGGCGCAGCGCGATCCCCTGGTGGAGTACCAGCGCGAGGGTGGCGACATGTTTAACCGCATGAAGGACGGCATCAAGGAAGAGACCGTCCGCCAGCTGTTCCTGGTTCGCAACCAGCTGAAGCAGGCCGGCCAGGTGCACGTTGATGACCCGGCGGCCGGTAACGAGGGCGTGGCCGTGGACCGCGCTACGCAGACCACCATGGGTGGTTAAGAGCTAGATCAAGCTGAGGCTATCGATAGCCCAGACCTTGACCCCGCGCCGCGCGGAGCTGTGCAGTTGATGCAGCTCCGCGCGGCGCTTTTGCGTGTGCTGTGACATGCTGCCCGCAATCGCCCGCACCCTCTCGCCCATCTGCACCGATGCGCAAAAGCGAACACAGTCGCCCGCGCTGGGCTGGATGTGCAGACTTATTATTGACGCACCCTTCTCCACCCGCCCACTCGTCGGTTCCGGCCGCACGTGTCGGCGCACGCGAAGTTGCTCTAGCACCCGTTCGCCGAAGGGCGCGCGGCGCAAGTGGTCGATCGGACGGCGCCCCTCCAAGGCCTCCAGCCACATTTTTACGATCTGCGCGATGCGTTGGGGCGGTGGGGTGTTGGCGTCACGAAAAGAATCAGTGACCTCCTCCTCGGCGACCTGCACCGCGACGGCCGGGGTGGGTGGGCGCAGGAACACGAAGTCCGGAAGTGGGCGCGTGGAAGTTGAAGTGGTCACGAAAGAAAAACCCCCTGTTGTACATGCCAGTGATGCCGTACGGTGCGTTCCCCCGAAGGCGCCATACGGGCATAACTATAGCGAAGTGCGCGCCCCGCGGGGTACCGAAGGGCGAAAAGATGGCAGAATATAGGGCATGCGTGGACTAGTAGTTGATTATTGCGGAGTGTTGGACGGCGCCGAGGAAGACCGCAGGCGGTGGCGCAAGCTGCTGTCGGCGGCGCGAGCGGAGGGCATTGCCACGGCGATTCTTTCCAACGATCCGGGCGGGGCGGGCGCGGCCCCCATCCGTACGTGGCTGGAGGGAGGCTACGTGGATGCCGTTGTTCTGTCTGGCGAGGTGGGCGCGGAGAAGCCCTCGGAGGAGATCTTCCGCATTACTGCCGACCGTTTGGACCTGCCGCAGCAGGATCTGGTGCTGGTGGACGACAACATCCTGAACATCCGCGGCGCCGTGGATGCCGGCCTGATTGGCATTTACTACCAGCAGTTCGACCGCGCGGTGGTGGAGATCACCGGCGTGTTTGAGCTGGAGGGGGAGTTCTAAACCATGCTGGTGTACATTCCCGCGACCTTTGACATGCTGGGCACCCTCGCGGAGCAGGGGGAGCACCCGGTGCGCTCTGCGGTGGGCTTTGCTCTGACCCCGGCGGTGCGGGAGTTCTACACCGGCGGCGACGAGGAGGAGCTGGCATACACGGCCTTCCTGGATGCCGCACGGGCCTCGCTGCGCTTGCTCAGCGCGGGCGGGGAGGAGCGCTTCCCACACCGGCGTGTGGTGATCAGCGCGGAGATCGACGATTCCGCGGTGTCGTTGGCGCCGGCCGGCGGCGAGTCCGTGGTGCGGCTGGACCCTGCCGTTGTGAAGGTGCAGCAGTTGTTGGCGATCCATGTTGATGACGCCGACGCGGAGGCCGCCACGGCGAAGGCGATCGAGTGCATAGACGCAGCTGACTTGGGGGATGAGGACGCGGAGTTCGCGCTGGGGGACTGCGAAGACAACCTGATGAGCTGGTACGACGCGAAGGAGCTGCCGTTCCTGGTGGATTTGATGTAGCGGCTTAGCTACATTTCCCACTCGTTGTTGCTGCGCAGAGCCTCCAGCAGGCGGCGGATTGCGGTGACGCGCCGGGCGGACGCGCCGGTGAGGGTATCCAGGGCGCACTCCGGATCGGCGGGCGGACCCATGTGGGTGCAGCCGCGGGGGCAGTCTTCGGTGACCTCGCGGAGGTCTTCGAAAACGTCCACCACGGTGTCCGGGTCGACGTGTGCGAGCCCCAGGCTGCGGATGCCAGGTGTGTCGATGATCCAGCCGCCCGCGGGCAACTGGAGCGCGACGGACTGAGTGGAGGTGTGGCGGCCCTTGCCCACTCCGCTGACCTCTCCGGTGGCGCGTTCCGCGTCGGGGATGAGGCGGTTAAACAGGGTGGATTTGCCCACCCCGGAGTGGCCGACGAGGGCGCTGACCTTGCCCGTGATGTGCTCGGTGAGTTCGTCCAGGGAGTCGCTGACGCCGGTGGTGAGGATCTCTACGTCGAGATCGCGGAACTCGGCGGCGAAGGCGCTAGGGTCGGCAAGGTCGGACTTGGTGAGGCAGACCAGCGGGGTGAGGCCGCCGACGAAGGCGGCGATGAGGGCGCGCTCCACGAAGCCGGTGCGCGGTGGCGGATCGGCCACGGCGCTGACGATCAGCAGGTAGTCCGCGTTGGCCACGACGATCCGTTCGAAAGAGTCTGTGTCGTCCGCGGTGCGGCGCAGGATTGAGGTGCGGTCTTCGAGCCGGACGATGCGCGCCAGGGTGTCCTTCTTGCCGGAGGTATCGCCGACCACACCGACGTGGTCGCCGACGACCACATTGGTGCGTCCCATCTCGCGGGCGCGCATGCAGGTGACGAGGGTGCCGTCTTCGTCCAGCACCACGCCCCAGCGGCCTCGGTCCTTGGAGACGACCATGCCCCGCTTGGCGTTTTTATGGCTCGGTCGATCCTTCGTCCGCGGGCGCGAGCCCTTGCCGGGGCGGACGCGGACGTCGGACTCGTCCCAGTGGTGGGCGTTGCTGTGCCTTCGTCCCATCTAGCGTTCCTGGCCCAGCAGCTGCGCCCAGCGGCGGCGGAAGCCGGGGAGGGTCTTGGCGGTGGTGTCCACGTCGGAGACCTCGATGCCTTCGACGCGCAGGCCCAGGATCGCTCCGGCGGTGGCCATGCGGTGGTCGGCGTAGGACTCCCAGCGGCCGCCCTCCAGGGCAGCCGGGTGGATGATCAGCCCGTCGGCGGTCTGCTCGACATTGCCGCCGAGGGCGTTGATGTTATCCGCCAGCGCCTGCAGACGGTCGGTCTCGTGTCCGCGCAGGTGCGCGATTCCGTAGAGGTGGCTGGGGCCGTCTGCCAGGGCTGCCAGGGCGGCGACGGTGGGGGTGAGCTCCCCGATATCGTGCATGTCCCAGGTGATCCCGTTGACGCGGCCGGTGCCGGAGACAACTAGATCGCCGTGGTGGACGTCCAGCTCCGCCTCCGCGCCCATGTCCAGCAGGATCTGGCGGAATTGGTCGCCCGGCTGGTTGGTGGTGGCGGGCCAGTTCTGGATGCGCACGGTGCCGCCGGTGAGCACGCCCGCAGCCATGAACGGCGTGGCGTTCGACAGGTCAGGCTCCACGTGCCACTGGCGGCCGCTGATCGGGCCGGGGTGGACGGTCCACCGGTTGAAGGAGGTTTCCACGTTCACCCCGGCCTCGCGCAGCATCTGCACCGTCATCTCGACGTGGGGCTGGC
>ERZ1673753.2038-NODE-2038-length-16246-cov-5.203261_pt1 | contig 16246 bp, 11 predicted proteins | sample MGYA00580201_ERZ1673753 | MGnify/ENA primary metagenome ERZ1673753 (study PRJEB41218, sample SAMN15661747) | gut metagenome | host: Homo sapiens | place: Canada: London | collected 2015-08-20/2019-03-30 | study: EMG produced TPA metagenomics assembly of... | reverse complement strand
CCGGCCCCTCCATCACTGTGGCCGATGGCCGCGAACCCAAGGGCGAGAAGGAGGCAATGATCAACACCGATGCCGCCGAGAAGCACGGCGTGCACATCGGTGACACTCTGAAAGCTATCGACGTCCGCGACAGCCATGACTACAAGATCGTCGGAATCTACGACACTGACTTTTCCGTGGGCGGCTACCTCGGCCTGGCGCTTGACACTCAGGTCTATATCGACCGCTATACCAACGGAACCTTCCCCGACGGTTTTTGGCTGTCCGCTATCGACGGCGTGACCGCGGAGCAGCTCAAGGACTCTGTCCAGGAAGAATTCCCGGAACTCAAGGTCGTCACCGGCGACTCGATCGTCGAGCAAGCCACCAAGGAGATCCAGGACGGCCTCAGCTTCGTCAACTACTTCCTGCTGGCCTTCGCCCTCGTCAGCCTGCTGGTGGGCGCGTTCATCATCGCCAATACTTTCTCCATGGTCGTCGCCCAGCGCATGCGGGAGTTCGCCCTGCTACGCTCCCTGGGCGCCTCCCGCAGCCAGCTGACGACCTCGGTTGTCTTCGAGGCCGTTCTGGTTGGCCTCGTCGGTTCGGCGTTGGGCATCGTGGCCGGAATGGGCCTTGCCAAGGGCATCTTCGCAATCATGGACATGGCCGGGTTCGGCCTGCCGAGTACTGGGCTCAGCCTCACCCCGCAAGCGGTGATCCTGCCCCTCGTCATCGGTGTGCTCATAACCGTGGTTTCCGCATGGTCACCGGCGCGCCGTGCCGGTCGCGTGCACCCGGTCGAGGCGATGCGTTCGGGTGATATCTCTAGCTCGTCGCCGCTGAAGCTACGCACCATCGCCGGCGCCATCGTCTTCCTACTTGGTGTCGTTGCCGCGATTGCCGCTCTTGTTCTTAAGGACGCCGATACGGGTGCTCGGGCGAGCATCCTGGGCGTCGGTGCCCTGTTGGTGATTGTCGGTACTTTCCTGGTCTCTCCAGCGCTATCCATTCCAATCGTCCCGGCGCTGGGGCGCGTCTTGGGCGCTCCATTTGGGGCGATTGGAAAGTTGGCGTCCACAAACTCGCGCAGGAACCCGCGACGCACCGCAACTACAGCGTTTGCCCTGACCTTGGGCGTGGCGCTGGTGGCGGCTTTCGGCATGGTTGGCGCGACGATGAAAAACGCTATGGAGGACATGATTGGCGACACGGTGAAGTCCGACCTGGTGGTCAGCGGTCCGCAGAACCAGGGCTTCCCACTGCCGCAGGGTGTAGAGAAGGCCGTGGACGAAGCCGATGGTGTGAGCTCACATTCCACCCTGGGAGTGGCGCCCGTCAGTGTGGGCAAGCCCATGAGCGAGAGCAACGTGACGTACGCGGGAATGTATGCGTTCTACTTCAAGGGGCCGCTCGGTAAGTCCATGGGGCTTAGCTCGCTGGGCGAGGAGCTGAATTCCGACGAGCCGGGCTTCTACGCCTCCGAGGGTAAGGCCAAGGCCATGAAGTGGAAGGTCGGCGACGAGGTGCCGATGTATCGCGTTGGTCAGGGGGAAATGGGCAAGATCAAGCTGCTGGGCATCTACACCGAGCCGTTGCAGTCGCAGACGCTGCTCAACGAGGCCGCGCTGAAGCCCTACGTGGGGCAGGGCAAACCCCTCGACGAGACTGAGGATCTGAGCATCTTGCAGATCCTCGTCCACGGCGACGGGAATATCAGTGAGAAGGACCTGAAGGACAACGTGAGCAAGGCCGTGGAGCCGTTCATCGTGGCTGACGTGCTCACGCCAACCGAGTACGCGGGTACTGTTTCCAGCGGCATCGACCAGATGCTGATGATCCTCAACGCCATGCTCGCACTGTCGATCCTGGTGGCGATCCTGGGCATCATCAACACCCTGGCGCTGAACGTGATCGAACGCCGCCAGGAGATCGGCATGCTGCGCGCCGTGGGCATGTTCCGCAAGCAGGTGCGCCGCATGATCACCCTCGAGGCCGTGCAAATCGCCATCTATGGCGCGCTGGTGGGCGTGCTCATCGGCGTGGGCCTGGGCTGGGTCTTCGTGAAGGTGCTGGCCTCCGAAGGTTTGGATAGCGCGGTCCTGCCGTGGCAGCTGCTGGTTGGCATGATTGTGGGCTCCGGCATCGTGGGCGTGCTGGCCGCGCTGTGGCCGGCGCACAAGGCGGCGAAGACCTCCCCGCTGGAGGCGATTGCCGACTAAAGCCGGAACCTTGTCCGGGGTCGAAACTACAATGGCTAACCATGAGCGAGCAGACCCCGAACTCCGACATTGTTAACCTGCCCGGCACTGGCGGCGACGTGCAGACTGGCGTGGAACCGCTGAACGCCCAGCAGCAGCTGGAGCAGCTAAACAATTTCTTTGAAGATAATTATCCGGAAGTCTTCAGCTCCCTCGTCAACGACGAGGGGATTCCCTACAAGGATCAGTCCTGCCCCGTCCCGGCGGAGCTGGTGGACGAGACGGAGCGTATGTGGGCACGTGTGCCCGACCTGCTGGCGCATAGCAGCTTGCTGGTGCTGGGTGCGGGGCTGGACCACCGCATGCCGCACGTCGCCTATACCTCCCAGGTGCGGGCGGAACCCTGGACGTCGCAGCACCCCGCGCTGCCGGATGGGGTTGTGGGAACAGTATTGACGCCCCCTGATCCCACCGGGGCCGTAGCCGTCAGCTTGCACGGCGGACCAGGCTGGTTCGGTGACGGCGCAAGCCACGGTCAGTTCTGGCTTCCCCTCTTCGCCGCGATCGCAGAGCGCTCCGGGGTGACCATCGTGGATCTGACGTATCCGCTACCTGGCTACGGATCCTGGGATCTCACGCAGCAGGACGTGGCGGAAGCAGTCGCGCAGGTCAAGGCAGAGCTGGAGCCGAAGGCTTTCGGCCTGGTCGTATTCGGCAGTGGGCTGGTGGCCACAGGTCAGGTGGTGGGGACGGTTGTGAGTTCGGCTCTGGGGCCAGATTTTGAATTGGACTTCCTGGCGGCGCTTAGCCCGCGAATTCCGGAGGGGTTCGCGGTGGATATTGCAGGGGTGCCCACGGCAGTCTCCCTCGCGAGGTTCGACAGTAGGGGAACCGCAGGGGGCGTCATTAAGAAGTACTTCGAGGAAAGCGGCGCCGAGGTGCAGTTTTATGAGTACGACAGTGAGCACATTATTGCTGCTCCCGCGGTATGGCGGCAGCGAGTGGACGAGCTGGCGGAATGGCTGCGGAAGGTAGTTGCGGATTGTTGAACAACATTCTAAAGTGATACAAATCACTCATAGAAAGGCGCCGACATGTCGAATACAGACGAGCACGAGGGCGGCACGCCCGTAGCCAGCAAGCCAGTAGGCGGAAAACCCGAAGCAGCCCGCGCGGCTACATTCACCGCGTCGCTGGGCGCAATGTTCCTCATGGCCACCAGCGCCATCGGCCCGGGATTCATCACCCAAACCACCGTGTTCACGGTGGAGATGGGCGCGGCATTCGCGTTTGCAATCCTCGTTTCGATCCTGGTGGACATCGCCATTCAGCTGAACGTTTGGCGCGTGCTGGGCGTATCCGGCAAGCGTGCCAACGAGCTGGGCAATGAGGTTCTGCCGGGGCTCGGCTGGGTCATGGCAGCGTTCGTGTTCATCGGCGGGCTGATCTTCAACATTGGCAATATCGGCGGAACCGGTCTGGGTATCAATGCGATGCTCGGCTGGGATCCACTGCTAGGCGGCGGGCTGTCCGCAGCGATCGCCATCTTTATCTTCCTGTCGAAGCGCGCGGGCATGGCTCTGGATCGCATCGTCGCCGGCCTGGGTGCCATCATGATCCTGCTGATGATTTACGTCGCAGTCGTTTCCGCACCACCGCTGGGTGAGGCCTTGAAGAACACCGTGGCACCGACCGAGGTGGACTTCCTTGTGATCACCACTCTTATCGGCGGCACTGTCGGCGGCTACATCACCTTCGCGGGTGCGCACCGCATGATTGATTCCGGGCAGACTGGCGTGCAGAACGTCAACACGATCACCAAGGTTTCGGTCTCTGGCATCATCGTGACCGGCATTATGCGTGCGCTGCTGTTCCTGGCGATCCTGGGCGTGGTCGCTTCGGGCGTGACGCTGGCCGGAAACAACATGGCTGCAGACGCATTCCGTCACGCCGCTGGCGACATCGGCGTGCGCTTCTTCGGCGTGGTGCTGTGGGCCGCAGGCCTGACCTCTGTGGTGGGTGCTTCCTACACCTCCCTGACCTTCGTTACCCCGCAGTCGATGAAGAAATCTACCTTCAATTGGCTGGTCGTGGCCTTCATCGCCGTGTGTGCTGTGATCTACCTGATCCTGAACCAGGCTCCGCAGAAGCTGCTGATCTTCGCCGGTGCTTTCAACGGCCTGATCCTGCCGATCGGCTTCGCCGTCGTTCTGTGGGTGGCCTGGCGCCGCCGCGACCTGCTGCAGAACTACAAGTACCCAACCTGGCTGCTCATCCTTGGCTTTGTGACCTGGTTGCTGACGCTGTACCTGGGCTGGAGCTCTATGAGCAAGCTGCCGGGCATCTGGGCATAAGAAGAATCAGGGCTTAGGGCACAAGGCCCAAGAAAGGAAAGGGAGCCGCGGAGATGCCAGACAACATTGCAGCACAGGGGGTTGTGGGGCAGGAGCAGCAGGGGAACCCCGGTGCACTCTCGCCACAGCAGGCGCGTCAGATCTTCCGCAGCGGCACCGTGGCTCACACCTCGGGCTATTCGCGGGGCTATGCACAGGCGAACCTGATCACCCTGCCCCAAGCCCAAGCATTCGACTTCTTGCTGTTTGCCCAACGCAACCCGAAGCCGTGCCCGCTGCTTGGCGTGCTGGAAGCCGGACAGGTTTCCTCCGAGCTGCTGGCGGACGGGGACATCCGCAGCGACATTCCTCTGTACCGCTTGTACCGCAACGGCCACTTGGACAGCGAGGTTCCGGACGTGCGCGACGTATGGCGCGAGGATCTGGTCAGCTTCATCATCGGCTGCTCCTTCACCTTCGAGACCGCGCTATTGGATAACGGCGTGCCGGTGGAGCACATCGCCCAGGGCAAGAACGTGCCCATGTATCGCACGAACATCCCCACCAACCCCGCCGGGGTGTTCTCCGGCCCGATGGTCGTCTCCATGCGCCCCATCCCAGCTGCCCAAGTAGCCGACGCAGTGCGAATCACCTCCCGCTACCCGGCAGTGCACGGCGCCCCGGTGCACGTCGGCGACCCCGCGGCTATTGGTATCCAGGACGTGAACAATCCGGACTTCGGCGAGGCCGTGGACATCCCGGCCGGCACGATTCCCGTGTTCTGGGCCTGCGGGGTAACCCCGCAATCAGTGGTAATGGAATCCAAGCCCGAGTTCGCGATTTGCCACGCGCCGGGGCACATGCTGATCACCGACGCGCGCGACCTGCAGTACCAGGTGCCCTGAGTCCGCGCCTCTAATCCCGCACCCCGGGCGGGTCACGCTAGCCGAAGTAGCGCTCGATGTTATCGCTCGTGCGCTGCAGGAACCCGGCTAGCTGGTTGGCCGCCAACTCCCAGCGCTTCTCCGTAATCAGGTCCGTCACCGTGCGGTTCTGCGCAATGAACTCCACGTGGAACTCGTGGTTCAGCCGGTTGGCGCGGGCAAACCCAAGGCGCATCTGCGCCAAAATGCGATCCATCGAGTGATTCAACCCCGCCGACCCAGCGCTGGCGACAATAGCGCGGTGAAAATCCTGGTTCGCATCCGCAATCGCGCGGATGTCCTCCTCGCTGGCTTTCGAACCAGCGGAATCCCGCAGTTTTTCTGCGCTGGCGACGATCCCCTCCAACTCGTCCAGCCCCTCCCGCTGGCCCCACAGCAGAGCCCCCGGCTCTAGCACCATGCGGGCGGCGTACATGTCGGCCAAGTCCTCGCGAGTGGGCTCCGCGATAAAAACACCCCGGTTGGGGATCCGCTCCAGCAGACCCTCCGAAACCAGGGTGGCGAAAGCCTCCCGCAGGGTGTTGCGGGAGATCCCCAGCGACTGGGCCACATTCACCTCATTGAGCTTTTCGCCCGGTAGATAGGTACCGGAGGCGATGCCGTCAAGGAGAGCTGAATGCGCGATAGCCGACTGGGAGTGCATAGCAGTACAGCTTATTACGCAATGTGGCCCAGCGCGTCACCCTTCGACACATTGTCGCCCGGATTCAGCTGCGCCAGCGTGATGGTGCCGGCGGACTTGGCCTCCACCGTGGACTCCATCTTCATGGCCTCGATGGTGGCGATCGGCTGGCCGACCTCCACAGAGTCGCCATCGGCGACCTGCCACTTCACCAGCACACCGGTGTACGGGCACACCACAGCGTTAGCGTCAGCGCTACCACCGGCGGAGCTACCCGCAGAGGCGCCCGCGCCGGAGTTACCAGCGGCCGCGCTGGACCCGGTCGCGGGGGAGGCCGAGGTGGCGTCCGCACCAGAAGAACCAGCGGTGGCAACGCCGAAGGACGAAGGAAGGCTCACGCGGTGCAGGCGGCCGTCGATCTCCACGGTAAGAGTGGTGCGCTCGGTGTAAGCATCCTCGACGTCCTCCGGGGAAGAACCGGCATAGCCCGCGCCGATGCCCGGCTCGTATTCCTTATCCACCCAGTCGGTGTAGACGTGCAGATCGTCGCCACAGAACGCGGGGTGAGTGACGATGTCCTTGTGGAACGGCAGAACGGTGCGCACACCCTGGATGCGCATCTCGGCCAAAGCGGCCTGGGCGCGGCGCAGGGCAACCTCGCGGTTCGGACCCTTGACGATCAGCTTGGCCATCAGGGAATCGTAAAAGCCGGGGATCGTAGAGCCAGAACGCACGCCTGCATCCACGCGGATGCCCGGGCCCGTCGGAACCTCGAACTGGGTGACGGTGCCGGGAGAGGGGACGAAGCCATTGGCGGCGTCCTCCGCGTTGATGCGGAACTCGAAGGCGTGGCCGTCGCTGACCGGATCCTCATCGAAGCTCAGCGGCAGGCCGGCGGCGATGCGGAACTGCTCGCCGACGATGTCCACGCCCGTCACAGCCTCGGTGACCGGGTGCTCGACCTGCACGCGGGTGTTGACCTCCAGGAAGCTGACGGTGCCGTCCTCGGCGACGATGAACTCCACCGTGCCCGCGCCCGTGTAGTTCGCAGCCTGGCAGATGGAGCGGGAGCCCTCGATGATGTCGGTACGCTGCTTATCAGTCAGGAACGGCGCCGGAGCTTCCTCGACGAGCTTCTGGAAGCGGCGCTGCACGGAGCAGTCGCGCGTGCCCACAACGCGCACGTTGCCGTGCGTATCGGCCAGCACCTGCGCCTCCACGTGGCGGGGCTTGGTCAGGAACTTCTCCACGTAGCACTCGCCACGGCCAAAAGCTGCCTTGGCCTCACGGCCTGCGGACTCGAAGGCAGCCTCGATGTCGTTGTAGTCGTGCACGACCTTCAGGCCACGGCCGCCGCCGCCGAACGCTGCCTTGATGGCGATGGGCATGCCGTGCTCGTCGGCGAAGTCGCGGGCCTGCTCCCAGTTCGGGATGGGATCCGGGGTGCCGGGCGCCAGCGGGGCGCCAACCTCGGTGGCCAGGGCGCGGGCGGCAACCTTGTTGCCCAGGGTCTCGATGGCTTCCGGCGCAGGGCCGACCCAGGTCAGACCAGCCTCCACGACAGCGCGGGCGAAGTCCGCATTCTCGGACAGGAAGCCGTAGCCCGGGTGCACGCAGTCCGCGCCGGCGCGCAGCGCGATGTCCAGCAGAGCCGGGATGTTCATGTACGTCTCGGCGGCGGTGTTGCCGGGCAGGGTATAGGCCTCGTCGGCGATCTTGGCGTGCAGGTTGTCCACGTCCGCCTCGGAGACGACGGCGATGGAGCGGATACCGAGGTCCCGGGCGGCGCGGGCGATGCGAATGGCGATCTCGCCGCGGTTGGCGATGAGGACGGTCTGTAGCGGGAAGGTCTCTTGGCTCATGGGTTCGTTCCTTGTCGTTGTGTTGTTTAGGGTCTGTGGTCGCGCCTGCAGGCTATTCGAAGTCGATCAGCTCGAAGCGCACCGTGTCCCCCGGCCCCAGCTGGCCGGCCTTGTCTAGGTCTTTGTCGATGACGGTGGCGATCACGGGGTAGCCGCCGGTTACCGGGTGGTCAGCCAGGAACACCACGGGCAACCCATTCGGCGGAACCTGAATGCTGCCGCTGACCATGCCCTCGCTGGCCAGTTCGCCGTCGTGGCTGCGGTGCAAGGGCTCGGGCGATTCGCCACCTTCCGACAGCGCCAGTCGCAGCCCCACGCGGTTCGACTGCCCAGTCACGGTCCATTCGATCTCGGTGAATCGCTGCAGCTCTGCCTCGCCGAACCAATCGTCGCGCGGTCCGGCCACGCAGCGCAGCACGTTCTCGCCGTCAAAGGGGTTGGTCGTCGCGGTGCCGACGGATGCCCGGGCAGTGCGGCGCCCGGCCTTCAGCACATCGCCGGTGGCCACGGGCTGCGGCCCCAGGCCGGAAAGAATGTCGGTGGAGTTGGAGCCCAGGACCTCGTCCGTCACCAGACCGCCGCGCACGGCCACGTAGCTGCGCAGGCCATTGCCCGCCCCGCCGACGGGTTCGATCGTGAGAGTCTGTCCGGCCTTGACCTCCACGGGCGCCCCCAGCTCGAAGTTGCGCCGGCCGATCGATACGTTCGCGCGCGCACCGGTCACGCACACTGCGGTATCCACCAGTGCTTCCAGTTCAATGCCGCCGATGTTCTCCAGCACGGTTGCACTCGAGGCGTTGCCGACCACGTCGTTCGCCGCCCAGGCGCTCGCCCGATCGACCGCGCCGGAGCCGTTCACGCCGATGTCGCCGTGGCCCGCGCGTCCCGTGTCCTGAAACAGGGTCTGCAGCCCTGCATCCAGGACCTTTACGCTCTGGCGGGCAGGGACGATAGGTTTCTTGTCTTGTGACGCCCCCGCGCCCGCACCGGCCGTGGCCTCCTCTGTAGAGCCAGCCTCAGCGCTGATGGATTCGCGTACCTGGCGATAGCGCACAGTATCGCCCGGCTGCAGCAGCGCGGGCTGCTCTGCATTCGTATCCCACATTGGCTGTGTGGTGTGACCCAGCAGCTGCCAGCCGCCGGGGGAGGTGCGGGGATAGACGGCGGAGAACTGTCCGGCCAAGCCCACCGCGCCCGCCGGAACGGCAGTGCGTGGGGAGCTGCGGCGAGGTACGTCCCAGGTATAGGACTGGTCGCCTGCAGCCGGCACGCAGTAGGTAAAGCCCGGGGCGAAGCCACCGAAGGCCGCCAGCCACTGCTGCTGGGTGTGGCGGGTGATGAGCTCCTCGGTGGAGATGCCCATCAGCTCCGCGACTTCCGCCAGATCCTCGCCGTCGTAGACGACGTCGATGGTGACCTCCCGCGGGTTGGCCTCCGCAGAGTTTTGCGGGTGGAAGTCCCGCAGGGTGTTCAAGCCGGCGATGGCGGAGGAGTGGGCGTCAAAACAAACAAGCACAGTGCGCGCCGCGGCGATGGCCTCGACCTGACCGGGCAAGGGGCTGGCTACGAGCGAGGCGTGCCAGGACATCACTGTGTCCAGGTCGGGTAGGTCTACGATGACGGCGCGGGTGCCGACGGGGGAAACGGTGTGGCTCACAGGAAGCTCCCGATGGTGATGTTGTTGGACTGCAGTTCGGCGGCGATGCGCTCCGCCATGGCGACCGCGCCGGGGGAATCGCCGTGGACGCACACGGAATCGGCGGCGGTGCGGATGGTGGAGCCGTCGATGGCTTCGATCGTGCCTTCCTCGGCCATGCGCACCACGCGGCGGGCAACGACCTCCGGGTCGTGCAGAACGGCACCGTTTTCGCGGCGGGAAACCAGCGTGCCGTCCGGGTTGTAGGCGCGGTCGGCGAAGACCTCGTTGATCACGCGCAGGCCGGCCTTCTCCGCGTAGTTGGCGGCAACCGCGCCGGGCAGCAGCATCACGGGCAGGTCCGCGCCGAAGGCCTTGATGCCCTCGATGACGGCCTTGGCCTGGGCCTCGTGGTGAACGATCGTGTTGTACATCGCGCCGTGGGGCTTGACGTAGCGCACCTGCGTGCCGCGCGCCTTAGCCAGCGCGTTGAGGGCGCCGATCTGGTAGAGAACTTCGTCGGCCAGCTCGGCGGGGGAGTAGTCGATGAAGCGGCGGCCGAAACCCGCCTGGTCGTTGTAGCCGACGTGGGCGCCGACGGAGACGTTGTTCTCCGCTGCGGCGGCCAGGGTGTTGGAGATCGCGTGGGCATCGCCGGCGTGGAAGCCACAGGCGACGTTTGCGCTGGAGACGATGGCTACCATTGCGGCGTCGTCGCTTACAGGGTTGCCGCCGGTCGTTTCTCCGAGGTCGGCGTTCAGGTCGATGGAAAGCGGACTGCGGGTGGTGGACATGCGATCGACTCCTTGCGTGGCCGGGGAGTGCGAGGCGCCGCACCTCCGGCCGGATTGTTCAACAATGTGTGTGCCAGTTTAGTGACCTACACAACCATTGTGAAATCAATCACCCACTTGTCGCAACGGTGACCTGCGTTATTTTTTATCCCGCTTGTCCCTGTTGTCCTGCTTAGCCTTCTTGGCGTCAGCCTTGCCCGCAGCCTTAGTGCCAGCCTGGGTGCCGTCTTCCAGGATGTACACGCTGCGGTTGGCCTGCTTGGCCTTGTCCACTTGGTCCAGCAGACCCTCCAGGCGATTCCACAGGTTCGTGCCGATCGCCCGCTCCGCGCGCTTCCACACCTTTGCATCCCCAGTGCCCCACGCCACCGGCATGGGAGAGATCTCCTCGTACACCTTCGGACCGCGTGTCGGCCGGTAGCCGGTTACGGCCATGGACGGCACTCGCGCACCGACCTCGCGGGGAACACCCGGCACAGAGGTCACCGTGCGGTACGCCAGGGCGGGAACGGTCTTCGCTGGCTCGGTAGAGGCGTCCACAAGCATCAGCAGCACCATGTCGCGCGCATTGACCTCCGCGATCATCGCCGGGGCCAGCTGGTACATGTCGAAGTACTGCTGCGGCGTGCCCATCTTGCGGGGCAGCACCGGAATCAGGATCAGGCACAGTAGCGCGAACACACCCAGCGCGAAGCTAATCGCCAGGGCCCACCACTGAGAGCCCGCGGTGATCAGCAGCACGGCCACGATCACTGCCAGGACGGCGGCCAGCACGCCCGCCGAAACCTGCATACGCTTCGCATCGCGCAGGAACTCGTTGTGCTTGCGGGCGTACTCCTCGTCAACGTCGAAGTTGAAGTCAACCTGCATCGGTTGCTGGGCGGCGGACATGGGGCTCCTTAAAACAGAGGATCGGTCTCAGAAGATTCTAAAGGTCGAAAGAATCGACGATGCGGTAGCCGTAGCCCTGCTCAGCCAGGAAGCGCTGGCGGTGCGCGGCATAATCTGCGTCTAGTGTGTCACGCGCGACGATGGAGTAGAAAAACGCCCCGCCTCCGTCCGGCTTCGGGCGCAGAATGCGGCCCAGGCGTTGCGCCTCCTCCTGCCGCGAGCCGAACGTGCCGGAGATCTGGATGGCCACGGACGCGCCGGGCAGGTCGATGCTAAAGTTCGCCACCTTGGAAACCACCAGCGTCTTCAGCTCGCCATCGCGGAACTGCTGGTACAGCTTCTCGCGCTTAGCGTTGCCGGTCTTGCCGTCGATGACGGGTACGTCCAGCTCCGCTGCGATCTCTTCCAGCTGGTCGATATACGCGCCGATGATGAGCGTCGGCTCGTCCGGGTGCATCTCCATGATCTTGCGCACCACCTTCGTTTTCGTCGGGGTGGTGGCGGCCAGTCGGTATTTGTCGGATTGCTCGGCGGTGGCGTAAACCATCCGCTCGGCCTCGGTCAGCTGCACGCGCACCTCGGTGCAGTCCGCCGGGGCGATCCAGCCCTGCGATTCGATGTCCTTCCACGGGGCGTCATAGCGCTTCGGGCCGATCAGACTGAATACGTCGCCTTCGCGGCCGTCCTCGCGCACCAGGGTGGCGGTGAGCCCCAGACGGCGGCGAGACTGCAGGTCGGAGGTCATGCGGAAGACCGGGGCGGGCAACAGGTGAACCTCGTCGTAGATGATTAAGCCCCAGTCGCGGGAGTCGAACAGCTCCAGCGCCCGGTATTCGCCCTTCGACTTGCGCGTGACCACTTGGTAGGTGGCGATGGTTACGGGGCGGATCTCCTTCTTCTCTCCGGAGTATTCGCCGATCTCATCCTCCGTCAGGGAGGTGCGGCGCACTAGCTCGTCCTTCCACTGCCTGCCCGCGACGGTGTTCGTCACCAGGATCAGCGTGGTGGCCTTCGCCTTGGCCATCGAGGCCGCGCCAACCATCGTCTTTCCCGCACCACATGGCAGCACTACCACGCCTGAGCCGCCTTCCCAGAAGCTATCTGCTGCCATCTCCTGGTAGTCCCGCAGCTGCCATTCTTCGTGCTCCTGCGACAGCTCGATGGGGTGCGCCTCGCCGTCGACGTATCCCGCCAGGTCCTCTGCGGGCCAGCCGACCTTCAGCAGTTCCTGCTTGAGCCTGCCGCGCTCGGAAGGGTGCACAACGATCGAGTCTTCATCGATCTCTGCACCCAACATGGGCTTGATCTTTTTGTGACGCCGGATCTCCGTCAGCACGGCCCTGTCTGTGGTCTCCAGTACGAGCCCGTGGGCGGGGTGCTTGATGAGCTTCAGCCGCCCGTAGCGATCCATCGTGTCGGCAATGTCGATCAGCAGCGGTTGCGGAACGGGGAACCGCGAGTAGGTTTCCAGCACGTCCATGACCTGCTCCGCGTCGTGCCCTGCGGCGCGGGCGTTCCACAGCGCCAGCGGGGTGATGCGGTAGGTGTGCACGTGCTCGGGCGCGCGCTCCAGCTCCGCGAACGGCGCCAGTGCGGTGCGCGCCTCCTGCGCCTGTTCGTGGTCGATTTCCAGCAGCACTGTCTTGTCCGACTGGACGATCAGGGGGCCGGTGCCGATGCTCACTAGCTGGGTGCTCCTCACGAGGGGGTTGGGGGTTGCTCTAATTTGTCTTGAGCTTGTCTTACTCTTGGGACAACCATCTACTGTAGCTGCACTGTAATCACGCAGTTGTCTCCCGCAGCAGCCTGCTGTGGCGCGCTAGTATTCCACGCTGCTGAGGCGGTGCGGCTGCACGGTGAAGCTCTCGCCGCTGATTTCGGAGACCACGGCGATGGTGGACGGGCGAATCATGACGATTGAGACCTGGTCGCTGGTCTGCTTGCCTTCGTTGTCTACGTAGCTAATTCGCACGATGGTGCCGGCGGAATACGCCCGCGAGATCGCGGCCATCATCTCCTCGGCGGTGTGCACCACGCGGGTGTCGCCGTGCTGGCCTGCCGCAGAGCCCGCCACTGAGCCTGCCGAGTTAGCGTCGGCTCGATCCGCACTGTCGTGGCTGCGGCGGAAGCCCTCGATCGCGCTGGCGATTACCTTCGCGCTAGCCCCCGTTTCCGCGGGCAGCCCCTCGCGCGTGGGCGTGGCCACCCGCGAAAGCACTGGAGCATCCGCGTGCGCCTGCCCGCCCTCCAGGCGCAGCTGCACGCCCATGGCCTCCAGCCGGTCGGTAACAAACGATAGCTGTGCTGCGGATACCGCGACCGTTGGCGCGATCTTCCGCAGCCGCAGCCCATCGATGTCCGGCAGCGCCAGGATCCGGTCCAGCGCCTCGGGCTCTGCCACGCTCAGATACATCTGGGCCACCCCGGCCGTCGCCTGCGAGAGGCTGCGCTCCGCATCGTGCAGCATGTAGCGCAGCGCCTGCGGGACGTTCTCCGCCCCGCCCAGCGCGCGGGCCTCCAGGAACTCCTCAATCTCCGCAGCGCCAAGCCCCGCCCGCAGCGCCCGCTCCACGGACTCCTTGGACATTCGCCAGACACTGGCCATGCCACCGGATTCCTGATCACTGAACTTCGCCAGCATCGCCTGGTCGGTCGGGCGCAGCAGCCCTGGCGCCATGATCGTGTGATCTGCTTGCACAATCAGCTGCTCCACCGGGGCGGGCAGGATCTCCGCCAGTGCGTCGGCCAGATCCGCCACGGGGTCCGCAGCGGGGTGCGTGCTGCCGCTCAGCACTTCGTGCAGCGCGCCCATCGCTCGGGTGGGCACTGTGTCTCTTCTTAATGACGCCAACACGCCGACCTCTTTAGCCTCCTCCCACACCGCATTCCAGGCGGTGTGCGTGGTGCGCCAGGCTTCGCCGGGGCGTACGCGCCAGAGTTCTCGCTGAATTTCGGCTGGCTGGGGCGTGGGGGCGTCATTACCAAAAGAGCTAATACCAGCGAACAGCGATGGGAATGTCCGACGCAAACCGCGGGCGGCGTGCGATGCCGTGCCGGCCTCGAAGGGGCGGACGTCGGGCTCGTCGACGAACCACGGGGCGTAGGCGCTGCCGGCCCAGCCGACCAGCAGGATCGCCCAAGCGGTGGCGGGGGAAGCCTCCATGAAGTCGAGGGCGAGCTCCGTGGGTGCCCAGTAATCGCGCGCGGGCTGGCCGGCCGGGGTGGGAGTAGCCCGGCCACGGCCGATGAGGTTCGCGTGGGCGAGCCACGTCAGCAGGTGCAGAGTCGTTTCAGCGGGCTCGTCGCGACGCCGGGCGACCTTGTTGACCTCGCGGGTGCCGATGCCGCCGGAGGAAAGGGGGACGATTGGGTTGCGGCCGAGATCCTCGATGAGGTGGCCGAGATCCTGAATCAGCTGGATGGCCTGGGCCGCGCCAGCGTCGTCCGCACGGAAGTTGGTGGTGGAGTCGGCAGAGTCAGCGGCGGCAGTGCCCGAAGCATCGGTGCCGGCCTGGGGCGCGGCGGTGAAGTGCCCGCCCGGGTCGGCGATGAGCGTGCCGCGCAAGAGCTGCTGCACACGGCCGGTCAGGCGAGCTGTCGTATCGTCCAGCTGGTCCAGAATGCCCTGGCGCACGAGGGTGGGCAGGGGCTTAGAGGGGTCCGCGCCTTCGTGCAGGGACGCAGAGTGCCCTACGCCGCCTCCGTTTGCCAAGGTGGAAAGCAGGCGGCGCTGGCGGGGCGGGAGTTCGTCCACGACCTGCGGAAGTTCACTGGTGGGGATGGAACAGCGGGTGGAATCGACCAGTCGCCAGAGCTGCTCCGTGGAGGGCTCAAACATGCGGGGCAGATGGGGCGGAATCTTCAGCGGGGTTTGCGTGCCAGGCAGCTCCGGGTGGGGGAGGGCGAAGTCTGGCCCGAACACCAAGCCCCAGTGGCAGAGGGATTTCACGGCAGCGCGGACCTCGTCCTCGCTTGGGCGTTGCGTAGCTGGCGTGCCGGCGATGTCGAAGAGCTCGCCAAGCATGTCGATCAGCTCCGTCGCCGTGCACGGGTGATGGACCGCATCGAGTTCACAAGCTGCATGGCAGACGGCAAGCTCGAGGGAGTTCAGGTGGAGCAGAGCCGGATCGGGGGAATCCGCGAATAACTCCGAGTGGCGGCTACGTCCGGGGGTGGAAACGGCAGCGGACAAGGTGTCGAGCGCGGCGTTGCTGCCGGTGAGGTTCTCCACGAATGCTGCGGGGTTCGATGCCAGCAGGCGAGTGAGCAGGTCTGCGAGCGCTTCATCCGTCTGTGCGAACAGCCAGTCCCCGTAGGAGGGAAACTCGCTGCGGAGAGAGGCAGGGGAGCCGCCATCAGCGGTGGAGTTCGCGGAGTTGTGATGCATAATCGCCCTATTTTAGCTGGAAACTTAGCGTTTTTGGGGTGCGGTACATGGCACGGCCTAGGCGGAAAGCGGTCGAGTGGCGGTTTGAGACGTGGGGCAATGCGGCGAAACGGGTGGGGATGTGGGTGGAAATCAGCACTTCGTGTGTCCTTTTCCCTCGCGATGTGCAAAGATACAACTATGGCTAACGTTGAGAAGAAGGGCTATGTCGACGCAGGCTGGCCGACCGATATTCCAGAGGGCCGTCACGCTGTTACCGAGCTGGTGGCCGATACCGCGGGTGCTCTGAGCCCCTACGGTGACATTGAGTTCCCCGTCGATGCTTCCGAGCTTCCGTACGTGCATTCGTTCACCGTTATTAACAAGTAACTGAACTAGCAAACTAATAAGGTGGCGCGCCTCCCCATATGGGGAAGCGCGCCACCTTTTCTTTAATTAACCTTTGTTTGCTCCCGCGGGTGCTCATCGGAGCGCCTAACCAGCGGCCACGAAAAAACCGGGCGGGAACGCTACTGCGTGCCGACCCGGTTTAAAGCTAGAAGCTGCTCTTAGTGAGGCAGGATAGCCTGCAGCTGAGCGGAGTACTGCTTGTAGGTG
>ERZ1673753.2029-NODE-2029-length-16308-cov-4.083000_pt1 | contig 16308 bp, 12 predicted proteins | sample MGYA00580201_ERZ1673753 | MGnify/ENA primary metagenome ERZ1673753 (study PRJEB41218, sample SAMN15661747) | gut metagenome | host: Homo sapiens | place: Canada: London | collected 2015-08-20/2019-03-30 | study: EMG produced TPA metagenomics assembly of... | reverse complement strand
CGCCAAACTAGCTTGTTTAAAAATAAGTAGGCACAAATGAGACGCGTTCTTCAATACATTGGTAGCCTAGACAGGGGCGGTGCGCAAAGCGCTATTTTGAGTCTCTATAAGGAGATTGATCGCAACGAGTGGCAGTTTGACTTTGTCACTCATGATCGGGCTTCCGGAGACCTCGATTCTCTTGTCCGTTCATATGGCGGTCGGGTATTTCATCTGCCGTCTTTGGAGTCTGCGGGCCTCCTTGAGTTCGTCTCAAATTGGAATTCTTTTTTTTCTGATCATGAGGAATGGTGTATTCTTCATTCGCACATGCGATCTACTGCATCTCTCGTAGTGCCTGTTGCCAAAAAAGCCGGGTTGGCGACTATCGTCCATAGCCATAGCACTAGGAATGATGAAGGGATAAGGGCCGTTGTCAAGGCAGCGCTTCAATACCCGATACGCTTTGAGTCTGACTTCTTTGTTGGATGCTCAAGTGAGGCAGGTAGGTGGCTTTTCGGCGATCGCGCTTTCAATAGCGACCGCTACCTATACCTTCCGAACGCTATCGATATTGATAGATATGCATTTGACGAAAGTAACCGTTCAAGACTGCGTGGACAGCTTGGGTTGGATGGCAAGTTAGTCTTTGGCCATGTCGGAAGGCTTCACGAATCGAAGAACCACGGCTTCTTGATTGATGTGTTTAAGGGGCTAAAGAAGAAATATCCCAACTCTATTTTGCTACTGGTGGGTGACGGTCCTCTTCGCAGCCAAATCGAATGTTTAATCGAGTCTGAGGGTTTAACTGATTCGATTGTTCTTCTAGGCAATCGTTCTGACGTACCCGAACTACTTCAAGCGATGGACGCTTTTGTCTTTCCATCAAAATGGGAGGGTCTTCCGGTTTCGGTTGTGGAGGCTCTTGCTTCGGGGTTGCCTTGCTATATCTCTGATACGTTGACACATGATGTGGATATCTGCAATGCGGTCACTCGCTTGCCTATTGATGACCCGAAACTGTGGGCTGATTCCATAACGATTCCATTCAGGATTGATGCAAAGCGCGATATCGAAGCGGCTGGTTTTGATATCCACGATTCTGCGCAAAAGCTCGTTAATTTATATGAAAAGGCAGAACGTATAGCTAACGAAAGGAAATGCCGTTGACGAAGTACATCATGCGGCTTGACGATGCATGCCCGCATTGGGATGCCGAGAAATGGAAGCGTGTCGAATTTATCCTTGATAATCATGGGATTAAGCCTCTCGTAGGTTTGATTCCCATGGTCGAAGATCCTGTTCTCGTTGCATATCCTGAGGACGATGCGTATTGGAATCGTGTTGAAGGATGGCGCAAAAAAGGTTGGGAGCTTGCCTTGCATGGGTGCACACACGTGTACGCTACGGAAGATGGCGGCTTGAATCCTGTTAACAGGCGCTCGGAGTTCGCTGGTCTGCCCCTGGAGAATCAGCGCGAAAAGATATCACGCGGTGTTTCTGAGCTTGCGGAGCGCGGCATCCATCCGCGAGTTTTCTTTGCGCCCTCTCACACTTTTGATTTGAACACGCTTGAGGCATTGCGAATTGAGAGCAATATCCGCGTCGTTTCTGATACCGTCGCTTTTGCCCCTTACTCTAAGTATGGGTTTACTTTTGTTCCGCAGCAGTCTGGCAGGGTCAGGTCTTTAAAGATGCCAGTGGTAACTTTCTGCTACCACCCTAATATCATGTGCGAATCTGACTTTAATCAGCTTGAGACATTTCTCAGCAAGAATTACAACAAGTTCGTCCCTTTCCCAACGAACCAGGTGAAAAACGGACCTAACGTTTTGGATTTTATTGCTCGAAAGCTTTACTTTGCTAGAAGAGCATAGGTAGTATCTGATGAAGATTCTTTTTTATATAAATCAAATCTATGAAGGCGGCGCGGAGCGTGTGATTACGCAGCTCGCATCATCCTTCGCCGATACGGGGCATGAGTCCATCCTTGTGACTTCATTTGAGCATTCAGATGAGTATGATTTCTCGAGGAAGGTTCGCAGGTTTTCTCTTGAAGGAAAACAGCTTGAACAGTCACGGATTAAAAGAAATGTTTCTCGCATTCAAAAGCTTCGGAAAATCTTAAAAGGAGAAGCACCCGATATAGTCCTATCGTTCATGATGGAACCGAACTTTCGCGCACTTATCTCATCGTTTGGGCTTCCATGCAAAAATATTGTTTCGGTGCGTAATGACCCGAATAGAGAGTATTCGGGAAAGGTTGGCTCATTCGTTGGCAAAGTTCTCATGCCTCTCCTGGCGGACGGCTGTGTTTTCCAAACCAAGCAGGCATCTGAGTGGTTCCCAGAGCGCCTTCGCGAAAAGTCCAGCGTGATTCACAACGAGGTGGCTCATGTCTTTTTTGAGACTGAGCGATCGGGCGAGGAAAAATATTGGGTTGCTTTTGGTAGACTCACTTCGCAAAAAAATTATCCGATGATGATTAAGGCTTTTGCGGAGGTTATTAAAAGCCATCCTGAGCAAAAGTTAAAGATATACGGTGCCGGTGCACAGCATAAAGAACTTGAGAATCTTATTTTTCGTCTTGGCCTTTCTACAAGTGTTTCGCTTGAAGGCCAAACCCATGATGTCCCATCTGTACTCTCTAGTGCAATTGGGTTTCTTATGACCTCGGATTATGAGGGGATGCCCAATGCCCTCATGGAGGCTATGGCCATGGGGTTGCCTTGCATAGCCACAGATTGTCCTTGCGGCGGACCTGCTGAACTTATTGTTGACGGCGAGAATGGATTTCTTATCGCAACTGGTGATGAAGCCGCTCTATCTGGTCGCGTGAATTCAGTTGTTGAGAATCATTCGTTGCGTGAGTCTGTCGGCGCAGAAGCTGCGAATAGTATGGGTCGATTTCTTCCTGAAGAGACGTTTGCTCGATGGGAAGCATATTTTAATCGCATCTATGGGGGCGATGCTTAGTGTGGGAGCTACTTATCGTCCTTTATGCGCTCACTTCTTTTTTTGCGCTCTGGCATGAGTGTTACTCATTGTTTATATCCGAGAGGTTCTCTGTCGGCTCCTTCTGCAAGCTTTGGTTCATCGTTGTGCAGTTTTGTCTTCCGTGTTACCTGATGTTAAGGTACTTTTTGTTCGGCGTTCCCGCTAAGTCAAGTTACGCATCTATTAGCTATGACGACTCCGCCTTGACTTCCGCTTATGTTGTGTTCTTGTTCTCGCTCGTTGCCTATTGTGTTCTTGTTGCAACTACTAAAACAAATGGCTTGGCGTCCTCTGCCGTTTCCCCTGATTGGGGTGACGCTGGAGAAGGCTATGCGATGAAACGTCTTCGTATAGCTGCTTTTCTCTGTCTTTCGGTCGGCGCCTTATGCTTGTTCCTCTGGTCGAGTGCCTATGGCTCAATTTTTGATCTTATCGAGGTCGGTAATGCAGTGCGTGGCGGCTGGAATACCATTCACAATTCCTTTGCTATGTTCAAGCATCCATCTAGGCTCGTCCTCGTTTCTTCTTATATTTACTTCGCGCTACTTTATTCGAAACGGTCAAAATTCTTTTCCATTGACTCAATTCTGTTGATCGCATCGGTATTTCTTTCGATGCTGTTCCTCTTCGCGAATGACGGGCGACTTTCCATGGCCTTCTACTTTATGGGTTTTTTCCTAGTTGTTCTCTACACGAAGTTGTTCATACAGAAGAAAGTATTTGACTTGAGAGCTGGGCTTCTTGCCGTCGTAATTTGCGTACTTTTGATTGCCGTTATGCTCAATATGGACTCAGTGACTTACTTTATTCGGCATGGTCAATTCCCGTCCGCCGGAGATAAAGACGGTTCTTCGATTATCGAAGAGATTCTTTTCGATCCCGCAAGCGATCTTACTGTAGTGAGTAACTTCCTCAATGGCAGGCTTACCTTTATGCTTCTACACGATTTTGTTTACGGGATCTTCGCTTGGCTTCCCCAATCGCTTAGTCCTTCGTGGGCCCTTCGACTTTGGACCGTCAATACGCAAGCCGTTAGCCCTATGTTTACGACTGGCGAGATTCCATGCGGTCTCTTAGCGCAGAGCGTATATGACTTAGGCATTGTCGGCGTTATTTTTATTCCATATTTGTATGGGCTGATTCTTCATTTCACCGACAAGAAAATCGTCCCGAACATCGGAAATCCCTTTGTTATGGGCCTTTTCGCCTATCTATTCACTGACCTTCTTAGAGTTGTTTCTTACGCGATGCTCTACGACATCGTTCTTGACTTGTTCCCACTCGCTATAGCACTCGTCATCTATTATTTCTCTGACTTTCTAGTCAACCGTAGGAAAGCGATAACTCCCCGATTTATGGCAGGGGAAAGGCGTTCGTGATGATTGGATATTCAGAATCATTCACCGCTATTTACTTGCTAAAAAGAGGTTATTTTTATGAATATGCTGGCTAAAGTCATTCACAATCCCTGGTCTCTTTACGTCTTTGCATCAGGGTTTGGCTTAACTGATTGGATTCCCGACGAACCACATCTCAGGGCAATGTATAGGGGGACCGTCGGGGGAAAGCTTGACCTGCAAAATCCCAAGACGTATAACGAGAAACTCCAGTGGCTCAAGATTCACGATCGCAATCCTCTCTACAACACCCTTGTGGACAAGTACCGAGTGAAGCCTTGGGTCGCCGAGCGCATCGGCGAGGAGCATGTCACCAAGACGTACGCAATGTGGGAAAACGCCGAGGATATCGATATCACAGATCTTCCGGAGCGCTTCGTTCTCAAGACGAACCATGATAGCGGTGGCGTAGCCATTTGCAGCGACCGAAATACCTTCGACCTCGACGCCGCGAAGAAGAAGCTGGCGAAGCATCTTAAAACTAATTACTTCTGGCGTACCCGAGAGTGGCCATATAAGGATGTCAAGCCATGCATTTTCGCTGAGGAGTATCTATATCCCGCTGAGGGCAAGAGCGACCTGACCGATTACAAGATCATGTGTTTTGATGGAAGGGTCCGCTGCGAGTTCACCTGCACCGATCGTGCCGAGGGTGGCTTGCGTGTGGATTTCTTCGACCCCGAATGGAACCACCTGCCGTTCACCAGACATTATCCCAATGCGGATGTTCCTCCGGAAGCCCCCTCGAGTTTGAAGCAGATGGTTACCGACGCTGAGCTGTTGTCAAAGGAGATCCCGTTCGTTCGAGCCGACTTCTATGAGGTCGCCGGCCAGTATTACTTCGGAGAGCTGACGTTCTTCCCCGGCGGCGGTTTTGAGGAGTTCGACCCCTCCTCGTGGGATGAAACGCTCGGCTCCTGGATTAAGCTCCCGAATAGTATCGGGGGGGTGCTTCCTAGGTGAATCGTCGATGCTGTTGGTCCATGGCAACGTGAGACCTGAAAGCTGTCCTGCAGACTATAAGGTCAGCTGCTTTAACGGCGAGCCGAAGCTCATCGAAGTTCATCGCGGGCGCTTTTCCGATCATACCTGCGACTACTTCACTCCGAGCTGGGAGCCTTTGCCTGATATTGAATGGGCTGGCATCCCTAAGTCCAAAGGTGAGATCGCTGCCCCCTCTAGACTCCAGGAGATGCTCGATTACAGCTTAGTTCTCACCGAGGGGTTCCCAGAGATGCGCGCTGATTGGTATTTGGCGGGGGATAGGCTCATTTTCGGCGAGCTCACGCTTTTCAACGATGCCGGTTTCGGCGTTATCGATGATGGTACGGATTCCCTGTTAGGCTCCTTTATCGATCTTGATTTGGCTTATGGGAATAAATGATTGAAGGAAGATGACTGACGAATTAAGTAAAAAGGCTTCTTCGGCTACCAAATGGTCCCTTGTGACCGAGGTGGTCGTTAAGCTCATATCGCCGCTCACCCAAATCGCCCTCGCACATATTCTGGCGCCTGAGGCTTTCGGTGTCGTCGCGACCGTCACGATGGTGACGAGCTTCGCCGACATGCTCTCCGACGCGGGCTTCCAGAAATATCTCATCCAGCACGAGTTCGAGGACACGGGCCATCTCTACCGCAGCGCGAACGTCGCCTTCATGACAAACCTGTTCGTCTCGCTCGTGCTCTGGCTCCTCGTCGGGATCTTCAACGAACCCCTCGCCGCGCTCGTTGGCAACGACGGGCTCGGGATCGTGCTCATCGTCGCTTGCGCTTCCCTTCCCCTCACCGCCCTGAGCAGCATCCAGCTTGCGCTGTTCCACAGGACGTTCGCCTTCAAGGAGCTCTTCGTCGTCCGCGTCGCCGTAGCCCTCGTCCCCCTCGTCGTCACCGTCCCCTTGGCGCTTCTGGGCTTCGACTTCTGGTCGCTGGTGATCGGGACAATCGCCGGCAACCTGGTGAATGCGCTTGTCCTGACCCTGAAGTCCGATTGGAAGCCGTTGCTCTTCTATTCCTTCGCCGAGCTGAGGGAGATGATCTCGTTCAGCGCGTGGACGCTCCTCGAGCAGTTCTCCATCTGGCTCACTTCCTGGATGGGCACCTTCATCGTCGGGTCGCTGCTGACCTCGTACTATCTCGGTCTGTATAAGACGTCGATCTCGATGGTCAACACCGGCATGGGCATCATCACGAGCGCTACGACCCCCGTGCTGTTCGCCGAGCTCTCCCGAAGGCAGGGGGACGACGAGTCGTTCCAGTCCGCCTTCTTCCGTATGCAGGAGAAGGTCGCCCTGTTCGTCGTGCCACTCGGTTTCGGGATTTTCTTCTATCGCGACTTCGTCACCACGCTCGTTCTCGGCCCGCAGTGGTCCGAAGGATCCCTTATGTTCGGCCTGTGGGCCCTGAGCAGCGCCGTCGTGATCCCGATTGGTTACTATGCGAGTGAGGTCTTCAGGGCGAAGGGCAGGCCCAAGCTCTCCTTTGCCTCCCAGGTGGCGTATCTTCTGATCATGGCGCCCGTCACGTACTATGCGGCGACGCTCGATTTCGGGTCCTTTGCTCTGTATAGCTCGCTCCTGCGCATTGTCGCCATCTGCATTGACATCTTCATCCTCAAGGCCTTTATCAAGTTCCCCGTTGGCAAGATGATTGCCCGCCTGGCCCCGATCTTCGTTTGCTCCGCAGTGATGATCGTCGCCGGCTGGGTTCTTGCCGACTTCGGCGTCCCGACCATCGCGGGGATAATCGCTTGCGTTGTCGTTTATGCCTTGTGCTGCGAGGTCTTTCCGTCGACACGTGCGCAGCTCAATGGGATTCTTTCGAGATTCATGAGATAGGAAAGGTATGGGCATCATGATTGGAAAACGGAAGCGGGGGGGGTGCCTCGACTGGCTGCGTTATGGGGATGGCGCCTCTCCTTTGACGGACCATGCGCTCAGATTTCTCTGGTTCTTCCGAAAGGCCCAGCGCTCTTCCAATCCGATGTGGAGGCTGATGCTGCAGCATATGCGCGAGAGGTATGGGCTCGAGATATCCCGTTCAACCGATATCGGACCGGGCCTTTACCTGGGCCACGCCTACAACATCACGGTGAACCCTGCTGCCGCCATCGGCACGAATTGCAACCTGCATAAGGGCGTGACCATCGGCCAGGAGAACCGTGGGAAACGTGAGGGCGCCCCGGTAATAGGGGATTGCGTTTGGATCGGCGTCAACGCGACTCTGGTCGGCAGGATCTCGGTGGGGGACGACGTTCTCATCGCCCCCGGGGCGTACGTGAACTGCGATGTTCCTAGCCATTCGATTGTGCTTGGCAACCCGTGTCGCGTGATTCCGCGAGAAGGCGCCACGGATGGCTATATCAACCACAAGATAGAACTGTAACTACAAACCCAACTGCGAAGGAGTGCATATATGACTGAGAGAAAGGTTCTCGTTACCGGGGCCGCCGGTTTCATCGGGTCGTTCCTGGTGAAGAAGCTGCTCGAGGAGACCGACGACGTGATCGTCGGCCTGGACAACGTCAACAGCTACTACGACCCCGGCATCAAGGAGGCCCGCCTGGCGATGCTCGCCGAGGCAGATGAGGACGGCCGCTTCGCGTTCGTGAAGGGCGACCTCTGCGACGCCGCGCTGATTGAGCGCCTGTTCGCGGAGAACGGCTTCGACGTGGTGGTGAACCTCGCCGCGCAGGCGGGCGTGCGCTACTCCATCGAGAACCCTCTAGCCTACGTCAACAGCAACCTGATCGGCTTCTTCAACATCCTGGAGGCCTGCCGCCACCACCCGGTGAAGCACCTGGTGTACGCGAGCTCGAGCTCCGTCTACGGCGGCAACAAGAAGGTACCCTTCAGCGAGGAGGACCGCGTCGACTCGCCGGTCTCGCTCTACGCCGCGACCAAGAAGAGCAACGAGCTCATGGCCGCAGCCTACTCCAAGCTCTACTCGATTCCCGCTACGGGTCTTCGCTTCTTCACGGTGTACGGCCCCATGGGCAGGCCCGACATGGCCTACTTCGGCTTCACCGAAAAGCTACGCCGCGGGGACACCATCAAAATCTTCAACATGGGCGACTGCAAGCGCGACTTCACCTTCGTAGGCGACATTGTCGAGGGCGTGAAGCGCGTGATGGACGGGGCGCCTGAGGTTAAGATGGGCGAGGACGGCCTGCCCATGGCGGCGCACCGCGTCTACAACATCGGCAACTCGCACCCCGAGAACTTGCTGGACTTCGTGGACACGCTGCAGCGCGTGCTCGTGGAGGAGGGTGTACTGCCTGCGGACTACGACTTTGAGGCGCACAAACAGCTCGTACCCATGCAGCCCGGCGACGTACCCGTGACCTATGCGGATACAGCGGCACTCGAGCGTGATTTCGGCTATAAACCGGCAACTCCGCTCGAGGACGGCCTGAGGGCCTTTGCCAAGTGGTATAAGCGCTACTACAACATTTAGGAAATCATGGCCCTGTAACAGGGGCCATTTTTCATGCGAATTATTGTTCTTTGACAATTGGAGAATGACATGAAGATCGCTGTCGCCGGTACCGGCTACGTGGGCCTGTCCCTCGCCGTCCTGCTCTCGCAGCACAACGAGGTGCACGCGCTGGATATCGTGCCCGAGAAGGTCGAGAAGATCAACAACTACATATCGCCCATCCAGGACGACGAGATCGAGCGCTTCCTGGCGGAGGCCAAGGCGGGGGAGCGCCAGCTCGACCTGCACGCCACCGTGGACGTGGCCGAGGCCTACACGGGTGCCGACTACGCCGTCATTGCCACGCCCACCAACTATGACAGCGATAGAAACTTCTTCGACACGAGCTCCGTCGAGGCCGCCATCGCCGCCGTGCGCTCGGTGAACCCGGACGCCTGGATCGTCATCAAATCGACCATCCCCGTCGGCTATACCGCGGGCCTGCGCGAGAGGCTCGGCGACAGCAAGATCTTCTTCAGCCCCGAGTTCCTGCGCGAGAGCAAAGCGCTCTACGACAACCTGTACCCCAGCCGCATCGTGGTGGGCGCTCCCAAGGAGGATGCCGATGCTGTAGCGGCAGCCGAGAAGTTCGCCCGTCTGCTCGCTCAGGGTGCCGACCCCGCGGAGCTCGATCGTGTGAACGCAGACGGCACCGTGGGCATCCCGGAGCTCGTGCTGGGCACCACCGAGGCGGAGGCAGTGAAGCTCTTCGCAAACACCTACCTGGCGCTGCGCGTGGCCTACTTCAACGAACTCGACACCTACTGCGAGGTCCGCGGCCTCAACACCCGCGACGTCATCGACGGCGTGTGCCTGGAGCCGCGCATCGGCTCCCACTACAACAACCCCAGCTTCGGCTACGGCGGCTACTGTCTCCCCAAGGACACCAAGCAGCTGCTCGCCAACTACAAGGACGTGCCGCAGAACCTGATCGAGGCCATCGTGGAGGCCAACCGCACCCGCAAGGACTTCGTGGCCGACGAGGTGCTGCAGATGGTTTGGGACCGCGTGTACGAGGGCAAGCCGAAGCCGGTCGTGGGCGTCTACCGCCTGACGATGAAGTCCAACTCCGACAACTTCCGCGCGAGCTCCATCCAGGGCGTCATGAAGCGCGTGAAGGCCAAGGGCGTGCCCGTTGTGGTCTACGAGCCCACGCTGGACGCGCCGGAGTTCTTCGGCTCCGAGGTGACCCACGACCTGGAGGCCTTCAAGGCCGGCTGCGACGTGATCGTCGCCAACCGCTGGAGCGACGAGCTCGCGGACGTGGCGGACAAGGTGTACACGAGGGATCTGTTTAAGAGGGACTAGGGGAGAGCGGCTTGCGCTGACGGACTTAGCTACAGCAAGATCATCCTACCTGAGGACGGGGGTGTATCGGCTAACGCCGATACACCCCCGTCTTTACCTAGTCGCAAAGTCCACGGCAACAGTCTCCACATGCGTGAACTCAACATTATCTCGTGATTTATTTAGGCGCTTGGATTCGTTTAGAGCTCGTAACGACAGCCATTCGGTGACTATACAGGATGTAGAATCAACAAAATCGGAGTTAGTTGAAAACTATTGATTTGATAGGGAGCTGAAATTGCTAGATGAATCTATTCTCGTTTCGACGTTTTCTTCCCTTGTTGGCACCCTAATCGGCGGAGGCGTAACGCTGCTCGCTACACACATGACTATCAGGCATCAAAATGAGCTTGAAGACATGAAAAGAAAACTAGCACTAGAGGACGATTGGCGACGGTACGAAAGGGAAAACCTGACACGTCTTCAAGAGGCGATTCAACACAGTATGCGCGCCAACGCGAAGTGCTATGCCCAAATGCTGAAACATGCCGCTGCCGGAAGAAAAACTATTGAGCAGCTTATTGACGACGATGACTCTGAAGCTCAACGGCAGTATTTAGAGGATATCCTTTTGCTTAGCGCGCGTTTGCCCGGAAATGAGCTAAACGATGCGATGATAATGTACCGCGAGAAAACACGCCGCATGACGCTTGAATCGCAAAATGAGTCGCAGTTGAATGCCGCGATGAACGAACTTATAAAGCAATACGACCTATACACGGCTCTCGTGGGCGAAAAGCTTCGGCGATGCATAGGTAGCTATGAATAAATAATGTGTTGATACCAAGTCTTTAAGAACGGCGGTGGTTCTACCATGAGAATCGAGAAGGTCCATATCAAAGGCTTCCGGAACTTCGACGACGTCGTTGTCGAGCTTGGGGAAAAGACTCTAATTTTCGGGCCAAACGATTCGGGGAAAACAAACTTCTTGCACGCGTTGAGGATTCTTTTCGATCCCAGCCTCTCCGCCAGGGATTTCGAGCTTACTACGTCCGATTTCAACTGTAGAACCAATCCTGATCGAGTGGAGATAACTGCGACATTATGTGACGTCCACGAGGATTGCCTGATCAGCGCATTCGGCGGCAATTTAGCCGAAGGCAGAACTGTTATTGGTTATACCTGCAACCGAGAAGGAGACTACAAGTTTCTGGTCGGAAATGAAAAACTTGGCATCGAGCCCGTGCAGTCACGCTTCTATATCAAACATCTGGTGCTCGAGTATGTTAACAGCACCCGCGACGCCACCCGCTTCCTAAAGCGCAGCCAGACTGCCCTGCTCGAGGCCGCACGCAATTCACGAAGCGACGACGATGCCCATGACGACGACGTTTCGATCAAAGAGATTCAAAGCAGCCTCGAATCGCTGAACGACGGAATTAGCGGGCTCCATTACATAACCAATGCTCTTAAAACTGTGAACGATGAGATGGCCAGTATGTCAGCCTTGAACGAGGGACGCGAGGCCCGTCTTGTGGCTGGAAACACGGACGCGGGCAAGCTTCTTGACAACCTTCAGCTCGCCTATCTGTCCGATGATGTTCCCTTGACTTTTGGCGGTGAAGGCCGGAACAACCAGCTATTCTTCTCTACTTGGCTCTCTCAGAGGAACATTAAGAAGCCTGTTGAAAAGGTGAGCATCGTCGCCATAGAGGAGCCTGAGGCGCACCTTCATCCGCAGCAGCAGCGGGCATTGGCTAAGTATCTTTCTGGCTGTATTGACGGGCAGGTTCTTCTAACGACTCATTCGCCTCAAATAGTCGAGCGGTTTGTTTCCGATGCGCTCGTAAAGATGGGCAGCGAGGGCAAACCTACGTGCTCCGGCATCAAGCTCAGAAGGGAAGTCGATGACTTGGGCTATCGTCTTAACCCTATCGTCGCGGAGGTGTTCTTCAGCCGCGGAGTGTTCTTGGTGGAAGGTCCTTCGGAAATCGTCTTCTTCCGTGCTCTTGCAGCAGCTGTCGGAATAGACCTTGACAGAGAAAATCTGTCGGTTCTCTCTGTGGATGGCATCGGTTTCAAGCCTTACGTGCTTTGCTGCGAGGCGCTTGGGATTCCCTGGGTATTACGCACTGATAACGATGTATTCAAGGTCCCAAATAAGGAACGATATAGGCTTGCCGGAGTTGCTCGCGCATATGGGATCGTCGAATCGCTCGGACGTTCCTACGTTGAGGCGCTATGGCTGAGAATCAAGAATTCATTGACATGGGATGGCGGACCGGCTGTCCCTGTTGAAGTTGCATCCGCGGTGAATGAGCTGCGCGATGCCCTTGATTTTGAGGGCATATACCTTTCAGATCGCGACCTCGAGTACGATCTCATTGCAAGCGGTCTCCGCGGAGTTCTGGAAGAGCATTATGGAGTGGATAACCAAGAAGAGCTTTACGCCGCGATGACCGTGCGAAAGGCAGAGGGCATGCATGCGTTCATCTCTAAGTATCCAAGCGAGCTGGGATGTCTTGCGGAAAGCACCTTCTGCAAGCCGTTGAGGAGACTCCAACTGCTGGCTTCTGTGGGTCACGGCGATGATTAAGCCTAGTGAGGAGCAGGCCAAGGTTATCGCCTGTGAAGAGTCCGCCGTCATTTCGGCACGACCGGGCAGCGGCAAAACGTTTACGATGGCAAGGATGATAGTCAAAGCATCTGAGCGTCTTTTGAGTTATCAGGGCGTTGTGGCCATTTCATACACCAGGAAGGCTAGTACTGAGCTTAGGGACAGGTGCTCTGGGTTAGGGGTGCGTGCTGGCAATTCGTTTTTCGGAACGATCGATGCTTTTTGCCTTGCTATGATTATCCAGCAGTTCGTCCCCCATGTCGTTGGTCGAATGGTCGAAATTGATGTAGTCGATGATGACCAGTCGCTTCCCGCGTCGAGGATCAAAGACCATTGGGTAAACCCCAACGAGGACCGCTGGGATCTTATCCGCGACGCACTTTCCTTGGGAGTGCTTCCGGTCTCGACTTTGAGCGAGGTCGCTTACTGCATGGTGAAACACGTCCCCGCCGTGAGGAGTTTCCTGCACGCCCGCTATAAGGCGGTGTTCATCGACGAATATCAGGACTGTGGACTTGCCCAGCACATGCTGTTCAGAGAACTCATCAACATCGGAATTCGAGGCGTGGCCTTCGGGGATATGGATCAAGCTATCTTCGCATATGACGGCCGGTCTTCAGTCTTCCTAAATGAGCTGATTGCGGATCCGCACTTCAAGACTTTCGAGATTACCGAAAACCACAGGTGTCATCGGAGCATCGTTGATTACTCACTGAGGCTTCTAGGTACGCAAGCGCCTTCTCGCGCCTGTCAAGACAAGAGAGTTGTGCTGGTTAAGGTATCGGGCGACGAAAGAAACATAGCCGACACCATTTGTGAGCATCTAGATGTGATTACCGAACAATACAAAGTTGAGCGCCGCAACGAGTTCGCATTGTTGTCTACATCCAACATGATGCTCGAGCGGTACGCAGGACTTCTCGGCATACCTTCTAAGATTGTTATTTCCACGAAGCTGGACGTTGGCTTCAGCCGGTCTCGCATATTCTTCAGGGAATTGCTGGCGTTTCTGTACTCAAGTGGTTATGTGGGTGATTTTCTCGACAGGTATATTCCTGCAGAGCAAATGCCCCGCGCAAGGTTTACAGCTAACGACCTTCTGCGGGCTCTAAAGAATGCCCCAGATGATTCATGGATCGAGCTATATGATACCTTTTGCAGCCTAGAAGAGCTGTGTCTTGAGAACGATGTCGACCCGGAAGCGCGATTTGATCTCGGTGAGGTCCTTTCTGATGTCGATGAGCTTAGGGATGGTTTTCGGCCTGCCCGCGAAGATGAGGTGAACCTGCTTACATACCATAAGGCGAAGGGACTTGAGTTCGACGTTGTGTTCTGTCTTGATTGCTATAAGTTCCTCATGCCTCCTTATAATTACGAGAATCAAGACTATGACGCTTATCGACAATCTCTGAATATGCATTATGTCGGGCTTACGCGAGCACGAAAGGTTTGCTATATTCCGCTTTCCGACTGGCGCCATAATGCGAAGGGGAAAACAATGGAGGCAATTCCTTCGGAGTTCCTACAAAAGCCTGGGCTAATGAACCTTCGACGTGAAGTGCGCTGGTAAACCAGAAATGTGGAAGGCGGACTCGATGCAAAACCTAAACAGTTTTATATCCTACAAGCCATTTCTTTAGTATTTGGAGGAATACTATGGAGTCAAAAGGGCTTTCCAACGATACGCCTATTAATAATCGCGATAAGGATATGTACAGCTATTCAAGGTTAGCCGAACGAATTGCAGATTGCATTTGTTCCGCAAATGCCGAAGACTCGTCTTTTATAATAGGAATTAGCGGATCGTGGGGGAGCGGAAAGACTTCTCTGATCAATCTTGTTGAATCTGAACTATCCGACAGAAAATCTCATAATTTGAATGCCCCCGAAGTGCTTAGGTTTAACCCTTGGAGGTTTAACTCCCAAGAGCAGTTGCTTACAGAATTTTTCAATTCTGTAAAAACCAAACTTACGGGCACCACTTTTGACCTAGAAAATGAAACTTGCAACAGCATCGGGGAAGCGTTGTCAGCTTATTCAGCAAGCATTTCCTATCCAAGCCTCGCATCTCTTTCTACATTATTATTTTCTCCTAACCCACCGCTAGGGGTCGCCCTATCGGTCGGAAGTCGATTTGCTATTAAAATTGGAGCGCGGGTTTTAGGCAAGCAACTTCAGAGTTATGTCAAATCACTCGAAGACCAGAAGCATGACATCGATAAAAAACTGAAGAAAGTCCATCCAAATCTTGTTGTTGTCATTGATGATATCGATCGCCTTTCTGATGATGAAATTTGCCTAGTATTTAAACTAGTTGCTCTAACTGCCTCATTTCCTCATGTTGTATATCTGCTTGCTTACGATCGCTCTATTGTTGAACGCGCACTAAATAAAATTCAAATAGGGGATGGAGCTGGTTATCTCGAGAAGATAATTCAACTCCCCATTGAAATGCCAAAGCTTCTCGAGGTTGACGTAGCGCCTCAACTTGATTCAATAGTTCACGAACTACAGGCTAAATCACGGTTTGCCGATTCGATGAATCAGGATGACAGGCTTCATTCGCACGCAGTTCTATCTCGAGTGGTGCTTCCCCTAATTCGCGTTCCTCGCGACATCTGTAGGCTTAAAAATAGTGCCATAACAAGTCAAATGCGTACTGATGATGAGATATGCCCAGCAGACATCTTAGGCATGTCTGCAATCCAGTGCCTAGCGCCAAACCTTAGCATCTGGCTTTGGGAAAACTCTGATTATTTGTTTGGCGAAAAGGTCGTTAACTGGACTAGTGATCAACTTGCTCAGTTTAATCAGGATTTCGAAAGCACCGTACGTCGATCCTGTAAAGATTGCTTAATGGAGCCTAGTAGTATTTCTAGGCACATTTTAGGGTTGGATTTGACGGAAAAGCACAGTCGTCGTTACGAGATAATTGAAGAAACTGCCAGGATTAAGGGTCGAGTTAGTTCTTACGCTTTATTCAAACTTTTCTATTGCTCTAAACTCGAATCCGGTTCTTCTAAGACGGAATTCGATTTAATCTGTAACACCTCAAATTCCAAATCACTCAGTGATGCATTCAGTAACCTCCGTTCAGATGAAGAAAAAAACGAGTTGGCAGGCAGATTAATAATTGGTATTGCCGGAATAGATTCGAATCGCTGTTTGCATCTAGCTGAAGAAGTTTTAACTCTGATGTGCAAAGAGGGCAACGCTCTGGCTCCTCGCTTGTCCTTGAGCCCAATCGAATCTTACACGAGGCTATTCGAAGCACTTGGAAAACACATTGGAAAGTTTGAATTCAGCAATTGGCTGATCAAAACAATCGAACGCGAAAAGGAGGAGTTTTTTGCTGGCTTAATTTATTTTATTCGAGACGAGAGACTAAATCGTGAGAACGCGGCCTTGGATAAAATTGTTCTAATTGACGAGTGCTATCTCGAGCTTTGTAAAAAATACTCAAATTGGATGAATCGCAATTTTATGGAGCTGCTACGAAGGGCTGAGGTCTTTGAGTTCAAGATCTGGCAAGCGATAGACACCGATAACAACTTCTCA
>ERZ1673753.1994-NODE-1994-length-16558-cov-17.064110_pt1 | contig 16558 bp, 9 predicted proteins | sample MGYA00580201_ERZ1673753 | MGnify/ENA primary metagenome ERZ1673753 (study PRJEB41218, sample SAMN15661747) | gut metagenome | host: Homo sapiens | place: Canada: London | collected 2015-08-20/2019-03-30 | study: EMG produced TPA metagenomics assembly of... | reverse complement strand
CAATGTGGCCGATCTCCTCGATCTCGCTGGTGCCGTCTGCCATCAGGGCAGCCACGACCATGGCCGCACCGGCACGCAGGTCAGAAGCACGCAGGGGGGCAGGGTTCAGCTTGTCCACACCCTCAAACACGGCCACCTGACCGTCCACCTGCACCACTGCGCCCATCTTGCGCAGCTCGTCCACATAGCGGAAGCGGTTGTCCCACACGCTCTCGGTGATGGTGGAGGTACCCTTTGCCACGCTGAGCAGCACACCCATCAGGGGCTGCATATCGGTGGGGAAGCCCGGGTGGGGCATGGTGTTGATCTTCAGCGGCAGGATATCGCCCTTGCGGGAGACGCGGACGGAATCATCGAATTCCTCCACATCCACACCGGCACGGCGGAGCTTTGCCGTGATGGGTTCCAGATGCTTGGGGGTGACATTTTTGATCAGAACGTCGCCGCCGGTGGCAGCAGCGGCAACCATGTAGCTGCCCGCCTCGATCTGGTCAGGGATGATGCTGTAAGTGCAGCCGTGCATCTTTTCCACGCCGCGCACCTTGATCACATCGGTGCCGGCACCGCGCACATCCGCGCCGCACATATTCAGGAAGTTTGCCAGATCAACAACATGGGGCTCCTTGGCGCAGTTTTCCAGAATGGTCTGGCCCTGTGCCATCACAGCGGAGAGCATACCGTTCATGGTAGCGCCCACGCTGACCTTATCAAAGAAGATATGGGCACCGTTCAGTTCCTTGGCGCGGACGGTGATCATGCCGTAGTCCACGCTGTCCTCTGCACCCAGTGCGCTGAACACCTTGAGGTGTTGATCGATGGGGCGGGGGCCCAGATTGCAGCCGCCGGGCATGGCCACCTGTGCCTTGCCAAAGCGGGAGAGCAGCGCACCCAGGAAGTAGTAGCTGGCACGCATCTGGCGGGACAGATCGTCCGGGACGTTGGTGCTGTTCAGGTGGGTGGTGTCGATCTCGTAGGTATTGCGGTTCAGCATCTTGATGCTGGCACCCAGGGTGCTCAGGATCTTCAGGCTGACTGCCACATCACTGATGTCCGGCAGGTTTTCGATCACACAGACATCTGCCGCCAGAATGGTGGCAGGCAGAATGCCCACAGCCGCATTTTTTGCACCGGAAATGGTAACTTCGCCATGCAGGGGCTTGCCGCCCGTAATAACAAACTTTTCCAATTTTATAATCTCCTTGTCGCAGGCCCGCCAGCGGCAGGGCCACTCAGGGTTCTTGCTTGATCTCTCCGCGCACCGCCGGGCACACACCCTCACGATACAGCTATCTTATTATACACAACTTCGGGCAAAAAGCAAAGCCCCCTTTTCCCCTGCCCGATTATTTTCTGTTTTGCCCAGAATCTGCGGAGATATTCGATATTTTTGTTTCTTATTTCAAAAATTTTACAATCAGCGCCCCTTACCAGACGCAATCCTCGCTGCAGGTCTCCTTGATCCAGCCCAGCTGATAGGCCTTGACCAGCTGCTTCAGGTCGTGTACCCGCTCCCGCAGGATCTCGCCCTCGTCCGTCTCTTCCACCAGAATGCGGTGGTTCTCTGTTTCCAGAATGTTCTTCTGCGACACGATGTCGATGTTTTCGTTCACGGCCTTTTCGGCACTGACAAAGGGCTGATGGGTCCGCAGGGACATGGTGCGGCTGGAGTACACCAGCGTGTACCCTGCAATGCCGGTCTTTTCATGGTAAGCGCGGCAGAACCCGCCGTCAATGACGACCAGACGGCCCCCGCCCTTGATGGGGCTCTCGCCGCTCTTCTCCCGCACCGGCACATGGCCGTTGACGATGTGGCTGGTGCCGGGCAGACCGAATTCCGCCAGGATACGGCGGCAGGCGGCCTCTTCATTGTACCATGTATAATAGGGGTCCTTGACTTCCTCGTGGGTGGCGGGGTCGGCAATATACAGCCGCTCAAAGGTGGTCATGGCGCTGCGGCCGAACAACGGCGACAGCTTGCCGCACCACAGATACCACAAAAAGTCCTGACCGCTCCGCCGGGCAGCGCTTCCCTCGGGAGCAAAGTAGCCGCAGCGTGCCCGCTCGTCACAGTAGTCCATCAAGCCGCGGCCCGAGTAGTTGTGTCCCTCGAACCGTTCCACGGCAAAGCTGCCGTTTTTGGTCATGGGCACCACACCGTGGTAGAGCAGGTTGCCGTTCTCGATGTGGTAAACGCTGCCCTTGGCGTACAAAAATTCCACATGCTGCTGCAAACGCTCGCTCTGCCGGAAGGATTCCACCAGCTTGCGGAGCACCAGCCGCTCATCCTCATTCAGGGCGGCGGGGTCTGCCGGGTCCACGGTGGGAAAGCTGGTGTCCCGCAGGGGGTATGTCTGCCCGTTCAGGGTCACGGTCCCCTTTTCCCAATCGATGTGCCGCAGGAAATCCCTTCCCTGCATCTTGAAATCCGGGTTGCGGTCGATGACCTTGCACTCCATCTTGAGCATCAGAATGGTCACGGCCTTGTGCATCACGGCACAGCGGTGGAGCATGCCCTCGGTGTAAGGGCCGCGCGCCGCGTCGGTGTGGGGCATCCAGAGGGTCAGGTCGTCATTTCCGTAGAACTGCTCAGCCATCCGCTGCAGGTGCCGCAGGTTGATGCCGTAGCAGTCCTCAAGCATGGCATGGTTGTGGTAGGCCAATGTCGTTTTGAGCACAGTGCAGACGCAGATGGGACTTCCGGCGGCGGCACCCATCCAGACCACGTCATGGTTGCCCCACTGGATATCCACATGGTGGTGGCGCATGAGCCGGTCCAGTATGATATCAGGCCGGGGGCCGCGGTCAAACAGGTCCCCCACGATGTGCAGCTTGTCCACAGCCAGCCGCTTGATGAGCTCACACAGCCGGACGATGAACCGGTCGGCGCGGCCATTTTCGATGATGCTGCCCACGATCTGCCCGTAATAAAGGTCCTTGTCGTGGTCCTCAAAGTGGGCATGGAGCAGCTCATCCAGAATATACCCGCAGCTGGACGGCAGGCAGGAGCGCACATGCTGCCGGGTATGCTTGGAGGACACCAACCGGCAGATATCAATGAGCTGAAGCAGGGTCTCTGTGTACCAGTGGTCAAGCGCTTCTTCATCCGTGCACTTGGCTTTGAGCCGGGGCAGCTTCTCGTTGGGGTAATAGATGAGCGTTGCCAGCTCTGCACGGGTCTGTTCCGGCACACTGTCCCCCAGCACGATGTCCACCTTTTCCCGGATGACACCCGAAGCCGAGTTCAGGATGTGGACAAAAGCCTCGTTTTCACCGTGCAGGTCGCTCATAAAATGTTCGGTGCCCTTGGGCAGCTTGAGCAGAGCCTGGGTGCTGATGATCTCACTGGCGGCGGCCGCCTGCGAGGGGTAATCCCGTGCCAGCAGGGAGAGATATTTCAAATGATCCCGGATCTCCTCGTTTTCGGTGCGCATGACATCCTCCGTCTGATATGTAGTATTTTTGCATGATATATAATATTCTATCATAGTATACCACATTCCATGTCATAAATGGTATAATAAACAAGAGTAATTCTGTCAAATCTTTTGCAAAGGACTTGGATATTATGCCCAAAACCATTTCTGTTGCCGTGCCGGAAGCCTGCACTCTCTGCCCCCGGCAGTGCAAAGCCGACCGGGCCGCCGGGCAGACGGGCTTCTGCGGGGCGGGCCGCACCCTGAAAGCGGCCCGCGCTGCCCTGCACTTCTGGGAGGAGCCCTGCATCAGCGGCACCCGGGGCAGCGGCACGGTGTTTTTCTCCGGCTGCACCCTCAAGTGCTGCTTCTGCCAGAACTACCCCATCAGCGCCGAGGGGCTGGGCAGGGAGATCACCGTGGAGCGCCTGGCCGAGATCTTTCTGGACCTGCAGGCGCAGGGAGCCCACAACATCAACCTTGTCACGCCTGGGCAGTGGCGGCCCTGGATCATCGCCGCCCTCGACCTGGCCCGGGCGCAGGGGCTGCATCTGCCCATCGTCTGCAACACCGGCGGCTACGAGACCGTGGAGAGCGTGCACGCCTGGCGCGGCTTCATCGACATCTGGCTGGCCGACCTGAAATATGTTTCCCCTGCCCTTTCGGCAGAACTTTCCGCTGCGCCGGACTATTTTGCACAGGCCAGGCCCGCCATTGAAGCCATGATGGCTCAGGCCGGGCACCCTGTTTTCGACAGCCAGGGCATCCTGCAGCGGGGCGTGATCCTGCGCCACCTTGCCCTGCCCGGCCATGTGGACGACAGCTTTGCCGTGCTCGATCAGATGGCGGCTTGGAACAAGGCCGACCCCGGGTGCTTCCTGCCCAGTGTGATGAGCCAGTACACCCCCTTCTATCAGGCGGCGGACCACGGCATCGGGCGGCGCATCACCACCTACGAATACCGTCGGGTGGTCAACTACGCCATGGATCTGGGCCTCAGTTCTGGCTATATGCAGCAGAAGAGCAGTGCAAAGGAAGAGTATACGCCCAGCTTTGACCTGACGGGGGTGTAACCCCACCGTCATCCCGCAGGTGACTGAGGGGTTCTTTCGTCAAAACAACCAAAATTTCTTTTTCTTTTTCTCTCGGCCGAAACAGCATTTGCTTGCTATCCGGTGCGCTGTGCGGTATAATGGATACAACAATGTGTTCTCACATGAAATGGATCCCGGAAACGACTTTTTAGGAGGAGCGTTATGGAACACTACAATCCCATCCTCGGCAGCGAACCCAACGGCCAGAAATTCATCACCTGCGGCGAGATCATGCTCCGTCTGACCCCGCCGAACTACGAAAAGATCCGCATGGCATCCAGCTTTGAAGCCAGCTACGGCGGCAGCGAGGCCAACATTGCACTGGCCCTGGCCAACCTGGGTGTGGACAGCACCTTCTTCAGCGTAGTGCCTAACAACAGCCTGGGCAAGAGCGCGGTGCGCTGGCTGCGCTCCAACGATGTGCATTGCACCCCCATGATCCTGACCGAGCCCAACGAGACCCCCTCCAACCGGCTGGGTACTTATTATCTGGAGACCGGCTACGGCATCCGCGCTTCCAAGGTCATCTACGACCGCAAGCACAGTGCCATTACCGAGTACGATTTCTCCCAGGTCGATCTGGACGCTCTGCTGGACGGCTATGACTGGCTGCACCTGAGCGGCATTACCCCGGCACTGGGCCCCAACTGCCGCGGCCTCATCATCGATATGCTCAAGGTGGCCAAGAAGAAGGGCCTGACTGTCAGCTTTGATGGCAACTTCCGCTCTACCCTGTGGAGCTGGGAGGAAGCCCGCGATTTCTGCACCGAGTGCCTGCCTTACGTTGACGTTCTGCTGGGCATTGAGCCCTACCACCTGTGGAAGGATGACAACGATCACAGCAAGGGCGACTGGAAGGACGGCGTGCCCCTGCAGCCCAGCTATGAGCAGCAGGACGAGATCTTCCAGCACTTCATTGCCCGCTATCCCAACCTCAAGTGCATTGCCCGCCATGTGCGCTATGCCCACAGCGGCAGCGAGAACAGCCTCAAGGCCTTTATGTGGTACGACGGCCACACCTTTGAGAGCAAGCTCTACACCTTTAATATTCTGGACCGCGTGGGCGGCGGCGATGCCTTTGCCAGCGGCCTGATCTACGCCATGCTGCACAACTATAAGGCCATGGACATGATCAACTTTGCCGTGGCAAGCAGCGCCATCAAGCACACCATCCACGGCGATGCCAACATCACCGACGATGTCAGCTCCATCCGCAACCTGATGAACATGAACTACGACATCAAGCGGTAAGCTTTCCGTACTCAACCCGTTCCCGGATTTTCCCCGGGGACGGGTTCTTTTTTATTGCCCGCGATGCTGGAAAAGCCTTTTCTTGTACATTCCTCCAAACTTTTTTGTGAGTTCCTACAATTCCATTGACAGAGAATTCCACGCATGGTATTCTTCAAATTGGTATTATTACCTTTTTTTGCCATTCACTCTATGTCGTTTTTCTGCGGCACTCATCCATGAAAGCGAGGAAATCCATGAAAAAACGGTTTGTCAGTCTATTAGTGGCACTCAGCATAACGTTAACATTCCTACCCATGGGAGCAGTAGCAGCGGCTCCGATTAAGTTTACTGATGGGAACCTCAAATATAAAGTTAACGCCGATGGACAATCGGTTACAGTTTCCGGTACATCAGGAAGTCCTACACAACTTACCATTGAGAGCTCAATTTCATACAAGGACAAGAACTATACTGTAACCAAAATTGCAATGTGGGCTTTTAATAAATGCAATTCACTTACAGAAGTCACAATACCTAATACGGTAATCGAAATCGACTATCAGGCATTCTATTATTGTCCTAATCTAAAGAAGGTTACAATCCATGAAGGCGTAAAAACGATTGGTCAAACTGCTTTCATTGGCTGTACTCAATTAACAAGCATTACGATTCCGAGTACCATCACAGATATGGATCAGGCTTTTTCAGGAAATACTGCGCTATCTCATGTCACCTTAACAAATGGCATTTCCAATATCAGTAGTATGGCTTTTAAGGGTTGTACAGGGTTAACAGAAATAAAAGTACCAGAAAGTGTGGGGCAAATCGGTCCAAACGCGTTTAATGGATGCACCAATCTTAAGCGCGTACTCCTTGAAAAAAATATTAAAACTATAAATATCAACGCATTCAAAGATTGTACGAATCTAAGTGATGTAAAATATAATGGACATAAAAAAGACTGGGACAACGTCACAGTTAATAACGCAGGCAATGATACACTAACCAGCAAAGTTCAGTATCTGTGTGATATCAACTTTGATTTGAACGGTGGCACTATAAATGGTAGTGACACTATGGCCACGCAGACTGTTTACAGCAACGAGAAGCTAGGGACTGCAAGCGTCCCCACCATAACCCCACAGCGTACAGGTTATGATTTTGATGGCTGGTATACACAGGCAGAAGGCGGCACAAAATATACATTTACAGAAGCCGTCAGCAGCAACATCATCTTGTATGCCCATTGGAACGCACATAGCCATACTGTAACACTGAAGAACGACGAAAACAAGGAAACGAACTCGTACGACTATGGTTCGTCCGTTTCTGTTCCTACACCCACAAAGAAAACCGGCTATAACTTTAATCATTGGGAAGTTACCGTTCCTGATGGAGAAACCGCCCCATCCTTGAACGGCCCAGATGAGAACGGCAATTATAGTTTCTCCATGCCGGACTATGATATAACCTTGACTGCAAAATGGACACAAAAAGATGTGATCGACCCGGATGTTGACCTCAAGTTTGACGCGGTAACCGGAGAAGTGACATCGAACAATACTCAAGTCAATGCTGATGATATCATCAATAGGAAGTTTTATGATGATAAGGGAAATGAAGTTCCCGGTGAGAAATTGAATGACCGCGGGCTCCCTACGGAACCGGGCGATTATATCGTCAAAGTTGATGTCAAAGAGACCGAAAATACCGCTCCCGCGAATCAAATCACTGGCAATCAGATTAAGTGGAGTTACAATGTTCCCCAGAAAGAAGAAAAGGTCACCTACACTCTATCCCTTCTTGGCGGTATTGCAAAAGTAAACGGCAAGGATGCTACTATCAATGACAATGGTGACATTACCATTGAAAAAGGTGCAACAGTGGAAGTAACCTTTGATAAGAGCATTCTTTCCGATGCTCAGACTTTTGACCAGTGGACAATTAAGCCTGCCAGCGTGCTGAGCGCTGTTGAACCCAAGGCTGAAACCATTACCTTTACCATGCCGGGTGAAAATGTTATTATCGAAGCCATGACAAAGGATGCAAGCATTGAGGAAGAGCCCAACATTCTGGGCACTACCCTCATCATTGGTACTGCCGCCGCAGGTACCGCGGTGCTGGCCTACCAGACCTATCAGTTGGGTACTGAGTTCTATCTGATTTGCGCCCTGCCAACCGGTACAGCTATTCCAACAAACCGAGGTGAGCTGGCTGAACTGGTGTGGAACAATGCAGGAAAGCCTGAACCCGCCGCCGTGCTGAACGCCAATGCCACTGAGACTGACAAGGCCATTGCATGGGCCGTGGAGAACGACCTGCTCAAGGCCGCGAAGAACAACGGCGAAACCTATGAAGCAACTGATCCTGTAAGCCGCACAGAGGTTATCAAGGCATGGAATCAGGTGCAGGCGTTCAAAAAGTAATTCGTACCGTAACGAGAAGAACAAATAACACCGCAAACCCAATACTCTAATAGAGAACCCCCCTGCCGGTGATCTCCCGGCAGGGGGGTTCTCTATGCTTTAAGAAGCAACTACTTTATTGCCGCTTCATCTTTTTTAAGAAAGGATCATGCGGTCGTTGGCGAACTCGCCACCGGACGCGATCTGGAACTTGGCCAGCAGGTCGGAGACGTGCAGGTTCATCTTCTCTTCCCCGGAGACATCATAGATGATGTGGCCCTCGTGCATCATGATCAAGCGGTTGCCGTACTTGATGGCATCCTTCATGTTGTGGGTGATCATCATGGTGGTCAGGTGGTTCTCCTCCACGATCTTGGCCGAGAGGGTCAGCACCTTGAGCGCCGTCTTGGGGTCCAGAGCGGCGGTGTGCTCATCCAGCAGCAGGAGCTTGGGCTTGTTCATGGTAGCCATAAGCAGGGTCAGTGCCTGACGCTGACCGCCGGACAGCAGGCCCACGCGGGCGGTCAGGCGATCCTCCAGGCCCAGGTCCAGGCTCTTGAGCAGTTCACGGTAGCGCTCCCGTTCGGCCTTGGTGATGCCGATCCTCAGACCGCGGCGCTTACCGCGCCGGGCGGCCAGGGCAAGGTTCTCCTCGATCTGCATGGTGGCGGCGGTGCCGGTCATGGGGTCCTGGAACACGCGGCCGATGTAGGCGGCGCGCTGGTGCTCCCCCAGTTTGGTCACGTCGGTGCCGTCAATGATGATCTTGCCGCTGTCCACAGGCCACACACCGGCCACAGCGTTCAGCATGGTGGATTTGCCCGCACCGTTGCCGCCGATGACGGTGACAAAATCACCTTCGTTCAATTTCAGGTTCAGACCGTTCAGAGCCGTTTTCTCGTTGACGGTACCGGCGTTGAAGGTCTTGGAAACATTCTGGATCTCAAGCATTTTTTGCATCCTCCTTCTGTGCCTTCTTTGCCGCGGGCTTTGCGAAGTACTTGCTCTTCCAATAGGGCACGGCCAGGAACACGGCCACCACGGAGGCGCTCAGCAGCTTGAGCAGGTTTGCGTCAAAGCCGAGGGTCAGCACCAGCTGGATAACGATGTAGTAGATGATGGCACCCAGCGAGACGGACACCAGCTTGAGGGCAAAGTTGTGAAAGATGCGGCTGAACAGGGCCTCGCCGATGATGACAGCGGCCAGACCGATGACGATGGCACCACGGCCCATGCTGACATCGGCAAAGCCCTGATACTGGCTCAGCAGTGCGCCGGACAGGGCCACCAGACCGTTGGAGACCGCCAGACCCAGCACCACATTGAAGCTGGTGTTGATACCCTGGGCACGGCTCATGGCGGGGTTGGAACCGGTGGCACGGATGCCGCAGCCCAGCTCGGTGCCAAAGAACCAGTACAGCACACCGATGACCACGGCGCTGACCAGAATGACCATGATGATGGGGTTGTGCAGGGCAAACTCCTTGACCCAGCGCAGGGAGATGAGCAGGTCGTACTTGTCCACGTTGATGGACTGGTTGGCCTTGCCCATGATCTTCAGGTTGATGGAGTAGAGGGCCAACTGGGTCAGAATACCAGCCAGAATGGCCGGGATGCCCATAAAGGTGTGGAGCAGACCGGTGACAAGGCCGGTGGCCAGACCGGCCAGCAGGGCGATGAAAAGCGCTGCCCAGACGTTCATGCCGGAGAGCAGGCACATAACGCAGACCGCGCCGCCGGTGCCAAAGGAACCGTCTACGGTCAGATCAGCCACATCCAGGATGCGGTAGGTCAGGTACACACCAATGGCCATGATGCCCCAGATGAGGCCCTGCGCACAGGCACCGGGCAAGGCACCGGGCAGGTTGGCAAGTCTTGCAAGAATATCCAAAACGTTTTCCTCCTGTAACTACACTTTTTTCTGATACGGGAAAGCGGAGAAGAACAAAAATTCGCTCTTCTCCGCTGATTTTATTGTAAAGTCTCTTCGTTACTGCAGCGTGAACTCTGCGCCCCTATCAGGGGAGCTTTCTGCAAAACAGACTGAGCGCTTGTTATTCCTCAATGGCCTCGTAACCCTCGGGAACGGTCATGCCCAGGTCATCGCAGATGGTCTTGTTGTACTTCTTGGTCACGTTGGTGTACTCAACGGGCATGGTGGAGATGTCAGCCTCACCGGTCAGGACCTTGGCAGCCATCTCACCGGTGGTGTAGCCCAGATCGTAGTAGCTGATGGACAGGGTCGCCACGCCGCAGCCGGAGCAGATGCCCTCCTCACCGGCGAACACGGGCTTCTTGGCCGGGCGGCAGATGCCGTCGATGATGCCGGTGTTGGCAGCGCAGGTGTTATCGGTGGGGACATACACTGCGTCGTTCTCGTCGGCAGCCTTCTGGCAGACAGATGCCAAATCGTTGGAATCAGAGAAAGCGTACTGGGTGGCGGTAACGCCCTTGGCCTCCAGGTACTTCTGGACCTCGTCTACCTGATACTGGCTGTTTGCCTCGGCAGAGCAGTAGAGCAGGCCCACCTTGGTGGCCTCGGGCAGCCACTCGGTGATCATATCCGCCTGCTGATCCAGCGGAGCCAGATCAGAGGTGCCGGAGACATTGCCGCCCACGGTGCCATCGAAATCGGTCAGGCCCAGAGCAACACCGTACTCGGTGACGGAGGTGCCCAGAATGGGGATGCTGTCGGTGGCAGCCTGTGCGGCCTGCAGGGCGGGGGTAGCGTTTGCCATGATCAGGTCAACGCCTGCGGAAACAAAGCCGTTGGCGATGGTGGCGCAGGTTGCGGAATCATTCTGGGCGTTCTGGAAGTCGAAGGTGACATTCTCGCCGAACTGTGCGGTCAGAGCATCCTCAAAGCCCTGGGTGGCGGCATCCAGAGCGGCGTGCTCCACCAGCTGGCAGATGCCAACGGTATACTTCTGGCCGTCAGCCGCTGCGGAAGAAGCCGCAGCAGAGGAAGCGGTGGAAGAAGCAGCCGTGGAGCTGGAGGAACCGCCGCAGGCAGTCAGGGCAGCAGCTGCGCCGCAGACAGCGGCGGCAGACAGGAACGAACGACGAGAAATTTTACGCATGATATTACTCCCTCAATTCTACTTTCGCGGCAACAGGACACCGCATGAAAGTCAGTATTCAAGCGGCCAATCGCATCGCGCTGCCGCTTTACACTCGTGAAGTATATCACACTTTCCGCTCTAAAACAACCGGGAAACAGCCCGAATTATCAATCAAAGTAATTTTATCTATCACTTTTTTCGATGGTTCTGTGCCGCATCTGCATCCCTTCGAGCTTTTTCAGCTCACCGTCCAGCCAGAGCAGATTTTCTTCCAGCTGGGGGCGGTACTCTTTTGCAAAGTCGTACCGGTAATACAGCGCCTGCCACAGCTTTTCCTGCATCCGCCGGGCAAACACCGGCTCAAACAGAGCGTCCAGCCGCTCCACGGTATCCTCCAACTCCATGCACACCTGCGCCCAGCGCACATCGGTGGCCTCCCGGGCGGGCACATCGTACCGGGCCAGATAATCCCCCACCCTTGCCGCAATGACCTGCCCGCCGCACTGGGTGGGCTGCAAAAAGTAGGATACCTGCCCGTCCTTCGTGATCTCCTGCGCCAGCGGGTAAAGGGCGCAGACCAGCGGCTCGGCATCGTGGATGGCGCAGTGGTTCCCGGTGAGGAAGGGGCAGTTGCCGCGCTCCTCCTTCAGCGGGGCCAGCCGCAGCACCGGCAGACGGCTGACCCGCCCGATGCTTCCCCGGCAGAACGCCCGGGCCACGGTGCGGGGCGGCAGGCGCAGGCGGGCCGCAATGCGCCACAGGTCAAAGCCCGACAGCACGATATCCTCCCGCCCCCGGCAGCAGCCGCCGCAGCCCGCGCAGGCAAACGAAAACGCTTCGTCCCGGGCAAGCAGGGGCGCGGTGCGGGTAAAATCGGTGCGGCCGCAGAGATCGACCTGTGAATCCTTGAGCATGATGGTTCTCCTGTTCTGTGAATGGTTTTGTTCCATTGTACCACAAAGCCGGGCACAGAAAAAGGGAGCGCATCCGCTCCCCTGTTCAGGACCCCCGGCTCACACGGCGGTAGACCGTTACGGCATCCTCGATGTGGTAGGGCGCGGTGCTGTGGTTTCCCCCTGCCCCGGCCGTGACCAGAATGTATTCCCTGCCCTTCACCTCGGCCAGACTGGCAAGGCAGAGCCCTGCCTCCCCGGTGTAACCGGTCTTACCGCCCAGGATCCGGCCACTGTGCAGCTCTGTGCCGTCCAGCTGGCTCAGCAGGGTGCTGTGCATCGTGAACCCCTGCGGGTAGCAGTTGGTGGCCGGAACGGTATACCGCTCCGTGGTAAACAGCTTGCGGAAGGTCTCGTTCTGTAGGGCTGCTTCTGTCAGCCGGGCCATATCCCGCACGGTGGAAACATGTTCTGGGTCGTGCAGGCCGGTGGGGTTGCAGAAATGTGTGCCGGTCATCCCCAGCTCTGCCGCTTTCTGGTTCATCCGGGCCACAAAAGCTTCCTCGCTGCCGCTCACCTCCCGGGCCAGCGCTTCGCAGCACTCGGCCCCCGAGGGCAGCATGGCCCCGTACAGCAGATCCCGCACCGTGGCCGTTTCCCCGGGCTGAAACCCTGCCAGCGAGGCATTCTGGGCCTGCAGAGCCGGAAAGATCTCCTCGGGCAGGGTCACGGGCGTGTCGAGGTCCGGGTTTGCTTCTATGGCCAGCAACGCCGTCATCATCTTGGTCATGGAAGCCGGATAGATCGTGCTGTCGGCATCCTTTTCGGCCAACACCTCTCCGCTGTCGGCCCGCAGTAAAATGGCATGGGGACTGTTCAGCCCATCCAGCGTGACCCGCCGGGGCCACAGCAGCAGAAGCAGGGTCGCCAGCACCAGCAGCCAGAACAGCCGCCGGAAGGCTCTGCGCCGGTGCTTCCGGCGGTGCGGTGTAGTTTTCATTCTCGTTCTCATCCTTTTTTGCAAAATCAAAAGCGCTTTCATCCCTTAATACGGGACGAGAGCGCCTTTTTCTGCAAAAAGTGGGGCCGCCCCACAAAAATTTGTGCAGCGACCCCAAGCCAGTTTAATATTTTACCTTTTTACGTCATCTACAAGAACGTGTTCAGTGCTGTGCCTTATGGAACATGCTCTTGCGCTTACGTTCCAGCAGATAACCGGCAGCCAGCAGGACACCGCCTGCACGCACCAGAACATCTGCCATCCAGTTGGTGGTACCGGTCTGAATCAGCTTGCCGCTCTCCAGGCGGGCATCCTGTACCGGCGGGTTCACAGGGGTCTCCGGAGCGGGCGTGGTCTTAGCGACTGCCTGCTCCACGGCGGGAGTGGTGGGCCGTGCATCCTGCACTGCCGGGGTAGTCGGCGTAGTGGGAGCCGGAGGAATCGGATCGGAACCCTCGGGCGTTTCCGGTTTCGGGTTCGTGGGGATCACAGGGTCGGTCACTTCCCGCAGAGCGCCGTAAATGGTCACGGTGTACCGTGCGGAGTCGGTGCCGTCGATGGTTTCACCGGTGACCTTCACGTTGGAATCCGGGCCAAAGGCATCCAGCACACCCGCTGCTGCGGTGGTGTTGGGGTTGTTCTGGCTCTCATAGCCCCAGACGATGGTATAGGTCTTGCCCTCATACTCGTACTCGGTGCCATAGACCATGTCATAAGCGCTGGGAGCACCCTCTGCCTGCTTTTCGTAGTTGCCCCAGATGAGTTTGGTGTTGCCCTCTGCATCGGTGGTCTTGGTGAAGTTCAGGCTCTTACCGTTCACCACCATATCCCGCAGAATAACGACCTGATCGCCATTCTCAGCGGTCTGATAGGCAGTGTCGAAATTGTATCCGGCCTGCTTCAGCTCTTCCAGTGCCTTGCCGATGATCTCCGGGTCGTGGGAACCATCCACATCCAGCATATAGTTCAGTGCGGCGGCGGGCACCCACACGGAGAGATACTGCTTCCCTGTCTCCTTGTTCAGGTCAGAGAGGTAGGTATAGGTCCGACCTTTATAGGAAAGGGCATCAAAGTTTGCGTGGGTATCATCCTTGGTCAGCAGGAAATTGGTCAGCTTGTCGCCCTGCTCGTTCACCGGCCACAGGGTGTTGTCGGCCTTGTAATCATAGGTCAGCGTGCCGCCGGTAACGATGAGCTTCTGGCCCACAGTCGGTATCTTTTTTATCGAGGGGTTAAGGGTAATCGTTGTTGCTTCCACATGGGAATTGTTTTTGATGTGGATGGTGCTGTTATCACCGTAAGCAAACAGTCCTGCCTTGTCGTATTTTCCCCTCACAAGAACAGTACCATTATCCACGACCAGTTTAGCATTCTTGCCCAGACCAACTGCCGTATAGGAATTCTCCATATCGGAAATTAGCTGTCCATTGTCATCAACCAGAATTTCATGTCCCCGGGCAGAGGTTGCCTGAATCCCCCAGTTACCCCGCGTACCGCCTGTTAGATGATATCGGCTGTTTCCGGTCACACGCAGTTTTAGGCCCTTACCATCACTGCCGCCCAGAGCATACATTGCCTGATGGGTGTTCTTGGAGGTCACAACGCTGTTGTTTGCGATTTCAACCTTCTGGAAACCGGCGTAAATTCCACGGTTTGCATCGATATCCACCGTGCTGTCGTTCACTGTCAGATTGCCGGTCCCGCCACGCTCATTATAAATGCCCCAGGTTCCCGCATCCGGGTTTTCAGAAGTAACTTTGATTTCGGCCTCTGTGCCATTTTTAAAGGTGATATTACTGTCACCGTGGGCGGCAATGCCATAGCCTGCGGCATTCGGGGTTTCCGGGGTAATATTGATATCGACTTCTGCATTGTCGAACGTGATATCCCCGGCAGATTTGAGTACATTTCCCTCTTTATCTTTTCCGGCACCTTCATAGTCAATGCCGAAGCTGCTGCCAGCAATATTCAGCGCGCTATCCTCCACAGTCAGGCTTGCATCCGAACCTTGGTGGCCGTAAATACCGGTTGTAGCATCACTGATCTCCAGCGTACTGCCATCCTCGACTGTGATATCATCCCAGCTGGCAATGCCAATACCGGTATGCGACGCTTGCTTTGCATTGTCCTCCACACCGTCTATCTTTAAGGAAGAGTCGCCGGAGATGGTCAAATCACCATGCTGGGTCACACCACGGCCAGCCTGCGTAGAACCAGAGGTTTTTGTTTCCTCAATGGTCACGTCCGCTCCGTCTGTGATTTCCACGTCCGAGCCATCTGCCATTACCAGACCGCCTGTGGTATCACTGATGGTCAGTGAACCGCCAGCGGGGCTTTCCGTCTCTTCCGTGTCTGCATCCTCAGTTTCGGTCTTTTCTACACCGCCGCTGATGGTCAGGTTCGTTTCTGCACCCGCACTGGTCCCCGAACCATCACTTGCGCCGCCATCGCCCACACGGATACCTTCTACATTGACGTTCTTTGTAAGGATATTCTCTTTCTCGTTTTTAATTGCCTCGGAGCCATCGATGACATTCTCGCCCTTCAGGGTAAGATCCACATTGGAATTGTCCTGTACGTTGATACCCACCTTTCCGTTTTGTGTCAGGTTGATTTTGGTATTATCCAGCGTCAGGTCAACGTTGGTTTCCTTGTTTTTATCTTCGTTTTTATCTTCGCCATCCAAATCCACACCGATATCAATGCCGTTGCCGCCGGTGGTCAGGTTGGAATCCTTGACTGTCAGGTCAACATCTGCACCCTCGCCCACCTTGATGATGGTTTTATCTTCTTTGGTATTTGCGGACACTTCAGCCGGAGTGTCAGTCGGGGTGCTGGTATCGCTGGTATCTACATTCACGCCGTCAACCACGATGGTTGCATCTTTCACATCCTCTTTGACCGTGATGGTGTTTCCAGGTGCGGTCTCAGTCGGGGTGTTGTTCTCTGTGTTGTCGGCAGAAGAATCTGTGGTATGATCCGTAGATGTGGTTCCCTCTTTCACATCTTCTTTGACCGTGATGGTGTTTCCCGTTGTGGTTTCCTCTGTGCCATTGCCAGAGTTATCAGTGGGTGGCGTAACATCTCCCGTTGGCGCGTTGCCGCCCTTAACGTAGATCGTACCATGATCCGCTTCATCCTCGTTGACGTAGGTGCGGTGCTCCTCACTGCCGTCCTCACCCTGATAACTATACGCGCCGCGAGTGTCATCCTTGTCAACAGTTACACTGCCATCGCCCAGATAATACGTCACCGCAGAAGCGCTGGGGCCAACCGCGCTCACTGCAACCGCGGTGGCCAGCGACATTGCTGCCAACTTGAATTTCTTGTTTGTCATTTTTCTTCTGCTCCTTTCCAGTTCATGCTCACATGATCGAAAAGTGGTGGTTAAACAGCAGACCAATCCTTTGTCAGTCATTAATACTCCCAGTTTCTCTATGGAAAGCACCCAGACAAAA
>ERZ1673753.1990-NODE-1990-length-16578-cov-5.016522_pt1 | contig 16578 bp, 16 predicted proteins | sample MGYA00580201_ERZ1673753 | MGnify/ENA primary metagenome ERZ1673753 (study PRJEB41218, sample SAMN15661747) | gut metagenome | host: Homo sapiens | place: Canada: London | collected 2015-08-20/2019-03-30 | study: EMG produced TPA metagenomics assembly of... | reverse complement strand
TTGTAAAAAAGGGGCGAGGGGAACGGTGGGGAGACAGTGGGGAGGCAGTAAGGAGAAGGGCGGGGCAGCGGGTGTGGGAATTTTCCCGAAGGTTCGACGTGATTCAGGCCACTCATATATGGTTGTAGAAGTATAAGTCACGTTGAGGCTGCGGGCGCAGCGACCGAAATTGAGCCCGTTATTCACGTAAACACCCAGGTCAGACAACTGTCAGGACATGAACAAAGGGAGCAGCATGACGGAGTACACCTCTGAAGCCCTGTACACGATCGACGAGCACGAGACCTGCCTAACGGCAGTCCGTGACCTTGGCGCCGAGTCCCCGGATGGGGTGCTGTTTAAGCGCCCGAAGAACTTCGACTGGGTGGACGTCACCGTTTCCCAGTTCCTGGACGACGTGTACTCGGTAGCCAAGGGCCTGGTTGCAAATGGGATCGAGCAGGGCGACCGCGTGGTTATCATGTCCGACACTCGCTACGAGTGGACCGTGCTGGACTACGGTATTTGGGCTGCCGGCGGCATCACCGTGCCGATCTACCCGTCCTCTTCCACCTCCCAGTGTGAGTGGATCGTGGGGAACTCCGGCGCGAAGTTAGCGGTCTCCGAAAAGTCTGGCCACACCACCCGCCTAAAGACGTTCGTCAAGGAAGGCGACCGCCCAGAGGGTGATACCTCCGCGCACCTCAACCGCGTGCTGGAGATCAATAGCGGCGCCATCGACATCCTGGTTAACGACGGCAAGGAAGCCGGCATCGAGCAGGACGTCCTGGAAGAGCGCATTGCCAACACCCGCCACGATGACGTTGCCTCCATCGTTTACACCTCCGGCACCACCGGCCGCCCGAAGGGCTGCAAGCTGACCCACCACAACTGGCTGGCTGAGGCCCGTGCCATCCTGACCCACCCGGTCGGCCGTGCCGCTGCTTTCGGTTACCGCAAGCTGACGTTCCTGCCGCTGGCGCACGTGTTCTCCCGCGCGATGGCACACGCTGCCACCGTCGGCGGCGCTACCCAGACCCACTGGAGCGACATGAGCACCCTGGTTGCCGAGTTCCAACGCACCAAGCCGAACCTGATCTGCTCTGTGCCGCGCATCTTTGAGAAGGTTCACGCGGGCGTGAAGTCCAAGGCTACGGACGGCGGTGGCGTCAAGGCTAAGATCTTCAACTTCGCAGAGCGCGCCGCAGTCGACTACTCGAAGGCTCTCGATACCGACGAGGGACCATCGCTGAAGCAGAAGATCGACCGCGCTATCGGCGACAAGCTGGTTTACTCCAAGGTCCGCGAGGCTATGGGTGGTGAGCTGGATTACGCGATCTCCGGTGGCTCCGCACTGAACCCGGAGCTTATGCACTTCTTCCGTGGCGTGGGCGTGACCCTGTACGAGGGCTACGGCCTGACTGAGTGCACCGCCGCAGCCTGCACCAACTTCGCCCCGGACAACATCATCGGCACCGTCGGCCGCCCGTTGGGCGGTATCACTGTCAAGATTGACGACGACGGCGAGATCCTACTGAAGGGCGACATGGTTTTCGCCGGCTACTGGGAGAACGAGGAGGCCACCAACGAGTCCTTCAATGAGGACGGCTTCTACCGCACGGGCGACCTGGGCAAGCTGCTACCCACCGGCCACCTGAAGATCACCGGACGCAAGAAGGAAATCATCGTCACCGCCGGTGGTAAGAACGTCTCGCCCGGACCGATGGAGGACATCCTGCGCTCCGCCCCGCTGATCTCCCAGGCCATGGTCGTTGGCGACGATCAGAAGTTCGTCGGCGCTCTGATCTCCCTGGACGAGGAAGCTGCCAAGAAGTGGAAGGAAAACAACGGCATCGCCGAGAACGTCTCCATCCGCGAGCTGGCGAAGAACCCAGTTCTGCGCTCCGAAATTCAGGATGCGATCAACGAGGCCAACGCCACTGTCTCCCACGCTGAGGGCATCAAGAAGTTCCGCATCGTCCACCGCGACTTCACTGAGGAGAACGACGAGGTTACCCCGTCGCTGAAGCTGAAGCGCTTCGTCGTGGCGAAGAACTTCGCCGACGATATCGCCTGGATCTACAACTCAAAGTAAGTTAAGAAATCCGCTTCACGACACCGGCCACGCCTCCGCGCGTGACCGGTGTTCTTGTTTTAGAGTTGTCTGCGGTATCAACCAACACATGGGCTGTGACGAGCCCAGGGGAGAGGAGAACGCGTGCACTACGATGCTGCCCTGCGCGTTCGCGAGCTCACCCAAAATATCTACGACATTGGCGACGAGATCGCTGATTACATCAACCACGTCTCTCAGGCCATCGCCGATTGGGATGCCGACCTGGTGGAAGACTGCCTGCTGGAGCTGGAGGAAATTGTTGCGGAGGGGCGCGCTGAGGTGCGCCCTGGCCTGTCCGAGCTCAACGGCCTGCGCCAGGCTTTCGTCTCCGGTGTGCGCGCCGGCAGCATGTCGGGCGTGACTCCCTCGCGCACCCCTCGCGCCCTCGGCGGCAGCGTTGCGCGCGGCAGCGACTACCCGCACCCGGGTCGCACCTTGAGCTTTATGCACAAAAAGCCCGGTGCGTCCGCTCGCCGTCCTCTTTCTGACGCCACCACCCCAACCGCCGCCGGCGCTAGCGACCCGCGCAGCGTCCGTGACGCGGAGTTCGCTGAGGCTTCCGCCGAGCACGCTCCGGCAACGATGGCCTCCACGGCCTCCTGGCGCATGTGGCTGCGCGAGCAGGCCGAGCGTATCCGCGCGGACCTGCGCGAGGTGGAGGACTGGGTGATCAACCAGACGCAGTGCGCCCTGGAATCCCAGTCCGTCTTGCTGCCGCAGGCATACGTGAAGGCAGAGCAGCGCACTATCGAGCTGGTGGGCCACTGGCGGGAGGTTATCGCCCGCCAGCCGGAGCTGGCCGCGGGCATGCGCGGCGAGGCGCCGCCGGAGTTTCTGGTGGAACGGGCCCGGGTCGAGGAGATCCTCGGCCGCCTGCAGCGGCGCAAGCGCGGCACTGCGGTCTAGCGCCAGGACCGCCAGCACTGCTAGTACTATGCACGTAGTATGCATGGCCTTTATATCCACGTTCCCTTTTGCTCCACCCGCTGTGGCTACTGCGATTTCAACACCTACACCCCGCAGGAGCTCAGCGCGGCCGATGGTGGCGCTGTAGAGGGCAACACCATCCCCGGCTACCTGGATGCCCTGGAACGCGAGCTAGAGGTCGCAGCCGAGGTGTGGGATTACCCCGGCGAGGTGCAGACTGTCTTCTTCGGTGGCGGCACGCCTTCCATGCTGGGGCACGAGGGGCTGGCCCGGGCGCTGAACGCCGCCCGTCGCACGGTGGGGTTGGCGGCGGACGCGGAGGTCACTACTGAGGCCAACCCGGAATCCACCAGCCCGGAGTTCTTCGCGGGCTTGCGTGAGGCCGGCTTCAACCGCATCTCCTTGGGCATGCAGTCCGCGATGGGGCATGTGCTAAAGGTGCTGGAGCGCCACCACACTCCGGGCCGCCCTATTGAGGCCACCCGCGAGGCCAAGCGGGCCGGTTTCGAGCACATCAACCTGGACGTCATCTACGGCACTCCCACCGAGACCGATGACGACCTGCGGCGCACTCTCGACGCCGTGCTGGAAGCGGACGTCGACCACGTCTCCGCCTACTCCCTGATCGTGGAGGACGGCACGGCCATGGCACGCAAGGTACGGCGCGGCGAGCTGCCCGCCCCGGACGAAGACACTCTGGCGGATCGTTATGACGCCATCGACGCCCGCCTGCGCCAGGCCGGTTTTCACTGGTACGAGGTCTCTAACTGGGCTAAACCCGGCGGCGAATGTCAGCACAACCTGATCTATTGGCGCTCCGGGCAGTGGTGGGGAGCAGGCCCCGGCGCCCACGGATGCGTGCGGCTGCGCGGGGAGGACATAAGCGAATCGGGCCTGGTGAGGTTGGTGAATGCGAAGCGTCCGGCGACCTATTGGAATGGGTTGCTGGGGGAGGCCGAAGGGGCGTCAATAAGAAAGGACGGCCTACCCGTTCCAGGGGCGGTGGTGGCGACCGAGCGCCTCAGCGACGACGACCTGCGCACAGAACAGGTGATGCTGCGGCTGCGCCTGGCCGAGGGGCTGGATCTGGCGGAGCTGGTGGGCGGAACCGGCAGTGCTCGCGGCGCTCAGAGTGCTAATCCTGCTCGGAACGCCGAGCTGGGGCAGGTGATCGAGCGTTATACGGGCCTGGGGCTGCTGGACAAGCGTGGCGAGCGCCTAAGATTGACGGATAAAGGGCGCTACCTGGCCGACGGGATCGTCACGGACATCGTGTTGGCGCTCGGGCTTTAAGGGTCAATCGAGAGCTAATCGAGGCTAATCGGACTCACGCGAGGAGTGAAGGATTTGTCGAGCGGAACTGAACACAGAAGGAACCAGGTGCTGCGGGCGATCGTCAGCGATTTCATCGCCTCGCACGAACCGGTGGGCTCGAAGATGCTGGTGGACAAGCACCAGCTGGGAGTTTCCTCTGCGACGATCCGCAACGACATGGCGGTGCTGGAAGCCGAGGGCTATATCACCCAACAGCACGCATCTTCCGGGCGCATCCCCACGGTGAAGGGCTACCGCCGCTTCGTGGACGGCATTAACGAGGTCAAGCCGCTAAGCACCCCTGAGCGCCGCGCCATCCTGGACTTCCTGGAACATGGCGTGGATCTAGAGGACGTTCTGCGCCGCAGCGTGCAGCTGCTTTCCCAGCTGACCCGCCAGGTGGCCGTGGTGCAGATGCCGGACCTGCGGCGCGGGCGGGTGAAGCACTGCGAGCTGGTGAAGCTGGGCAGCCACCGCATCCTGCTGGTGCTGATCACCGACACTGGGCGCGTGGACCAGCGCAACGTGGACCTGGGGCAGCCGATCAGCGACGACGACCTGCCGCGGCTGCGCGACCTGGTGAACTCCGCGATGGTGGGGCGCACCCTCGACGACGCATGCACGAACATCGCCGCGCTGGCGAACGAGGCCAAGGGCAACAGCATGCCCGAGGAGCTGCGCGACGTGGCACTCGTGGTGACGACCGTGCTGGTGGAGACTCTGCTGGAGCGCCCGAACGACCGGCTGATCCTGGCGGGCACGCCCAACCTGATGCGCACCAACGAGCTCAGCCCCGTGGTGGAGGCCCTGGAAGAGCAGGTGGTGGTGCTGAAGCTGCTGAATAGCGTGCGCGACCTGCAGGTGCAGGTGAGCATCGGCGAGGAGAATGAGGACGAGGAGCTGCGCGGCGCATCCGTCGTATCCGCCGGCTACGGCAACGCCAATGCGGTGCTCGGCGGAATGGGAGTGGTGGGGCCAACCCACCTGGACTACTCCGGCACCATTTCCTCTGTGACGGCCGTGGCGCACTACGTCTCGCGGATTTTGAGCGAAGAGTAGGAATAGTAGGATAGTGCAGTTGGTTAAGCACTAAAGACTGCAAGCAACTTCAAGACAGACGTGAAAAGGACCCGCTGAACGTGGCTCGAGACTATTACGGAATCCTCGGTGTGGATCGCGACGCTACGGACGCCGAAATTAAGAAGGCGTACCGCCGCCTGGCGCGCAAGTACCACCCGGACGTCAACCCCTCTGAGGAGGCTGCGGAGAAGTTCCGCGAGGCCTCCCTGGCTCAGGAGGTGCTGACGAACCCGCAGAAGCGCCAGATCGTGGACGCTGGTGGCGACCCGGAGGAGCAGGGCTTCGGCCAGCCGGGTGGCGGCGGATTTGGGGGCTTCTCCGGCGGCGGCCTGGGCGACATCTTCGACGCATTCTTCGGCGGTGGCGGCGGCGCACGCGGCCCGCGCGAGTCCCGCGTGCGCCGCGGTAACGATGCCCTGGTGCACCTGGAGGCCACGCTGGAGGAGATCTACGCGGGCATCGACCGCGAGATCACCGTGGAAACCGCCGTGCTGTGCGACGTGTGCGACGGCTCGGGCTCGGCCTCCAAGGCCGCACCTGTGACCTGCCCGACCTGTCAGGGCGCGGGCGAAGTCATGGAGCTGCAGAATTCCATGCTGGGCCGCGTGCAGGTCCGCCGCGCCTGCCACCGCTGCGCGGGCACCGGCGAGGTCATCGAGGACCCGTGTGAGAACTGCGCGGGCGACGGGCGCGTGCGCGACCGCCAGACCCTCAAGGTTTCCATCCCCGCCGGCATTTCCGACGGCATGCGCCTGCGCATGAGCGGCAAGGGCGAGGTCGGCCCCGGCGGCGGCCCGGCTGGCGACCTGTACGTGGAGGTGCACACCACCGAGCACCCGTACTTCATCCGCGAGTCCGACGATCTGCACGTGAATCTACAGGTGCCGGCGGTAGACGCAGCCCTGGGTACTTCCGTGGAGGTCAAGCTGCTGGACGATTCCATCGCAACCGTGGACATCGCGCCGGGCACCCAGCCGGATGCCACCATTCGCCTGTCCGAAAAGGGCATGCCGCACCTGCGCCGCGAGGGCCACGGTTCCCTGATCGCCCACGTGGAGGTCATGATCCCCACTGACCTCAACCACAAGCAGCGCGACCTGCTGGAGAAGCTGCGCGAGGCCAGCTCCCAGAACGCTGGCGTGGCTTCGAAGGACGAGTCCCACAGCGGCTTCTTCTCCCGCCTGCGCTCGAAGTTTGGCCGCTAACCCATGACGGATCCGGTGTTCATCCACCCCATCCCCGAGCCGGTCGCGGTCGGGGATCGTTTCCGCCTGACCGGCGCGGAGGCCAAGCACGCTTCCGTCAAGCGCCTCGAGGTGGGCGAGGGGTTGGTCATCACCGATGGCGCTGCGCGCGCCGTGCAAGGATCTTTTCTTGGTGACGCCACCGTGGAGGTCGCCGACATTCTCGAGCTGCCCACCCCGAACCCACGGGTGACGGTGGTACAGGCGATTCCAAAGTCCGACCGGGCGGAGCTGGCCGTGGATCTGGCGGTGCAGGCGGGCGCGGATCGGATTGTGCCGTGGGCCGCCCGCAGGGCTATCGCCAAGTGGGACGGCAAGGAGGCCAAGGCGCACGCGAAGTGGGAGAACGCCGCCCGGGCGGCCGCCAAGCAGTCCCGCCGCCTGCAGATCCCGGAGGTTACCCAGCTGGTGCGTAGCCCGCAGGAGCTGGCACGGGTGCTGGGGCTGGGGGAGGCCGGCACCGCTGCGAGCGGTGTCGGTGGTGGCAGCGGCAGCGACACCGGCGCCGTCCGCGTGCTGGTGCTGCATGAGGAGGCCACCGAGCCGCTGCCCGCGGCCGTCAGCGCGGCGGTGAATGCCGCCAGCGCCAAAGGCAGCGAAGCTGCCGCCACCGAGATCGCCCTCGTCGTCGGCCCCGAGGGCGGCATCAGCCCGGAGGAACTCGCCGAGTTCGAGCAGCTGGGGGCCACCCCGGTCCGCCTGGGGCCGGAAGTTCTGCGCACTGCCACCGCTGCAGCCGTTGCGCTGGGAGCCATCGGCGCTGTCACGGACCGTTGGCGGTAGGATCGATACACATGACGTCACCCAACTCCGCTAGGTCACCGCGCCTCCGCGTAGCCAGCTCTACCGTGGAGCTCGACCCGGAATCGGTTCTGGCCGTCGCCGGACCGGCAGATGAGAACCTGCGGGTGCTGGAGCATGCTTTCGACGCGGACATCCTGACCCGCGGCAACCGCGTGACGATCCGCGGCGAGGCCTCCGAGGTCTCCCAGGCCCGACGGGTGTTGCAGGAGATGATCAACCTGGTCAGCCGCGGCCATGCGGTGGATCCGGCCGCCACGAAGCGCGCGATCACCCTGGTGGAGGAACAAGCCCCGGCGCTCGTTTCCAGCAGCGATTCCGCACCCATCGTTTCCTACCGTGGCAAGACGGTGCGCCCGAAGACCCCCGGCCAGCAGGAATACGTGGAGGCCATCGACGAGGACGCGATCGTGTTCGGCATCGGCCCGGCCGGTACGGGTAAGACGTATCTGGCGATGGCCAAGGCGGTGCAGGCACTGCAGGCTAAGGATGTCAATCGCATCATCCTGACCCGCCCGGCAGTGGAGGCAGGGGAGAAGCTGGGCTTTCTGCCCGGCACGCTGAGCGACAAGATCGACCCCTACCTGCGCCCGCTGCACGATGCGCTGCGGGAGATGGTGGATCCGGAGACGATTCCCCGACTGATGGATACCGGCGTGATCGAGGTCGCGCCCCTGGCCTACATGCGAGGCCGCACGCTCAACGATTCCTTCGTGGTTTTGGACGAGGCGCAGAACACCACCCCGGCGCAGATGAAGATGTTCCTCACCCGCCTGGGCTTTGGATCCAAGATGGTGGTCACCGGCGACCTGAGCCAGGTGGACCTGCCGAACCGTCAGGAGTCCGGCCTGAAGGTGGCTCGCCAGGTTCTGCAGGGCGTGGATGGCGTGTCGATCATCAACTTGGATTCCGACGACGTGGTGCGCCACCGGCTGGTCTCCAAGATCGTGGAGGCCTATGGCACCTACGAGCTGGACAATGAGATCTAACGGAAATCTAGCAACAATCTAGCGGCAAGCACGAACTACCAAAGGCAAGCACCCAATGAGCATCGAAGTTTTTAACGAATCCGGCCGCGGCGAGGTCAACGAGGAAGAGCTGATCGACGTTGCCCGCTACGCACTGTGGACCCTCGACGTCCACCCGGCCGCCGAGCTATCTATCCACATCGTGGACCTGGAAACCATTGAGGACCTGCACGTTAGGTGGATGGATCTGCCCGGCCCTACCGATGTGATGAGCTTTCCTATGGACGAATTGACGCCAGGTTGGGGCCGCAAGGATGCGGCGGAACCCTCCCCGGCGATGCTGGGCGACATCATGCTGTGCCCCGACTTTGCCGAAGGGCAGGCGACCCGTGCGGGCCACTCCCTGGCTCACGAGCTCGACCTGCTGACCGTCCACGGGGTGCTGCACCTGCTGGGCTTCGACCACGTCACCCCGGAGGACGAGCAGAAAATGTTCTCCCTGCAAAATGAGATCCTGGCGAACTGGTACGACTCCCAGGAGGAGCGCGGCGTGAGTTTCGCCCCGAAACCGACCGGCGCCGGGGCCTTCCCCAGCGCCGCGGACCGCGACGATACCCAGAACTAGAACCCACCCAAACCCAGGAAGACCTAGAAGCTTCGAAAGATGACGATCGACATCCCCTTATCCATCCCCTTTGCGATTCTCGCGCTCTTCCTGGGAGGTGTGCTGTCGCTGGTGGAAACGGCAGTGTCCTCACTCTCCGCGGCGCGGGTGGAGAACCTGGTGAAGGAGGATCGCCCGGGCGCGGCCCGGCTGGAGCGGGTGCTCCAGGGGCGGGCTGGCCACATTAACCTGCTGGTGCTGCTCCGCACCATCTGCGAGGTCTCCGGCGCGGTGCTGGCCGCCGCTGCGTGTGTGGAGCTGATGGGCTCGCGCGGCTGGGCATTCGCCACCGCCATCGTGATCGTCACGCTGCTGACGTTCATCCTGATCGGCGTACTTTCCCGCACGCTCGGCCGGCAAAACCCGTACACCATTAGCCTGGCGACTGCCCCGATCCTGCTGGGCCTATCCAAGCTGCTGGGCCCCATCGCCAAGCTGCTGGTCGGCGCCGGTAACGTGCTGACCCCCGGCCGGGGCTTCCGCAATGGTCCCTTCGCCTCCGAAATCGAGCTGCGCGAGATGGTGGACATCGCCTCCGAACGCGGCGTGGTGGAGATGGACGAGCGACGGATGATCCAATCCGTCTTCGACCTCGCCGACACCTCGGCGCGCTCCGTGATGGTGCCGCGGCCAGAGATGGTGTGGATCGAGGCTGACAAGACCGCCGGCCAAGCCACCAGCCTGTGCGTGCGTACCGGTCTTTCCCGCCTGCCCGTGGTGGGCGATGACGTAGACGACATTGTGGGCGTCATTTACCTCAAAGACCTCATCGCAGAGACCTATCACATGACCGACGGCGGTAGCTCCATCCGCGTGCGGGACTGCATGCGGCCTGCCGTGTTTGTGCCGGACTCGAAGAAGCTGGACGACCTGCTGGAGGACATGCAGCGCGACCAGATCCACATCGCCATGCTCATCGACGAATACGGTGCAGTGGCGGGGCTGATCTCTATTGAGGACATCCTGGAGGAGATCGTCGGCGAGATCACCGACGAATACGACACCTCGGAGCAGGCGCCGATCGAGCCGCTGGAGGACGGCAGCTACCGAGTGCAGGCGCGCTTGTCGCTGGAGGAGCTCGAGGAGCTATTCGAGGACGTGGAGTTCAGCGAAGAGCAGCACGAGGAAGTGGATACCGTCTACGGCCTCGGAGCCTTCGAGCTGGGCAGGGTGCCGATCCCAGGGGCGGAAATCTCCACCACCGGTCTGCATCTTCGCTACGAGGGCGGGCGCGACCGCCGTGGGCGCGTGAAGATCCGTACCGCCGTGGTGACCCGCGAGCAGCAGGTGGAAGGCACTGGTGATGCTGGCCGCGTTGGTGAGGTGGCGGAAGGGATGGCCGTGGCGGCGTCCACAAGAAACAGCCCCCAAGATAAAGCCCAAGAGAAAACCCAAGACAAGAGCGCTAGCGATAAAGGGCAGCAATAAGGGATACTTGATGACCATGAACGATCCTTATATCCCCGACGATCCCTTCGACCCGGGCGCGGGAATGCCCGAGGGGGCGGGAGTGGCGCCCGAAGAAATGGAAGTGCCGGAGGAATACCGCGCACCCGAGGGCTTCCGCTCCGGGTTCGTCAGCTTCGTGGGGCGGCCGAACACCGGCAAGTCCACCCTGACGAACGCACTGGTGGGGGAGAAGATCGCCATCACCGCCGACCAGCCGGAAACCACGCGCCACCCGATCCGCGGTATCGTCCACCGCGAAGATGCGCAGATCATTCTGGTGGACACTCCCGGCCTGCACCGGCCCCGCACACTGCTTGGCGAGCGGCTGAACGAAGTGGTGAAGGAAACGTACTCGGATGTGGACGTCATCGCCATGTGCGTGCCGGCGGACGAGAAGATCGGCCCGGGGGATCGCTGGATTGTGGACGCCGTGCGTTCCGTCGCGCCGAAAACTCCGCTGATCGGTGTGGTGACGAAGCTGGACAAGGTTTCCAAGGACCAGGTCGGTGCGCAACTGCTGGCACTGCACGAACTGCTGGACGGGGCGGACGTGGTGCCAGTTTCCTCCACCAAGCAGGTGCAGCTGGACGTGCTGCTGGACGTACTGCGCGACCAGCTGCCGGAGGGGCCGAAGTTCTACCCGGACGACCACGTAACCGACGACGATCGCGATACCCGCATGGCCGAGCTGATCCGCGAAGCTGCGCTGGAGGGGTTGCACGACGAGCTGCCGCACTCCGTGGCCGTGCAGATCGAGGAGGTCGTGCCGAACCCGCAGCGCGAGGGCGTGCTGGACGTGCACGCGGTGATTTACGTGGAGCGCGAAGGCCAGATGGCGATCCTGCGGGGCAAGGACGGGCGGCGCCTGTCGCGCATCGTCCACCGCTCACGGTTGGAAATCGTGAAGATGTTGGACCAGAACATCTATCTGGACGTGCACATTAAGGTGGCGAAGAACTGGCAGTCGGATCCGAAGCAGTTGGGGCGGATGGGGTTCTAGCGGCTTGGTCTTGACCTGGGACTGAACTGGGCTTGACCGATTTTCTTGGTGCTGAGCCGGTGCACGGACGTGAAGTGCGATAGTTTGGTCTAGACCTTGATCTTGAACATTCGTGGCGCATGGCGCGCCCCTAACCAGGCGCATGGATTGCGCCGCTAGGAAGGGCAACTAGTGACAACTCCGTCTAACCCCTACGGTTCCGATGATTCCGGCAAGCACTCGGCGGACGGTGTTGGCAGCAATGGCGCTGGCGACAACGGCACTGCAAACAACGGTGCAGCCGATAACGGCGGCCTGAACAACGGTTACGGACAGGACCAGACGCAGGACTACTCCCAGGGCTTCGGCCAGTACGGCCAGGACCAGTATGGTCAGAGCCAGCAGGGCCAGTACGGTTCTTATGGTCAGGACCAGTTTGGCCAGCAGGATCAGTACTCTCAGCCGAGCTCCTACGGCCAGCCTGGCCAGCCGAGCCAGTACGACACGAACCAGTTCGACCAGAACCAGTTCGGCCAGCAGGAGCCCTGGGGACAGCAGAACCAGCCGCAGGGCGCGGCCGGTTTCCAGGCTTACCCGAACCAGCAGATGACCAACTCGACGGGCGCTGACAAGGACGGCTTCTTCGCCGCCCTGTTCGACTTCAGCTTTAAGCGCTACGTCACCCCGTCGGTGGTGAAGGTGCTGTACATCCTGTCGATGATCGGCGTTGGTCTATTCGTGCTGCTGGCTATCATCGGCTTCTTGGTAGGGATGGCGCAGGACGCTTCCGTAATCATCCTGGCGCTCATCGGCATCCCGCTGGTGCTGCTCGGTGCCGTGGTGTCGCTGGCGTTCTACCGCGTTGCGCTGGAGGTCGCTGTGTCCATCATCCGCACTGCGCAGTCGGTGCAGTCTATCGACGAGCGACAGGCGCGTAACTCGACCAACGGGAGCTAGCCGATGGGAAACGAATCTTTTCTTTCCGGGCTCTTCGACATTAACTTTGAAAAGTACACGACCCGTTCTTTCCTGCGAGTGCTTTACATCCTCGCCACGATCGTGATCGGTCTGTACCTGCTGTTCTCTTTGATCGGAACCTGGACCAATAGTTCCTTCCTCGAGTTCTATGCCTACGCCTCCTCCGGTCAAGACGGAGCTTATGTGAAGTTCAATCTGAGCGGCGGGGATTCCGTTGGAGCCAAGCTGATTTCCTCCGTGGTTTCTATCTTCCAGTCGATCGTTAACCTGGCGATTGTTCGCGTCGTCCTGGAGGTCTTCGCGGCGCTGACCAGCACTTCCGCCGCGTGGGCTCGCATCAAGCAGCGGGGCATGTCCGCCTAGCTTGTCTTAGCCCGATCACGTTGCAGCAAGCGCTATACTTGCTGCCTATGAGTAGAAGGTCTCGTCCCAGCTTCCGGGACGAGGCCTTTGTGCTTCGCACCTACAAACTGGGCGAGGCCGACCTGATCCTCGTCCTGCTCACCAAGGATAATGGCCTGATCCGTGCCGTAGCCAAGGGCATCCGCAAAACCCGCTCCCGTTTCGGCGCCCGGCTGGACCGTTTTTCCTGCGTTGACGTGCAGGTTTATCCCGGCCGTTCCTTGGCCAACGTCACCGATGCCGCCACCGTCGCTACTTACGCCTCGCCGATCGTCGCGGATGTCGATCGCTTCTACGCGGGGGCGGCGATGCTGGAGATGGCTCAGGTTTTTGCCGCCGAGCCCTCGTCGGCGCACTCGATCTTTTTTCTTCTGGACGCCGCACTCCAGCAGCTAACCACCTCAGCTCTACCGCCGGTCAGCGTGGCCGACGAGTTCGTGCTGCATGGCCTGGAAGTCGCCGGCTGGGAGCCGAGCCTGGTCGACTGCGCGCAGTGCGGCAAGCGCGGCCCCCACCGGGCGTTCCACCCGGGGGCCGGGGGCGCGGTGTGCGTGACGTGCAGGCCCCCGGGTGCATTCACGCCGCCGTCGGCGGCGGTACACGCCCTGTGGCTGCTGAAGAAGGGGCGTCACGAACAAGCAGCCCACGTATTCCGCGACCAGCAGGGACAAGACATCGCGGCACAATCGCATCGCCTGCTGTTGGCACACGTGCGGCAGCAGCTGGAGGTAGGCTGCCCGGCTTACGCAGCGCTATAGGGTTAGTGGTGCGCGTGTGGCAATATAGTACGGGTGAGTAGCACTGATTATCCGCACGTGGACCGTTCCGAGATTCCGCCGGAGCTCCGCCCGAAGCACATTGCGCTGGTGATGGACGGCAACGGGCGCTGGGCCGAGGAGCGCGGCATGGTCCGCACCGAGGGGCACCGCCGCGGCGAGGCGGTGCTGATGTCTTTGGTTGAGGAGTGCATCGAGCTGGGTGTGGACTACCTCTCCGCCTATGCGTTCTCCACCGAAAACTGGCGCCGGTCGGCCGAAGAGGTGCGCTTTTTGATGGGATTTAACCGCGACGTGCTGCGCCGCCAGCGCGACTACTTGAACAGCCTGGGCGTGCGGATCCGCTGGGTGGGGCGCCGTCCGCGCCTGTGGCGTAGCGTGATTGCAGAACTGGAACAGGCCGAGGAGCTGACGAAGAACAACACGACCATGACCTTGGGCATGTGCGTGAACTACGGCGGCCGGGCGGAGATCGCGGACGCGGCGCGTTGGATCGCAGAGGACGTGAAGGCCGGTCGGCTGAAGCCCCGGCAGGTGAACGAGAAGACTTTCGCCCGCTACCTGGACGAGCCGGACATGCCGGACGTGGATCTGTTCCTGCGGCCGTCGGGTGAGATGCGAACCTCGAACTTCCTGCCCTGGCAGTCCACCTATGCGGAGATGGTGTACCAGGACGTGCTGTTCCCGGATTACACGCCGAACCATCTGCGGACGGCGGTGCTGGAGTTTGCGAAGCGCGATAGGCGCTTTGGAGGTGTGAAGTGAGCGACGTGACCGGCGCTAACGGGGCGGATGCCGCTGAGCAGCCCGAGGAGCAGGCCGGGCAGATAGGCCAGGCCGAACAGGCCGAGCAGCCGCAGCCGCAGCCGACGAAGCGTCAGATCGCCCGCTGGCAGCAGTACCTGGCTAACGAGCGTGCCGAGGGTGCCGTGTACCGCGAGCTGGCGCGCAAGAAGACCGGTGAGGAGCGTGCCATCCTCCTGGGGCTGGCGGAGGCAGAGGCGCGTCACGAGGCCTATTGGAAGAACCGCCTCGGCGAATACGTGGGCCTGCCGCGCAAGGCAAGCCTGGATACCCGCATGAAGGCCTGGATGGCGCGGCGCTTCGGGTCGGTATTCGTATTGGCTTTGATGCAATCCTCGGAGCAGCGGAACGAATACATCTCTGATGATGACGCCGCCGACCAGCTTGCGGCGGACGAGGCGATTCACGCCGAGGTTGTCCGTGGGCTGGCCGCGCGCGGGCGCGCCCGCATGTCGGGCGATTTCCGTGCGGCGATCTTCGGCGCGAACGATGGCCTGGTTTCGAACCTGGCGCTGGTGCTGGGCATGGTCGGCACGGGCGGATCCTCTCACCTGGTGCTGGTCACCGGCATCGCTGGCCTGCTGGCTGGCGCGCTGTCGATGGCAGCGGGCGAGTATGTATCCGTGACCTCGCAGAAGGAGCTGCTGGGCGCGAATGCCCCGGACCCGAACGCCAGCCGTTCGCTGCCGAACCTGGACGTGAACCAGAACGAGCTGGCGCTGGTGTACCGCGCCCGCGGCATGAGCGAGCAGGAGGCCGCCGACCGCGCCCGCCGCGTTTTCGATTCCATCATCGAGACGAACCAGCCGGTGGGGGAGCAGGCTTTCGATGCAGAGAAGGTCGGTACCGTGTCCGCGCAGGGCGCCGGGGAGAGCATGGTGGAGCACGCGGCTCCCGAACACGAAGATGGTGGCTCCGGCTTGTCCGCTGCGGTCTCCAGCTTCTTCTGCTTCGCAGTCGGCGCTTTGATCCCGGTGCTGCCGTATATCTTCGGCTTGTCTGGATCCACCGCGGCGATTGTCTCCTGCGTGATGGTGGGGTTGGCCTTGATGTTTACCGGCTCTGTGGTGGGCTTGTTGTCTGGCGTGGAGCCGGGCCGACGCGCCTTGCGTCAATTGCTTATCGGTTTCGGCGCCGCCGGGGCGACGTACCTGCTCGGCTCGCTGTTTAACGTCTAGTTAGCTGGCGGATTTCTTCTGACAGTCCCCGCACAGGCCGAAGATCTCGGCGGTGTGGCCGGACTTTTCGTAGCCGAACTTCCTTGCGGTCTCCGCGGCCCAGTCCTCGACGGGGCCGCCGTCGATCTCCACGGTCCGGCGACAGGATGTGCACACCAGGTGATGGTGGTGGTCGTCGGTGGCGCAGGCGCGGTAGAGGGTCTCGCCGGAATCGTCGTAGAGCGTATCGATCGCGCCGGCTTCCGCCATCTGCTGCAACGTGCGGTACACGGTGGTCAGGCCGACCTTGTGGTCCTGGGCCGCGAGCTTCTGGTGGATGTCCTGGGCACTGCAGAACGTGGTGAGGCCTTCCAATAGCTCCGCCACAGCGCGTCGTTGGCGGGTGTTGCGCTGGCCGATCTTGGGAAGTTTGTTGGTAGCTGGGGTGCTCACGGTGAGCTCGCTCCTTGTGTTCTAAAGTGCTCTAAATGTGTGTTGCGTGGCAAATCAATGCTCTATTTGCGGCAGGTAACCTGCGGTAACTATCCACATTAGGGCTCTTGCCGGTAATTTTCAATAAGCTTTCGATAAGTTCTCCTAGGGCAGCTCCAGCGCGGCACGATAGCGGTGTGCAGTCGCCGCGTGGACGGTACAGATGCCACCAGAACCTAAGCCCGTACGCAACGGCGGCGGGCCGGAAAAATATGCCCAAATAATGTGCTCCGGACGCTTGACTTTCTAGAAACCCCCGGGCTAGATTTAAGGCAGTTCCCTTGGGAGCGTGCGTAATCCCCCCCTTCGCAGCTTCCAGCTAAAGGGAACAGGCCCCATTCTCTTTATGAGGAAAGCGTGGCCGGAACCCGCGGTATTTACCCCCCCCTAACCGCGGGTTCTTTTTTATGTTCACCCATTTTTGTGACGCCCCTTTCGACCGGCTGTA
>ERZ1673753.1980-NODE-1980-length-16636-cov-11.703818_pt1 | contig 16636 bp, 8 predicted proteins | sample MGYA00580201_ERZ1673753 | MGnify/ENA primary metagenome ERZ1673753 (study PRJEB41218, sample SAMN15661747) | gut metagenome | host: Homo sapiens | place: Canada: London | collected 2015-08-20/2019-03-30 | study: EMG produced TPA metagenomics assembly of... | reverse complement strand
TTTCGAAATCGCTGCGCGAGCCGAGTGCCGAATTGCGGAGTTTGGTGCGATAGGTATAAACCGTTGCCGAAGCGCAGTTCAGAAAACTGGCGATGCAACCGCTGTCGGTGATCCCCAGCCGCATGACGGCCAGGATGCGCAGTTCGGTCGAAAGAGCCCCGTCCGAACGCACCGGAAAACGCGCCGGCTCTTCGAGCAGCTCGTTGACCCGCTCTACGAAGTCGGGGAAGATGCCGAGAAACGTTTCGTCGAAGATGCGGTAGAAGTCGCGGTAATTGCGGTCCACATCCGAAGGCGACCGCAGTTTGCGCATCAGGGCCTCCGTACCGTCGGTTTTGGCGGTTTTTCGCAATTCCATCCGGTATTCGTCAACCCGGCCGATGTAATGCGAGGCGAGCTGCATGTAGCGGAACACATAACTGTCCTTGATCTTGTTGGCGTCGCGCAGACGGTCGTTCACGATCCGGAACTGTTCGTTGCGTTCGTGAAGCCGCCTGTTGACTTCGTAAATCAGGGTGGTGTTGCGCCTCAGCCGCAGGTGCTGGCGCTGCGTGTGGAACAGCAGCAGGGCTATGATCACCAGCAGAAGCAGAAAAACGCTGACCATGACCGTCAGGATGCGGCTGCGGGAGTTGATGCTGTAAACCACGGCCTGATTGATGATCATCTCGGCCTGGCTCGAATGGAAGATGCGCGTGTTGTAGTTGCACGAAAGCATATCGGCGACCGTGCACTGAATATAGCGGGCCGCACGCTCCATGTCCTTCTCCTCGAACATCATCAGCGCCAGTTCGTACAGGGAGAGATACTCCCGGACGGGGGTTCGCAGGTCGTTTACCGCGGCGCGGGCGAGCCAGTATTTGCTCTGCTCGCGGTCGCCGAGGGTTTCGTATACGTTGGCTATGTTGTACGCCACGCGGGCCAGTGTCCGCGAACTCTGCCGGGGATTGTAAAGCGGCAGCAGCACATCGAGCGCCTCGTCGCAACGCTGCTGCGACAGCAGGTCGATGGCCCGCAGCCGCTGGCGTGTGACGTACGAGTGTCCGTCGAAGCCGATGCGCACGCGCCGTATCCGGGCGAGCGTGTCGGCATAGGCCCTGCTGCGGGATTCGGAGGTGTTCTGCGAGGCGAGACGCCCGTAGACGACCATCTGCTGAGTGTAGTAGCTCGCACGCATCCGCTTGGTGATGCCTGCGGTATCGAGCGACCGAATCCGGTCGTAGGCGTCTTCGATGTTGTTGCGGCCGATCAGGACGGATATGTCGCAGGTGGTGGACAGAAACTTCATGTCCCGGCGGCCCGTGTGCTCGGCAAGGTCGTACATCAGGGCGACGTAACGGGCGGCCGTGTCGATATTGTAGGTGATGTAGGCGTCGAAAAGCCGGTTCGCGGTCTGCCAGCGCCGCGTGTCGTCGCCGGCGTCCCGCAGCGCCCGGCGCAGCGAATCGGCGCGGAGGTTGAAACGCTCGGTGTAAACGGCCTTGTTTTCGATGGTACGGTCCAGTTCGGCCAGCAACAATTCCGTTTCGCTCTGGCGGCAGGCGACGAGTCCGGCAAGGCAGAGAGCGCAGGCGATATATGGCGGAAAAGTCTTCATCGGTTCGGGTTTATAGACAAATTTATAAAAAAAGACGAATCCCGCACCGTTTCCCGGCGGAGATTCGTCGCACGTTTCGCTCTCCGGGGTCGGATCAAACGATGATTTCGATCTTCACCTCCCGGCGGATGTCGGTCGCGGGGACCTCTATCACACGGCATTTCAGCTTTTCGTCGAACACGGGCTTCACGCTGCGGCCCCCGACCTTCGCTTTTTCGATCTTCCCGGCGGCGGGGAGCTGAAGCCGGTAGGCGCGTTTGACGACCTGACCTTCGTAAGAGCCTGCGGTGGGACGGACCGTTACGGTCGTCACCCGCCCCGTCCGGCGGTAATTGAGTTGCGTGGTCGCATACGCACCCTGTTCGTAATCGCGGGTCACTCCGTCGTCCTCGTAGAGCGTATAGGTGTTGTCGGCATCGCCGGCCGAGGGGTAGACGCGCATGACGAGCGTCGTGAGCGGCGTCGAGGCCGGCCGCGGCGTATAGGGCTGCATGGGCAGCACCCAGCCTCCCCGGACGTAGAGCGGAAACTCTTCGAGCGGCTTGGATATTTCGCACTCCCGGCCGCCGTCGAAGCGTTCGTGGGTGAAGAAGTCGTACCAGACATCCTCTCCGGGGAACCACACCCGCTGCGAAGCGACCTTGTCGGGGCCCGTGCCGGGCGAGGCGATGGGGGCGGCGAGCAGCAGGTCCCCGAAAAGGAACTCCTGCTCGTTGCAGTATGCGCGTTCGTCGCCGCCGTATTCGATATACATCGGGCGGTTCAGCGGCACCATCGTCGAATGGGTCTGCCAGACGCTGCTGTAAACGTAGGGCATCAGCTCCGAGCGCATGTGGTACATGCGGCGCATGGCGGCGGTTTCGCGTTCGCCGCTGATCCACGGACGGCGGTCGAGCCGCGCATCCTTGGTCGAGTGCACGCGCAGGGCGGCCGACAAGGCTCCGAACTGCGTCCAGCGCACGGTAAGTTCGGGATTGGGGTCGCCGCGGAATCCGCCGATGTCGTGCGCCCAGTAGTAGCAGCCCGCATTGCCGCTGGCGGCCGTGAGCTTGACCTCGAAAGCCAGTATCTCCCAGTTGGCCTGCGCGTCGCCCGAGAACTGGATGGGATGGCGGTGGTCGCCCCACCCGGCCCAACGGCTGTAACCCGCGCCGCGCAGCCCTTTCCGCTCCGTTTCGCGGTAGTAAAGTTCGTTGATCCACTGCAACGAGGTGGAACGGTATCCCCGCACCTCGGGATAGAGGTAGTTCTGCTGCCAGTCGAGCCACCAGAAATCGACGCCCATATCCTCGGTGGTGTGATGGGCGTGTTTGAAGAAGGTCTCCATGTATTTGCGGTCGCCCAGGTCGAAAAGGAGCGGTTTGGCCGGATCGGCCCCCATATCCTTCATAAAGGCGCCGTACATCTCCTCGTGGGGACGGATGCCGTCGTGCGGATGGTCGTTGAGCGATACGGTCACGCCGCGGCGGTGCACCTCGGCGATCAGCGCTTCGGGATCGGGAATGCGTTCGCGCTCCCAGGTATAGCCCGTCCAGCTGCGGCTGCCGGCATGACCGGTGCCGGTTCGGGCCGTGTAGGTGTGCCAGCCCATGTCGAAGACGAGGTTGTCGAGCGGGAAGTCGTTCTGCTCGTAGCCGTCGATGATCGAGAGGAACTCCTCGGAGGTGTAGTCCCAGTAGCGGCAGTACCAGACGCCGTGGATGTATTTGCGGGTCATCGGAACCCGTCCGCCGATGGCTCCCAGGTCGGCCAGCGCTGCCTTGTAGTCGTTGCCGTAGACGAAGCAGTACTGGTCCTGCACATGGCTGCGGGTGTCGCGCGGCCGGAGCCATCCATCGACCAGCAGGTCGGAGCGTTCGTCGTCGATCACGTACCAGCCGTCGCGGCTCAGCAACCCGTCCTGCATGGGGATTTCACCGGTGACGCGGTCGAGGGTTTCGACCGGGCCGCCGAGGTTGTTGCGGAAGATGCAGCGGTTGGTGAACTTCTTTTCCTTGCCGTTGAGCTTGTAGTAGGCCGCGAAGTTGTGCAGTCCGAACGGGAAGCCGTCGTGCTCGTAGACGATACGCAGGGCCTCGGTCGTGATCTCGTAGCGGTCGCCGCCCAGCGCCCGCACCTCGAACCGGTCCGCGGGAAGCAGGTTCGAACGGTCGTAGGCGAAGATCGTGGGATCGTCGATGAATTTGCCGTCGCGGGCGAATTCCAGCCGGAAGAGCGTCGGCGTGATGAGCGTCAGGCGGTTCTCGCCGAAGACGAGCGGATTCCCTGATGGCTGTGCGACGGCCGAAAGTCCGCAGCTCAGCAAGAGCAGAAGTGTCGGGAAAAATTTTTTCATGGATTGAAAAACAGTTGAAAAATTCTCCGCACCGTTCATTCCGACGATGCGGAGAGGGGATTCGATTCTTCGTAATAGGTTCTATTCGTTCCGGATACTCTCGGTATAGACGTTTCCGTAGGGGTCAGACGCCTTTACCGTGACTTCGCTCCACGTCGCGGACGACGGTTCGTAATAGAACATGTGGTCGTTGTTTGTCTCCGGTTCGGCCGTCGGGCGGTGCTCGGGTTTGGTGTCGCCGTACATGAAGTCGTAGGCCCGGCGGTCCATCTCATATTTCAGGTTCGATCCGGAGGGCAGGGTCGTCCAGGCGGCATCGTCCTCCCGGACCTCGACCGTCCAGGTGGAGTGCCAGTTGAAGATGTTGAAGATCAGCCCGCCGCGGTATTGCTCGGACACCGCCTGCCCGGGACCGTAGAGGTACATCTGGTACTCCTTGGGATAGGCCGTACCCTTATAATACCAGTTTGCGATCCGGTTGCCCTCGATCTCGTAGACCGCATAGCCGCGGGGGCTGCCGTCGTTGCACAGCTCCTCGCCGTTCCAGTAGGCGCCCATCACGGCGCCGAGCGTGTTCTCCTCGATGGTTTCGGAGATCGTCGTGGTGTAGTTGTTGTGCGAGTGTCCCGAAAGGATGCGGACATTGTATCCGTCGAGCAGGGCGTAGAGCTCCCGGTAGTTGGCGATGTGGCTCGTGGGGCGGTTGCGGCGCGAGGTGGCGATATGCACGCCGAGAATGATCAGCTTGTCTTTGGGCACGTGTTTCAGGTCCTGTTCCAGCCATGCCATCTGCGCCTCGGTGATTTCGGCGGTGTAGTTGGAAGAGCCGGTGTAGAGCACGTCGTCGAGCACGACGAAGTGGCAGTCGCCGATGTTGTACGAATAATAGGTGGGGCCGAACGCCGCACGAAAACTGTGGTCGGCCTCCGTGTCCATGCCGATGGCCTTGTCGTGGTCGTGGTTGCCGATCACCTGGAAGACGGGTACGCCGATCTTCCGGATCTGCTCCTTGTAGACGCTGTGGAAGGGCATGTTGTCCCACACCAGGTCGCCCAGCGAAATGCCGTAGACCGGTTTGTCCAGCTGCTGTACGTAGGGCACCAGCAGGGGCAGCACCTCTTTTTCGAGCATCACGACCTCGTCGTCGCGGCCGATCTGCACGTCGGCCAGCGCCAGCAGGGTGAACCGCTCCTTTTTGCCGGTGCGTTCGAGCGTGAAACTGCGCTGCACAACGTCGTTGTCGCCCAGGGCGATCTTCTTATAGATCTTCGGCATGCCGTTCTCCACCGGGATCTCGCAGTCGGCGGGCACCGAGACGAACACGAACGGAGTGCTCTTCTTCACGCGCATCTGGTAGACCCCCTGCGCATCGGTGGTCGTTACGGTGAAGCCGTCGCTCACGACCGCGCCTTCGATCGGATTCTTGCCGTCGGTCACGCGGCCCACGAGGTTCATGCCGGGTTCGGGGGCGATGTCAACCTTTTCGTAAAGGCCGCCGAGTATTTGGGCGCCTTCGTCTTCGGAGCAGGCCGTGAACCCTCCGGCGAGCAGGACTATCAGCAGGTATTTGAACAGGTGTTTGATCATTGTTCGGTTTTTTTGTTTGGTTTATGAAAAGGCCGGATTTCTCCCCGGACACCCTCGGGCATCCGGGGGAAAGCGGCGTTCTACTCTTCGGCCGTACCTCCGTATCCCGGATTCTGCTTGATCAGGTTGTTGGCCGATATGGCCGAGTTGGGAATCGGGAAGCGGTTCATGTTCTTGTCATTCGAGGGGGTGTGGTCCCACCACGACTCGGAGGTGAACGCGCCCCAGCGGATCAGATCGGTGCGGCGTCGTCCCTCTCCGAGGAACTCGATCATCCATTCGTCGAGCATGCGGTACTCGTCGAGATTGTCCGCGGTCACGGGATCGGGGTCGTTGCGATTCTCGAAGTTGCGCGCACGCACCTGATTGATCAGCTCGGCGGCCTCTTTCTTGTGCCCGGCGCGCAGTTCGCATTCGGCCAGCATGTAATAGATCTCCGACAGGCGGATGACCGGGCAGTCGGGATTCCAGCGCAGCTGCTTGTCCGCAAGGTTGGGCTGCGGGGATTTCACCAGACGGATGCCTGAATTCTCCTCGCCGTCGGCCATCGTCGAAGTCAGTTCGGCCACCGAGCCGTATTTGCTGCCCACCTCCGAGAAGCGGGCCACCTGATCCACCATGTCGATGACTTTGCCGCTGTACTCTTTCTGTCCCAGGCACACTTTGGTCGGATCGTCGAAGTTGACCTGCTTGCCGACGAGGAACATGCCCTCGTATCGCTTGTTGCCGAGATAGCGGTAGGGCTTCTTGCGCAGGTCCTTGTCGTTGAACTTGCGGTAGGGGCTGCCCAGCTTCCACTGGGTGTAGTAGCTCCCCTGCGGGTTGAGCGAAGGCGTCAGGATGAAGCCGTTGTAACCGGCGGTTTCGATGTCGAAATAGACATAGGACGAATAGTGGTAGAAATACTTGAAATACCAGCTCCACTCGACCTTCGAGTTCTCCGACGGAACGTTCCAGATCGCCTCGTGCGAAGAGTCGTTGTCGAACGTGTGGGGGTCGTACCACGTGTCGTCCAGTTCGTAGACGCCGTAAAGGCCGCCGATGATGTCGCGGCAGATCTGCGCGCATTCGTCGAAGTGCTCCTCGCCGATGTACGCTTCAGCGTTGAAATAGAGCTGGGCCAGCATCGCCGCCGCGGCAGCCTGTTTGATGTAGCCGTCCTCCGGGGCTCCGAGCGAGGATTTCTTCGCCAGGGCGGGAATGGCGTTTTTGAGCAGCGTTTCGACGTGCCGGTAGGTTTCGAGCGCCGTATTGCGGGGGCGCAGACCGTCGTTCACCGAATGGTAAATCGGCATCCCTCCGAAATAGTCGAGACCTTTCATGTAGAAGTAGGCCGTGATGGCGTTCAGCTGGTTGATGTGGTCGGCCTTGACGGCGTCGCTGAGCCCGATGGCGTTGTAATCGACGCCTTCCAGATCGGCTTTGGCCTCCAGAGCCCGCGAAATGCCGCCCGTCGTGCCGTCGTAGGTGTTCACGACGAAACGGTCGTCGGGCGACCAGGTGTGGTAGTGCAGGCGGTAGTACTCTCCGCCGTTGTACCAGTCCGCGCCGCGTTTGGGACAGGTCATTTCGTCGGTCGTCAGTTCCTGGAGGTACCAGCGGTCGGCGCCGATGTACCACTTCCAATGGGTGAAGGGGCGGCACAGCACGGCATAGGTGCTCTCGGGCGAGGTGAAGAACGTGTCGGGGGTCACCTCCGAATAGAACTTCTCGTTGAGATCGCAGGAAGGCGCGGAGAGTGCGGCCGCTCCGGCCAATACGGCTGCTATATGTTTGAATTTCATATTCATCTCTGATTTTGTTTAGAACGTTAATTGCACGCCGAGCGTGAAACGGGTCGTCTGCGGATACATCGACGCCGTGTTGTTCACATACTCGAAACCGGGGTTCAGGCCGTTGATGTCTACCTCGGGGTTGATGCCGTTGTAATCGGTGAATACGGCCACGTCGCGGATCGTCAGGTAGATTTTGGCCGACTGGATGTAGCGCGTCCACCTTTTCAGGTCGAGCGTGTAGCCGAGGTTGATGGCGTCGATTTTGAGGAAGGAGGCGTCGTCGATCCAGTAGTCGCAGAGGATCTTTTCGTCCTTGATGTTGCGGTTGCGCGTATAGGCCGACTTGAGGACGTTGAGCTGCGAATCGTTGGCCAGTCCGTAGTACATGTTGACCTGGCTGAACACGTCGTAGTCGAGCCAGCTGCGCAGGAAGACCGACAGGTCCCAGTTCTTGTAGCGGAACGTGTGGTCCCACGAAAGGATCACTTTCGGAATGGCGTTGCCCACGAAGTGCTTGTTTTCGGCGATGAGATTCGACTTGGTGCCATCCTCGGCAGGCACGATCTCGTTGTTCTTGTCGTAGATCATCCATTTGCCGTCCTCGTCGAGCCCGGCATACTTGTAGACGAAGAACTGGCCGATCTCGACGCCGTTTTGCAGGCGCACGGCCGTGCCCGGGTTGCCCGGCGAGGGGAAGGTCACCTGGTCGAGGAAGTAGCCGTCGTCGCCCAGCCGCTTGATTTTGCTCTTGTTATGCGACAGGCGCAGGCTGGACGTATAGCGGAAATTTTTGCTGCGGACGATGTCGCCGCCCAATTCGAATTCCCAGCCCTTGTTTTCCAGACTGCCGATGTTCTTCATCACCGTATCGTGCACCATCGGGGGCATCGGGGCGTTGACGTTGTAGAGCATATCATCGACCTTGCGGTGGTAGATGTCGAACTTGCCCCACAGCCGGTCGTCGAACAGCGAGAAGTCCAGACCGAAGTTCAGCTCCGATTTCTCTTCCCATTTGAGGTCGGGGTTGACGTTGCGGACCGAACCGTAGCCGGGCTGCCAGATGCCGTTGGTCGGCCACATGTCGTTGGCCTTGTACATGCGGGTCGTGTAACCGTTTCCGAAGCCGTTGTTGCCCGTGACGCCGTAGCCCAGGCGGACTTTGAGGTCGTTGACCCACCTCACGTCGCGCAAGAACGCCTCGTTCGAGATGCGCCAGCCTCCGGAAAGGGCCCAGAAGTTGCCCCAGCGGTTGTTCGCGCCGAATTTCGAGGAACCCTCGCGGCGGAAGCTCGCGCTCACCATGTAGCGGTCCCTGTACGAATAGTTGGCGCGGCCGAACAGCGAGAGCAGCCGTTCGCGCGGGTCCTTGCCCGAGTCCATCGAGGCGCGCCCTTCCGAGAGGTACGAACCCACGCCCATATCCCACGGACCGACGCCATCGACCGGGAAGTCGTAGTTCGACATGCTGAAATCCTCGCCGCCGGCCTGCCAGAAGCTGTAACCGGCAACCGCGTCGAGCGTATGATCCTCGCGGAAAACCTTGTGGTAGTTGGCATAGGCTTCGATCGAGACCCGGTTGTCCTTGCTGAACTTGTGCGACGCTCCGCCGCGGCGGCTGTTGTCGATCGACTCCTTGTGGTCGTGCGAAACGTAGGTGTATTGCTGATACTGGCGTTTGTCGATACCCACGGTACCCTGCAACGAAAGACCTTTCATCAGGTTGATTTTCACGGTCGCATCGGCCAGCAGCCACTGGTCCTTGCCGTTATTCGTGCGCAGCATGATGTCGGCCACGGGGTTGAAGCTCGTTCCCGAGATGCCGTTGCCGACGACGTTGTAGTTCGACGGATTGGCGGGGTCGCGGAGCGGAATGGTCGGGTTGAGCCCGAAAGCCATCTTGAAGATGCCCGACGAGTTGCGGTTGTCGCGCTCGGCCTCGCGGAACTGGGCGTTGGTGCGGATCTCGACCACTCCGTCGAAAAGGTTGAACTTGGCGTTGACGCGGCCCGAGTAGTCCTTGCGGTTGTCGCCGATGACGATGCCTTTCTGGTTCTGCGCCATGAAGGAGGTGTAGACCTGCGCCACGTTCGATCCGCCCGAAATGCTCACCGAATGGCGCTGCGAAAACGGAAGCTCGTTGGTAAGCTCCTTGTACCAGTCGGTGTCGTGGCCGTAGTCCTCGCCGAGTCCGTACTCGACGTACTCGCTTGATGAGAGCAGGTCGGGGGTTTTGCGGATGGCCTCGACCGAGAATTCGCCCGTATAACGCGCCGTTACGCGGCCCTGCCGGGCCTGTTTGGTCGTGACGAGGATCACACCGCCGGCGGCGCGCGTGCCGTAGATGGCGCCTGCCGAGGCGTCTTTGAGCACGTCTACCGATTCGATGTCCTCCTGATTGAGCGCGCGCATGTCGCCGCCGGGGATGCCGTCGATGATCACGAGCGGACCTTGGCTGGCGTTGACCGAAGCCACGCCGCGCAGCTGGAAGTCGTTGCTGCTGTTGGGGCTGGTGCTGCCCGAAATGGTCAGGCCGGGAATCTTGCCCTGAAGCGCCGTGGCGATGGTCGAGCCGCCCATGCCGGCCACCAGATCGTCGCCCTTGATCGAGGAGATGGACGAAGTCACCGACTTCTTCTCCATCGTGCCGTAGCCGATCACGACGACGTCTTTCAGCATCTGGCTGTCTTCCTCCAGAACGATGTCGAGCACCGACTGCGCGCCGACCTTGACGGTCTGCTCCACATAGCCGATGTAGGAGATTTTCAGTTCGCCTCCGGCGGGAACCCCGATCGTGAAACGACCGTCGGCCCCCGTCGTCGCACCTGTCGTCGTGCCGACCACCACGACCGTGGCGCCGATGAGCGGTTCTCCGGCCTTATCGGTCACCTTGCCGCTCACCTGATTGCGGTTCTGGGCCTGCGCCAGCGACGCGGCCGCCGTCAGCACCAGGCAGAATACGAAACGCAAGAAATACCCTGCATGGGATTTTCCCCTGTCTGCAAATCTGTTTTTCATATCTGTGTTCTTGTTTTTCATTGATTAGTCTCCGCAGGGTCATTCGGCTGCGATCTTCGTCATTTTGATGTCGTCGAGGAACCAGCGGAAGTAGCCGGATACTTTCTGCTGGGTGGAGCGGATGGCAATCCGGGTTTCGCCCGTAATGCGGTAAAGTTTCATGCTCACGGGCGTCCACACATACCGGCCTTCGGGAGTTATCGGGTCGCTCAGTTTCGCTTCGCCTTCACCGATGGTGCCCGGACCCGAAACGATCTCGACGGAAACGGTGACTTCATCGGGTATCTTGCTGCCACCGATATTGGGACAAATCTCGAACGTAAGTTCCACGTCTGTGCAATAGCCCTCTGCCACGGCATCGAGAGCCGGCAGGATCACTCCGGTCTGGTTGCCGCTTCGTCCCATTTTCAGGTAGTCGGAGGCCAGGTACATACATTCTCCATCTGGATTATAATCCTCGAGTCCCGATTTCACGAACGCAGCGTTGCCCTCTTTCCGATCCTCGGTCGTGCCGTAGATGGGCAGGGTGCTGGTTTTGGCTCCGTCGCTGCCTACCTGGTCGTCCTTGTTGAACGGCTTGCACCATTCGAACGTTTCATCGTAATAGACATGCCCGATCTCCTTTCCGTCGTCCTCGAACAGATTGTCCTTGGCGTTTTGGCTGACATGTACGGTCTCTTCGAGTCCGGTCAGCGCGGTGACGATCTTCACTTCGCCGCTGCGGGGGGCGCCCGTGGCGTTCTCGCCGACGGTGAGCGTCACCTCGGTTTCGCCCGCGTCGCCCGAAGCGGGGCTGAGCGTCAGCCAGCCGTCGGCCGTCGAGGTCCATGCTTCGGCGGCGGTAATCGTGAAGGTCAGCGGCGTGCGATCCTCGTCGGCGAAGCCGAACTTGTTGACCTTGAACGAGGCGGCGGAGACTTTCAGCCCCTCGAGGTTCTGGGTCACGGTGACGGTCGTCTTCTTCGACCCGGCGGTCACGACGAAAGCTCCGGTACGCACGGCGCCGGTCGTATTCGGGGCGATCGTCAGCTCTACGTCCTCTTCGCCGGCTTTGCCCGAGGTTTTCGAGGGAGTGATCCAACCGCTGTCCCCGGAGGGCTCGATCGTCCAGTCGCTGTTCGCGGAGATATAGACCGAGGCTTTCTCGCCCGTTTCCAGCAGGCCGGACCTGACGACGGTGAGTTTGCCCGGGGAGACCATCAGGGCGTCGATTTTGAGTTTCTGGGTGACAGCGACCGTTCGCCGCGAACCGCCGCCCTCGAATATGACATAGCCTTCGCGGTCTTTGCCCGTGTCGTTTTCGTCGATCGCAAGGAAGATGCGCGTACGGCCGCGGTCTCCCTCCGTGTGGGTCGGATGTATCCACTCCTCGACGTAGGTCGCCTGCCACGCATGGTTCGACCCGAGGTCGAAATTGACCGTTTCGCCGTTGGCCGTCAAACCGTTGTATTCCACTTCGATCTCCTGTTTGGAAACTGTGATGAACGCATCGGGATCGTCGTCGTCGCAGGCCGTGAAGAGGGGGCCCGACAGCAGCAACAGGGCGGACGACGCCCGGATTATCATGTATTTGAAATCCATTGTTATTCTGATTTTGAGTTGATTGCGGTTAGTTGCGCGGAGCTTTCACGATCTTCACGTTGTCGAGATACCAGCGGAAATAGCCTTTTTCGCCGGCGGTCACGCCGGGATTTCCCTGCTGCGTCGAGCGGATGGCGATACGGGTCGCAGCGGTCACGCCGTAGAGTTTCACGCTCATCGGCGTCCATTTCCAGGTCTGGTCCGGTTTCATGGCCTCGCTTTCGCGGTCGGAATTGCCGTTGACCGTGCCCGGCCCCTCGACGATCTCGACCGTGACGGTCACCGCGTCGGCTTTGCCGGAGCCGCCGATATTCGGGCAGGTCTCGAACGTGAGTTCGACGTTGGAGGCTTTCTTGCGGCCGATTTTCAGGGCCGGCAGAATGATTCCGGTCTGTTTGTCGGTCGCTCCCATCTTGAAGTATCCGGCGCAGGCGTACATCGTTTTGCCCACGGGGTTGTAATCTTGGAGCCCGGCTTCGCCGAATTTTTGCAGCGCGTCGCCGGTGTTATAAATGTTTTTCGCACCGTCCTGCGAACCGAGTCCTACGCAATCGGCGCCGCCGTACACGGCGATCCAGTCGAAATTCTCCGAATAATAGGTGTATCCCACGGGATTTCCGTCGTCGGGATCGGGATCGAGCGTCTGCGTGACGGTGACCCGCTCGGAGAGTTTTCCGCTCGTGACGGTGAGATGTCCGGTACGTTCGCCGGCGGTTTCATTGGGCTTCGCTTTGAGCGTTACGGAAACGCGTCCTTTTCCGGTCGGTTTATCGACATCGAGCCATTCGGCATCAGACGTGATGACATACCCCCGGTTTGCAAGTACGTCGAACGAGGCTTTCGAACCGGTGTTCAGCATTCCGGTCTGAATCAACTCCACATCGACCTTGCTTACGACGAGCCGGTGTGCGGCGTCTTCCGCTTTGTCCTCGATACAGGAGGGAAGCAGACACACGCAGCCCGATAGGAGCAGCAGGTGTAAAAAGGTTCGCTTCATAGGAATAGGGTTTAGGTATATATTAAAAAAATTACGAATCGAAATCTCCGTATGGGGATGAGACAAAATTACCTATTTCCTTGGGGGGGGGAAATACCCTGTTCCGAAAATATAGAGCCAAGTTATTTACAAATATTTGATAATAAATATTTTGTATATGAACAGTTCCGGATGTTATATAGATTCTCAGGGCTTTCGGACGGCTGGAAAATACCTTTTCCCCGGTTTTTTCTGACCCGGAATTTTTCGGTTCGCCGGAATTTTTCGGGTTTTATGGATTTCGCATCGAAATATTCGGGGTTCGAATGACAGGATGTTTTCCGACTTGCGGATCGTTCGCGTATCGGGCGGACGACTGCTGAACAAGGGGCGGCGGCACGTATGCGCACGGATTTGAAAACGGTCGCGGGCGACGCATGTAACCCCCCCCCTTCGACAAATTTGTCGAAATGCGCTTGTTGCGGTCGCATGCGGATACTCGCTTGCCTGCCATAGGGGAGGACGATGCTGTCGCAGCACAATGGCAAATGAAAAATCGCAGCCGATTATCAATCAGCTGCGATTTTATTTCCGTGTGCCCAGGACAAGACTCGAACTTGCACGAACGTAATTGTTCACTACCCCCTCAAAGTAGCGTGTCTACCAATTTCACCACCTGGGCATTGCATCCCCGAAGCAACTTTCGGGAGTGCAAATATAGACACTATTTTGCGATTCGCAAAATTTTTGCGCGAAAAACGTCAAAATTTACGAAACGCCTGCGGCGGCGTTCCTGCACGGCCTCCGGAACGCCCCCCCCCTTATTTGAGTTTCATCTCTTTGAGCAGGTAGCCCGCGCCGCCGATGCGGTCCACGACGAACAACACGTAGCGGATGTCCACGGCGATATTGCGGCAGATCGAGGGGTCGAACGCCACGTCGCTCATCGTCGAACGCCACGTACGGTCGAAATTGATGCCGACCAGTTCGCCCGAAGCGTTCAGCACCGGCGATCCGGAATTGCCGCCCGTGGTGTGGTTCGTGGCCAGGAAGCACACCGGCACGGTCTTGCGGCCGTCGATCGTCGTCGCCCAGCGGCCGTACTCTTTCGAAGCGTAGAGGTCGCGCAGGGCCTGCGGGATGTCGTAGTCGTAGATTTCGGGATTGTCCTTGGCGATGATGCCGTCGAGGGTCGTCTGCGGCTTGTGGTACTCGCCGTCGGCATACTCGTATCCGGCCACCGTGCCGTAGGCCACGCGGAGCGTGAGGTTGGCATCGGGGTAGAAGGCGCGCCGGGCGTCCCATTCGCGCAGCCCTTTAATATAAGAGGTGTAGAGTTCGTTGAGCCGTTTGCTGTTGAGGTTGCGCAGCGATTTGGTGCCCGTGAGCCATGCGATGTGGTCGAGCATGCGCTTCGTTCCCGAACGCAGGGCGGTCGCCGCCGTGGTGTCGCCCTCGTTCCAGACCTGCGTGAAAACCTCCTCGGCAAAGGCTTCGGGCGAGCCGCAGCGGGCCACGCCGTCGAGGAATTCCGGAATCTGATACTGCGCCGGACAGCGGCGGGCGTACTCCCCGAATTGCAGATCGTACAGGGCGCGTTCGGTCGCTTCGCGGCGGGCGAAGACCGCTTCGGCGCGCTCTTTGGCGGAGTATCTGATCGGAAGTGCGCCGAGCGTTTCGAGCGTGATCTCGCGGGCGAAATAGGGGTCTGCGATGCGGGCGTACTCGGCTTTGAGCTGCGCCACGACGTTGCGGTATTCGGGTTTGTCCTGCGCCCAGGCGTCGAACGCCTCCTCATAGGCGCGTTTCGAGGCCACGGTGCCGCGGCGTTCGATGCCCAGCACCTCGCCCTGCCACTTCTTCCAGGCGTTGGCGATCGAGGCGTGGCGGGCGGCGTAGAAGATGCGCAGCGCGGGATCGGACTCCTGCGCCTTGGAGATGATGTCGAGACGGCCCGTGCGGACGGCGATCTTCGCCGGGTCGGAACGCTCGGCGATGTAGGCCACGGCGTCCGAGAGGATATACTCCTGGGTGTTGCCCGGGAAGCCGTAGATCATCGTGAAATCCCCCTCTTTCACGCCTTTCGTCGAGATGGTGAAGTGCTTCTTGGGGCGGTAGGGGACGTTCTGGGGCGAGTAGGGCGCCGGCTTGTTCTCCTTCGAGGCGTAGACGCGGAACATCGAGAAGTCGCCCGTGTGGCGGGGCCATATCCAGTTGTCGGTGTCGCCGCCGAACTTGCCGATCGACGAGGGCGGCGCGGCCACCAGACGCACGTCGTCAAACTGCTCGTAGACGAACAGGAACTGTTGGTTGCCGTAGTACATCTGCTCCACGGAGGCCTTGTAGCCGGGGGCTTCGGCCTCGGCCTTCTTGACGATCTCCTCCGCGGTCTCTCCCGCGGCGATGCGGTCGGTCACCTCCTCCATCCGGACGAGGAAGCGCACCCAGAGTTTTTCGTTGGGCAGCTCCTCGGCGCGCGACATGGCCCAGAATCCGTCGGTGAGGTAGTCGTGTTCGACGGTCGAGTGCCGTTGGATGGCGCCGTAGCCGCAGTGGTGGTTGGTCAGCAGTAGCCCTTCGGACGAGATCAGTTCGCCCGTGCAGCCGCCGTTGAACAGCACCACGGCGTCTTTCATCGAGGCTTGGTTGACGGAATAGATGTCTTCGGCGGTGAGCCGGAATCCCTTGGCGCGCATGTCGTCGATGCGCGAGGAGATCAGGCTCGGGAGCCACATGCCCTCGTCGGCCAGCGCAGGCAGTATGAAGAGGGCGGTCAGCAGGGTCAGCAGGGTTCGTTTCATCGGTCTAAGAATTTATCCAGTTCTACATATACTTTCTGAATGGGAAGGCCCATGACGTTGTAGAACGAGCCTTCGATGCGTTCGATGGCGGCGTAGCCGATCCACTCCTGAATGCCGTACGACCCCGCCTTGTCGAACGGGCGGCAGGTGTCGATGTAGTGTTCGGTCTCCTCGGCCGTGAGCGTGCGGAACCAGACGTTCGTCCGCGCCCCGAAGCTGTGCATCCGCTCCGCCGTGCGCAGCGTGACGCCCGAAACCACCGTGTGGCGGCGTCCCGACAGCCGCCCGAGCATCCTGACGGCCTCGTCGCGTCCGCGGGGCTTGCCGAGGACCTCGCCGTCGAGCACCACCACCGTGTCGGCGGTCAGCAGGATCACGTCCGGCGCGAGCGGCCCGGGCCAGGCCCGGCTTTTGAGCTGCGAGAGGTAGAGCGGCACCTCTTCGGCCGGGAGGTCGGCGGGATAGACCTCCTCGCAGTCGTATTTCGGGGCGAGTTCGTAGGGAAGCCCGCATCCGGTCATCAGTTCCCGCCTCCGCGGCGACTGCGACGCCAGCAGCAGGCGGTAGGGTTTGAGTTTGTCGTTGAGCAGCATGTTACCGTATGTCGAAATTCAACAGTTCGCGTCCTTCGAGCGCCGCGCGCAGGTTGTCGCCGGGCGCGACGGGCCCTACGCCCGCGGGTGTTCCGGTGTAGAGCAGGTCGCCCATGCGCAACGTCACGTACCGCGACACCGAGGCGATGATCCGGTCCACCGTGAAGAGCATCTCCGCCGTGTCGCCCGTCTGGCGGCGTTGGCCGTTCACGTCGAGCGTGAAATGCAGCCGCTGCACGTCTCCGCCCAGCTCCGCGAGCGGCACGAATGCCGGAGAGATTGCCGCCGAACGGTCGAAAGCCTTGCAGCTCTCCCACGGAAGTCCCTCGGCGATGGCCCGCCGCTGGAGGTCGCGGGCCGTGAAGTCGATGCCCAG
>ERZ1673753.1969-NODE-1969-length-16709-cov-5.380809_pt1 | contig 16709 bp, 13 predicted proteins | sample MGYA00580201_ERZ1673753 | MGnify/ENA primary metagenome ERZ1673753 (study PRJEB41218, sample SAMN15661747) | gut metagenome | host: Homo sapiens | place: Canada: London | collected 2015-08-20/2019-03-30 | study: EMG produced TPA metagenomics assembly of... | reverse complement strand
ATGTCGTATAGTGGCTAATACCTCAGCCTTCCAAGCTGAAGACGCGGGTTCGATTCCCGTCATTCCCTCCAATCCTTTAAGGCAGTTCCCCCGAGCGCAGGCGAGTGCAACGGCGGGGGAGCTGCCGTTTTGTATTTCCTGGTAGCCAGCCAGTAAAGTAGCGGGCGCAACGTCCCTTCGGGGCATGCAAAGATCGGGATATGGCGCAGTTTGGTAGCGCACTCGCTTTGGGAGCGAGGGGTCGCAGGTTCAAATCCTGTTATCCCGACATTTTTATCTTCACTCTTTTTCTTTGTGACGCCACCCTGCGATTCGTCGCATTGAAAAGGTGAAATGGGGGTTCACAGTCTGGATCGGCGGGGGATTCGGCGATCCGTTTCGTGGCCAGGGAGCCCGAAAAAGACACCCCAGCGTGATGCGTCTGGCGATGGTTCTATAAAATTGAGCACCGACCGTAAAAGCGCTGCGAGATGAACGAGAGACCGCGGTGCCAAAGAAGCTATTAATACACAGGAGTGTGCATTCGTGAAGAGCTCTGTAGAAAAGCTGAGCGCCACCCGCACCAAGCTGACGATTGAGGTTCCATTCGAGGAGCTTAAGCCAGAGTTCGACAAGGCCTACGCAACCCTCGCGCAGCAGGTAAACATGCCGGGCTTCCGCAAGGGCAAGGTTCCGGCGAAGATTCTGGAAGCTCGCCTGGGCCGTGGCGTTGTCCTGGATCAGGTCATTAACGAGATGCTGCCTTCTCGTTACAGCCAGGCTGTCGAGGAGAACGACGTGAAGGCCCTGGGCCAGCCGGAGATCGAGATCGCCGAGCTGGAGGACGGCAAGCACATCACCTTCACCGCCGAGGTTGACGTCCGCCCGGAGATCGAGGTTCCGGACTTCTCCGCCATCTCCGTTGAGGTCGCACCGCTGAAGGCCGACGATGAGGCCATCGACGCGGAGCTGAAGAACCTGCAGGCTCGCTTCGGCACCCTGAAGCCGGCTGACCGCGCAGTGAAGAAGGGCGACTTCGTCTCCATCGACCTGTCCGCCACCATCGACGGCGAGACCGTCGACGAGGCCACCACCGAGGGCCTGTCCCACGAGGTCGGCAACGATTCCCTGATCGAAGGCTTGGATGACGCTCTGATCGGCATGAAGGAAGGCGAGGAGTCCACCTTCACCTCCAAGCTGGTTGCCGGCGAGCACGCCGACGAGGAGGCTGAGGTTACCGTCAAGCTCGGTTCCGTCAAGGAGCGCGAGCTGCCGGAGCTGGACGACGACTTCGCGCAGCTGGCTAGCGAGTTCGACACCCTGGACGAGCTGAAGGAGTCCCTAAAGGGGCAGGTCGAGCAGCAGCTGAAGAACACCCAGGCTGGCGAGATCCGCGACAAGGTTCTGGCCGAGGCTCTGGAGCAGACCGAATTCGAGCTGCCGGAGGGCGTTGTAAAGGAGCAGGTCGACGCTCAGATCCAGCAAATCATCCAGCAGTTCGGTGGCGACGAGAAGGTCTTCGAGTCCATGCTGGCTGCCCAGGACATGACTCGCGAGAAGTTCGAAGAGGATGCACGCAGCTCCGCTGAGGATTCCGTGCGCACCCAGCTGTTCCTGGACGCAGTTGCGGACAAGGAGCAGCCGGAGGTTTCCCAGGAAGAGCTGATGGATCACATCGCCTTCACTGCAAACCAGTACGGCATGGACCCGAACCAGTTCATCATGCAGCTGCAGCAGGCCGGCCAGCTGGGCAGCCTGTTCGCTGACGTCCGTCGTGGCAAGGCACTGGCACTGAACATCGCCCGTACCTCCGTGAAGGACACCGACGGTGCAGACGTTGACCCGAAGGAGTACTTCGGCGACGTTGAGGCTGAGGACAAGGCTGACAAGGCTGAGGCCGACAAGGCTGACAAGGCTGAGGAGAAGCCGAAGAAGGCTCCTGCCAAGAAGTCGACTGCCAAGAAGAGCACGGCCAAGAAGTCGACCGCTAAGAAGATCACGGCCAAGAAGTCCACCGCCAAGAAGAGCACGGCTAAGAAGTCCACCGCCAAGAAGTCGACTGCCAAGAAGAGCACGGCTAAGAAGAGCACGGCCAAGAAGTCGACTGCTAAGAAGGCTGCGAAGTCTACGGCTAAGAAGTCCACTGCCAAGAAGACCGCCAAGAAGGCAGCGGAGAAGAAGGAAGACTAAGAGTTTTTCCTGACCGCCGGGACCTCCACTCGAGGTTCTGGCGGTTTTCTTTTGTCCCACCTGCCTCGTACCCACTCCGGTGCGCAGCCACACCGTGCGCTGACAGCGAACACCCCCACCGGAAGGCACGCTTTGCCGACGGGTGTGACTAGGCTGGGGCGCATACAAAAGTGAATTTTCGTAAGACTTTCGGCAAGGAGCGAAGTTGAGTTCGGAAACCCCAAACCATAGAGACTCAGTCTACGAGCGCCTGCTGCGCGAGCGAATCATCTTCCTGGGCAGCCAGGTGGATGACGAGATCGCCAACGAGCTGTGCGCCCAGATTCTGCTGCTGTCCGCAGAGGATCCGACGCGCGACATCAGCCTGTACATCAACTCTCCCGGTGGCTCCGTCACCGCGGGTATGGCTATCTACGACACGATGAAGTACGCGCCGTGCGATATCGCTACCTACGGAATGGGTCTGGCGGCGTCCATGGGCCAGTTCCTGCTTTCTGCAGGCACGAAGGGCAAGCGCTACGCCCTGCCGCACGCCCGCATCATGATGCACCAGCCTTCCGCAGGCGTGGGCGGCACCGCCGCCGACATCGCCATCCAGGCGGAGCAGTTCGCCTACACCAAGCGGGAGATGGCGGAACTGATCGCTGAGTTCACCGGCCAGACCGTTGAGCAGATCACCAAGGATTCCGACCGCGACCGTTGGTTCACCGCCCAGCAGGCCAAGGAATACGGTTTCGTCGACCACGTCATCACCTCTGCGAAGGAGAGCTAAGACATGTCAGAGATGCAGATGCCAGAAATGCGATACATTCTGCCGTCGTTTGTGGAGCACTCCAGCTACGGCGCGAAGGAATCCAACCCGTACAACAAGCTGTTTGAGGAGCGCATCATCTTCCTGGGTACCCAGGTGGACGACGCTTCCGCCAACGACATCATGGCGCAGCTGCTGGTGCTGGAGGGGCTGGACCCGGACCGGGACATCACGATGTACATCAACTCTCCCGGCGGTTCCTTCACTAGCCTGATGGCGATCTACGACACGATGCAGTACGTCCGCCCGGACGTACAGACCGTGTGCCTCGGCCAGGCCGCCAGCGCGGCTGCTGTGCTGCTGGCCGCCGGTACCCCGGGCAAGCGCGCTGCCCTGCCGAACGCCCGCGTGCTGATCCACCAGCCCGCCACCGGCGGTGTGCAGGGCCAGGTTTCCGACCTGGAGATCCAGGCCAAGGAGATCGAGCGCATGCGCAAGCTGATGGAGGAGACTCTGGCACGCCACACCGGCAAGTCCGCCGAGCAGGTGCGCATCGACACCGACCGTGACAAGATCCTGACGGCCGAGGAGGCCAAGGAGTACGGCATTGTCGACCAGGTCTTCGACTACCGCAAGCTGTCGGCGCAGCAGTAGCGCCCGGCAAACCCTAGCGACCCGCGGGGCTTTCAGCTTCCGCGGGGTTTTTGGTGTGGCGCAGTAGAATTGAAGGCCTATGAGGGTGCTAATCTAGCTGTCCCGCAAGTTACCCGATCCAAGAAAGCCTGATGTCCCGCATGCCTGAAAGCGCAGAGCTCCTGAAGTGCTCCTTCTGTGGAAAGAGCCAGAAGCAGGTCCGCAAGCTTATTGCCGGCCCTGGTGTTTACATTTGCGACGAATGCATCGAGCTTTGTAACGAGATCATCGAAGAGGAGCTGCTGGCGGTCGACCCCACGGAGAGCTCGGCAAAGCTGCCGAAGCCCGCGGCCATTGCCGAGTTCCTGGATAGCTACGTGATCGGCCAGGACGAGGCCAAGCGCACCCTGGCCGTCGCCGTGTACAACCACTACAAGCGCATCCAGGTCGAGGAGTCGAACGCTGCCGCCCGCCGCTCCGACGACGAGGTGGAGCTGGCGAAGTCCAACATTCTAATGCTGGGGCCGACCGGTTCGGGCAAGACCTATCTGGCGCAGTCGCTCGCCCGGATGCTCGATGTGCCTTTCGCCATTGCTGACGCCACCAGTTTGACCGAAGCCGGCTACGTCGGTGAAGACGTAGAGAACATCCTGCTGAAGCTTCTCCAGGCCGCAGACTTCGACGTGGCGAAGGCACAGCGCGGCATCATCTACGTCGACGAGGTGGACAAGATTTCCCGCAAGTCGGAGAACCCGTCCATCACCCGCGACGTCTCCGGCGAGGGCGTGCAGCAGGCTCTACTGAAGATCCTGGAAGGCACCGTTGCCGCCGTTCCGCCGCAGGGCGGCCGCAAGCACCCGAACCAGGAGTTCATCCAGTTCGACACGAAGAACGTTCTGTTTATCGTGGCGGGTGCGTTCTCCGGGTTGGAGAAGGTCATTTCCGAGCGTCGCGGCAAGAAGGGTCTGGGCTTCGGTGCGGAGATCAGCGCGAAGTCCGAGGAAGATCCGAACCCGTTCCAATTTGTGGAACCGGAGGACCTGGTGAAGTTCGGCCTGATCCCCGAGCTGATCGGCCGCCTGCCGGTGCTGACCCACGTTGGCCACCTGGACGAGGACGCCCTTGTGCGCGTACTCACCGAGCCGAAGAACTCCCTGGTGCGCCAGTACCAGCGCCTGTTCGACATGGACGGCGTGCGCCTGACCTTCGAGGACGAGGCGCTGCGGGAGATCGCCCAAAAGGCGCTGGCGCGCGAGACCGGCGCTCGCGGCCTGCGGTCCATCATGGAAACCCTACTGCTGCCGACCATGTTCGCCATTCCGGAAGATGAGGAAACCGGCGAGGTCATCATCACCGGCGCATGTGCCCGCGGGGAGGCGGAACCGACCCTGCTGACCCACGAAGAGGTCGCCAAGCGGGATAAGAAGAGCGCCTAGTCGTGATATAGGTCCGATGGCGCCGAGGGGGCGTCATCAACCTCTTCATCCTCGTGCCGCGCATGGTGGTAGAGCGACGCGGCGACCGAGGTACCAATCACCGAAGAATGCGAAGCGTGGGTGTACGACGCGCCCTGGTTGGTGGGCATCGTGGTGGTGAGGAAAGCGATGACCGCATCGCACGTCAGGCTGCGCAGGCCCTCCTCGTTTTCGGGGGCGCTGGAATCCATGCCATACAGAGCGTGGAAAGTCGGCCCCTGGGTGACGGCAAAGGAACACAGTGCGGTGATCAGCGCGTAGGCATCCTCCGCGGACACACCGCTGCGGAAGGCACCAATATCGTGGCCGCGCATCAGCACGCGATCCAGGTGCAACACCACCGGGGAATCTTCCAGTACGCCCACGCGGTGGACAAGCTCCGGATCGCCCAGCAGGTTCTCCGCAACAATCAAGCGCACAGCGTCCGGGTGGGTGGCAAAGCGCGTGTAGGTGGCGGCGACGAGCTTGCGCATCTCGCGGACAGGGGAGCTATCCATCTCCGGGTTGTCATACCCATTTAGCGGCACGGGCCAGATGGAGGAGTGGGCGTAACGCAGCGCCTCCTCGTACAGGCGAGCCGGGGAATCCAGTAGCTCGCAGTTCTGCGGCAGGCGTGCGGCCTGGGTGATCGCGGCCAGGTGCTCAGGAGTGAATGCGGCACCGACCCGGATGGCGATGGTCACGGCGGTGTTCATGGCCTGGATGTACTGCTGTTCGCCGAGGCCATACCAGGCCGCAGAGGCGGGAAGGTGGGGCTTATTCTGCACCAATTCAGTTTATCTATGAAGAGGCTGAGCCTGCAGCGATGTGCAGTTAATCCAGGCTCGTGCGGGGGTGGTTTGACGTGCGAGTGCAGTGAGAGTGCAGGGTGTCGGGCAGGTTATTACAGTAGGGAGAGGATTTAAGAAAACTCTCACCAACGCATTGCTTAAGGAGCCCCGCGTGACCACCAACAACCAGAATGCCGTTACCGTCACCGTCACGGGTGCCGGCGGCCAGATCGGCTACTCCCTGCTGTTCCGCATCGCCAAGGGGGAGGTCTTCGGCGACCGCGTAGTGAACCTGCGCCTGCTGGAGACCGAGCAGGGCCTGCAGGCCGCACGCGGCGTGGCCCTGGAACTGGCCGACTGCGCCTTCCCGCTGCTGGGGGAGGTTACCATCACCACCGAACTCGACGAGGGCTTCAAGGATGCCAACGCAGTCTTCCTGGTGGGCGCCAAGCCCCGCCAGAAGGGCGAGGAGCGCGCCGACCTGCTGGCCGCCAACGGCAAGATCTTCGGCCCGCAGGGCAAGGCGATCGCCGAGCACGCCGCCGATGATGTCCGCGTGATTGTCGTCGGCAACCCGGCCAACACCAACGCGGCGATCGTTGCGGCCCACGCAGAGGGCCTCGACCCGCGCCGCGTTACCGCCCTGACCCGCCTGGATCACAACCGTGGCCTGGCGCAGGTGGCGGACAAGCTGGGCGTGGCCGTGCGCGACTTGAAGAACATGACCGTCTGGGGCAACCACTCCGCCTCCCAGTTCCCGGACGTTACGGAGCTGACGCTGAACGGTGAGAAGGTCGCTGACAAGCTGGATGCGGCGTGGGTAAACGACGAGTTCATTCCGCGCGTAGCCAAGCGCGGTGCGGAGATCATCGAGGTCCGCGGGCGCTCCTCGGCAGCCTCCGCAGCCAGCGGCGCGCTGGATCACATGCGCGACTGGGTGCACGGCACCGCTGAAGGCGACTGGGTTTCCGTCGCACTGCCTTCCGACGGCTCCTACGGAATCCCGGAGGGCCTGGTGTTCTCCTTCCCCTGCCGCTCCGTCAACGGCGAGTGGGAGATCGTGCAGGGGCTGGACATCAGCCCGGCGCAGCAGGAGCGCATCGACGCAAACATCAAGGAGCTGCAGGAGGAAAAGGCCGCGGTTGTGGAAGCTGGCCTGCTGTAATTTCGGATAGTTTTTCTGTAGTTTCCTAAAGAAAAACTTTTTTCTGCATATCGCCACCCGGCCGCCTGGTCGGGTGGTTTTATGTTAGGCATGACAAATCCCACTGAATCTACCGAATCCACGGACACCACAGCCCCGATCCACTCCCAACCGCTCCAGCACTCGCTTTTTAGCCAGCTCACCGCCCGCGCCGGGTGGCTGCTGCCCGCGATCCCCGAGCCGGTTCTGCGGATCTTCGGCTCCCGTACCAACTCCGACGGTGATCGTCTGGATTCCGACGTACGCGCCTCTAGCCTGGTCACCGACCTGATGCACCCGGCGGACTATTCCCAGCAGTCCGTCGAGGCCACCCGCGCGGTTGTGGAGGACGCCGCGTACATGGCCGGCGGGCACGTCACCCAGGTCGGTTCCGTAGTGGAGGAGCGGATCCGGGGCGTGCGCGTGCGCCACTACCGTCCCACCGGTGCGGTTTCGCCGGACGAGGACCTGCCCACCCTGGTGTACTTCCACGGCGGCGGCTGGGTGGTCGGCTCCCTCGATTCGCACGATTCCACCTGCCGCTGGCTGTGTGAAGCTGCCCGCGTGGCCGTGCTCTCCGTGGACTACCGCCTGGCTCCGGAGCATCCTTTCCCCGCCGCGCCGGACGACTGCTGTGCTGTTGTTGATGCGGCCATGGCGGGCGAGGTTAAGGGCGTCAATAAGAATAGGGTGGCCGTTGGCGGCGATTCCGCGGGAGGCAACCTGGCTGCCGTGGTGTGCCTGCGCCGTAAGCGCGAAGGCCAGGAACAGCCGCGTGCACAGCTGCTGTTTGTGCCGGTCACGGACCTTTCCAGACTGGATACGCCCAGCCACAAGGAGTTCTCCAAGGGGTACTTCCTCACTCAGGCGCAGATGCAGTGGTATCGCGACCAGTACCTCACCGACGACGTGCAGCGGCTGGACCCGGACGTTTCACCCCTGCTCTCCGAGGACGTCAGCGGGGTGGCTCCGGCCTATGTCGCCGTCGCTGGGTTCGATCCGCTGCGCGACGAGGGCACGGCCTATGCCGAGAAGCTGCGGGAGGCAGGTGTGCCCGTTTCTTTCCGACGCCACCCCGGCCTGATCCACCCCTTCGTGAATTCTTCGGGCGTGTGGCGTAACTCCGGGCGGGCGTTGGACGAGGCTGCGGGTGTGTTGCGGGCGATGCTCGAGATGTAAACGCGCAGTGGGTGAGCGGGTGGTAGGCGGGGTGTATGCCCTGTCCGGGCCGTCTACTAGACTTGGCAGACGTGAGTGACTCCAGTTCTAAGGCAAATGGCTCTAACCCGATTGGTGCCGACCGCTCGGCACAGCTACCCGCGGCATGGGACCCCGCCGCAGTAGAGGAAAACCTCTACCAGGGGTGGGTGGATTCCGGCTATTTTAAGGCCGATCCTTCCAGCGACAAGCCGCCCTTCAGCATTGTGCTTCCGCCGCCGAACGTGACCGGCCAGCTGCACATGGGCCACGCGCTGGACCACACGCTGATGGATGCGATGGCCCGCCGCAAGCGCATGCAGGGCTTCGAGGTTCTGTGGCTGCCCGGCTCCGACCACGCGGGCATCGCCACGCAGACGAAGGTCGAGGCCAGCCTGAAGGAAACTGAGGGCAAGGACCGCTTCGACTACGGTCGCGAGGATTTCGTGGAGAAGGTCTGGGAGTGGAAGGACCAGTACGGTGGCGTGATCCAGCGCCAGATGCGCGCCATCGGTGATTCCGTGGATTGGTCGCGCGAGCGCTTTACCCTGGACGATGGACTGTCCCGCGCCGTGCAGACGATGTTCAAGGAGCTTTTTGACGCAGGCCTGATCTACCGCGCGAATCGCATGGTGAACTGGTCGCCGGTGCTGCAGACTGCGATCTCCGACATCGAGGTTGTGTACTCCGATGACGAGGGCGAGCTAGTGAGCATCCGCTATGGCTCGCTGGACGATTCCGAGCCGCACGTGGTCGTGGCGACCACTCGTGTGGAGACGATGCTGGGCGATGTGGCCGTTGCCGTGCACCCGGAGGACGAGCGCTACGCGGACCTGGTGGGCAAGACCCTGCCGCACCCGTTCCTGCCGGACCGGCAGATGATCGTGGTGGCCGACGACTACGTGGACCCGGAGTTCGGCACCGGTGCGGTGAAGATCACCCCGGCGCACGACCCGAACGACTTTGCGATGGGCCAGCGCCACGATTTGCCGATGCCGGTGATCATGGACGAGACCGGCCACATTGCGAACACCGGCACTGAGTTCGACGGCATGGAGCGCTACGAGGCGCGCGAGAAAATCCGCCTGGCGCTGGAGGAGCAGGGGCGCATCGTTGCCCGCAAGTTCCCCTACGTGCACAGCGTGGGCCACTCCGAGCGCTCCAAGGAGGCCGTGGAGCCGCGCCTGTCCGAGCAGTGGTTCGTCAAGGTGGAAGAGCTGGCGAAGATGTCCGGCGACGCCATCCGCTCCGGCGACTCGGTGATCCACCCGTCCTCCCAGGAGCCGCGCTGGTTCGACTGGGTGGACGACATGCACGACTGGTGCATTTCCCGCCAGCTGTGGTGGGGCCACCGCATTCCGATTTGGTACGGCCCGAACGGCGAGATCGTGTGCTGCGGCCCGGACGACGAAGCCCCGACGGGCGAGGGCTGGCGCCAGGACGAGGACGTGCTGGATACCTGGTTCAGCTCCGCCCTATGGCCGTTCTCCACGATGGGCTGGCCGGAGAAGACCCCGGAACTGGAGAAGTTCTACCCAACCAGCGTGCTGGTGACGGGCTACGACATTTTGTTCTTCTGGGTCGCCCGCATGATGATGTTCGCCACCTTCGCCTCCAAGCACACCCCAGAGGTGCTGGGCACCGGCAAGGATGGCCGCCCGCAAATTCCGTTCAAGGACATCTTCCTGCACGGCCTGGTGCGCGACGAGCACGGCCGCAAGATGTCGAAGTCCCTGGGCAACGGCATCGACCCGATGGACTGGGTGCGCGACTACGGCGCGGATGCGCTGCGCTTCACCCTGGCGCGCGGCGCTAACCCGGGCTCCGACCTGCCGGTGGGTGAGGATGCCGCACAGTCCTCCCGTAACTTCGCCACCAAGCTGTACAACGCCACCAAGTTCGCCCTGATGAACGGCGCACGCGTGGGCGAGCTTCCTGCCCGCGAGACCCTGACGGATGCCGACCGCTGGATCCTGGACCGCCTGGAAGAGGTTCGCCAGCTGGTGGACGACGCGCTGGACCGCTACGAGTTCTCCCTGGCGAACGAGAACCTGTACCGCTTCGCCTGGGGCGAGTTCTGCGACTGGTACTTGGAGATCGCCAAGGTGCAGATCCCGCGCGATTGGGACAGTGCCACGGAAGAACAGGTCCAGCGGGGCATCAACACCCAGATCGTGCTGGGGCGCGTGCTGGATGCGGTGCTGCGCCTGCTGCACCCCGCCATGCCCTTCGTGACCGAGACGCTGTGGAAGGCGCTGACCGACGGGGAAGAGGGCTACTCCGACTCCCTGGTCACCGCCGACTGGCCGACTGCAGACCTCACCAACGGTGGGGCGCAGACTGATGCCGATGCGGTACGCCGCATGGCGGACGTGGACAAGCTAGTCACCGAGCTGCGCCGTTTCCGCAGCGACCAGGGTGTGAAGCCCTCCCAGAAGGTGCCCGCCGCCCTGGACTTCGCCGCCGCTGACCTGGCTGACCTCGAGGAGGCCGTGCGCTCCTTGGTGCGCCTGGAAACCCCGGAGGAAAGCTTCGCGGAGACCGCATCCATCGAGGTGCGCCTGTCCCAGGCCACCATCGCCGTGCAGCTGGATACCTCCGGCACCGTCGACGTTGCCGCGGAGCGCAAGCGCCTGGAGAAGGATCTCGCGGCAGCTCAGAAGGAGCTAGACAACGCGGCGAAGAAGCTGGGCAACGAAAACTTCCTGTCCAAGGCTCCGGAGAAGGTCGTCGAAGGAATCCGCGAACGCCAGCGCGTCGCACAGGAGGAATTCGAGCGCATCACTGCCCGCCTGGAAGGCCTGCCAAAGGCATGAGCGATAGCTACCCGGAAGAGGTCACGCTCGACGATGCAGGCCTAGCCCTGCCTATCGACGGTGTGGGTGCGGATGAGGCCGAGGTGGCGTCAGTACAAGAACGTCCCATTACGCCCGAAGACCTGGCCGCGCTGGCGGAGGTCGACGCGGAGCTGAACCAGCGCTGGCCGGAGACGAAAATCGACCCGACGCTCGAGCGCGTCGAGATGCTGATGGACCTGCTCGGCCACCCAGAGCGTGCGTTCCCGGTGATCCACGTGGCGGGAACCAACGGCAAGACCTCCGTGGTGCGGATGATCGAATCGCTGATGCGTGCGTTCCACCGTCGCACCGGGCGGACAACCAGCCCGCACCTGCAGATCGTCACCGAACGCATCGCCATCGACGGCAAGCCGCTACACCCACGCGACTACGTGGATACGTGGCGCGACATCCAGCCGATGGTGGAAATGGTGGACGCGAAGAGCCAGGCCGAAGGCGGCCCGCAGATGAGCAAGTTCGAGGTGCTGGTGGCCATGGCCTACGCGGCCTTCGCCGATGCGCCAGTGGACGTTGCTGTTGTGGAGACCGGAATGGGCGGGCGCTGGGACGCGACAAACGTGGTGAACTCCGACGTAGCCGTGATCACCCCGATCGGGCTGGACCACACGGACTACCTGGGCGACACGCTAGAGGACATCGCGGGCGAGAAGGCGGGCATCATCAAGGCCCGCTGGGATGCCGACGATCTGCTCACCCCGCCAGATAACGTGACCGTTGTCGCCGAGCAGGAGCCAGCGGCCATGCGAGTACTGCTGGAGGAGGCCGTGGCGAAGGATTCCGCCGTCGCCCGCGCCGGGAGCGAGTTCGGTGTGCTCTCCAGCCAGATCGCCGTCGGTGGGCAGACCGTGACCATTCGCGGCCTGGCCGGCGAGTACTCGGACATCTTCCTGCCGCTTTCCGGGGAGCACCAGGCGCGCAACGCCGCCGTGGCCCTGGCTGCCGTGGAGGCGTTCTTCGGGGCCGGTGCCGAGCGGCAGCTGGACGTGGACACGGTGCGGGAGGGCTTCGCCTCCGTCGCCTCGCCCGGCCGCCTGGAGCGCGTGCGCTCTACCCCGAGCGTGTTTATCGACGCCTCGCACAACCCCCACGGGGCGAAAGCCCTGGCCGCGGCCATCGATCGCGACTTCGAGTTCCGCCGACTGGTCGGCGTAGTCGGCGTGCTGGGGGACAAGGATGCCCGCGGCATCCTGGCCGCCCTGGAACCGGTGATGGACGAGGTCGTGGTGACGGAGGTGAACTCCCCGCGTGCCCTGCCGGTCGACGTGCTGGCCGAGTACGCGCGGGATGCCTTCGGCGAGGAGCGCGTGCACGTGGCCGGGAACCTGCCAGGTGCCGTGGAGATCGCCACCCAACTAGCCGAGGACGACGAGGACGGCGTGCTCTCCGGCGCTGGCGTGCTGATCACCGGCTCGGTGGTGACGGCCGGGGAGGCTCGCACGCTATTCGGCAAGGAACCGGCGTAGGCGCTGGCAGAATTTTTTAAACGGAAGATCTACCAAGGAGCTGCAGAATCGTGGCACAGAACCCGCACAACCGCATTAGGGCAGGGGAGGGCAGTGGGCACAGTGGGCACAGTGGGCACAGCGAGTACGGCCCGCTAGGCCCCGGCCACGTCCCGGCCAACGATCCGATGAAGGGGCTGCGCGGCGTGATGGCCGGAACGCACATCATGGAAGCCATCGTGATCCTACTGGTGCTGACCGTCATTACCCGCGTGGACGCAGGCTCCGGCGCCACAACCTTCAACATGACCTATGTGATCGGCCTGGGGGTTGCGATGGTCGTCGCTGCCTTCCTGCAGAAGGCCAAGTGGGCCGACTGGTTGAATATTGCCCTGCAGGTGCTGGCGATCGCGGGCTTTATCGTGCACCCGGCGATGGGTGCGATGGGTGTCATCTTTGCTCTGTGCTGGTGGTACATCTACCACCTGCGATCCAACCTGATGCGCCGCATGGAGCGCGGCCTGCTGCCCTCGCAGCACCTCGATGAGGAAGGTAACGTGCGGCGCCCGGCTACCCCCGCTGACTAGTCTTCACGACGCCACATTCGCACCGCTTTTAACACCAGTAACACTTACCTGGGAATACCCTTAAATAGGGGTAAGTCTCCTGCTACCCCCGAATGTGGTTTATTATCCGGTGCATGACGTTAACGCGCCGTGCATTTTTCCGTTCTTCCACCGCTCTGGGGGCCGTCGTTGGTGGCTCCCTCCTCTTCGCCAACCGCAACAACATGGGGGTCTTCTCCTCCGCCAACGACGCACTCCCCGGTGTAGATCCCGCCGGAGCTGCCGGCGCACCGACCCCTGCCGAGCTAGAGGGATTCACCGGGACGGGAATCGGCGTCAACCAAAAGGGCGAGCTACCCGGGGGCACCGGGTACCTCACGATCACCTTTGCGCCCGCAGCGACCGAGGCGACACAGGCGACCCTGCGCTTCGAGTTCCCAGACGGCCGTACCGAGGATCACGTGGTGCAGCCCGAGGCACACGACCGCGAGGGCGATGATTCCGAACTGAAGTCCGAGCCCGTAGAGCTGCCCGAGGGTGCCACTGCCGTGTGGCTGCCCGGTGAGGTCAACGACCCGGCGACGCGCTTATTCCTCCACATTGTGGAGGCTCCGCAGGGGCAGGAAGAGCAGATCTTCGGCGCGGGCATTGCACCCTACGCTGCACCGATGGGGCTGCCCTCCAACCCGGCTGAACTGCAAAGCAGCCTGGAGACCGGAGCTGCGGGTCTGGCTGGCTCCCTGGCACTGGCGGGCACCATCGCCGGAATCCTGCATTCAAGTGGCCTGGCCAACCCGGGTGCTCCGGCTCCGGGTGGCGGCGCCGGCATCGGCGGTGCGAACGTGATCAACGGCCTGCGCGTGGTTTCCCGCCGCGAGTGGGGTGCCAACGAGTCGCTGATGGGGTGGACTCCCCGCTTCACCCGCGCGCAGCTCATCACCGTGCACCACACGGCGATGGCCACCCCTGTCAATGGCGACTACGCTGCGAACGTCCGCAGCATCTACGCCTTCCACGCCTCCCGGGCGAACGGTGGGCGCGGCTGGGGCGACATCGGCTACCACCTGCTGATCGCCCCGGATGGCACCGTGTTCCAGGGACGTACTACCGGCACGGATGGCCAGGCGGTCTTCCAATCCGGCAGCCTGGGTGCATCCCCTATGTCCGTCACCGCAGGTCACGTCTACAACGCGAACGACGGAAACATCGGTGTGTGCCTGCTGGGGAACTTCATGCAGCAGGCTCCCACTCCCGCCGCCATTAACTCCCTGGTGCGCGTTCTTGGCCACCTGTGCCGTGGGCTGGGCTTGGACCCGCGCGGCCACGTCCGCTACGTGAACAACGCGGCTCGGCTGAACCTGACCCGTCGCACGATCACCGGCCACCGTGACTGGGGCGACGTCTCCACTGCGACCGCGTGCCCGGGTGACCGTGCATACGCGCTGATGAATCAGGTGCGCAGCCGCGTGTAGCGCTGGGGTGTCGCGGCGCTGTGGTGCCGTGACGCCACGTGTAGAATCACTGACATGACTGAACGCACTCTGATTCTGATTAAGCCCGACGGCGTTAAGAACGGCCACGTGGGCGAAATTATCTCCCGCATCGAAAAGAAGGGTCTGAAGCTCGTGGAGCTGGACCTGCGTACCGCTGACCGCGAGACCGCGGAGAAGCACTACGCTGAGCACTCCGACAAGCCTTTCTTCGGCGAGCTGGTGGATTTCATCACCTCCGCTCCGCTGGTTGCGGGCATTGTTGAGGGCGAGTCCGCCATCGCCGCTTGGCGTCAGCTGGCCGGTGGCACCCACCCGGTGGAGAAGGCCACTCCGGGTACCATCCGCGGCGACTTCGCCCTGACCGTTGGCGAGAACGTTGTCCACGGCTCCGACTCCCCGGAGTCCGCTGAGCGCGAGATCGGCATCTGGTTCCCGAACCTGTAAGAAGGCTAGACAAGTAAACCGCGGGCGCAGCGCGTCCGCGGTTTTTGCGTATCTGGGGCTTATGTCCGGGGCTTAAGGGTTAGCCGCTGTGGCGTTCCTGGAAGTCTTGCGAGCCTTCCTCCGTCAGTGTGACCCAGTTCCGCGCTCCATCAGCCGAGCGCAGCTCTCGGATCTTCACGGCCTTGTCTTGCTTGACCAGTTTGTCCAGCGCCTCGTTCACGCTGTGAGCGGTCCAGCCGTAGTGCGACAGATCCTCCTTCAGGGTGTCGCTCAGAATCTGCAGGCCGCCCGGCACGCAGCGGCGGCAGTAGAGGAATGCCTGCAGCCATTCGGTGGGGGCCTCAATCTTCATATCCCGCCCCAGCTTCTTCGGATCGGTGTAGCGGGCGGGACGCCAGGCGTCAAAAGTAACGACCCAGTACATCAACCCGACAGTGACCAACGCGGCAATAGCGGCGAAGCCCCATCTGCTCTGGCCGCTAAACATGCTTGCGGTCTGCGATAGGCCGAAAACGAGTGCAATCACCAGCACTAGGCGGCCTTCCTCTTTCCAGCTAAAGGGTGTGCGGGCGGCTTCGGCGTCTGTCTTCATGGGGGAATAGTCGTTGCCTCTCACGCCGCTTCGCCGCAGGTAGCGCCACCACACGACGCAGGCGGCGACGGCGGTGGCGAGGATCCCCAGTGCCGGCAATGGCCCGGTGACCGGCGCACAGAGGATGAACATCATCAGCGCGAAAATCAGCGAAACCACGAACTGAGCGGCTTTGCTGGGGCGCATGCCGTTTTGGACATCGGTGAGCACTGTCTGGTCAAAGGCGACGGAGGGTTGGGAGGGGTTGGGCATAGCGTTCAGCGTAACAGCCGCGCACTTGCACACAGGGTTGTCGGATGGGTTGTCGGATGGACACGCGACGATATGAGACAATGGGGGACAGATCGGATGCCCACAACGACGATGCGGCATGGCGATCAGGAAAACTTTGAAGACTTTAAAAGGAGATTTCGTGGCGACTATCAGCCCGGAAATTGCAGCTCAGGCTGCGAAAATTGATCGAGAGAGTGTGGGGGAGAAGGTTCGCGTCCACACCGTTGCCAAGCAGTTGGGGATCCGCGCGACGGACTTCCTGGCCATTCTGGCGGACCACGGCATTGAGGGGAAGAAGACGGCCTCGTCGCTGACTCAGGCGCAGGTCTTTTCTGTTTTGGACGCCCTCAGTGCCAACTCTGAACCATCTCAGGAAGACGAGAAGCCTGCGGAGGCGGAAGCTTCCGAGGATTCTGCAGCTGAGGAGCCGAAGAAGGAAGCAAAGAAGCCTGCGAAGAAGACGGCAAAGAAGGCCACCAAGAAGACGGCAAAGAAGTCGGCGAAGAAGACTGCGAAGAAGACTGCGAAGCGCACTGTAAAGAAGTCGGCCAAGAAGGCAGAACCCGAGCAGAAGCCGGAGCAGGCTGAGGAGGCCGTGAAGTCCGAACCGGAGAAGGCTCAGGAAGAGAACTCCGTGCCGAAGCCGGTTCGCCGCCGCCGAGTCCGCCGAGTTGTACGCCGCGTGGGAAGTGCGCGCCGGGCGGAGGAGCGGGCGTCACAAGAAAAGGGCGACCCGAACACCAAGCCCGAAGAAACCCCCGCGAAGAACGTCGCGCCCGAGGATCTGCACCCGGCCGAGCGCTCTACCGAAGACCTGGTGGACGAGCCGGTGAAGATGAAGGGCTCCACCCGCCTCGAATCGC
>ERZ1673753.1958-NODE-1958-length-16758-cov-6.052086_pt1 | contig 16758 bp, 10 predicted proteins | sample MGYA00580201_ERZ1673753 | MGnify/ENA primary metagenome ERZ1673753 (study PRJEB41218, sample SAMN15661747) | gut metagenome | host: Homo sapiens | place: Canada: London | collected 2015-08-20/2019-03-30 | study: EMG produced TPA metagenomics assembly of... | reverse complement strand
GAGGGAATGGATTCCGTAGTATTCACAAAAGAGGAGATCATGGAACTTCTCGGCTAGAGGATAGCGGAAAAAAGTCATTGAATTGCAATTATTATAAAAGTAATTCAATGGCTTTTTTGTATCAAAGTCTGATAATTATTAAGTTTCATTAGAAATTACTCGACTGTTTCTGTTTGGTGTGTTAGTATATAAAAAATTAGTGGATTTACTATAAAAAGTAATGTGTGAAGCTTGATTATACCTGTGAGAAGGTCGAATATATACAAACATTTCATTAAAATGGGGAAAAGAAAAATGAGAAAAAGACATACTTTAAAGAACGAGCTGACAGTATTTATGTTGCTCGAATCAGTAGTTACATTAATGCTGGTAGCCATAGCAGTTTGTTATGTCTTTTTCTCATTTTTTTTCAAAAATACGCAGGAAGATATAGAATATGTGCTTAATAATACTACTCAACAATATCAATCTCATATGCAGTTTATAGAAGATGGGGCAATTTCTATAAGGCATAACAGTTTATTGGGGGATTTTTTTCAAACAGATTCGTGTGATGCAGATATTGCAAAAGAACAATTAATGTATAGTATGGAGTTGTTTGCAGACAGAAATCAAGTAAATCAGCAGCTGCCATTTGTTACGAGTGTTTATTTATTCAATAACTGGGATCAGTGTATCAAGGAATATTACTATGCAATTACGTTAGCTTCTGAGAAGCAACAGGAAAAATCTTATACAAATATGCAACAATGGTTCAAGAAAGATAGAAATCAATATGCATGTGTAACGGATAGTGATAATCTTAATATTCTTTTTCGCATATATGATGATGATATGAAAGAAAAGGGCATTGGTATAGCCCAAATTAGTCTTGAAGCAATAGAGGGAATATTTGAAGATATAGAAGGTTATCAGGATTATTCATGGAGTATATTGTCGCACAATAATTTAATGTTAGTGTCAGGGGGAGATGCAACACAAAATGATCTATTGAAAGAAAAAGTTGTATCTTGGAGTGGAAATAAGAATGTGGAAGGAAGGAAAGTAATTGTCAGTGCTGATGCGAGTGGTTTTGGATTAAGAACGATTATCGCAGTGGGACAGAATAATATTCTGGCAATCTTACGTCCGACACTAATTATCTTTTTAGTGGGATTGGTAATTGTATTAATATTGACTTTTTTGGTATCTTATGGAATCAGTTATCGTTTTACAAAACCTGCAGCTAGAATGATCGCCAATATTCGAGCATTTGGAAGAAAGGAATTGAACGTAAGAATGGAGGATTCTTCTATACAGGAATTCCATGATATCGGACAGGTGTTCAATGAAATGGCAGATAGAATCGAATACCTGATTACGGAAGTATATGAAAAACAGTTATTGGCAACGCAATCACAGGTGAAATATTTACAGTCTCAGCTTAATCCTCATTTTCAGTTTAATATTCTTGCAATGCTCAGTTTAAAGGCAAAAATGGCTGGGAATGAGGAGTTATATGAAAGTTTGAATGCTTTTTCCAAACTAATGCAGGGAAAGATTTTCCGTGAAAAAGAAATAAGAATAAAAGTGAGAGAAGAACTGGAAATTGTTCAATTCTATTTGTTTTTGCAAAAGGAACGCTATCAAGATAAATTAACTTATGAAATCAATATAGAAGACGAGCAAATAAAAGAGAATCTGATTCCAAGACTTTTGATTGAACCGCTTGTGGAGAATGCTGTGTCGCATGGTTTGGAACCCAAAAAGGAAAGTGGAATCATAAGGGTATGCATGTATGAGGAGAATTTCATTGAAGAGAATGATGAAATAAAAAAACAAAAGAAAACTTCCAAAATACTTCATATTATTGTTGAGGATAATGGTGTTGGTATTGATTATGAAAAAATGAATGAGAAACCGACAGAAGAAGTTCAACAGCCGGAGAAGATAGATCACACTCATACAGGATTTGAAAATACTCGGAAAATGTTACAAATTTTGTATGGTGATAATTATAAATTTAACATTTGGAGTGAGAAAGGAAAAGGAACAAAAATTGAAATAATTCTTCCGGCAGAAAGAGGGGAAATACCATGTGGAAAGTAGTAGCGGCGGATGATGAAGGATATATAAGGGAAGCATTAAAAAAGTTGATAAATTGGGAGAAAATGAATTGCGATTTGGTGTCAGTTCTTGAGGACGGACAAGAGCTTATCCAATGTATAGAGAATGAATCTCCAGATATAGTGATCACAGATATTCAGATGCCGGGGGTAAACGGTTTAGAAGTGTGTAAATATTTATATGAAACTAGACCGGAAACACAGGTGATAATATTAACAGCATATTCAGATTTTGATTATGCCAAATTTGCGATCAAGTATAATGCATGTGAGTACGTTTTGAAGATATCCATTATGGATGAACTTCCAGAAGCATTAGAAAAAGCAACGGGAAAATTAACTCAATTAAAGAAAGAAATTGAGAAAGAGGAGAGTGCTGTATCAGAACAAAGAACGCTCCTTCAGCAGATCGATCAGTATGTAGAACAAAATTTTAAAAATAAAATATCGTTGGATGAGATTGCAGATGAATTACATGTAAATAGGAGTTATTTAAGTAGATTTTATAAAAATAAAACAGGAATAAATCTGTTTGATACAATATTGAATCTTCGAATAGAAGCGGCAAAGGAATATCTTTTAAATACAGATATGAAAACTTATGAAATTTCGGAAGCGATTGGAGTTGACGATGCAGGATATTTTTCGAAGATGTTTAAAAAAATTACTGGGGTTTCACCTAAAGAATTTAGGAAGCAGGGGAAAGATGAAAAAAACTACTAAGTGGCTAATGACCCTGATGCTAATTTTAGGAGTTGGTTGTATTTTAGAAGGGTGCGGAAAAGAGAGCAATCACAGTGTTACTATCACGTTGATCCATGCCTGGGGAGGCACAGAAGAAGACCATGTTGCAATGAGAGAGATTTATGAAGAATTTCAGGAAGAAAACCCAGATATTAATTTACAGATGATTTCTATGCCAACAAGAGAAGACATGATGAGAAAAGTAGAAGATATGATAATGGTCGGTAATATACCAGATATTGTATCTTTTAGTGGAACAGGTGAAAATAATACCTATGATTTTATGATTGAAAATAATATGGCACTAGATATCTATCCATATATGCAACAAGATCAAGAATTTGCTGATAGTATTTCAGAAGTAAATAAAGAATACTGGAGTACAGAAAATGGAGAGTTGTACTCTGTGGCAGATGCACGAATGTTAAGCGGAGGATATTGGTATAATGAAGATATTTTAAAGGCAGCAGGAATTGAGAAAGTACCAAAAAGTTGGGATGAATTTCAAACAATGTGTGATCAGATTAGTGAGTGGGCGTTAAATGAAAAAAATGAAGTAAAAGCACTCCAACCAACGGCAGAAGGATATTTATACTGTATGGATCACATGTTAGCTGGAAGTGAGGATTCTCGATTTGAAGGACATAATCTTATATTTCAGGATGAAATTTTCAATAATGCAATAAATCGGATGAAACGAATGTATAATTCGGCTATTTCTGAAAACGCTGAATATAGTTATCGAGATGAGACTCATCTTTTTAATGAAGGAAAACTGGCAATTTATATTAATGGAGTATGGGGAGCACCGATGATTTCAAAGCAAATTGATGCTAAATATGCACTCTTACCAACAGACGGGGGAGAGTCAATGTCATGTATTTCTTCTGGTTTAGGGTACGTTTTAGGTAATAGTGGGAATGAAGAAAAAGAAAAAGCAGCAGTTAAATTTTTAAAGTACATGCTTAGCAAGAAGGTTCAGACGAAAATTCTTGAAAAGACAGAGCAAATTCCGGCAAATCCAGATATATCTTTGGAATCTTATAAGGAGAGTAAAGGCAGATTGTATCAGGCGGCTACACTTGTTCTTGAGACAGACGAAAAAATAGAGGTTCCGAATAATATTTGGTCAGCCGAACAAAAGGATTATTTTATAAAAACCATTTTTGATGTACTAACAGGAACTCTATCTATACAGGAATTTGAAGAAGGTTTAGAAAATAAATAAAAATAGAATATGTGCATGTTGACTCGGAAATAGAGGCGACATGCACTTTTTTTGTACAAAAATACGAAAAAATTGACAAAAGGTAAATATTTTACGTATTTGATTTGGCAATATGTAAATATTATACGGTTTATAGTCAACCGTATATATTCAAAATGAATAAAAATAAATGTAGAATACACTTAACAAATACAACCGATATAAAAGGAGGAAAAAATGAAAAAAAAATTAGTTAGTGTATTGTTAGTAGCAGCAATGGGAGCATCTGTTTTAGCTGGATGTGGTAGCAGCTCGGTAAAAGAAGATGGAGGAGAGAAGAAGAGCGAATCTAGTGGTAACAATGTTCTGGAGTTCTATCATGGATATTATCAGGATGAAAGTGAGTGGGCTGCGGCGCAGGTAATGAGAGATATTTATGACGAATTTGCGCAGGAACATGCAGATGGAGATGTAACTTTTAAACCGATTGCTGTTGAAAACAGAGATGATATTGTAAGTGCGCAGGTTGCGGGTGGTTCTTTCCCGGATATGGTAGATGTTGGTGGCGGTGGAGTACCGCAGGCAGCAATCTCACAGGATCTTGTTTATGACTTGAAACCATATATCGATGAAAATAATTTGCAGGATGCAGTAGGACTTAATTACACACAGCATGATCAGGATGGACATATTTATGCAGTGCATGATCAGATTGAAAGCCGTGGTCTTTGGTATAATTCAAGTATTTTTGAAAAAGCAGGTACTTCTACAGATGCATTTACAGATTGGAATACATTTGGAGATGCAATGACGAAGATTGCAGATCTGGGAGATGACGCTTATGGCTACATAGCGGGACAGGGTTCTAGCTATATTGTAAATGCAATTATGGCGTCTACAGATGCAGGAAAGAAAATGGTTGAATCTGAATTGACAGAAGAAACAATAAATTCAGATGAATTTGCTAATGCATTCAAAACAGCAGCAAAATTAGATCAGGCAAATGGATCTCAGCATACAACAGATGATAATGGAAATTTAATGGCTGAATTTAACACAAATGGAAAAGTTGGAGTACTTTTTAATGGTGTATGGAATGCAAGTGGAATTGATGCATCACTGGTTGATTCTATTGAACCAGCGTTATTCCCAGGCAATGTTGCGATTGCATCAGCAGGTGGTGGTCTTGCAGTAGCAAACAATATGAGCGAAGAGAAGACAGAACTTGCACTTGAGTTTATTAAATATATGACTAGTAAGGAAGTACAGGAAAAGATTTTTACTGAAGTTCAAGCAAATCCATGTAATACAACAGTTGATCTTAATGCACTTGCAGAAACAAGTGGGGATGCTGCAACAATAAAACTTGCGGAGGCGTGCTCACAGGTCAACTCAGCGGATACAGTTGTAATTAATATGAATTATACTTGGGGATCAGATGTTAATAAAGCAATTATTAATGCGTTGATGGAGTGTGCAGTTGAAGGAACAGACATTGATGCAAGATTCGAATCGCTTCAGAAAGAATTACTTGCATTGATTGGTTAATTAAAATTGATTTAGATGTTGATATGAGGGAGGGGAGAGAATATCCCTTCCCCTTTTTATCGGAGGGACCGAGTTGAAAGATAATATTTGTAAGAAGAAAAAAAATAAATTAGGAATAAAGCGTACAGGTTTTATTATTGCTTTTTTGACACCAACAATTATAGCGTTTTGTATTTTTTATCTGTATCCAATAATTACAGTATTCGTTACGTCTTTTTGTAAGTGGGATTATAGTAATATCACGTCTCCAGAATTCTTTGGATTTCAAGATTTATGGAATAATTATGAGTACATTTTTAAAAAATATCCATTTTTCTGGGAAGCACTTAAGAACTCTACTACATGGGCAATTCTTGGTGCAGTTGTTCAGATTCCAGTTGCTACATTAATAGCTCTGGCTTTGTCAAGAAAAATAAAGGGAATTAAGTTTGTACGGAACGTTTATATTATTCCTAATATGATCTCTACAGCAGCAATGGGAGTGATATTTTTACAGTTATATAATCCATCTTATGGAATTATCAATCCGATAATCAGATTGTTTAATAAGAATTTTACAGATAATATCCTTTTATTAAAAGGACCGGCATTTATAGCTATGACATGTGCTTATATTTTTTTTACTGGAACTACAACATTAATGATACTTGGAAATATTATGGCAGTTCCGGAAGAAGTAAGAGAGGCAGCAATGTTAGATGGAGCTAGCGGATTAAAGCAGGATTGGTTTATTACGATTCCAATGATAAAAGGAACATTAAAAACTGTGTCTATTCTTGCAGCAACGGCTGGTTTCCTTCTTTATAATGAGGTATATTTCCTGACAAAAGGAGCAGCAGGAACATATAGTATCAGTTATGTGATTCGCGAATTAGCAATTACAAGCCCACGAACTCAATTCGGACGTGCAAATGCTGTTGCTTTGATACAGATTTTAGCAGGACTGGTTATTATTCTGATAATTAATTTTGTATATAGTGTTTCATTAAAAAAAGAGAAACATTAGGAAGGGAGAAGCGTTATGAAAAAATCTCTACATAGAAAAACTGTAAATAATTTGCCAACAGGAACCAAAATTGTAACATATATATGTTTGGCGTGGGCACTAATTGTCTCCTTGGTTCCGCTGATTTGGCTTGTGTTATCGAGCTTAAAGAAAGATCCGATGGCGAGACCTGGGTTTCAGTTGCCGGAGTCGATTTGTTTAGATGGATATATTTCTACTTTTAAAGATCTTCATGTATTTCGTTATTTTGGAAATAGTTTAATTGTTGCAGGAATATCGGTATTAATTAGTGTGGTTATGATTTCTATGTCTGCTTATGTAGTTGCAAGAATGGAGTTTAAAGGGAAAAAACTGGTAAATATCCTTTTATATTCAACAATGTTTATACCAGCGACTGCTTTGACTTACCCTGTATATAATTTAATCAATAACTTACATTTGTATGATACAAGAGCCGCATTAATTCTTATTTATTCTTGTAGTGGAATCGCAGTTAGTTTTTTTGTTATAAAAAATTATTATGATAATATTCCAAGAGAATTAGAGGAGGCTGCAAGAATTGATGGGTGTGGCTATGTACAGACATGGGTAAAAGTTATTTTCCCGATTGCACGTCCGGGAATTATGACAGCAGCAGTTTTGGCTTTTTTAAATAACTGGAATGAATATTATTGGGCTTCACTTGTATTAATCACGCGAGAAAAATTGACAGTCCCGGCATTACTTTCAACATTTACAACGGCATTTAATACGAATTATAACGGATTGTTTTCTGCGATGGTTGTCATAATTCTTCCACCAGTAATATTGTATTGTGTTTTCAGTAAGTTCTTTATTGAAGCATTATCAGGTGGTGCAGTGAAAGGATAATAGTAGAAGAATCGTAGAAAAAGGGAGATTAACAATATGAATCGGGAAATAAAAGAACGAACAAAATGGTTTATGGATGCGAGATTTGGAATGTTTATACATTGGGGATTATATTCAATTCCTGCTTGTGGCGAATGGGTTATGTCTCAAAAAGAAATGACAATAGAGGAATATAGGAAATATTTCGAACAATTTGATCCGGTGGATTATGATCCAAAAACATGGGTTCGATTAGCAAAAGAAGCGGGAATGAAATATGTAGTTTTAACGGCGAAACATCACGATGGTTTCTGTTTATTTGATTCAAAATTAACGGACTATAAAGCGACAAATACAAAGGCAGGACGAGATCTGGTAAGAGAATTCGTAGATGCATGTAGAGAAGAAGGATTAAAGGTAGGACTCTATTTTTCAATTATTGACTGGCATCATCCAGATTTTCCAAAGTATGGAGACCGCCAGCATCCAATGAGAAACAATGTAGCCTATAAAGATGAAAAAATTGATTTTGATCGATATTTAGATTACATGCATGGTCAGGTAAAAGAACTGGTGACAAATTATGGGAAATTGGATTTGCTTTGGTTTGACTTCTCTTATGATGATATGACAGGAGAAAAATGGAAAGCAACAGACTTAATTAAAATGGTACGTCATTATCAGCCAGATGTGATTATTGATAACCGTTTGGAAGGCGCAGGAGATAACCATGGAAGCATTGCAACAGAACATCCTTTAATTTATAGTGGAGACTTCGCAAGTCCTGAACAGATTATTCCTCCGAAAGGAGTTTGTGATGTTAATGGTGAGCCTATTCCATGGGAATTATGTGCAACAATGAACAATCATTGGGGATATTGCAATTTTGATCATCAATATAAAACACCTGAGATGCTGGTAAGAAAGTTGGTAGAGTGTGTCAGCAAGGGTGGAAATATGATTTTGAATGTAGGACCTGATGCAAAGGGGAACATTCCACAAGAAAGTGTTGAAATTTTAAGAGAAGTTGGAAACTGGATGAGTAAAAATAAAGAGAGTATCTATGGTTGTGGAATATCAAATTTTGAAAAACCAGATTGGGGAAGGTATACACAAAAAGATAATGTGATTTATGCACATGTTTATGAAACTCCTTTGGGAGCTCTTCCACTTTATGGCATTAGTCCTGAACAGCTGGCTGAAATTACATATTTAGCGGATGGAAGTGAGGTAAAGAGAGGTGAAGCATGGAATACAGCTCTTTATACGGATGTTGCATTCGTATCATTCGGAGAAGATCCTGTGTTTACATATCCATTGCCAGATGAAAGGGACACTGTATTAAAAATTCAACTTAAGAATTAAGAAAGAGGAGGTATGCAATTTGGTAAAAAAAATGAAAAAAGTACTCAGTACGGCGTTAAGTATTTTTTTAATGCTTTCCGTAGTAATACAAACATCAATTGTTTATGCAGAGGAAGGCAAAACGGGATCAGAATATTATTTGTCTGATTTGAAATGGGTATCAGCTTCTCATGGTGATTATGATACAACAAAAGAGGTACAAAAAGATCATCCATTTACACCGGGAAATAATGGTGAGGATACGAAAATCAGTCTTACAATGGAAGATGGTGCAACACGCACATTTGAAAAAGGTTTAGGCACAGTAGCAGCATCCCCATCAGATATTGTATACAATATTACTGGTGCAGGAGTTACATCCTTTTCTTGCTATTTAGGGATTGATACAACTGCAAATCATCATTTGGAAGATCATGCAATAGTCGAAAAAGTGGAAATTACAGTAGATGATGAAATTTTATATAGCAGTATTGAGGAATATCCAGATGGAATTAATGGCGATACAGCTGCAATACCTATTAATTTAAGTGTTCCAAAGGGAGCAGAAAAATTTGAACTGAAGAGTTATGCAGGTGAACAAACTTGGGGAGATGAATTTGTGTATGCAGATGCGAAATTTACTGCAACGGGGACATTTCCAAATCCAAATGAATGGGATTCCTATACATATTTGTCTGATTTGAATTGGGTATCAGCTACACATGGAGATGGGTACACCTCTAAAATAGTGCAGAAAGATCATCCGTTTACACCGGGCAATAATGGTGAAGATACCAAGATAAGTCTTTTAATGGATGATGGAACAACACGTACTTTTGAAAAGGGAATTGGAACAATCGCAGCGTACCCATCTGAAATTACATATGATATCAGTGGAGCAAAGGTGTCAAAGTTTAAATCGTTTGTTGGAATAGATAGAACGGTAACACCTTTAGATGATAATTATGCACATGTAGATAAGGTTGAAGTTGTAGTGGATAATAATATTATTTATTCTTCAATTGAAAATTATCCTAATGGTATATCCGCTGAGACCACAGGGATATATTTAGATTTAGATATCCCGGAAAATGCGTCTACATTTCAATTAAGAAGTTATGCTGGGGAACAAACCTGGGCAGATGAAATTGTATATGCGGATGCAAAATTTGTGGCAAAAGGAACATTCGCTGATCCTGATGCATGGCAGCCAGCAGAAAAGAGACGTGAAATATCCAATACATCGCCACTTATGATGATTCCGTTATATGCAAATGGTGAGGCTTATTCCAAGCCTGAAAAACAGTATAGTTTTTGGGGAGATGATACACTTAGCGGAAAATGGGAAGAGGTGCCAGATGATTTAAAACCATATACAGTAATAGAATTACATCCAGATGATTTGCCAAAGAGAGATGGAGCGGTTCAGGATTTTTATGAACACTTTTTAAAAGAGGCACAAAATCATGTTGATCCAGAGACAAAAGAGAGTGATCCAATTCCAATTGTTTTGACCGTTTATACAGCGGGAAATCAATCTTATTATACGGCAGCACATTGGATCACAAATGATTGGATTGAAGAGATGTATAGAAATTATTCTTGTTTACAAGGGTTATTCTGTACAGAAAATTATTGGGTATGGGCAAGTGGCATCGAAAGCAGATGCGCAGATTATCTTACAATATCTGCAAAATATGGCGGATATTTTATTTGGTCAGAGCAAAACAATGGAGCTTCGATTGAAAAAGCCATGGGAACACAGGGGCAAACAGCTTTTAAGGATGCAGTTGAGAAATATTCGGATTATTTTATTTTCATGTATAAAAATACACCTGCTGGTGAAGGCAACGATGCACCAACGAGCAGTTATATGACAGGATTGTGGTTGGCTGATTACGCATATCAGTGGGGTGGTCTGATGGACACATGGAAGTGGTATGAGACTGGAAAATGGAAACTGTTTGAGACTGGAAATATTGGTAAAAGTCAGGGAAACAGACAGTGGTTAACAGAGCCAGAAACTTTAGTCGGAATTGAAGCGATGATGATTTATATAAATGGTGGATGCGTATATAATTTTGAACATCCAGCTTATACATATGGTGTACAAAATGAACAGTCGCCATTATATAAAAATGTTATACAGGAATTTTTTAGATATGTGATCGAAAATCCTGCTCCATCTAAAGAGGAAATGCTTGCTTCCACAAAAGCGATAGTGCGTGGAAATTTATCTTCAATGGGAAATGGAAATTTCTTCGTAGGGTTAAATACGGAAATGGCACAATCACCAACATATACAACTGGAAGATACGGGAATATCCCATTTGTTCCATCATCAATTTCTATTTCAAAATTAGAGGAAGCATTTGCTGGAAAAGATATAGAAATTGTTGAACAGGGAGACAGTAGAATTAGTACTTTGTCGAATCGACAAGACTTTTTTAATAGTCTCTATGCAGAAGAATATCAAGGGGATATTTTCGCAAAGAAAGTTGATAATACATGGTATATAGCAAATTATAAGTACAATGAAAATGTGAAGCAAACAGCTGAAAATATGGAAATGATAATTGATGACAAGAAAGTGAAAGTATCAGCAATCTTGGAACCACATTCTTATGTGATTTTACAGGAAAAGGATAATGCTGTTTCAGTGAAAGTTAATAATTATCGTACTAATAAAGATGAACTGTGGAAAGGTGCAACAACTGCGTCAGAGGCAGCATCTTTACCTCAAATGACTAAGAAAGATGCACTTTCGTGGGTGTTTAGCAATTATATTCATAATACGAAAGATCAGGAACGCAGGGAAACTACTATTACATTAAGTGGTTGGAATCATAATCCAGAAATAAAGAATATTGAAGGGGTAGATGGAAATTATTCTAATCCATCAGTTACCTATGATGAAAAGACAGGAACTGTTCAAATAACAATAATAAGCAATGGCTATGTGTATTTTGATATAGTTTAAGGCTAAAAAGAAAAAGAAATGCCTCACAAATATAGACGTGAGGCATTTCAATCGTAAATAGGAAGGAAGAAAAACGATGAAACAGATAACCAGTATTTTAATCGGGGCAGGATTGAGGGGTGGTTATGTATACTCGCAGTATGCACTGGATCACCCAGATGAATTTAAAGTGATAGCTGTAGCAGAACCGGATCAGGAACGCAGGAAACTTTTTGCGGCAAAGCATAATATTCCAAAGGAACTACAATATGAATCCTATGAAGAATTATTACAACAGGATAAAATGGCAGATTGCGCTATGATCTGTACACAGGACAAAATGCACTGTGAACCAGTTACTATGGCAATGCAAAAAGGATATCATGTTCTTTGCGAAAAGCCGATGTCACCAGACAAAGAAGAAATTATAAAAATGGGAGCAATGGCAAAGAAATATGATCGAATATTATCTGTATGTCATGTCCTTAGATATTCTCCATTTTTCTCTAAAATAAAAGAAATTCTGGAAGAGGGAAGAATCGGAAGGATGATGTCGATTCAGCATATCGAGGAAGTTGGATATTGGCACCATGCGCACAGTTTTGTAAGGGGAAATTGGAGAAACAAAGAAGAATCCAGTCCGATGATATTGCAGAAATGCTGTCATGATATGGATATTATGTTATGGTTGGCGGATAGTAAATGCAAAAAAATCAGTTCCTTTGGAGAACTTACATATTTTACGGAAGAAAATGCTCCGACAGGTGCGCCGAAATATTGTATGGACGGATGTGAACACAGAGATCAGTGCCCATTCTATGCACCGCGTTTTTATCTGGAACATCCAAAAGCTGTGGAAGATGGTCTTGTATATGCAGTAACTGATCAGGCAGATTCTGTGCATGTTCTGGAAGCGTTAAAGAAAGGTCCATATGGAAGGTGTGTATTTCATTCGGATAATACAGTTGTAGATCATCAGACAGTGGACATAGAATTTGAAAATCAAGTTACAGCTTCATTTTTAATGACAGCATTTACAAATCAGTGCGCAAGGAGAATTCGAATTATGGGCACTAAAGGTGAATTAAAAGGTGACATGGAGGCAGGAACAATAGAAATCATAGATTTTGTAAGTGGAACAAATGATTTGATTCAACTTCATACGCCTTCAAAGGGACATAGCGGAAGTGATATGAGCATGATGCGAGAGTTTGTTCGTATGGTTGGAGAAGGAAAAACGGGAAAAACGGATGCATCAGTTTCTGTGGCGAGTCATCTGATGGCGCTTGCAGCTGAAGAAGCAAGAATTAGTAGATTAGTCATTGATTTTGAAGAATATAGCACTTATGAGATGAAATGAAACTGAAAAGATATAGAATATACAGAAAAAGTGTACGGCAAGTAAAATACTAATAATAAGGGAATATGTATATGAGAAATATTGTGTTTCACGACAAGACAAAGACATTTCATTTATATAATGAAAAAATAAGTTACATTATGTGCGTGTTGGAAAACGGACACATGGGGCAGATTTATTTTGGAAAGAAAATTCATGATAAGGAAGATTTTTCTTATCTGGTAGAGAAAATAGATCGTCCGATGACTTCGTATATATATGAATGGGACAAAAGTTTTTCACTGGAGCATATTCGGCAGGAATATCCGGTATATGGAACAACAGATTATCGTCATCCTGCAATTGAATTATTACAGAAAAATGGAAGCAGAATTTCAGAATTTAAATATACCGGTTATGAGATTACAATGGGAAAGCCGAAGCTTCAGGGACTTCCTGCCATTTATGCAGAATCTGAGGAAGAAGCGGTGTCACTCAGGATTTATTTGAAAGATTCTCTTACAGGAATTATACTGGAGCTGCTTTATACTATCTTTTCTGAATATGGAGCGATTGCAAGAAGTGTCTGCATAAAAAATGCAGGAAAAATGCCGTTACATTTACTTACAGCAATGAGTCTGAATCTGGATCTTCCGGATAAAGATTATATTTGGATGCAATTATCTGGTGCATGGGCTAGAGAGCGGCATGTGAAGGTGAGGGCTCTGGAACAGGGGATTACAGCGATTGATAGTATGCGTGGGCATTCTTCGCATGAACAAAATCCGTTTATGGTTCTTAAAAGAAAAAACACAGATGAAGTTATGGGAGAAGCAATCGGATTTAGTTTTATTTATAGTGGGAATTTTAGAATTCAAGCAGAAGTGGATACACATGATATAACACGAATTACAGTAGGAATTAATCCAGATGGATTTGATTGGGAACTGGAACCCGGAGAAAGTTTTCAGACACCAGAAGCGGTGATGGTTTATTCAGATAACGGACTTAATGAGATGAGCCAGACATTTCATAAGTTATATGCAAAACGTCTTGCACGGGGATATTGGCGTGATCGTAGCAGACCAATATTGAATAATAATTGGGAAGCAACATATTTTGATTTTACAGAAGATCGTTTGGTAAAAATTGCAAAGAAAGCAAAGGAATGTGGTATTGAATTATTTGTGCTTGATGATGGATGGTTTGGAAATCGTAGAAGCGACCGTTCAGGATTAGGGGATTGGATAGTAAACAAAAAGTTACTTCCAAATGGAATTGAAGGTTTGGCAGAGCGTATAGAAGAACTTGGCATGCAATTTGGTTTATGGATAGAACCGGAGATGATAAATAAGGATTCGAATTTGTATCGTCAACATCCAGATTGGATTTTACAAACCCCGGGAAGAACGGAGTCACATGGGCGTTATCAATATGTACTAGATTTTTCAAGAAGAGAGATTGTTGATTATATTTATACAATGATTGCCAAGATTCTTTCAGGAGCAAAAATTTCGTATATAAAATGGGATATGAATAGGAGTATTACAGAATGTTATAGCATTGCCTATCCTGCGGAACGACAAGGCGAAATTTTCCATCGATATATACTGGGAGTGTATGACTTATATGAAAGACTGACATCAGAATTCCCCAAAGTTCTATTTGAGTCCTGTGCGAGTGGCGGTGGACGCTTTGATCCTGGAATGCTTTATTATGCACCGCAAGGATGGACCAGTGATGATTCTGATGCGATTGAAAGGTTGAAAATTCAATATGGAACCTCGATGTGTTATCCGATTAGCAGTATGGGAAGTCATGTTTCTGTAATACCGAATCATCAAGTTTTTCGAAATACACCATTGCATACAAGAGCAAATGCAGCTTATTTTGGTACATTTGGTTATGAGTTGGATTTGAATAAATTATCTGATTCTGAAATTGAAGAGGTAAAGACACAAATCTTATTTATGAAAAAGTATCGTCAAATGCTACAATTTGGAACATTTTACAGATTAAAAAGTCCCTTTGAGGGAAATGAAACTATTTGGATGGTAGTTAATGAAGAAAAAACATCAGCGTTAGTAGGATATTATCGTGTATTAAATGGCGTAAATATGCCATACAGCAGAATAAAATTGCAGGGACTCGATCCAGATAAACTTTATAAGAACGTGTTAGCAAATACAGAGAGCTATGGGGACGAGTTGATGAATTTAGGACTTATTACAACAGATGTGACAGCTGGTCAGGTTTCAGGAGATACAAAGCCATGTACGGATTTTGAGTCAAGAATCTATATATTGCAAGAAAAAAGTTAATTGCAGAAAACAAAGCAGGAATTATTAAAAATATAATTAATAATTACGAAGGTAATAATGGGCGATGCTGTTATTGTAAATAAGGTAGATAGATAAGGATAATTGATAAAAATTCGCAAAATACATTGACAAACATATTTTAATGCTATATATTTGAACAACAACAGTTGGAAAATATAGTTTTTCCATACAAAAGAATAAATTCCGTGAGGGAGTAGTTCGCGTGAAGACGTGGTTTGTCAACAAACCCGGTTTTATAACCTGGCAAATCTTAAAGAATGAGACTCATGTATGCCTGTTCCGGTAATACTATACCGGCAGGTATACGTGGAGTCTTTTTTATTTGTCTTTTTATGCGGCTGGGAAAAGGAGAAAAAATATGGCATTCGTGATCGAGTTGTTATTGATCGGAGTCGGTTTATCCATGGACGCATTTGCGGTAGCCGTCTGTAAGGGTCTTGCCATGCGCAAGGTAAACAAGAAACAGGCAGTTGTGATCGGATTATTTTTCGGAGGATTTCAGGCACTAATGCCATTCATCGGATGGGCGCTCGGAACACAGTTTGAAAGTTACATTACCAGAATTGACCATTGAATCGCATTCATCTTACTGGCACTCATCGGTGGCAAAATGGTGGTCGAAGGATACAGACTAGAAGAAGATGAAACAGTGAAGGAACTGGATCCACCTCTTGATCTAAAGGAAATGTTCCTACTTGCAATCGCAACCAGTATAGATGCGCTTGCAGTTGGTATCACGTTTGCGTTTTTGAATTATCCGATCGTGAAATGTATCACGATCATTGGTCTGACAACCTTCGTGCTATCCATTGTCGGTGTTGTTGTCGGGAATATGTTCGGAAGCAGATACCAGAAAAAGGCAGAGATCGCCGGAGGTATTATCTTAATCCTCATCGGTTTGAAAATTTTGTTCGAGCATCTGGGAATTCTTGTATTATAACAGACACTTATAATAGATAATTGCGAAACTCTTAGAAGACGTGAATTAAATTACGGAAAGTTGACAAGAGCAAAAGAAAACACTGGGGAACCGCCGGTACTTAGAAGGCAGGTACAACTGTTTTCAATCAGGTCTGTGCATTTACTGCACAGACCGTGCGAAAGTGATTCAAGTGTGAGCAAATTCCTATCTGCGAAGCAGATTATAAATGAATTTGCGAAGTACTGCGAAGAATGAGCAGTACCGTTACTAGCGACACGTAGCGAGAGCGTGTTTTCGAAAATTTTGTTAATTTTGAACAATTTAAAGAAGATTATGAGGAGTTTCGCAAATATCTAATAATTATAAAGAAAAGAGGAGAGAAACATGGAGATT
>ERZ1673753.1949-NODE-1949-length-16827-cov-10.012104_pt1 | contig 16827 bp, 8 predicted proteins | sample MGYA00580201_ERZ1673753 | MGnify/ENA primary metagenome ERZ1673753 (study PRJEB41218, sample SAMN15661747) | gut metagenome | host: Homo sapiens | place: Canada: London | collected 2015-08-20/2019-03-30 | study: EMG produced TPA metagenomics assembly of... | reverse complement strand
GATGTTACCTGATGTGTATTTTTGTCTTTCAACGATACCGGAAGAATAGCCGGAATGGAGGCTAACATATCGATTTTGTTTTTGGCTAGTTCTTCAATTTTGTCAAAGGATTTACTTTGAATATAGATTGCTTTTGATAATTCATCTATTTTCTTGGCTGTCCCGATTATCAGATCTGCGTTGTCGATTTGTCTCAGATGTTCGTACTGGTCGACTCCCCCGGAACCTGCCCGGCGAATGGATGATGGGATTGGGTCGGTTTCGAAGATCACCCGATAAATGTTATCATCCCGTGATTCCATGTCTTTTAAGACGTTATCTAAGTGTTCTACCTTGTTACTTAATAAACTATATTGAGTGAGAACTTCCTCGTATTTCCGTTTTAAAAGTTTTTCTTTCGGGGAATCAATGAAGGCATATACCAAGTATAGCATGACAATAGCCAAGGAAAAACTAGAAAAGAATTTCTTGAATAATCTCCAAAGCCTTTTTCTTAAAGATGATTCTATTTTATCAAAAGATAATGTGTCCGAATTAAAATGATACCCAGCTTTTCGCATAGTTGCTAATAAAAAATAGTGTTTACGATGCAAAGTTAAAGAAATAATCTAAATTTGCAACTTGGTAAAAAAGGCAGATCAAAGTGATAGCATGATAATCCCGGTTGAAATGCGCTTGGTAGGAAGGATGTCAAAAAGGGAGCTGAATTTCTTTTCGAGCGAGGATTAGGGCAATAAGCATGGAGTTGATAGAGAGTGAAAGACAGGATCTGTGTATGTCATTTTTAAATTTAGAAGGTATGAAGTCAGCAGAAATCAGACAGAGATTTTTAGATTTTTTTGAGAAGAAATCACATACAATAGTACCATCGGCACCGATGGTGATCAAGGGAGATCCGACCTTGATGTTCACGAATGCCGGAATGAATCAATTTAAAGATATAATTCTAGGAAATGTGCGTCCGAAAGCAACCCGGGTGGCGGATTCCCAGAAATGTTTGCGTGTTTCCGGAAAGCACAATGATTTGGAGGAGGTGGGACATGATACCTATCATCACACGATGTTCGAGATGTTGGGTAACTGGTCGTTCGGTGATTATTTTAAGAAAGAGGCGATTGCTTACGCTTGGGAGTTCCTTACGGGAGAGATGGGTTTGGATAAAAATCGATTGTATGCAACCGTTTTTGAGGGAAGTAAGGATGATCATTTAGAAGAAGATAAAGAGGCGTTGGAGTATTGGAAATTGTACTTGCCTGAAGATCGGATTCTGTACGGGAATAAAAAAGATAATTTCTGGGAAATGGGAGATATGGGACCTTGCGGACCTTGTTCGGAGATTCACATAGACTTGCGCCCGGAAGCAGAACGAGTATTGAAACCGGGGCGTGAACTGGTGAATAAGGATAACCCGTTAGTGATCGAGATCTGGAATCTGGTGTTTATGCAGTATAACCGTAAGGCTGATGGTAGTTTGGAGAATTTGCCCAGTCATCACGTGGACACGGGGATGGGATTCGAGCGTTTGTGTATGGCCGTACAGGGAAAGACGTCCAATTATGACACGGATGTATTTACTCCGATTATCGGGGAGATTGCCCGATTAAGTGGAAAAGAATACGGGAAGGATGCGGCTGCAGATGTCGCAATGCGGGTGATTGCGGATCACTTGCGTACGATCGCATTTTCAATTACAGACGGGCAATTGCCTTCGAACGTGAAAGCCGGTTACGTGATCCGGAGAATTTTGCGTCGAGCTGTTCGTTATGCTTATACATTCTTGGATCAGAAGGATGCATTCATGTATAAGTTGGTGCCGGTGTTAATTGAGGTTATGGGGCAACACTATCCGGAACTCTCTTCCCAGCGGGTATTGATTGAGCGGGTAATACAAGAAGAGGAAAATGCCTTCTTGCGTACATTGGATAAAGGTATAAAATTATTGGATAAGATTATTGAGAAAACCAAGGCGGAAGATTTCTTGACTGTACCGGGGAATGTGGCTTTTGAGTTGTATGATACTTATGGTTTCCCGTTGGATTTGACCGAGTTAATTTTGAAAGAAAACGGATTGGTGGTAAATCGTCGGGAGTTCAAGGCCGAGATGGAAGCTCAGAAAGAACGTTCCCGTTCAGCTGCTGCCGTGAATACGGATGATTGGGTGGAATTGATTGCCGATGATACACAGGAGTTTGTGGGGTATGATTACACTGAAACAGAAGTGCAGATTACCCGCTATCGCCGGGTGAGTACGAAAGGGAAAACGCTTTATCAACTGGTGTTTAATATAACTCCATTCTATGGAGAGAGTGGGGGACAGGTCGGTGATCGCGGCTGGTTGATTTCAGAAACTGAAAAAATTAATGTTTTAGATACTCATAAAGAAAATGGGTTAACTGTTCATATAACAGACCGTTTGCCGGTGGATTTGACTCAGGTGTTCACGGCAAAGGTGGATTTGGACAAGCGGGTTGCCACGGAAAATAATCACACGTCAACTCACTTGCTGCATTATGCTTTGCGGAAAGTATTGGGAACGCACGTGGAGCAGAAAGGATCATACGTGAGTGACGAGTATTTGCGTTTTGACTTTTCCCATTTCCAAAAGGTGACCGACGAAGAGTTGGAGAAAGTTGCAGCTATAGTGAACCAAGAAATTCGTAAGAATTACCCGTTGGAAGAAAGTCGGGCTGTACCTATCGGACAAGCCAAGAAAATGGGGGCGATGGCCATCTTCGGGGAGAAGTATGGGGATTTGGTTCGTGTGGTGAAATTTGGGGAATCTGTGGAATTGTGTGGAGGTACACATGCCCATGCCACGGGGCAAATCGGGTTCTTCAAGATTATTTCAGAGAGTTCTGTTTCTGCCGGGGTTCGTCGTATAGAAGCCATTACGGCAGCAAAGGCGGAAGAATATATCTTGAATTATTTCAAGATGATGAAGGAAATTGATAGTATGTTTAAGTCTAATCGCGGTGTATTAGAGAATGTTAGAGAGTTGTTGAACGAAAACGAGGGATTAAAGAAAGATGTAGAGAAATTCACGCAGGAGAGTTTACGGATTATGAAAGAAGGGTGGAAGAACGAAAAGCGTGTAATCCGAGATATTAACATGATTGTGAAGACGGTTATGATGCCCCCGGCAAACGTGAAAGATATTGCTTTCCAACTAAAAGGGGAGTTGAATAATCTTATTCTGGTAATTGGTGGTGTCTTTAACAATAAGCCTCATTTGACTGTGATGTTTAGCGATTCCCTGGTGAAGGACTTCGGATTACATGCCGGACAACTTGTCAAGGATGCTGCTCAAGAAATTAAAGGTGGTGGCGGTGGACAACCATTTTTCGCAACTGCCGGAGGATCAAATCCTGAGGGGATTAGTAAAGCTCTGGAAAGAGCGGAGAAACTGATTTTGGATAAAATTCATTAGTTTTTGGTACAAAATTTGTGTAGCCTTTTATATATTAATAAAAATTTATACATTTGTTTTGTGAAAAAGGAAGTGAACTAATTTGAGTATTACAATAAAAATTAAGACGAGTATGAAAAAAACATTAGGTTTTGTTGCCGTTGTTGCCTTATCTGGGTTAATAACTGTCTCCTGTTCTTCATTGAATAAAATGAAGAAACGTGCAGGAGAAATCACGTATTCTGTTACTCCGGAGACTTTAGTGGCTAAAGGAGGAATGGTTGATTTGAAGATAGACGTAACTTTCCCGGCTAAATATTTTAACAAAAAAGTGGCTATTGAGGCTACCCCTGTATTGCGTTTCAAAGGAGGAGAGAAAGCTTATGAAATGAAAGCTATCCAAGGTGAGAAAGTTCAGGGTAATGCAGAAGTGATTCCTTATGAAGCAGGTAAGACTGTTTCTTACATGAGCCGTATTCCTTACGAGGATGCAATGAGACTTTCTGATTTGGAAATCGATATTACCGGGACAAAAGGTGCCAAAACCGTGAAATTCGATCCGAGAAAAATTGGAGATGGTGTGATTGCTACTGAAACTTTAGTAGTAAACGCTCCTGCAACTTCAGTCGGAGAGGATAAATTCCAACGGATTATCAAACAACAGGAAGAGGCTGCTATTTATTATTTGATCAACTCTGCAAACATTCGTTCTAAAGAAATGACTTCTGAAGAAATGAAAAAGTTAGAGGCTTATATCAAAGAAGCTGCAGCAAAAGAAAATATGAACTTGAACGGCATTGATGTTAGATCATATGCTTCTCCTGATGGAGCTTATGACTTCAACGAGAAACTAGCTAACCAACGTGAAAAGAGTTCTTCTACTTTCTTGAAAAAACAAATGAAGAAAGGTAAAGTTGAGCAATATAAAGACGAGAATTTCTTCAAGAATTTCGTTGTAGCTGAAGACTGGGATGGATTCAAGAAAGCTATGGAAGAATCAAATATCCAAGATAAAGAATTGATTCTTCGCGTATTGTCTATGCATTCTGATCCTGAAGTAAGAGAGAGAGAAATCAAAAATATCGCTTCTGCTTTTGCGGTTGTTGCTGATCAAATCCTTCCGAAATTAAGAAGATCTTTGTTTGTTGTAAATACCGAGTTGATTGGTAAATCAGATGATGAATTGAAAGCTTTAGCTAAATCAAGTCCTGCTGAATTGAATGTTGAGGAATTGCTTTATTCTGCGACTTTATTCGATAACAACAATGACAAATTGGCTATCTATGAAACTTGCATGAGACAATTCCCGAATGACTGGAGAGGTTTCAACGATGCAGGTATGGTTCAATTTGAAATGGGTAATATTGCTGCAGCTCAGTCTAATTTCAATAAAGCTAACTCAATGTCAACTAACAATCCGGTTGTTCAAAACAACTTGGGTGCTGTAGCTTTGAAGAATGGCGATTTGAAACAAGCTGAAATTTATTTTGGTGCTGCTACCGGTGCTGGTGACGAAGTGAACTATAACAAAGGTATCGTGGCTATCAAGAGCGGTGACTATGCTGCTGCTGTAAATTATTTCGGTCAATGTAATTGCGTGAATGCTGCTTTAGCTAACGTGCTTGCTGGAAATAATAATGAGGCATTGAAGAAATTGAATGCTGAAAACAAAGAATGTCCGATGTCTTATTACTTGAAAGCTGTTATTGGTGCTAGAACCAATGATGCAACTGCAGTAATCGAGAATCTGAAAAAGGCATGTTCTTTGGATGGTTCATTCAAACAATTGGCTGCAACCGATATGGAATTTGCCAAATTCTTTGAAAACAATGACTTCATTGCAATAACAAAATAATTATCTGTTAAGATATGCAAAAAGGCAACCGGGTGGTTGCCTTTTTTATTTACCTTTTTTTTAACACATAGTTTTTTGCTGAATATATATCTTTGTATTCTAAAAATTAATGTGTTGACGCATGAGGAGTTTTGTAGGTATAATTATTATTATTCTTTTTGTTGCTTGTACTCGTAATAAAAGCGTGCAAGTATCGGGCCGGGTAGAGACAGGTGATACTGTTGTTTATTTTCAAGTAAACGATAGCCTTCATAAGTTTCGTCTGGATGAGAAACATTATTTTTCCGGTAAGATAGAACTGGAAAAGGGTACCTATGCTCGTTTTATTCCTTATTCGATTCAAGTTTTTTTAACACCTGGAGAAGATTTAGAAATCAGTATGAATAACGTGAGGAATGTGTCCAATTCCTTGCAGTTTAAAGGTACATTGAGTGCAATTAATACTTATTTGAAGGAACAACAAAATCGATATTTCATTTACGATCCTAATTTATATAAACTGAACGAGACGGATTTTGTGAATAGGATGCGGGAAAATATCAATACCAGTACTGTTTTGTTAGAGGCAAAGAACTTGGGAGAAGAATTCACAAAGCAAGAACGTGAACGGATTAGATATCGTGTTGCTGAGCAGGCCATACATTATCCTCGTAGTCATGTAGCTTTTGATACATTGTATAAACCGGGAACGTTGTATGATAATTTCGTGTCCGAGTTTGACATTAACAACGAGGATATGTTAGCTTTTGATTGTTACCAACGTTTTGTTTTGAATTATATTTATTACAAGGGGCAAAATTTCAGTATGCGTCGCTTGGTTAATTATATCCGGTCAAATATCAATAGTGTAAAGGTTCGGGATTACTTATTATCTGAGGTTGTTTATAATTATTTTCAGGAAAACGGGTTAAAAGATGCCGATTATTTATTGGCAGTATGTTGGAATGAAGTGTCTGATACCAGTAAAATGGTGAAGATAAAACAACTGGTAGATCGCTGGCGTAAGCTGTCGCCAGGGGCTACCGCTCCGAATATTTCTTTACAGGATAGTAACGGAAAGGCGATGTATTTGAAAGATTTGAGGGGTAAATTCCTATATATATATGTTTGGGCTTCTAGTTATGGAGAGATGGATAAAGAGGTTCAAGCTGAGTGGAAAAAACTTGTCGAAGAGTATAAAGATAATAATATTCTTTTCGCTACTTTTTGCATGGGGTCTTCCCAATGGCTGGGACAAGTAAAAAATCTCCCCGGAGAACATTATGTCGTAAACAACACGTATGCCTTCTATTCTCGCTATATGGTTACTGTAATGCCCCGCTATATGCTGATCGATCCGGAAGGGCGAATTGTTGATGTTGATGCTCCAAAACCATCAAGCTCTGCTAAATTACTTTTAAGAAGTGTGGGGTTATAAATTTTTTTGTATATTTGTCCATGTTTACAGGAGTAATATTGCTCGCTGTGTATGGTTTATTATGAGAGCTTGATAAATAACAGATGAAATTTGCATTCATGGCAAAACATGGATGGGAGACAAAACTTATTTACTATGAAAAGATTTAGTTTATTTTTAGTACTTGCCACACTTTTGTTCTGTGCATGCGATAGTGATACGGTTAAAGTACGGGGAGAAGTAGAAGGACTGAACGGAACTGTAAAATTATTGGCCGAGATGCCTGGAGAACCGGGTTTGACGATTTTGGCTCAACAAGAAGTAAAAGATGGTAAAATAGATTTAAGAACGGATCAGTTTAAAATTCCGGGAAGAGTATGGGTTGATATTGATGGAAAAGCTACTGTTGAGGCCATTCTGGATACTAAAGATATGATCTGGATCAAAGGTAAAATCAAATTCCCGGATCAAATTGAAGCTGATGGTTCAGGTTTGATGGACGAATACAAGGAAATCAAGAAAATGTACAAGGAAAGATTTGGTGAAGACATTGCCAAGATTGACAAGCGTATTGAAAAGATCAGTAAAAAAGAGAAACTTTCCAAAGATGATGAGGTTATGCTGGGTATTCACCAGTTACAAAAACAACGTTTCCTGAAAAAACAAGCTAACTGGACAAGAGATTTGATTGTTGCTAACCCGCGTAAGGAAATTTCTTTGTTTTTGATTAAAGATCAGTTAGTGGACAGTCTGGATTTACAAAAGAAACTCTTTAACAAGATGGCTATTGAAAATAAAGAAAGTAATATTTACAAAGTGTTAGAGAGTAAGTTAAAATAAAAAAGCATAAAACCATTATAATGGTTTTAATTTTCCCGTTTTTATTACTTAGTTGTTTTTTAGAGGTACCTTACCCGGGTACCTCTTTTTCATGATATTTTCTTTTCAAGTCATTGCATGATGAAATAAAAAATGCTATTTTCGCTGATTGTATATGGCAGCTTATGATTAAAAAAATAATAATCAGAATATTATCTATCATTATGCTTATCGCTTTTATTGCGGTGGTGAGCGTGCAATGGATTTGGATGAAATATAGTATGCGGGAAGGTGAGGCTCGTTTCACCTCAAAGGTATACGATGTTTTAGGGAAAGCTGTTAATCTGGTTGAGCAAACCAATAATATCCGTCTTTTTAATGATTTGAAAGAACGCTATACGCAGGTGGAGGAAGTTATTTCTACGATGAATCATGCTCAGGATTCTGTACTGGCAGATGAAAATCCGGATAATAACGAAATCTCTCTTTTTTCGCTTGCCTTCTCTAAAGGTAAAGTCGGAGAAGGGCAGGGAGGAAATATCTCTAGTATGTTGAGGATTTTCATGAATCCAGGAGGACGGATGGGGCCCGGCTATATTTTGGAAACGGACCGGGATAATAATATCCTTTATCAGGTGATGCGTTCTGCGACATCGGAGGCCGAAAGATTGGCCGATTCGTTGGAACGTCAGCGAATGATGGATCTGGTACGGGAGTTTGTGATTCGTTATTTGAGGGAGAAGGATCCACAAACGGCCCAAGTAGAGAAACGTTTGGAGAATGTTGATCTAAATCCTTATCTGAAAGAGGAAATGATTAATACGGGAATTGATAATCCGTTCACGTGGAAAATCATGACCCGGGAGCAAATCGTACAATATATTAAGGAAAAGGGAACAAAAGGATTCTATTACGTGGAACTGTTCCCCAATGACCAGACAACGAAAGATGCGAATTTGTGTGTGATGTTTGACACGAAGGATTCTCTTTTCTATAATAATATGGGATGGATGTTTATCGCTTCGGGTTTTTGTATTATCGGTTTGATGAGCGTGTTTATCATTACGATCGTGATTATCATGCGACAACAGAAATTGTCCGTGATCAAGAATGATTTTATCAATAACATGACACACGAGTTCAAGACCCCGTTGGCAACGATTTCACTGGCCACGTCTGCTATTGAGAAAGAGAAGGTGTTGAACGATCGAACCCAAATATTGAAGTTTAATTCGATGATCCGCAACGAGAACGAGCGGATGAATAAATACGTGGAAAGAATCTTGTTGCAGGCTAAACTGGACCGGAGAGAAGTACATTTGAAAAAAGTCCCTGTAAATTTGAACGTGCTGGTGGATGAGGCCGTAGAGCATTTCAGACTACAAGTTGAAGAGAAGGGAGGAGTTATTCGAGCTGAACTAGACCCAGAAGGTTATGTAATATCTGCAGATGAGGTACATATGCTGAACGTTGTCTGTAATTTGATTGATAATGCCATCAAATATTCTCATGATTCGTTGAATATATACATATACACGAAACAGGAGGGTAACCGTTTTGTTATCGGAGTTCGGGATACGGGAATCGGGATTCCGAAGGAGGCGCAGGACAAGGTGTTTAAACGTTTCTATCGGGTGCCTAGCGGGAACGTGCATAACGTGAAAGGGTTCGGATTGGGGTTGAGCTATGCCAAATCGATCGTGGAATTGCATGGTGGAGAGATCCAGTTAACCTCGAAGAAGAACAAGGGAACTCAGGTAGAGATTATCTTTAAAATGGAGAGTTGAAATAGTAAATATATAAATAAATAGATATGGGACATAAAATACTCTTGGTAGAAGACGATCCTTGTTTCGGGTCGGTTCTGAAATCTTATTTGGAGTTATCCGATTACGATGTGATACACTGCACGAACGGGGTCGATGGCTTTGAAGCATTTCGTAAGGAAAAGTTCGATTTGTGTCTATTGGATGTGATGATGCCCGAGATGGATGGTTTTACTTTAGGTAAGAAAATCCGGGAGCTGGACGTTACAGTACCTTTCGTGTATATCACCGCTAAAAGTATGAAGGATGACATGAAATTGGGTTACGAGATTGGGGCAGATGATTATATTGTAAAGCCGTTTGATTCCGAGTTGCTGATCTTTAAGATTAAAGCTATTCTCAGCCGTTGCGAACACGAGGAAACGGAAGTGAAACCTAAATTGATCGAGTTGGGTGCTTACTTGTTTAACACGGAGTTGCGTACGATTACAAAAGGTGATGACGTTATCAAGTTGACCCCAAAAGAGTCTCGTTTATTGGAATTATTATATTATCATCGGGATGGCCTGTTACAACGTGATAAGGCGTTGAACGAGATTTGGGGAGCTAGCGATTACTTCACGGCTCGTAGTATGGATGTTTACGTGACCAAGTTGAGAAAATATTTTAAAGATGATCCAGCGATCAAAATAGAAAATGTACACGGATCAGGTTTCCGCTTAATTCTGGAAGAGAAATAAATGTGAGACTATAAAAAGAAAAGTTGAGAATCAAATTCTCAACTTTTCTTTTGGGTTACTGAACGGTGACACTTCCAGCATCACTGTTCGCTGAATATTGTGGAGCGTAGACACATTGTAATGTGGCAACGCCATCTTGATAAGTCCCGCTTTGGGCAATCCATACCGTGTATTCGAATACGTGCGTGCCTTTTGGAAGGAAGTCAAAGAAAAAATTTGTCGCGACATCCGTGGTTTCTTGGTAGTAACTAATATTGTCTTGCCAACGCTTACCGGAGAGCTGTTCCGTGGGCTCGAAACATCCGGCCCTCAAATCTTTCAGATGTACGAATTGCATATCTTGGTTATTAGTTACCGTGATGCGGATACAGATTCGGTCTCCTACTTGTAAATTCTGTCCTGCCAGTGGCGTCAGCGTATTTCCATGATTGCTTTCTTTTTGGATGAAGAGATCTTTTTTCATGGAGATATCGCTTGAATGACTGGTAATCTTATCTAGTTTTTCAAAGTATTGTAAATATAGACCACCCCAACTTGCCTGTTGCTGTTTTTTTGAAAGGGTTACGTTCATCATTTTGGGGGTAATTTCTTTACCCGTGAAAGTTTGCTTGATATAACCGAGCGTTGCTTCTTCCGGGGAGACATTCAAGTTCTTGTTTCCGAGTTTGACGCTCAAATCCTCCGGTGAGGCTAGTTGATTATTACCTGTGAGTAACAAGGCGTAGATAGCGTCTACCGTGGTTGGGGTTGATCCCCAGCTCTGGGTTTGTTTCTGCCGCAATAACCATTGTTTCATCAATTCTGTGTCCGTGGAATTCCCTTCAATCTCCCGGAAGGCACTCATGATGGCCACGTGGGTTTGGATGGCGGAATTCGTGAACAGGCTGGAACGATTGTTTGCCCAGTACATTCCCATTTCGGGAGTTGTCGTGGAGTATTCTTTCAGGGAGCGAATGATTTGTTTCGCGATATCCGTTTTCCCGTAACGTTCCATGGCAATAGCTGTCAAGGCTTTTTCATAAAGAGAAAGTTTTGTCCATGACGTCTCTAATTGTCCAAGATAATATTTGTGTGCTTCTAGTGCATCAGTTAATGGGATATCCCGGTATGCGCTACGCGTGTATAGATACAATATCTGAGAATATCCGGCTGTCTTCACGTGTTTGTATGATTCCTGTATTTGTTTATCTAGGAATTGTAATGCCTTGATTTGCATCTTTTTCACCTGTTCCGGGTGACTTGTGACATTTAGGGAGACAAGTCTTGCCATGGCTTCAAGCACATTCTCTGTCATGAAAGTACTGGAAGCGAACCCTTTAAACCAAGACCATCCGCCATCTTCATTTTGCAGTTGGGCAAGTTTATTGATAGCTTGTTGTGAGATGTAATTTTGGCGATTGACATCTAGCAGTTCTCCCAGTGAACGCATTTGTTGAGTTTCATTTTGGGCTTCGGTTACCCAAGGTGAAAGTTGTAACAGGATAGATTTTAATTCTTGGTTCTTTTTTAGCGGGGAGGTCAGTGCCGCATCCGGTTTTTGCATCCATTGCCGGATCGTATTCGTGATCTGTGGATTTGCATTAGCGATGGCTGTGGCTAGTGTACTGACATAATAGGACGCCGTGATCTCGGTCACGTTATCTGTTTGCGGTGTGTTTATTGTTGGTAGTGCTAACACTGCATACCATATCGGGTTTGCCGTGAGTTCTAGGGTCAGGCGATACGGGGTGATGCCTTTCGGGGCATTCAGCTTGAATGTTTGTTGGCCTTGTTGACTCGTGAATATGGGGAGTGTCTGGGTGACTAAAGTTGCATTAGAAACCACGGGCAGTATGTGCTGTTCTCCATCACTGAATTCTGAAGAAGAGGCAATAATGCGGCATCCGAGTAAATCCATGTTTTCCGGGGCGGTAAATTCAAAGCTGACGGTTTGATTTTCCTGAGCCTTGACGTTAAACGTTACCTGCTGTTTGCTGATCACTGCATTGGTAGAGGGAACGAATAACTCAAGATAAGCTTCTCCTTGCTGTATTTCCGACGTGAGATTATTAATTGTGGCTTGTAATACGACTTTATCCCCTGTACGTACAAATCGTGGTAAATTCGTGTTGACCATGAATTTCTTACTTGTAACGACGAGTTTTTCAATTTGTCCGAATTGCATGGTCGGTGTGTGTGCCAGAGCCATAAATTTCCATGTGGTGGTTGATTCTGGTACTGTAAATTTGATTACCACGTTACCGGTCGAATCTGTCAAGAGTTGAGGGAAGAAAAAGGCTGTTTCTTGGAAATTTTGTCTGATTTCTGGAGAAACAACTTCACCGGTTACAAAGGCTTCATCCCCAGATTCTTTAAAAGAAGATATTCCTCTAATGTAAGATTTTGGGTCGGAATTATTTAAGCTGGAAACTCCTGCTACTTTTCCGAAAGCAACAACCGCTACGTCTTCTGTCATAGTTCCTTCCGTTAAGGCTTCCGTTACTCCATCGTATCCTCTTACCATGATCTCTGCTTGTACTCCGTTAGAGAATCCAAACTGATTTAGGCCATATAGATTTAATACATCGTATTCAAATCTGGGGACATTTGCCCATTTGATACGTTCGCTTAAATAACCGTTTAGCGGATAGGTGGTGTATCTCCATCTTGGGCTCATGCTATAAGTGGAGTAGACGGGATTGAAGTTCCAGCGATGTGAATGAATTTTATCCAACGAGGCATCGTACATACCTGCCATCATTTCAGCTATGACAGCTTTTCCTTGTTCCGTTTTGATAACAAATGACCACTCTTCCTGTTGTCCGGGGGTAAGGTGATCCCGGAATGTTTTCGTGGTAATATCCAACTGTTTGCTTGTTTCTTTACGAGTTAAAGTAATGTTTTCCAAGAAGAATTTGTTATCTTTTATATAACTGATAAAGACATCAGCTGTTGGTCCATAAGTTTCTTTGTAAGGAATAGACAGGGTTGTATTGGAATTATTTAGCATAAAGCGTTTGCGTTCCATGAATTTCTGATTAGAATATACCTCATATAACACGTACACCTCTTTAGCGGACGAACCCACCAGAATTTTGGCATCTTCACCGGGAGTACATTCTGTTTTCTCTTGCACGCACCAATAGTAAGTAGGATAGGGAGGTCGTTCGTCTTGAGTGGAATAAAGATATATGACCTTTTGGTAGGTAATATCTTTATCATTCCCTGTACCCGCGAATTTCAATAAGTATGCACCGGAAGGCAGGGATGAGAAATCCATTTCCAGTTTTTTGTCTTCTCCGGTTGTAAACGTTCCTTCTCGAACTTTTTTGTCAATGGGTAAATTCCCTTCGTCATATTGCTCCCCTAACTTCTGTAACGGTTTAAGAGAGAGTAGTTCGTATGTGATATTTTCTGACAGGGGGTAACCGAGTTGGTTTTGGGTTGTAACCAGAATCTTGCTTGGAAGATCTTTATTGATTTCAGGGGTTATGAGGGAGGTTAATTGATAACGTTGATTGGTGATAATAATCGGGTATTGTGCCTCCTGAGTTTCCCCGTTGGACGTTGTAACCGTGACGGAAACTGTGTAGTTTTCGAATCCTCTGTATATTGCAGGTGTATTGGGTGATTCTTTCGTTTGGAAAGAAATTTCAAATTCTCCTTTTGCATTCGTTTGTGTTTTTCCTGCTGCAATCATATTTTCTTGGAGGCCCCAATCAAAAGTACGGGCTTGTACGGTATAGGTAACCTTGCTATTTTCGATGTTGACACCGGAATAAGTTTTGGCAATACCGGAAACGGTAAGCTGGTCCCCTAATTTATAGGCATCCTTTAGCGGGTTAAACGTGATCTCGAATTTCGGACGTTTGTACTCTGCCACGGTGATCATTTGCCTACCTCCATCAGTAGAGATGATAAACATACCATTCAATACTTCTTTGGGCAAGGTGAACTTTCCGGCAAAGGAGCCGAATTTGTTTGTCTGTACTTCTTGTTTTGCGATAACCTGTTGATTCATGTCTTGTAAGGTTACCGTGTAATTTTTCTCGATAAGCGCTTTTGACGCATTTTGGGTGGCTTCCCAACTGATGCCGCAGAAGTACACGATCTGTCCGGGACGGTATATTGCCCTGTCCGTGAAAAGGTTTACCGAGGATGATTGGGCATCGGTACGACCAATGTATTGGTAGGGAAGGCGGTTTATTGTACCATGATTATCTTCTCCTAGGGTTACTTGGTAATAATTGTCAGGATTGGATTCATTCAACGTTGCAATCCCGTTTCTGTCGGAAGAAAATTCTCCCGCAAGACTGTACTTTTGTCCGTTTCTCTTGTAGATTTTTACTTTTGCTCCTTCGATGGGTTTCCCGCTGATGAGATCACAAACAAGAACATTATAACTTGTTTCTCCCGTTTTACGGGCGATGGTAGATAGACGGCTGGAACTGAAATAGGATGAGTCCGCTTTGGAATTATTCGCGTAAGACACTGTTAACTGATAGCGTCCCGTGTTAGGTACGGGAAGTCGTAGAATCGTGTCCTGAGAATCCAATCGCTTGGGAAGACGATACGTGTGAGTTGATATTTTTTCAAGTTTTGGAACTCTTTTGTTCAAATTCAAGTATTCCAGAGTGGATTCCGAGATTTTGTACAGCGAGATTGAAATCTCGGATAAGTTCTTGAAGGAAAGGTTCACCTCTTGTTTGTGTCCCGGGTACACGTTGGGGTTTATAGAATAAGATACGGTAGTTTGGGTGATTTCCTTGGCTAATTGTTTTAAAACGTCTATCCGGAAATACTTGGGAAACTGGCGTATCCCGTTATTACATATATCCAAGGCTTTTTGAGGATCTCTATTGCTTGAAATATAATTTCCCTGGTAATAATATTGGGCAAGTTTGTAGAGAATTTCAACTTTGTAAGGGTTTTTGCTATATTGTTGTGACAATTGTTCTAAAGACTGAATGTATAAAGAATCGTTCTGACTTAAACCGATGATATTGTTCGCATACTCCAAACGGTCTAGGTCGGAAATAAGAATTGCATCCGTGCGTTCAGCTGCGATCTCGGATTGTAATAACGATTGATAAAGTTTGAGCGTGTTTGAATAAGCATCCATCTTTTTTACTTCGATGGGCATTTGTACAAATTCTTTCACTGGGGCGAACAGTAGTTGTTTGTTCGTGATAGGTTCTTGTTTATTGTAACGAGAAATAGTGTTTAATATGTCAATACTGCGATACACAAGGAAATCGTACATCGTTGGACGAAGTGCCGGTGAATTTTTTCCGAGTACGAGAATTTCTTTGTACGTGAGGCAATTAACCTCGGTGAGTTGGGGGCGGGCTTTTACTGCATCCAGTGCGTGTTGGAATATTTTTTCTCTATATATATTACCTGTCCATTCTGCCATATTGCGAGGTACGTAACCCGTGATTGGGGTTCTCCGGTTGATTTTATATTGTTGGGTATTGAAGTACATTTGGTAGAGTTCTGCCAATAATGAGTGAAGAATACTTTTTTCAACAATATTCTGGTCTGTTTCTATGTATTCTTCCAAGTTTTGTAACATGGGAGGAATACTGTCTATGTCAATTAAAGATTGGTATTTGATCTGGCGGATTAATGATTGAATCAGTAATGGAGAATTTTTTTCTTTTACTGCTTTCTGATAATCCTTTTGCGCCTCGATTAAGGCTGTTTTCGGTGCTGTCTCGTTTTCTTTGTCGGAAACATTTTTTTGTCCGAAAGCGACAAGTATGCCGAATACTAATACCGTGATAATAAGTAATCTTTTCATCATATCGTTGTCTGTTTAATTATACTTTTCCTTTCTATGTTTATTCGCAATTCCCGGGGGAAATGTTATTACATAGATGCGGGGAGAACAGAAATTCCATAAATGTAAGATAAATAATTGAAGTTTTTTAGAATAATATAAGTGGATTTTGGGAGAGTGGATGAAATCTGGTGTTTTATTGTTATTTACTTATTTGAATTATACAATGTGATATATTTTTTTGTATACTTACAATAGTATTAACTCAAAATAAAAGGATATGAAAGAATTATTGCGTTTTGTTAGTGTGATAAGTATTGCAATTTGAAGTTGAGATTACGGCTCCGATACCTGGTATATGGAAGAGAATGGTGGAAATTGGATACACTGTAAAAACCGGAGATGCTATTGGAATAATTGAAAATGATAAAGGAATTTTCATGATAGAAGTTCCAGATAAAGATGGAAAAGAAATCTCTGGTATAGTTACTGAGATTGTAACAGAGGATGAAAATTCAGTAGTACTGGATCAAGGGTTAATTGTTATAACTGTAGAAGGAGAATTATCTGCTAAATCAATTTTAGTTATTCCTGGTATATTGAAAAGTCAAGAAAAGAAATGATATGTCCCTTTATTTTGTAAAAAAAAGCCGGTGAAAACCGGCTTTTTTCATATTATTATATTGAATTTATTCGAAGTTAGCGAACTCCCCTTGTTTCAAAAATTCAACGGCAGCCTCGATGTCCTGGTACATCACCCGGTCTTGGCTGTTGAATGGTACGATCGTGCGGAATTCGGCCAAGAAGTTTTCCAAATATGCTGATGTTTTCGTCGGCCGTTGCATATCAATGGCTTGTGCGGCATTCATTAATTCGATCGCCAGCACTCTTTCCACGTTCTCGATCACTTTCACTGTTTTGGTTGCGGCGTTACCACCCATGCTGACATGATCCTCCTGCTCGTTGGATGACGGGATGGAGTCCACGGAACACGGAGAGCACAACTGCTTGTTCTTGCTGACGATAGCAGCAGCGGCGTATTGCGGGATCATGAAACCGGAATTCAAGCCGGAATTGGCAACGA
>ERZ1673753.1946-NODE-1946-length-16871-cov-5.323561_pt1 | contig 16871 bp, 16 predicted proteins | sample MGYA00580201_ERZ1673753 | MGnify/ENA primary metagenome ERZ1673753 (study PRJEB41218, sample SAMN15661747) | gut metagenome | host: Homo sapiens | place: Canada: London | collected 2015-08-20/2019-03-30 | study: EMG produced TPA metagenomics assembly of... | reverse complement strand
GTTAATGGCATAACATTTTCACTATTATTTTCATGAACAGGAAATTGTGATAAATTATCTAAAAATGATTTGATTAAATCATATTTGATTGTGTCAATAGCAGTATTACCTTTTCCTTTCACTTCTCTTTTTTCAGTTGTTACTAATTCTTGTTCTCCATTACTATTTGTTTCATAACGTTGAGCAACTTCTAGTTCTGCATTTTTTTCATTTTGACTTTCGAACACAAAGTCTAAAATTTTCTCCATATTTAAGGCATATGAAACTCCATATAATTTTAACATCATATATTATCAGTTTTTTCAGTTGAAATTGAATTATTTAATTGATAAGGTAACATTGATGGGTCTTTTTCTGTTAACTTTGTTGGGTTTAATGTGTTTTTTAAAGTGTTTATAACATCATTATCTCTTAAAGTTTTTATCATATATTTAGACATAGCATCCTTATCAAAACTTGTATTTTTTGCCATTTTATTTATTTCACACAATATTGAATTTAGTTTACTAGATGGAAATGGAACTTTAAACACCACTTCATTGTATGAAGTATCTTTTAAACCAAACATATTACATAAAACTTTTTTAAAAGTACCTAATTTTTTATTAGAAGATGTAATCACTTTATATTCAGCATATACTTTTTTATTACCTATTGTATTTGCTTCAAATACTGCTGCACATTTCAATGTAGTTGAAATTGATTTTCTTTCATCAACATATTTTGTATTAATGAACTCTATTCTTGACACTTCAACATATTTAATTAATTCATCTTTTTTATTAAAAGGTATACTATTAATTGCATTTGATAATGGTTCATAACTTTCCATTATTTGTTTAATCTCTTTTGCCTTTTCGTCTGTTTCGTCAAGCTCTAAATTTTGTAACAAAACTTTGTAATCAGAATCTTCTGAATTATTTATTTTGTCAACAATAATTGGTTCTTTATTTTCCATCTTTTAAAATTTTTTCCATTGTGTTATTTTCATCATTAATTAAATCCATTAGTTTATCAAATTCATAATCTGATTTAGAATCTTTATTATAAGGCATTACGATTTTAATTGCAACTTTATCACTTGGTTTTTCGTCTAATAATTTTGGGTTCGCTGTGATAAGTATATCACATTCATTCCACACATCTGATGAGTTTAATGGAAAATAAACACATCTAACTCTACTACCAGTTTTACTTAAGAAGTAATGTGTTGATTGTATGGTCAATCCGTATTCATATGGGCTAACAAGAATTACTGTTGGTATCTCATCAATATCCATTTCAGTTAAATCATTAGCTAACCAATCATTTAATCTGGCTGGTAAATTTTTATCAACAGGTTCTGCTGCACCAAATAATTCATATGGATAATCTACATATACAAAATCATTATATGATTGTTCATCTTTAAAGGGAAATACCTCATATAACCTATTTGAAGTGAATTCAACATTATCTATATCATATGTAGGGTCTATTCCCTTTTTATAACAAGACGCAAATTTAGAACTAAATGCTCTAATTACATCATTAATATCAATTGCTATTTTCATTATGTTAATTCTTCTATTTAATTAAATAATAATAAATTAAAATAATAAGTCAAGCATTTTCTAACTTCTTTTTAAGGCAATCTTTACATAGAGATTCACCAAATTCAAATTTTGTTAAATTTGCATCATATGAATCAATCTTTCTACCACAGCATTCACATATTTTAATTGGTTCATCCGCATTTTCAAAAGAAACATTTCCCACTTTTGCACCATTTAAAGAAATTTCTACATTTTTCTTTTCATGTGTATTATATTTATTTGCCATTATCTCATCATAATATTGTTTTGTTAAATCTTCACCATTTATATTAACAGTTGCATTAAAACGTAAAACATAATTACCATCAAATTCTAGTATTTCTTTAAATGAGATATTATTGAATGAATATTTAAGTAAATCTTCTGACCCATATGCTTTTTGTGTAATAAACCAGACCCCATTAAAATCAATAATATCAGATTTTACTCTATTTTCTTTTATTTTTTTTAATTCTGTTACAAATGGTTTTGATTTAATGTCAAATTTATTTGGATAAATTGAACAATAGAAATCCAATATCACTTTGTCACCATCTACTTTTTTAACTACTAGTTTTGTTGTATACTCTTCTAGTCTAAATCGAGATAAATAATCTCTCTCTATTTTAATTATATATTGAACATAATCTCCAGTTTTTCCTACCCTTTCTAATTCATCCAATACATTATTGACAATTGGTTCATTATCTTGAATCATCCATACTTCATTACCATCACTTTCTTCAATAAAAAGTTTTTTAAATTCTCTTTTTTTAACAGCGACTCCATTTCCAAGATATTCATAATCATTGGCTTCTTTTGAGACATTATAAATTCTATGTCTCATCTCTTTTACTGGTTGAGTAATTTCTCCTTTTAATAAATCTTTACTAATACGTTGTTCTTCTACTGTTTGATGAATACCAATTTTATCAGCATCTGAATCTCCTGTTTGTGATAAAATAATATTGTCAGCATCTTTCATGCCTTGTGCTAGAGTAAATAAAACATTATTGATTTTATCATTTATATTTCCCATTATTCAATTAATTTTAATTTTTCAATAATTTCATTGTTAATTTTTTGCAAATTTTGTCTAATTTCACTATGATTTTTCTTCAAAATTTCAGCATCATCTTTTGATGATTGATATTCATCACTATTAGCAATATGAAGCATATTATCAATTTCTTTAATTGCATCATTTGCAAGTACTTTGTATAAATATAATTCTTCTAATGTACTAGAAGATAATTTAATTTTTTCGATATTTTTTTTCGCCATATTTTTATTTTATTGGGTAATGAATTCCATAAGTATTATTAATTTTTATCTTATTAAGAAGCCATTCATTATTTAATTTTCCTACAGACTTATGTATCAATTGTATCAATGTGGTTACACCTATTTTAGTTTCTTCTGTTAAATAATTTCTTAAACAGAAATCAATATCATAAAAATGAAAACCAGTTAATGATTCGTTAAAGTCTTTTTTTATTTTAGTTCTATCAATTGCCATAAATAAACCATCAATAACCACTACTTCTTTTAACTTATCTTTTAAAGAATTTGAAAATTTACTACACCATACTTTTGCACCATCTGTATGGTACACTTGCCCATATATGTTTTGATACTTCCACCACATTGCTTCACTATCAAAATATGCTGAACCAGCAATACCAATTACACCATATTCAGTATATCTTTCAAACAAATCCAATACGATTTTACCCCAATCTTTAGTTAAAAATTCTAAATCATCATGTATTAATATTATTTTATCATTTGTAGCATTTTTTAATACATCATTATAGATAGTAGTCAAACTTTTAGACCCATCATTTACATAAGTTAATATTTCTATTTCATCAATGTTTAATCCACATGTATCTAAAATGTGTTTATCATAATCAGAATTATATTCTCTAGTACTATATGCAATTGTAATCATTTTTATTAAAAAATAAAAAAAACTAACCTAATGTAAATAAAAAAGGCTATAGAAACAATCTATAGCCTAAAATATTATTTATTTACTGAATGATATGTGTTATTTGACATTACTGTCAATAATACTCTTCCAGAAGTAAATCCTCTTAAGGAAGTATGTCCAGTATAACTCATTGCTGACCTTAAATAATCAATAAAATTCTCTATCCAGCCATCCATTGTATATTCAACTGGTTGAATCCTCTCTAACCCTTCTGATGTCTTTAAAGAATTGCAACCCATTATTTTCTGTGCAATTTTCGTGGACATACCATAAAATTGTTTTTTATATTTACAAATTCCAGAATCAAAGTTTTTCCTTGTTTCATCTTCATATTGATTAACAATATCATTATTTGTTACATGAATAAATGGTTGATATTTTTCTGTAATTTCCAATATTCTTGTTTCTCCAGATGATTCTAACATTTTATTGAAAATAGAACCACACATAACATAATCAGCCCCTGCTGCTAAGGCTTTAATTATATCTGAATATCCTCTTATTCCACCATCTGCAACAATTTTTGCTTTACAATTATAACGATTTTTAGCTGTTCTACATGCATCAATTAGTGAAATCATTGGATAATGAATTCCAGTATTAGATGTTGTCAAACATCCATGACCACCACCAATTCCAATCCTTACATAATCAGCTCCTGCTTCACTTAAATCATTATAAGTTTCTGGATTGGCAATATTTCCAGCCATTATAGTAATATTATCAACTAACTTTTCTTTAGCTGCTCTTATTAAGAGCAATAAATCTCTCATATGTCCATTAGCAATGTCAATTAAAACATAATGTTTTTCACCATAATCTAATATGGTTTCTTCATCTTCACATTTGACAAAATATTGTTCAAACTCTGAAAGAGAAAATGCACACCAAAATTCATTACTTAACTTCAAACGTAATTTAATATTACTTGTTCTTGGCAGAATTGGATGTATGTTATTTTTCTTAAATAATCTAAAATTTGTTTCATCTACTACTGTATTCATTGGCGCAGTAAATAATGGAAGCATTTCATCTTCATAAAAAACATTACATTGACTTCTATGTCTTATAGAAGACACTTCTGCTGGTACAATACAAACATCATTATATGTATATTTTGTTTTAGTTTCTATCATATCTTTAATTTATTTAACTCCAGAACTTCCCATACCATCAGCACCTCTTTCGGTATCTTCATTGATTTTAGGAATTTCAACTAAATTAACTATCTCTCTTGGCATTACTACTGCTTGTGCAATTCTATCACCAGATTCAATTTTGATTAATTGATTAGATAAATTTACCACGATTACACAAATTTCTCCTCTATATAAAGTATCAACTGTACCAGGAGTATTTAACACTGAAAGACCTTGTTTTAATGCCAACCCACTTCTTGGTCTAACTTGTACTTCAAAATTGTCTGGTATTTCAAAATACAAACCTGTATGAATCAATTTTCTCTGTAAAGGTTGAAGAACAATACATGGCACATTTTTCTCACTGAGAAATGAGAATGTTTTATCTGTATCTTCTTCTGTAATCCATGCTCTCAAATCAAATCCAGAATCGCCTTCCTTGGCATATTCTGGATTAGGATTGTTTGATTTATTAACGAATAATAAATTTTCCACTATTATAAAATTATATTTATTTGTTATTTTTTAATTGTTGATTTAGCTTCCAATATAGCTAATTCATTAGCTTGTCTAATGATAATTGACAATGGGGAAGAAAAATATCTAGCTTGGTCATCAGTTGGCTCTCTATCCAAAATTCTCATTGCTTCTGATTCAATTTCTGAAAAGGTAATTCCATGATTATTACATATCACTAATGACCTTTCTCCACATTTAAGTGCACCACTTAATTCAGCATATTTATAAACTATACCACGATTCTTAATTTGCCAATCATCATCATTTGGTACAAACATCACTGCTTTACTAATTTGATGTAATAAACAAACTTTAACCAAAGTATTATTATCAACTTTTAAATTATCTGGTAATGACTTATTAATTTCTACAGCATAACGACACACTACTCTCATAACATGATTTAATAACCCACCTTTGTAAGCAATTCCACTATCTACAGTGGTGGCTGCTGGAGCTTCTTTAATTAAATCACCAAATTCTTCTACTAAAGAATCAACATTGATTCCCATCCCACTCAGCCTACTTATGAAAAGCTGATAATTCTGATTAATTCTTTCTTCTGTTAACATTTTATAATAAATTTTTAAATTACATCGCAAATGTACCAATTTTATTTATAAAAAACAAATGGTAGAGAATAATTCCCTACCACTTATGTCAAAAAAATTAATAGATTAAAGTTATGATTTCAAAATATTATTATATATCTCAGCTCTCAATTTTGTTACTGTTTCTAATGAGTATTTATCCTTTACAGTATCATGTAAATTCTGTTGTAAAGCTGTTACCATTTCTGGGTTTTTAACTAAACGTTCAATATATTTTGCCCACTGTTTATGATTCTTAGAAGATTCCACCAATAATGAATTACCAGATTCATTTATTTTACCACCTCGTTCAATCATTGGTACTAAATCCAATGTGTAAGGGCCATAGTTTTGAGCAATAATTGCTTTATTGAAAAATCCAGCCTCAATAACCTTTAATTGACTTTTAACTTTATTAAAAGGGCACTCTTTTAATGGCACTAATAATACATCTATATTATTATAATGTGTTGCATATTCATTAATTGGTTTAGTCCAACATCTTCTATAAGGTTCATTATCTGTATTTGGATAATCCACATCAACAATAAATTTCTTCAAGAATTTTTCATAATCATCTGAAACAATTTTGTAATTATCTGTTAATATCTTTTCATATTTATACCAAACACTTTCTTGTGGAAGAATTGGACGTTTTGTTAATTCTTTAGTATCTACATTATAAATCTCAATTGTACCTCTTAAATCAAAACCACATAGGACTATTTGAATTTTATTTAAAATATCTTGTGGCAGTTGATTAGTTAATCCTTCTAATAATGCAATGTCATATTCATGTGAAGAACCACAAATAATACCAAATCTCAACCTATCAGATTTTGTAGGTTGTGGAATAAATTGTTTCTCCTCTGGATTTATAGCATTTGGAATGACAAAAACATTTTTATTATGTTTTTTAATTTCATTAGCAAATAATGGTGTAGTAGTGGTAACATAATCAGCCATTTTAATATATTTTAAGGTTATATCTTTCACTCCTTCTCTTGCATGTATTTCTCTAGCTGGATGATATTGCCCTAAATCCCAATAATCATCAATATCAATTACAGTTTTAATACCTTTAGATTTTAGATATTCTAATGCTTTGAAACCTTTTTCAGCATTATAACCAATTCTTTTGTGAAAATGTACCATCTGATATTGGTCAAATTCACTCAAATTATCTAAATTTGGGTTATAATCAATGTCTACCTCAAAATCATCATTATAATGTTCATCTAAATATAAATGTGGTGCTAAAGACCTAAAATAACCTACACCAAATTTATCTGATGGTAGGACTAAAATTTTATATTTACTCATATTTTTATTTAAAAAATAAAATAAAGAAATATAAAGTAAATAAAAAAGGGACTTACTTAGTCCCTTTATTTTTAATATTTTTTTTAAATGTTAGCGTTGCTTCAAATAAATTACCATCATCAGTTAAAAATTGGAATTTATCACCAATTTTCATGATGTTTAAATTACTTGAATCAACCATATTTTTACTTTCAGTCAATATACTCTTCTTCAATGCAGCATTGTTTTTTTTCACAACATCTTCAATAATTGTTTTAATCAATGAATAGTCAATTGTTTGTTGAACTACTGGCATTTGTTGCACTGGTTGAGAATATGTTTGTTCTCTTATTGCTCTTTGAGGTGAATGACTAGGTGTTGGCTTAATTGGTTTTTCCTTAGCAATTGGTAATTCATCTAATATTGATGTAGAATCACCAATAGGTGTTCCAATCATTGATTCTAAGATTTCTGGTGGTAACTTGGAAGCAGATTCACTCATTCCACCAATCATACTATAGTTAGGTTCTTCATATGAATCATATGAGGAAGATGTTAAACCAATAATTGGTTCATCTATATCATAACCACTACTCTCTTTTAAGGGGTTTTTATTGGCTACTGGTGTTGTTGGTATGATTTGTTTAGCTCTTTCGAGTCCACGTAATAATTTACTTTTATTTCTTTCTTGTTCTGCTTGACTAACTTGTGCCATAACTTTCTATTTATTTTTTCTTCTTTCTTGTTCTTTATTCCAATTGTCTAAAACATCTGGAGAAACAAATTTTTTATTATTCATCAACTCTCTTTGTCTTTCAAGAGCTTTTTCTGTATCAGTTTTAAATATTGGATTATCTTCTTCCTTGTTGGATTGATTATCCACATTTTGAGGTGTTGTATCAACAATTTTAGGTTTTTCTGATGTATCAAATGAATTTTGTTGTGGTTCTGGTTTAGAGTCATCAACATTGACTGGAGTTGATTGAGCTTTCTTTCTTGGTCCTCCAACAGTATATTGGTAAACAGGATTATCAAGTTCTTTTCTTAATTTCTCCATACCTCTTTCGGTGTCAGTTTTGAATATTTCTCCCGAATTTTGTTTTGCAGTCTCTTTTTTCTTAGCACCTCTCTCAACTTTTTGTACTTCTCCAGAGCCATTATCAATATTTTTAGCAATTTCTTTATCTTTTTCTGATTCTCCATCAAATGTTGCTATTTTATATACAACACTCATAGATTTATCACCAGTTGGATTAAATTTCCCTACATTATAGAAATCAGATGCTGGACGATGAAAAAATTGATTTGTTGTCTCCCAATTTGTAATTCTATCAAGTCTAAAAAATTTCCAATTAGGTGTACTTGATGTGGTATCCCCATATGGTTGAAAGGCACGTATAACTGGATTTCCTGCTTTTGTTAAACCATAAGCATAAACCTCAATAGTACGTGCACCATTTGCCACATCCTCGTCATTTGAACGATAATTAATTTTTACTTGATATTTCTTATCAATTGCATCACCAACTTTATTAACATCTACAGCAGATTCAGTTAATAAAACTTTTTGCAATATTTCATATAAATTTAACATCTATTTCTAAATATTTTATTCCATTACATATTGACCAGCATTACGATTTTCTTCTGTATTAATTAAATTAGCAGAATATTGATTCTCACTGTTATATAATTGGTTAACCATAGCTCTTTTACGTCCACCAATATCATTTCTACCTTCTATATCATAGTAACCACCACCATTAAAAGTGTCAAAATTACTATAATCAATCATATTAAGCGGTTTAGAACAATCTGGAAGCCATGCAGTATGACCACCATGTTGTGTACCTTTACCTTGTGCATCACCATCACTTATTGCATCTTTATGTGTAGCAGAATATTGGTCAGATGAATTATAATCACTTCTAACAATTTCTGTATTTCTTTCATCTATTGCTCTTTTTTCTAAACAAGATTGCATATCTTTATATTTTTAATTGGTTATTTACAATAAATAGTTTTTTTTATTAAAGTAAAGACAAATCCTTCAATAGTTTCAATTGATTTTCAACTATTTTGATTTTCTTCACTGATTCATAATGAACTACTTTATTATTATTTATTTGTTTTGACTTGTCACTACCAACAGAAACAACAGGTGTTGTGACTTTTGTAGAGTTTTTAGTCAATCTATCTTTTGTGTGGCTTTTTCTAAATGCATTTTCCATTCCAGAATTCATTTTTGCTTCTTTATCGTTCTTGATACTATCTGTTGAAATCTGTAGGGTATCATTTATCCAATTCTGCATATTTTTTCCACCATTTAGAATGAATGTGATATTATTAGTATCTCCTTCATAGTTATCAAAAAAATTTTTTATCCTTTTCATTTCATTATATTTTATTATTCCACCATTATTAATAAGAGTTTGTAATCTTTTATAACCAGAAGCATCTTTATTATTAATATTTTGGGATAAAATACTTTTCAAATGAAAGAATAATTCACTTGGAACTTTATAAGTTCTATGAATTAATGCACTATTATCTTCTCTAATAATTGTTGCCATTAACTATTCATCATTAAGTTTCGTAATTCTACTTTCCAAGCATTTGGTATTCCACCAAGGGACATATTTGATAGTATATATTTAATTATTATTGCATTTTTTTTACTATTTGTATTTGATGAACGTACAATATCTAATAAACTATCTATTTTACCTTTAATAGATGCAGAAATACCTACAGTACCCTCATCTTCGGTCGATAAATCTGGAACATTTGCATCATTAAGAATATCTTCTTGTATCCTACCAGTTCCATACACTGGTCTTGTACCATACCAATATCTTGGAGCAAGTAAGTGGGCATATTCATCAGAAGTCACTGGGTCTCCATCTTTTCCACCATCAGCATTATCAATTTTACCTGTGGAAGAAACTTCACTGTGACCATTAAACTCCTTAAAATCTCCATTGTCAAGGTAATCGAAATCAGCCCCAACAACTTCACTAATTTGCCTTTTGTTTACTTGTATTATTTTCATATATAACTCTGCTTTATAATTTATTATAAATATTTATTAAATAAATAAACTACAGATATAATGGCAAATATAATAAATAATAACTTTCACAATCTAAAACTTAAAGTAAATTATGATGAATATTGGGATTTCTTCATAAATAAGGATAGTTTTCCTTCTTATTCAAGAGAAGGTTTATCTACTGAATGTTTGATTTCATATATTGATGTCAATAATAAAGATTGTATTGTTGATAATAAATTATATAGTAATGCAGATTATATTTGGGATGATGCTATTAATAGTGGGATTATATTGCATAATATTGGTTATACAGGAGTTGATAATGGACAAATATTATTTAGAAAAGATAGAATAAGTAACAAAGAGTTCTTAAAATTATTCACTAAAAGTAAGTTAGAACTACCAAAAGATGACTTTAGATTTTATTTAACACAGGTTAGTGGAAATACAATGTTATATGAATATCCAAGTTATTATAGTAATTCAGATAAAAGTATCATTATGAATGGTGGATTTTATCAAGGATTCTTTAAAATTGATGGAAGAAATTATCAAGTATTGCCAGATAAAATTGATAATGACTGGCATTTCGAATTTTGTCTAAATAAACAGAATCTTAAACCAGAAAGTAACAACACTTTAAATGATAAACATCCTAATAACAAAGGAATATTTTTCTATATTGGTACAAGAGCTGAAAATAAATTTTGGCATTTGTATGGGCATAATGATAATGAAATATTTGATAAAAATTGTGATACATCATATATATTAAATAATGATAATAATGATGGATATTTTAGAGATATAGACACAATTATTGAATCACATTATTCAATGGAAGATTTACCAGAAAAAGAAGAAGAACCATATGTAATAGATGGTTATTTAACTGATAAATGTCCAGATGAAGAAACTTGTAAGGTAGATTTCATTGTTGATGATTATATTGATATGAAAGATTATGAGTGTTGTGAAGAAAAAAAGAAATCATGTTGTGGAATACCTGGAATATATTGGTTTAATTTATATGAATCATCACAAGCAACATATAACCATTTATCATGTGATTGTCAAAAAAATAATATAGAGCAACCAGATGGAAAATATATAGACTCTGATTCATGTTGTGTAAATTGTTGTACAAACACAACAAACACTTCATGTAGTAATTGTCATTTTCCAGATAAATATTGGTTTAATACATATGATACATATGGTTTCTTCCCAATTAAAAATTGTTGTGATGGGACATGTACTTGTAAAAACGCAGTTAAAAACTTTTTTGCTGATTGCTTTTTATCTGATGATGATTATGGTGGATGGTTAACAAGTCCTAGTAAAGAGTATTTTGGAGATGATGATTATTTAGAAAAAGACATTAATTTGGATACTGTTAAATTAATGACTTATGATGATTATCCTATAGACCAAGCGAACATATTTATGTTTAAGTCTGATAATAAGTTTTTACTATTCAACAGAACAAAGACAGGGTTTACCACAGATACTTGGATAGATGGGAGTGATTGTATTTTTACTGGAGTAACTAACACAAGTTCTGAAAATTACTTCTTATTAATGAATAGAACGAAAACTGGTTATACTGTGAATACAATTGAAAAGTTAACAAAAGAGAAAAATAATATATATAAGGTAATGCCAGATTTATATTATAATGCATTAGCTTTTCGAATAAAAGATGATGGTAGTATTGGTTATAGATATTTAACAATGAATTGTGATAATACAAATTATTGCGATATATTAGAAGAATATTCAAAACCAAACATAATAAAAGAAGATGTATGGCATACAATAAATGTAAGAATAAAATTATTATCACCTAGATTACATAGATGTGATAATAAGAAAAGAAAAATGAAATTATATTTTTATGTTGATGGAAACTTGATTTTTATTTCATCTGAAATAATGGCTTTGAATTTACACAGGTTAAATGATATAAGTGAAAAACAAGAAACTGTACCATACAACATATCAATTGGTGGGGGAAGTCAAGGATTATGTGATATGATAATGCTTAACTATTATAGCTTACCTAAATATATTTTACCAATAGAAAAAAACTTTGCTGGAACATTTATTGGTAAGTTTAAATCATTCAAATTTTACAATTGTATGATGGATTACCAAAAGGTATATAATAATTTCAAATTTGAAAAAACAAATCAAGTTAAATAAATATTTATAAATATAAAAAATATAAACATGAAAGGACTAACTTTTTATAAACTTGTATCTCCTTATCCAGAAGACGTAACAAAAAATTGTGGTCTATTGGGTACTGAAATAGATGAAAACTTTTTTCATTTAAAAGAAGAGGATATACGAACAGCATATTGGGAAAATGATGTCTTAATATTGGAACGTGTTGATGGTGATGTCATCAAGGTATCTGGAATAACAGAAGGTTGTACAAAAAACTTAGAAATAGATTACGATGCTGAAAAAGGTGTTTTAATTGTAAAACATAATGGAACGACAGAGGAAATTAGTGGATTTACAGGCTCAAATGCCCTTTCACAAGTATATAGTGATAGTACAATGACTGGTAAAGGTACTAAAAAATCTCCTATTGGCATTTCTCCAATTGCACAAACAGGCACATTTAAACCTGTAATTAAATTAATTGATACAATTAATGGAGAGAAATTACCTTTCCCTAATAAATTGATTAAAGGAAACAGATATTTAACACTTGAACGTATTAGTGATTATGGTTATTTATACAATTATGATGCCGTAACACAAATACAAAAAGCATTAGATGATTGTAGTAGTGAATGGAGAGTTCCTACAAAAGAAGATTGGGATAATATGTTAAATGCTGTTGAACCATGCCCACAAGATAGAAATCATCAAACAATAGCTGGAAATAGATTTTTAGGTAAATTAGCTGGAAAACTATTAAAATCTAATGTTGGGTGGAGAACATTTTCTCCTAGTGGATGTACAATGCCAAATTATAGTATGCCAAGAAATAACTATAATGCTGATGGAGAATATGGCTTTGAAGATATGAATTACAATTGTCCTACAGGTTCAACTTCTGGAAATTGTAATTGTGATTGTGGATGCGATTGTTCATGTTCATGTCCACCTCCATTTCCTCCATGCCCACCATGTCCTCCTCCATGTCCACCATTATTACCAAATGGTGTAGATGCTTTTGGGTTCAAAGTTATGCCAGCAGGTTATGGTGATGGTGGAAGTATGATGGATTATTTCGGTTCAAGAGCTTGTTTTTGGACAAATACTCAATCGCATGTTACTGATGTATATGTTAAAAGATTTGACTATGATAAAACTGGTGTTTATCAAGGTATTGAAGACCCAAATAGTTTGTATTCATTAAGATTGGTTAAAGATTATAATGGTTCAAATCATTTTGACACTGAATCAATTGGTGGAATGGATTACTCTACAGTATTAATGCCAAGTGGCAATGGAAATCATACAATTTGGACTTCTACTAACATTGCATTTAGTAATAGACAATATAAACCTGTAGAACCAAATTTAGGTGTTGGTTTAACTTATACTGACAAATATTTCATCAATGAATGGGATGGTTTCAAATGGATTAAAAACGAATTAAGAGAAGGTGAATCTGTAGTAATATTTAACGCATTAAATGGCGGAACTAACATTGAATATAGAATCATTGATGGTGCTTTAGTTAATGTAAGTGATGCTGTATATCAAGATATTATGACTGTTATTAAACCAACTTTAGATAAAATTAAAGATGACATTCTAATTTTATTTAATCGTGTTAGTAACATAGAAACAAATGTTAGTGGTTTAACTGTTTCATTAAATGCTGAAATACAACGTTCAATTGAAGCAGATAAAGCATTAGATAGCAAAATTGATGCTGAAACAGAACGTTCAATTGAAGCTGACAAGGCATTAGATAGCAAAATTGATAATGAGACAGAAAGAGCAATTGAGGCAGAGAAAAATCTTGATAATAAGATTGATGATGAGATTAATCGTTCAATTGAAGCTGACAAGGCATTGGATGCCAAATTAGATGCAGAAATTGCCAGAGCTATTGAATCTGAAACTAATTTAGACAAAAAATTAGATGAAGAGATTAATCGTTCAATTGAAGCTGACAAGGCATTGGATGCCAAATTAGATGAAGAGATTAATCGTTCAGTAGAAGCTGACAAGGCGTTAGATAGTAAAATTGACGCAGAAATTGCTAGAGCTATTGAAGCTGAAAAAGCATTAGATACTAAATTAGATGATGAGATTAATCGTTCAGTAGAAGCTGACAAGGCGTTAGATAGTAAAATTGACGCAGAAATTGCCAGAGCTATTGAAAACGAAACTAATATAGTTAAGCAATTAGAGGCAGAAACGGCAAGAGCAATTGAAGCAGAGAAAAATCTTGACACTAAGATTGATAATGAAACGACTAGAGCAATCGAAGCAGAGACTAACATAGTTAAGCAATTAGAGGCAGAAACTGCAAGAGCTATTGAGGCAGAGAAAAATCTTGACACTAAGATTGATAATGAAACTGCAAGAGCTATTGAATCTGAAACTAAGATTATTGGTCGTTTAATCAGTAAAACTGGAAGTGTGTTTAGCCTTTCAGAAGGTACTTTAACATTAAAAACAGATGATGATGCAAATACAATTGTCATTGAGTTAGATGGTAATTATGGTACATTTTAATTAATTAATATAAAAATATAATAATAAGATGAAAGATAGACTACAATTAGTACATAATGACAAATTATTTGCTAACAGAACTGAGGCAATAAACTATATTAAGGAAGCAGCAGTTTTAAGTCATCCAGCTTTATACGCAGAGCCAGTAATTGTAAAATATGGCTCTGCTGATGAGCCTAATATCATTTTGGGTATTGGGTCTGTTGGTGATGGAACTACACAAGGTTTCACAAATAAGTATTTCATAATTGATACTGCAAATCTTGAAGAAAGCATTAAAGAATTACAAGATGAATTTAGTGGCAACACTGAATCTATTAAAATATTAACAGAAACATTAAAAAATGTAATTTCTTCTTGTGGATTAAATGATGATGGTACTTATACTAGTATTGCTGGCGATTTAATATTAGAAAATGTTAAAAGTCTAAAAGAAGCAGATGCTAAATTGTCAGAAGCTATCCAAAATTTGATGAAATCAACACAGTTTTCAACTAAAGATAGCAAAACCATCACTTTTGATATTACTAAAGATTCTGAAAGTGGTGTAACATTGACAGGTAATGTTAATGTACCAGATACTATTACTGATGGTTTAATTAACATCAAGAATATTATCTCTGTAAAAGATACTGGTATTTTTGCCAATGTAGATTTGTCATATGATTATAATAGTGGTGCTTTAACATTCACTAATGGAGTTAATACATCTGTATTTAATTTACCATTAGAAACATATGTTAAAAGTGGTTCTTATGACCCATCTACTGAAAACTTAGTATTAGTGCTTAACAGACCAGTTGATACTATCAATGAAAGTGGTGCAACTATTCAAACAGATAAAATTTACATTTCATTAGCAAATTTAGTTGACGAATGGGATGTTAAAAATGAGCTTTCTTCTCCTGTAACATTAACGAAAACAAGAGTAATTAGTGGTAAAGATGAATTATCAGCTAATTTAAAAATTTATGAAAGCGATACTAATATTTTAGTAAACCATGAAAATACTGGTTATCTTGAAGTAAAAGGTACTGCTGACAATATACAATATGCTACTGGTGTAACAGTAAAAGATAAGATTGATGATATAATTTCTCAACATACAGTTAGTGTAGAAGATTCAAATACTGTAGACATGTCAGTTGTATCAACAGTTTCTGGTGGTACAAAAATTAAAGCAGATGTTAATATCTCAACAAATACTGGAAATATTATAGTATCTAATGATACTGGTATTTTTGCTTTAGTAGATTTAACTTATGAACCTGCTAGTGGTAAATTATCATTTACAAATGGTATTGATTCTAAAGAATTTTCATTAACATTGAATTCTTTCTTGAAAAAAGGATATTATGATTCTTCTACTGGAGAAATTGTTTTATTATTTGCTACATCTAGTGGTGGTGATGATGAAATTAGAATTCCAGTATCAGAATTAATTGATGAATGGGATGTTAAAAATGATGTTGATAGTCCTATTGTATTAACTAAAGTTGTTGGTACTAATGGAAATCCAGATATTCTTTCTGCTACACTTAAATTCTCAACAGTAAGAGATAATATTGCTGAAAATTTAAATGGCACTGTATATGTAAAAGGTACTGCTGATAATATCAAATTCAACTCAGAAACAGTTGATTCTGCCTTAAATTCAATTTTGGGTGATAGTGCTACAACTGGTTCTATTAAACAACAGATAAAAGCAGAAGCTGATAGAGCGATTGCGGCTGAAACAAAAATTGCTAATGATTTGGCAGCAGAAATAACAAGAGCTAAAGAAGCTGAAAGCGGAATTACAAGTGCATTAACAGCAGAAACGACTAGAGCAACTGCTGCTGAAAAAGCTAATGCTGATGCAATTGTTGCTGAAAAAGAACGTGCAACTATTGCTGAAAATAAATTGACATCAGATTTAGCAACAGAAGTAACAAGAGCTAAAGAAGCTGAAAGCGGAATTACAAGTGCATTAACAGCAGAAAC
>ERZ1673753.1923-NODE-1923-length-16981-cov-4.213281_pt1 | contig 16981 bp, 16 predicted proteins | sample MGYA00580201_ERZ1673753 | MGnify/ENA primary metagenome ERZ1673753 (study PRJEB41218, sample SAMN15661747) | gut metagenome | host: Homo sapiens | place: Canada: London | collected 2015-08-20/2019-03-30 | study: EMG produced TPA metagenomics assembly of... | reverse complement strand
AGCGCCATATATCACGGACTGCGGAGCGAACGTGAAGGTTTTGGCTGAGTGTGAAGGGAAAATCGTGGCGGCGCGGCAGGGGAATCAGCTTGTAACCGCATTTCATCCCGAGCTTACAGACGATTTGACGGTCCATAGATATTTTATCGAAGAGGTTTGCGTTAAACGGTAAAAGAGTGCGGGCATATAACCCGCGCTCTTTTATAAAGCGTTTGCGTAATAAGATTATTTGCTGCAAATAATCTGCGCGGTATCCTCGTGCAGACAATGACTCCGCCGACTGTTTTTAAGTCTGCGGGGGCGGCGGTTTTACGAGTTGTCTGTTATTACGCGTGCCTGCCGAATTAACTTTTTTTTGCGGCAATAACGGCTGCGTTTTTTGTTAAAGCAGTCCGCAGTGATACCGTGATGAAGCGGCCGTTATTTTTTTGCGAACGTTTAAGATATTAAGACCGGATTTAAAAGTCGGTCTAAAAAAATCCGCATTTACGGACGATAGCCGCTTTTTATTTAAATGAATCTATAAATTCAAAAAGCCGTTTATAAAGAGCCTTGCCGATTATGTTGTGCTCCTCAAAGTCGTAATTGCGCAATACTCTTTCAGCTTCTTCCCGATTTAAACTCAGCTTTCTGTCGTCTCCGGCATAGCGGTATCCGCCGCCTCTGCCCACGCTGCTGGTTATATTGCAGTTCAGCGATAACAGCGAAAGATCGTGCACAATGGTGTTGCGCGACACGTTAAACTCTTCCGCGAATTCCGTCGCGGATATTTTTCTTCCGCTTTCAATCAGCTTTTCTCTTATCGCAAGCCTCCTGTTAAACGTGTCGTTATCCACGTCGGTTCTCCTTATTTTTATTTATATAATTTTACCACATAAATTGTCAAGTTATACTTGTCAATTTATGACCTGTCGTTTTTACGGCAAAAATCGATTGATGTTACCGCTTTTTAGATACGTTTTTCCGCAAAAAAACCGATTTGCTATCAAAAATACCGGTATACAAGCCCGCGGAAGAATCAATCGCAGATTTAAAGTTATATAAAACTTATATTATGTCGGATAATTTTTTGGATTGCTATGGATTTACGGCTATATTTTTTATAAAATTGTGTGCGTTTTTCAGAGGGCTTTGCAGAAATGTCTTGCTTTCGCTGATGAAATAAGTTATAATATCAACGCATAACTCAACGTTAGAAATGCGCGCGGAGGACTTATGGAAATTCGGGTATTGAAATACTTTCTTGCGGCGGCAAGAGAAGAAAATATTACGAAAGCGGCGGAATCGCTTTTCATATCGCAGCCTGCGCTTTCCCGTCAGCTGATGCAGCTGGAGGAAGAATTGGGCGCAAAGCTTTTTGTGCGCGGACAGCACTCGATAACGCTTACCGAAGAAGGAATGTTTCTGCGCCGCAGAGCGCAAGAGATAATCGACCTAATGGAAAAAACGCAAACGGATTTTAAGGGCAACGACGAAAATCTGAGCGGAACGATCGCTATCGGCAGCGGAGAGCTTGCCGCCGTGAGAGTTTTGTCCGACATGATTAAAGCCTTTAACGAAAAGTATCCCGATGTAAAATTCGATATATATTCGGGCGATACCGATCACATAAAGGAGCGCTTGGAAAGGGGCCTGCTTGACTTGGGAATTTTGATCGAACCTACCGATTTGGCTAAATACGCTTATATCCGCATGCCTGTTTCGGAACGCTTCGGAATTATCGTGCATAAGGACAGTCCGCTTGCAAAGAAAGAAAAAATCGCGGCGGCCGATTTAATCGGGCAGCGCGTTTCCGCCCCGAAACGATCGGCTAACAGAAGTATGCTTGCCGTATGGTACGGCGACATGCTCGATAAAATCGATATTCATACAACGCATAATCTTATCTACAATACCGCTATATTTGTAGAAAACGGTTATGAGGTTGCCGTTACCTTGGAGGGCGCGGTATCGCTGTATCGCAACCCGAATATCGTATTTAAGCCGTTATATCCGGAGGTTGCGCTGACAAGCGTAATAGCCTGGAAGCAAATGCAGCCCGTATCGAAAGCGACGGACAAATTTATCGAATACGTCAGAAATGCAATTCAGTTATAACCGGCAATAAAAAACAAGCATTTTACATGGCGGCAATATGCGCGTTATAATAAGTGTGATGAAACCGTAAGGCGGCAATCACACTTATTTTTTTATGTCAGGAGGGCGGTTATGAATAAAAAATTGGTAGCGTATTTTTCGGTCGGAGGAACAACCGCAGCCGTAGCAAAAAACTTGGCAGCGGCAATCGGCGCGGATTTATACGAGATAAAACCGAAAACCCCTTATACGAATACGGACGTGGATTGGACAAACCGCAATTCGAGAAGCAGTCTTGAAATGCGGGATAAAACTTACCGTCCCGAACTTGCGGACGCAAATGCGGATATAGCGGCATACGACGTTATCTTTTTAGGCTTTCCCATTTGGTGGTACGTTGCGCCGACAATAGTAAATACGTTTTTGGAAAGCTACGACTTTTCGGGTAAAAAAATCGTTTTATTCGCAACAAGCGGCGGAAGCGGATTCGGTAAAACGAAAGCGGAATTACAACGCTCTGCCGAAGGCGCGGTTTTTGCCGAAGGAAAAATTTTAAACGGCAGACCGAGTGCAAACGAGCTTAAAATTTTTGCTGAACAATATTAAAACCTTATTATGAAGGATATTTTGGAAAGAGACCGATCCGGCAAACCCGTGAGCATAGACGAGCCGGACTATCGTATTATTAAAAATATAATTTCTGACACGAGGCGGCTTGTGCAGGAAATGAATACGCAAGCTCTCGACTGCGACGGCGCAAGAGAATATTTTGCCCGTATTACGGAAACGGACATAAACCCGACGCTCAGTCTTTCAACGCCTTTCTATACCGATTTCGGAAAAAATATCCGTATCGGTAAAAATGTGTTTATCAACTTGGGCTGCACGTTTATGGATCGGGGCGGAATTACGATAGGAGATAACGCTTTTATCGCGCCGCACGTCAGTCTTATAACCGAAAATCACGGCTTGGCCACAGATAAACGCAGGACGCTTGTTTCTAAGCCTATCGTCATCGGCGACAATGTATGGATCGGAGCAAACGCAACCGTTCTGCAAGGCGTAACAATCGGCGACAATGCCGTTATAGGCGCGGGCTCGGTCGTAACGAAGGACGTACCCGAAAACAGCGTTGCAGCAGGCAATCCGGCAAAAATTATAAAAGTCTTTGAGGAGGTAAATCGCAATGAAAAGAATGAAATTATTTTCCGTGCTTGCGGCCGTGCTTTGTTTTATGGCAGGGCTTTTATCCGCCTGCTCCGGCAAAACAACGAACGAAACGACAAACAACGGCAGCGGAACGGATTTGCCTGACGGGACGAGGATAGAGATGCGCTTTATCGGGCAAACGATTTACGGCACTCTGAACGACAATTCGGTCAGTCTCGATCTTATTTCCCGATTGCCGCTGACTTTGGAATTTTCCGACTATAACGGCACGGAAAAGATAGCTTACCTGCCCGACGGCGCACCCGATTGGGATCTGTCCGCCGCGCCGAATTCCTGCACTCCGTCCGCGGGAGACATTGCAATGTATTCCCCTTGGGGCAATATTTCCGTGTTCTACCGTGATTTCAGGCAGTCTGACGGGCTTGTTCCGCTCGGTAAACTGGACGGCGGCGAAATTGAAAAACTTTCCGCAATGAGCGGAACGTTTGAAGTTACGATTGCTCTTGCCGAGGGCGGCGCCGCCGAAAACCCGGATAAAGGCGACGGGGAAGCCCCGCCTGCGGATGAAACGCCGGATATTCCCGATACTCCGCAAGACGAAAGCGTTATTTTAATCGCATACTTTTCCGCAACTAACAATACCGAAAATATTGCGCATCATATTTCGGACGTTACGGGAGGCGCGTTATACGAAATAACGCCCGCCGTTCCCTATACTTCGGCGGATCTGAATTACAGCGACAGCGATTGCCGCGCAAACAGAGAGCAAAACGATCCTGACTGCCGTCCCGAAATTACGGGAAGCGTTACACATATGGAGCAATACGATATCGTATTTATCGGTTATCCGATTTGGTGGGGGCAGGCGCCGAAGATCATCTATACGTTTCTTGAAAATTACGATTTTAAAGATAAAACAATCGTAACGTTTTGCACGTCGGGCAGCAGCGGCATAGGGACAAGCTCTGTAAATCTTCATTCTTCTGCGCCTGCCGCAACGTGGAAGGACGGGCAGAGATTTTCTGGCGGCGCGTCTGAATCGACGATCGAAAATTGGATTGACGGATTATATTTGTACTGAACGTGAATAACGGTAACGTTAGAACCGTCTATCAACTCAACGACGGCAAGGCGGCTGAAGCGGTAATATTTCACACATGCGGTAGAGGCGCCCGGTGTCGCGCGTCGAATATGTGAAAACAACATCTATCGATACCTGTGCCAACTGTGTCGTTCTTTAAAGATTATGCTTTAACAGGCAACACGTGGAAAGAAATGTTTTAACAACGCGTTTTAAGTTTTTGCAATTCGGCAAAAGCATAGCAAAATTTTTGTTTGATTACACTTGAGTCTTTAGCCTTTTTGCGGCTGTCGGGTACTATTCAGACAGGTTGATGTTACTGATTATAAAACAGAGAAAACAAAAAGGCGGCGCCTCCCGAAACGTTTAATTTTATGGAAGCGGCGCAAAAACGGAGGGTTAAAATGAAAATTAAACAAACTGCAGGCAGAAATACGCTCGGAGAATTCGCGCCGAAATTCGCCGCGCTCAACGACGACGTTTTATTCGGTGAAGTTTGGTCAGGCGATGAATTATCGCTCAAAATCCGTTCAATCGTAACGATTGTCGCGCTTGCGGCGCAGGGAATGACGGACAGCTCGCTCAAATATCATTTGCAGTCGGCAAAAAACAACGGCGTAACGAAAAGCGAAATTGCCGAAATTCTGACTCACGCCGCTTTCTATATGGGTTGGTCAAAGGCTTGGGCTGTATTCTATATGGCAAAAGAAGTCTGGTCGGAAGAAGCAACGGCGGCCGGAGCAAAAGCCGAACACGCAAATAGAATGGTTTTTCCGATCGGAGAGCCGAACACGGGATTTGCGCAATATTTTATCGGTAACAGTTATCTTTATCCCGTGTCAAGCGAGCAAGTCGGTATATTCAACGTTACTTTTGAGCCGAAATGCCGTAATAATTGGCATATACACAAGGGGACAAAGGGCGGCGGACAAATTCTCGTCTGCCTTGCCGGACGCGGTTACTATCAGGAATGGGGTAAATCCGTACAAAAGCTGCGCGCAGGCGACGTTGTCAATATCCCTGCAAACGTCAAGCATTGGCATGGCGCCGCGCCCGACAGCTGGTTTTCTCACCTTGCTGTCGAAGCGCCTGCCGAGAACGGCGGAACGGAATGGCTTGAAGCGGTTGACGATAAAACTTACGGACTTTTGAAATAAGGAGAATAAAAATGGAATACGCAAAGCTGGGACAATCGAACGTAGAGGTTTCAAGGTTATGCGTCGGGTGTATGAGTTTCGGCGATCCAGCGAGCAAAATGCACGCTTGGACGCTTAATCCCGAACAGACAAAGGAAATCGTATTGCACGCGCTTGAACTCGGCATAAATTTTTTCGACACCGCAAATTGCTATTCGGCAGGAACGAGCGAAGAATATCTTGCCGCTGCGCTTTCGGGCATTCCGCGTGAAAAATATGCGCTTGCAACAAAGGTGTATTTTAACGACGGGCATTTGAGCAAGGCGGCGATAAACCGTGAAATAGACGGCTCGTTAAAGCGGCTTAAAACCGATTACGTCGATTTGTATATCATACACCGTTATGATTACGATACGCCGATAGAAGAAACAATGCAAGCGCTTGACGGTCTTATTAAAGCAGGCAAGGCGAGGGCTTTGGGTGCGTCGGCAATGTACGGTTATCAGTTTCACAATATGCAGCTTGCGGCAGAGAGGAACGGCTTTACAAAGTTTTCTTCCATGCAGAATCATTACAATCTTTTGTATCGTGAGGACGAAAGAGAGTTAATTCCTATTTGCAGACAAACGGGCGTTTCGCTTACGCCGTATTCGCCGCTTGCGGCAGGCAGACTTTCGCGTTTGGAATGGACGGCAAACACGCTCCGCTCGCAAACGGATAAAACCGCGCGCGCAAAGTACGACAGCACCGAAGCAAGCGATTACGAAATTGTAAAGCGCGTACACGAAATTGCCGAAAAGCACAATGCAACCATGACGCAGATTGCGCTTGCTTGGCAATTTAGCAAGGGCGTTACTTCTCCGCTGATCGGCGCCACAAAAGCCAAGTATTTTGACGACGCGGCAGGCGCGCTCGATATAAAACTTTCCGCAGACGACGTTCAGCGTTTGGAAGAACTGTATCTGCCGCATAAAATCGTCGGGGCAATTTAAGTTTGTATATCATGAATAAAAAACGCAGTAAAAACCAAAGCATGCTTGCTGTCAAGGGAGTTGATATAAATTTTATCCGCTTTAGAGAAAATAATTAGATATTTTAAACTCCGGTTTTATTAAATATGCCTTAACGGCAAAGAAAATCGACATCTTCCGAATCTTTCAGAATATGCCGACTGTTTAGCGGCGGAGGCAGACAGAACCTCGGTTGAATACTCTAAAAAAACTGTGCCGAACTTTTGGTGTTCAACACAGTCCGACTTGGGTTTAGTGGATAAAAATGCTGCCTTCCAAACCGAGCAGAAGGGTTGCAGATTGTGGACTTTCAAACGCGAGGGCGACGGGCGCATACATTGACGTATGTAACCTAGTCCGAGACATGAAGAAAGGGCGCAAGATGCGCCCTTATCCTCGATTTGGCGGAGGCTGAGGGATTCGAACCCCCGTGGCGTTGCCGCCAAACGGTTTTCAAGACCGCCTCGTTATGACCGCTTCGATAAGCCTCCGTTTTTTAGCGTTGAGTATTTTTGCGTAGCCTTGAGATTTCGTTTTCTAAACCATAAAAATCACGCGTTAAAGTAAATCGCGGAAAACAGGTTTAAGCGTATCGGACAGCAGGATAGCTTTAGCGCGCCGTAAATACCTTTTTACCGGAAAAGATTATAGCATTGTAGGCCGTGAAAGTCAAGCGATTAAAATATCTGAGAAACGTAAGGGTTTTTAGCGATACAGATTACGGCGCGCGGTATGCGGCCTGTAAGTTAAAGAATCGGCGGCAGGCGCGCGATATCGGCAGCTTTAACTGACGCGCGGTAACGTTAAATAATATTTTTACGGATAAAATTTGTGCATTTTGAAAAAAGCTTTGACGTTTCGGCGCAATGCAGATATTTTTGCCGAAAGCGTCTTTCAAGCTGTTTCGTTTGCCGGTTAAACGTCGCCGTCTATCGCAGCGAGCGTGCGGCTGTACTTATCCGTTTTAAAGGGGGCGGCGGTTTCAGCCGCGGTTTTCTGAAAGGTATGCGGTAAAAAGACGGCGGCTTAAGTCTAGAGCGGCGCATGTTGCCGTCAAACGCATTGAATCAAATTTGACGGCGACGGTAAGCGCTGAACTTATTTTGTATCTTAACGGCGCTTGACCGTCAGGGACGCGAATGGTATAATTAAAACCAACAAAGGAGTCGGGGAATGAAAATTATCAATTACGCTCATCGCGGCGCCAGCGAGTATGCGCCGGAAAACACTTTTTCCGCATTTTATCTCGGGCTTGCGATGGGAGCGGACGGAATAGAAACCGATATAAGAAGGAGCAAGGACGGCGTTCCGGTACTGTTTCACGACGATACGCTTATGCGCGTAACGGGAGAGGCCGGAGCGGTAAACGATTATACTTACGAACGGCTTTTGGAAATGAGAGTGCGCAGCCGCGACGGAAAAGCCTCGGACGTCATCGTGTCGCTTGAGGATTTTTTGAAATATATGTCGCACAGAAGCATAAGCTTTGCGTTTGAGCTGAAAGAGCCGGGGCTTGCCGCGGACGTCGTTGCTCTTATAGAGAAATACGGGGCGGCGGAAAAAAGCGTGATCACCTCGTTTGAGTACGAGCTGCTTTGCGAGGTTAAATCGGTTTGCCGCGGAATCAGGCTGGGCTATCTTGTGGTTTCCGCTGAGGGGAAGGCGCTGGAGCGGGCTGTTGAGTCCGGATTTTATCAGATTTGCCCGCGCGCAGACGGACTGACTCCTGAAAATACCGCTCGTCTGCACGGCATGGGCTTTAACGTGCGTGCGTGGGGAGCGTCCGATCTGAAACTTATGAGACGTGCGGCTGCGTGCGGCGTTGACGGAATGACGGTTAATTTTCCGGATAAGCTGACCGAACTGTTAAGCGGAAAAAATAATCAGCCGTTGGAGTTGACATATTAGCGTCGCAGTGATAAAATAATATTCTACAAATCTAATAATTTATAAAATATTATTTTATCAGGAGCGTTTTTATGGACCGTCGTGACGGAGCTAACAGCAGGCTGATATTTACTATTTGCTGGCTTGTTTATTCGCTGGTTTACACAGCCAGGCTTAATCTTTCCGTAGCGGCGCCGCAGCTTGGCGCGGACGGAGCGGTCAACGCGGCTCAGATCAGCGTTATGAGCGGGCTTTTTTTCTTTTCGTATGCTTTCGGGCAGATAATCAACGGCCGCGCGGGCGACAGATTCAATCCTAAAAACGTGCTGAGCATCGGGCTTTTGATGTCCGGGCTGTCCAATCTGGGAGTGGGTTTGGCAGTCGGTTTTTGGGCGTCGCCGGCGCTGATTACAGCGCTTTGGACGGTAAACGGTTACGCGCAAAGCATGCTTTGGGGGCCGATATTACGTATTGTTTCCGTTGTTTTTACCGAAGAAAAACGTAAAACCGCGACAATGGCGCTGTCGGTGAGCGTTGCCGTATCCAACATTCTCGGATATGCGCTGCCCATGCTGTTTTTAAGCGCGGCCGGTTTGCCGGGAGCGTTTCTTATTCCGGGAGCCGTTTCGCTTGTCAGCGCGGCGGCAGTAATGATATTTATGCGTCGCGTTGCTGCCGGAGTGCAAAAAAACAACCGGGCGCCGCTTATAAGACTGGCGCTTGACAGGCGCACGCGTGCTTTTTTGCTGCCTGCTTTTTTGCACGGAATCATAAAGGATAATCTTGCGCTTTGGATGCCGCTGCTGTTCAGCACGCTATACGGAGGTTTGTCGGGCGGGCTTACCGTATTGTACATATTGATGTCTCCGATCATGATGCTTGCAGGCAGATTGATTTACCCGTTGATTTACAGGCTGTTGTTCCGCGACGAGCGGTACGTATGCATAGTTTCTTTTTCAGTGATCGTTGCGGCGCTTATTCCGCTTGCGGCGACCGAGGCCTCCGCTCCCGTAACCGCCGCGGTTTTTTGTATAGTATCCATGTGTATTTCCGTCGTAAACGGTACGCTGCTTTCCGTCTTTCCGCTCAGGTTTGACAAAGAAAACTGCGTGTCGTCTGCGGCCGGGCTTATGGATTTCGTAACGTATATCGGCGCCGCGGTATCGATGTTTGCGCTGGGCGGCTTTATGGATAAGCCGGGCGGACATACGGTTCTTATTGCGGTATGGCTGGGCTGCGCCGCGCTTTCAGCCGTGCTACTCGGCGTGTCCGCTATGATTTCGCGCGGCAAAACCGAGCGGGAAATTCGCTGATTTGTTGTCAATTTCTGCTCATAAGAGTAAAACGGAGAAAATTTAAAAAGTTATCTCCGTTTTCGATTATTTTCTATATATGCCTAAAAAAGCGTAAATTCGGTTTTATTGAGACCTTATGTCGCCGTATGTTTGCTGACGATAAAGTAAATTTAAAACGCGCGGCCGTCAAATTACGACGATTAAAAATCGCAGTAAAAAAGATAAAAACCGTCGTCAGTCCGCATTAAATTATAAAGGCGATTTACCGGGTTTTCAGTCGTTTTCCTTGTCGTCGTCAGGATTTTCCCGTTCTTCCGGCTTGTTCTTTTTATGAGCGTCGGTAAACGATTTGAATTGCTCGCTGAGCGGAATAGAGGTTTTAAACGGCGACATGAAGGCGCTTTTTTTCTTTATAGCGTTAAGCCTGTCCTTAACGTGTATTTTAAATGCCTCCCATTTGACGGTATAACCGCTGTTGACGGCCATTGCTTTGATTTTTTTGGCGATTTCCAGGCTTTGAATCAAATCTATCAGAAATACGCCGTAAAAGATACCCATTAAGAAAACGGCCAGAGTAAACCAGCTTAGGGACACGAAGGAAACGGTAAGCGATACTATGGGCTCAAACAGCAGGTAGTAAAACACCGCGCCGAGCGCAGTCCATATCAGCGAAAATTCCGGACAAATTATGCCCATAAAGTTCAACGGCCTTTCGGAATAATCCCAAAGCTTGATTTTCATACCCTTTATAAATATGAGTCCGCCTATAAGCTCGATAATCGTCATAATCACTCCCACGCCCACGATAATCGTCGCGTCGAAAAGCGCGCGGGAAGCAAACGCGTCCTGAAAATTCAGCAGAATAAACGTATAGCCGGTCAAAAAAAGAACGCCTATGCCGTAGATGGGCAGATACGGTCCTTTTAGCAGCCCCGGATTTATCCAGCGCTTTGTGGAGACGAAGCGTCTGAAAAATAATTCTATCACCCAGCCGATTACGGAGAATATCATAAATATGAATGCGGCAATAAAAAAATAGGTCTGTATTTGCTCGCCCGTTTCCAGCCCGCTTATCTTTTCCAAAACGTCCATTGTCTATATCCTTTACCTTGCCGGCTTATATGTTTTTCCGTAAAATAATCGTTGCTTGCCGCGTTTTCTGCTATTATATAAGATTGCGTTTGGGGTGTCAAGCTAAACGTCCCGCCGTCCGGCGTTTATCAATTCTCTGTTTTTTTTGAGTCCGGATTTGTTATCCGCACGCAGCAAGCCGCCGTATTCTTTTGCGTTAAAAGGATTCGGACATTTTAGCGCAAAAAGCGTCGGCAGCCGTTTTTCGATATAATGCAATGCTGCGCGTTTTTTTTATAATAAACCGGCGGAAATTTCTTTTTTTGAGCGTAAAAACCTATTATTACCGCTTTGTAAGAAAAAACCGTTGACAACGTTCAATGCGTCTGCTATAATACCCGACGGCTGTCAAGGGAAATGCAGAATCGGGATATTGATTTTACGTAAAGCAGGTTCTTTACGGATTTTGTCCGCGCGATGCGTTTTGATCGGCCGGGAGGCGTTTTTATGTACGATTTGATTATAGTGGGCGCAGGCCCTGCGGGAATATTTACCGCTCTGCAGCTTTTAAAGCGCGGGTTAAAAGCTAAAATTGCCGTTATAGAGCAAGGAAGTCTGATAGAAAACCGGCGTTGTCCCAAGGATAAAAGCCGCGAATGCGTGCACTGCCGTCCGCATTGTCATATTACCAGCGGCTTTGCCGGCGCGGGCGCGTTTTCAGACGGAAAGCTGTCGCTGTCGTATGAGGTCGGAGGGGATTTGCCTTCGCTTATAGGCGCAGGTAAAGCCGGACGGCTTATCGATTACACCGATAAAATTTATCTGGATTTCGGCGCGGATACGCACGTCGAGGGCGCGTCGGACTGCGCGGCCATCAAGGAAATCCGCAAAAAGGCCATAATCGCCGACCTTAAGCTTGTCGATTGCCCGATACGGCATTTAGGTACGGAAAAAGCGCACGAGCTTTACAAAAGGCTTCAGGATTATCTGATTGCGGGCGGGGTTGACATACTGGCTAAAACCGACTGCGAGGACATAATAATACGCGACGGACGGGCTTTGGGCGTAGTTGCCGGCGGCAGAGAAATTAAAGCACGCAAGGTTGTGATTGCGACGGGGCGTAAGGGTGCGGACTGGCTGGAAAGCATGTGCAGAAAGCACGGTATAGACAACAGCGCCGGAACCGTAGATATCGGCGTCAGGGTGGAGCTGAGAAACGAGATAATGGAGGAGGTCAACGCCGCGCTTTACGAGTCAAAGCTCATCGGTTATCCAAAGCCTTTTAAAAACAAGGTGCGCACCTTCTGCCAGAATCCGGGCGGCTTTGTGGCGCAGGAGAATTACGAAAATAATCTTGCCGTGGTCAACGGCCACAGCTTCAAAGACCTGAAAAGCGAAAACACCAATCTTTCGATTTTGTGCTCGCATAATTTTTCGGTGCCGTTTAATCAGCCCATACTGTACGCGCAAAAGGTCGGCCAGCTTATGAACATGCTGGGCGACGGCCATATCCTCGTGCAGCGGCTGGGGGACATTAAAAGCGGGAAACGGACCTGGCAGCACGAGCTTGACCGTTCCAATCTGCGTCCGACGCTTAAGGACGCCGTTGCGGGCGATATAACCAGCGCGCTGCCCTATCGCACCATGACGTCCATTCTCGGCTTTATCGAGCAGATGGACATGGTAGTCAACGGCTTTGCCGCCAACGAAACGCTTTTGTATGCGCCGGAAATCAAGTTTTATTCCAACCGCATTAAAATGGACGCCGACCTAAATACGTCGGTGGAAAATCTGTATTGCTTGGGCGACAGCAGCGGCTGGACAAGAGGACTCATGATGGCGTCCGCCATGGGCGTGGCGCTGGCCGACAGATTTGCCGACAACGGGGAGCTTGCTTAATTTAAATAACATGCAGTTCGCCGGCTCCGCCGAAACGTACGAATACATAAAAAAATAAATATCAGTATAAATTGAAACAACGGCGGTTTAAAGAGGTGTAAAAATTGATTCGCTTAGAAAATATTACCCCGAATAATTGGCGTTTAGGGCTGCATGTTAAAGAAAATCAAAAAAAATACGTGAGCGACGAGTTTCGTCTGCTGGCAAGAGCATACGCATTCAGAGAATTCCGCAGCAGGGCAGTTGTAATTTATTGGGACGATACGGCTGTGGGCATGGCTTTATATTACGACTGCGACGAGTTGAAAGCGTACGACTTCAGCCAGCTGTTTATAGATGAAAGATATCAGGGCAACGGTTACGGTATTGCCGCAGTCAACCGTATTTTAGACGAAATGCGCGGAGACGGCAAATACAAAAAAGTCGTGTTATGCTATATTAAGGGAAACGACGCGGCGCTCTCAATGTATGAAAAATGCGGTTTCCGCCCGACGGGGCAGGCCGACGGCGAGGAAATCGTTATGGAAAAGGATTTGTAATGACGGTTGTCCGCCGGGAAATAAGTAAAGCGTTTTTCCGCAAGCGAAAATTCACGGCGGACTAAAACGATTTTTTTTGCGGAACGCGCCGCTTTTTACGCTTGACGACAGTTCTAAAAAACGCATACGCAGATTTATGCGGCGGTTTTTGTTTAAAAATTATTTTAGGCATATCAAAACCGTCCAGGCATGACGACGGGACGGTTTTGATATACATGGCAGCTTCGTTATTTTTCAAACTCGATTATATCGGGGCTGAGCCGCGAGATTTTAGTCAGAGAGACCAGCTTTACGCCCTTGCTTCTTAAAAGCGCGCCGCCCGGCTTAAAGGTTTTTTCGACAGCGACCGCAACGCCGGCAAGCTTGGCGCCGGACTGCCGCACGATTTCTATAAGTCCGGCGGTTTCCTTTCCGCCTGCCAGAAAATCGTCCACGATAAGCACTGTGTCGTCGGATGAAATACAGTCCTTGGAAACTACAAGATCATATACCGTGCCCGCCGTAAAGGATGCAATCTTTGCCGACCAGCAGTCGCCGCTAAGGGCTTCGCGCTTGTTTTTCCGTGCAAAAACGGCGTTAATCTTGAATTTTTCGGCGGTAAAGCAGGCCAGCGGAATACCGGCCGCCTCGGCCGTAAGAATTTTAGTGACCGCGACGTCGTTGAATTTCTTTTTGATTTCCGCGCCCAGCTTTAAAAGAAAAGCCGGATCTATGCCGTGATTCAAAAATCCGGAAAGACTTAAATATCCGCCTTTGGCGACTCGTCCTTCGCTTTTTATCTTGTTCTCAAGCAGTTTCATAATATGTTCTCCGTCAAAAGTCGGTTTTTATAATTGCCGACAGCGTATATTGTATAGTTTCGCGCGGGTAATGTCAACCGCTTTTGCTAGATACGTAATTGATTTTACGGACCTGTTGTTCGCCGCTTGGGTTTACCGGTTGCGCCTTTTCCTTTAAAGTGTTATAATACATACCGTAAGGCTATTAGGAGGTTTTTTTGTAATGCCCTGGTATCAAAAGCTTTGGGAGCAGGTAAGCGGCTTCCTTTACGAAAATTGGCACAGGATACTGGTGTTCTCGCTGGTATTGGTAATCGGTTTTATCGTCGTCAAAATAATAATTGCCGTCAGCGGCAAGATAATGAAAAAATCCAAACTGAACAACGCCGCAGGAGATTTTCTTTTGTCGGTTATAAAAGCGCTTTTGTACGTCGTGTATATCATTGCGCTTTTGTCGCTGTTGGGCGTGCCGACGACCAGCCTTGTCGCCCTGCTGTCGGTTTTTGCGCTGGCTATTTCGCTGGCTATGCAGAATACCATATCTAATCTGGCTAGCGGCGTCGTGATAATAGCGACAAAGCCGTTTGAGGAGGGAGATTACGTCGATATCGGGGAAAATTCGGGCAGCGTTCAGCATATATCGATATTCAGCACGCGGCTGGTTACTCCGGACAATAAGATAATCGTTATTCCCAACAGTACTGTGGCGTCGGCGGATATCGTCAATTACAGCGCGCAGCCCACTCGCAGACTGGATCTTACGCTGTCGGTCAGCTACGGCACGGACGTGGAAAAGGTCAAGGCCGTCGCAAGCGAGGTAATCGCGCGTCACGAGGAGATTTTCACCGATCCGGCCCCCATGATAAGACTGGCCGAGCACGGAGCAAGCTCTCTTAATTTTACCCTGCGCGTTTGGGTGAAAAATTCGGATTACTGGAGCGTGAATTTCGACCTTAAGGAGGAAATTCTCGATGCGTTTAATTCCGCGGGCATAGAAATACCGTTCAATCAGCTGGACGTCCATGTGTTGAAAGCCGAATAGCTTTTTATTTAATAAGAAAAACGGCCGCCGCCGACGGAGCTTTTCGCTTATCCGGTCGGCGGCGGCCGTTTTATATACGGCTGCTATTTGACAAGTCCTATAAGATTTTGGTACGTGCCGGGAAAAAACAGGAATATGACGATTATCGCCAGGCATGCGTAAAATATTATTCGCAGCACGATATTGCGCTTGGAAATCGCTTCAAGTCCCACTACGGCTACAAGCAGCAGCGAGCCGTACGTAAGCGCAATGTTTATTATATTAAGCAGCGTCGCGTTTGTGATAAACTGCCACTGCGCGTTTGCAAGCGCCAATATGTATACCGCAACCATTATTACGGCAATAATTTCGCCCATTAAGTCAAATACTTTTTCCAGTTTTTTCATTCCCGTTCCTCCTCAGGGTAAATTGATTATGTTTGCCGGCGCGCCTTGATTTTATTGCGCCTCGATTATTATATTACCGTTCGGCGCCGTCAGTCAATAAGAGCGTCATTAACGTTTTATTACAGTTTGATTAGAAAATTGACTCCCGGTCTATATTATCCCGTGCATATGACGGTTGTTTCGGAATTTAAAAATGTCCGTCAAAACGAATGACAACCGGCGCGGCTTTTAGTATAATATCAGCGTAAGACGCGCTTTGCTCCCGGCCGCGCGTGTCTTTAGAAAGATGAGCCGGGTATTTTTACGCAAGGATTGCGATGCTTTCGGCAGACGTTTTATTTCCCGGCGCAAGCCCGATACGGATATTGACGTCGGCGGCACTTGTAAGGCATACCGCGCCGCGGCAGCGCTTAAGTCGGCGAATAAATTAAAAATAAGGCCATGGCGAGAACGCCGCGCCTCATAAAAATTCAAAATCCAATTATAAGGAGTATAATATTATGATCGAAAAAACCTACAGCTTTAAGCACGGCGGACAGACGATCGACGTCTATACGCTTAAAAACTCGTCGGGGATGGAGATGGACGTCTGCACCTACGGCGGCAGGATTCTCAGGCTTACCGTTCCCGACAGAAACGGTAAAATGGGCGACGTAATCATGGGCTTTAAGCAGCCGGAGGATTACGTTAAAAATCATGCGTATTACGGCGCCTTTATCGGCAGGTACGGCAACCGTATCGGAGAGGCGCGCTTTACCCTTAACGGCACTGTATATCAGCTTTATCCCAATAACGGCCGCAATACTCTGCACGGCGGCAAGGAGGGCTTTGACGTAAAGGTCATGACGGCCGAGATTAAGGACGGCAAGCTTGTTCTCGGTTATCTTTCGCCGGACGGCGAGGAGGGGTATCCGGGCAATCTTGACATCAAGGTCAGCTATTCCCTTACCGACGACAACGAGGCGGCGCTCGAGTATTACGCCGTGACGGACAAGGATACTCTGTGCAATCTTACCAACCATGCGTATTTCAATATAGGCGACGGCGACGATATTCTCGACCAGGTGCTCGATATCAAATCCTCGCGCATTACGCCCGTTGACGACGAGCTTATTCCGCATAACGAGTTTTTGGATATCGACGGAACGCCGTTTTCCTTTAAGGGCGGAGTAAAGCTGGGTAAAAATATGTTTTCAGACGAGCACATGATCGCGCTTTGCCACGGATTCGATTTCAACTATTGCATCGACCGCGAAACTAAAGACGGTTTGGAAAAGTGCGCCAGCGTCTATGACGAAAAAAGCGGCCGTTACATGGAGTGCTTTACCACGCTTCCCGGCGTTCAGCTTTATACCTCCAATACCGTAAAGGGGACCGTAGGCAAAAAGGTTTATGAGAATTACGCCGCGCTTTGTCTTGAAACTCAAGGCTATCCCAACGCGCCCAACTGTCCCGCTTATCCTTCTACGGTGCTGAAAAAAGGCGAGGAATATAAGACCAAAACCGTTTATAAATTCTCCGTTAAATAGCCGTTTTTATTAAAGTAAGCCGTGCGGTAAAGCAATGCCGCGCGGCTTTTTTTATGCTTTTTAATCGGCTGATTCAAAGCG
>ERZ1673753.1916-NODE-1916-length-17004-cov-3.787952_pt1 | contig 17004 bp, 11 predicted proteins | sample MGYA00580201_ERZ1673753 | MGnify/ENA primary metagenome ERZ1673753 (study PRJEB41218, sample SAMN15661747) | gut metagenome | host: Homo sapiens | place: Canada: London | collected 2015-08-20/2019-03-30 | study: EMG produced TPA metagenomics assembly of... | reverse complement strand
TAATAGCCAACTGCAATAAGCCGCGTTCGCTGCAGGACAGCAAGTATAACGAGCGCCGCGCCGAAACGGAGGAGGCTCTTAAAAAACTTCAGACGGTTATTCCGTCCGCGTCCTGTCTTGCGGATATCACGCCCGAGCAGTTTGCAAAGACGGGCGCGCAGGTACTGTCAGGTAAGATTTATGACCGCGCTAAGCACGTTATCGAGGAGTGCGCACGAGTCAAGGCCAGCGCGATTGCCCTTAAAAACGGCGAAATCGAGAAATTCGGCGAGTTTCTCAATCAGTCGCATTATTCGCTGCGCGACCTTTACGAGGTCACCGGAGATTATCTTGACGCATTATCCGCACGTTCCAGGGAGTTTGACGGCTGCATAGGCTCAAGAATGACCGGCGCGGGATTCGGAGGCTGCACCGTATCTCTTGTGGAAAAGGATAAAGTGGACGAGTTTATCAAATACGTGGACGAAAAATATTACGGCGACATGGGCGTGCGCGCGGCCTTTTACAAGACCAGCATAGAAAACGGCGCTCAGGAAATCACCGAATAATAAATGCGAATTTGCAGGCCCGGACGGAATTTTCCTCCGGGCTTTTTTTCGGCAAAAATTTAAAGCGAATGTTTTTTTCCAAAGCTTTAATTTTTTTGATTCGTCAAAAATTTATGGAGCAGGCTGCGTTTTTCAAGTCTTTATGATTTTAATTATGTCGGGCAGCGGTTGTTTTTTACTGACAGCGTTAATGTGCGCCGCAGTAACTTTTATCGCGGCTTTATCGGCGGAACGCAGGCTTAGGCAATCGTCCGTTGTAAAAACCGTTTTGCGAGATTGTTTTTCGGCCGATTAAAGCAAAAAACAAAAGCATGTAAGCCAAAAGCCGAGATACGCTTTTATTGCGGCGGTTGCCGGTAAGGCTACGCTTTAAGCGGCTTTTCTTTTTGCCGGAAATATCAGCGGCCGCTTCGATCGGTTTCAGTCGTTTCGGTTTATCATTTTGCCGCGGCAATATTAAATGTTAATTAAATTTAAGCGATTTAAGGCTCTGTCCGTTGACTAAACGCAGCCGCGCCTATATAATATAATTACAGAAGCATAGTTGTAAAACACAGGCGGCTGATCGAGGTTTTATTATGAAAAAAAGTGACGAAAAAACTGTTAAACCCAAAAAGAAAGGCGTAGGCTGCTGCGGCTGCCTTGCCATTTTCTGTTTGGTATTTATCGTCATTCTGGGTTCAGGCGTAGGCGCGGGCTGGTATTTTGCGGATAAATACATGCGCGCGACCTTTGATTTATCTTTAAGCGAGACTATAGGCGTCGTCAGAAGCCTTTACGGCGCGGACCGTGAAAAAATAGTCACAAACGCGCCCGGCGCGGATGATGAAAATAATTTTTACTCCGCGGTGGAAAAACAGCTTTTTCTTAAGGACGGCTCATTGGATTCGGACAGCCTCGGCGCGCTGACCGGTGCTCTTACCGGCTCCGAAACCGGTACCGCCGCGGATACTCAGATTGCCGCGGTCAGGCTTGCGGCTGCGGACGGCGACGCCGCCGGCGCATTAAGCAATCTTTTGTGTCTGGACAACATAGACGTGCAGAGTATCCGCACCAAATTCACCGACGAATACGATTTAAGCGGAAATTATGAGGAAGATTTCGTGGTTACCCTGTCCGACAGGCAGCTTTTATCGTTTGTCCGTCAGATGACGGAGCCTGCGCTTAAGGCGGCGTCGGTGCCCGGCATAGAAAAATTAGCGTTAGAGCAGCTTACGCTCAGCCGTAGCTCAGCCGAAAATCCATGCGTGTCGCTTACGGCCGGCGTTCCGGTACGCGAGATCTTAGGCTCGGTAGGCCAGATTCCCTCGTGGGCTGCCGGAATACTCAAGGCCGTAGCGCCTAAAGAGATATTTATCACCGTAAACGTCGAGCTGGGCGATACGATTTCCGTAGGGTTTGTTATCAACAGCATGGACGCCGAAAAGCAGGAAGACGTTTATAAGCTTATTTCCGGCGCTTTGAAGCTTTCTGGCAGCGAGGTGACCGACGCGCACGAGTTTCTCAACAATATGGCTGAAACCTATGCCGGCGCGTTTATAAAGGCGGCCGATACGTATCTGGATTTCGATAAAAACGTGGGAGCGGGAGAAATTAAATTCGATGTTTTCTCCGCGCTTGCAAGCACGGTGTTTAATGGTAAGGACATATCCGGACCGGAGCTTGCCGCGCTTTATACCAGCGTGATTGCCGCCGATACGGAAAAGATGCTGTCCGACAATTCCGAGCTTTTGTTTGAGGATAAATATATTGTCGATGGCGAGGAGATTTATTCGCCCGTACCGGTAGAGGGCGCGGAAGTCGCGGATTACCGCGAGGAGTTTATGCGCGAGTTCAGGACTAAATATCTGATCCGCACCGAGTATTACCGGGACGGCGATAAAGCTTATCATTCGCCGGCCTGGAAAAATGAAGAGGGCGTTGTTTATGCCGCGGGAAAGCTTAATTTCGCCGGCGGCGTCATGCCTGCGGAGGAGGACGGCTCGCCCAAAGCGACGATATACCGTTCTCTCGAGGAGCCTTACGAGGTGACGGGCGACGTTCCGGGCGGGGAAGCTTTCGAGCAGCTTACGCTGCTGCCGCACGTTTCTCTTACCTTTGACGACGTGGCCGCGCTTATGGGCGTGGGCGGCAGCGACAACATTGACGGGATAGAGCTGTCAAAGCTCTTCGATCCGTCGCTTTTGTCCAAAAAAATGGGCGGTGAGGAAACTGCCGATAAATCGCAGTGGTTTATTAATCAGTCAGGCGATACGATAAAATTCAATCTGACGGATAAAATGCTGGCCGCGCTTATTGACGCTCAGACCGAATCGGTGTTCGGAGAGTCAGGCTCTCAAGCGGAAGGCGAGGCGGACTCGGAGCAGACTGGCGGCAGTACGCTTTCGGACGGAGTTAAGCTTAAATTCGTTTCGCTTTCCGTCGGGCCGGAGGAAACGATAGAGCTTACCGGCGCGGAAGGGGCGGATTCGGATTTGACGCCCGGCGAGCGCGTGACCGTATGCCGCAAGTACGTCAGCATGGGCATTACCGTAGAAGTCGGCAAGATTTACGCCGGACTTGATTTTGTGTCCGGGCTTACCGGCGATAAATTGGGCATTATCGTAAAAATGGATATAACTCCGGAGCTGGAGGATAAATATCTTTTAGCGCCCTCTCTTAAATACGCCGACCTTTCAGGCGCCCGTACCGACGAGATGATAGAGGTGCTTAAAAAGGCCGGATTAAATGCCTTGAGCGCGGAAAATCTTACGGAGCAGATCGGTAAACCCGTCAGAGAGGCGATAATAAAGATGAACGATACTCTCGGCGAGGTGGAAATTGCCGCCGGAAAGCTGGTTGTTCCGGACGTATTTTCGCTGCTGGCTGAGCAGCTGTTTAAGTACGACGAGTCAAAGACTTATAACGGATAGGCGATAACTCTTACGGGAAGCGAGGTTCATTCCGCGCTCCGCGGCGTTTACGACCTGCCTCCGACGTGCACAGTTGACGAGGCCGGCGCAGAAAAAGCTTACCTTACTGCCGAGGACGGCAGCTACAGCCGCGTATATAACGAAAGCGATTCGGATGCCTTTGACAGAGATAACGACGTCATTGCGGTGGATAAGATTAACGCGCTGCTCAGCGGCGGTACTGCGGGAGTTCCTGCGATATCGATGGACCTGGGGCGTCTGGTCGGCTATTACGACGGAGGAGGCTCGTCCGACGGCGGAGAGGACGTTATGTATTTTACATTTGAGTATGCGCTTAGCAAGTACTTGGAGGGCGGCCGCGGCGATACGAGTCTGCTGGCAGTGGATACTGTGTATGCTACCTTTAAAGTGGATAAGACTGCCGTAAACGGCGATTCGTACGGGACCGTTATGATTGTCAACAACATGTCTGCCGATCAGCGCGTTATTCTCGAAAAGATGATAACTTATTTCGACTCCGGAAGCGAGGGAGAGTTCTCGCGGCTGGAGACGCAGATAGGCAGGCTGGCCTATTACGTAGATAGTATTTCCGCCGCGTTATAATGCCGTAAATATATTTAAGGCCTAAAAACCACAAACAGGGATTCCGTCGCATTATTAGTCTGTGCGGCGGAATTTTACCGATAAGCGTTAAAATATATTTGCTTGCGTTATTAAGCGAAACTCCGGGCGCGGCTGCCTGCCTGTTTTAATTATAACGGTTGCGGCTGTATGTTTTTCAGCGCAAAAAAAGTAAGGGCGCGGTTAGCGGAAAACTGCGTCGGCCGCGTTTTGCGTTTTAAATAACGGCATTATGCTACATTTATAAAGCTTTGACAGCTTTTCGGCATTAGAGTGCGTGCAGTTTTAAGCTTAAATTTGATTTGCAGGCTTTGCCGCCGCAGCGTTTTTAAGCTGATAATTTTATTTATGGCTTTTTAAGTTAAAACGGATATCCGAAAGGGATAAAAAATAGATTGCGTTTTTATCCGCTGCTGTGCTATAATTTTTACGATGTATCTTTCGCGCATAACATTGGATAATTACCGTAATTACGGCTTGCTCAGACTGGATCTAACGCCCGGCCTGAATATCTTTTTGGGCGAAAACGCTCAGGGCAAGACCAATTTGCTGGAGGCGGTTTATTTTACCAGCATCGGAAGAAGTATGCGTACGCCCCGCGATAAGGAGCTGATTCTGTGGGGAGAGGAAAGAGCCAGACTGCGCGCGGACGCTGTCGGCCGCGGAGGAAAATCGCGCGTTGAAATCGTGATTGACAAACGCGCGAATAAGCGCGTGGCTATCAACGGCGCCGAGGTGCGAAAGCTGGGAGAGCTTATGGGAGTCATTATGACCGTGCTGTTTTCCCCCGACGAGATATCTATAATCAAGGAATCGCCCGGCGACCGCCGCAGGTTTATGGACATAGCCGTATGCCAGATTTCCCGGCCTTATTTTTATCTGCTGTCCAGGTATAACAAGACGCTTGCTCAGCGCAATCGGCTTATCAAGAGCGGTGCGGACGGCGATACGCTGGACGTATGGGATTTGCAGCTTGCGGACACGGGGGCCAAGGTCATAAGGACGCGCCGCGGTTTTATAAAACGGCTTGAAAAGCTTGCGGATAAAAATCATGCGTATCTGACTTCCGGCAAAGAGCGGCTTACCTTGAGCTACGAGAGCCTAGCCGGCGAAACGGACGAGGAGATAAAAGAGAATTTTTTAAACGAGCTTAAGCGCACGCGCGAAAAAGACGTTTTTCAGGGCTACACTCATACGGGTCCGCAGACGGACGATTTTGCCGCCGTGTGCGGCGACGTAGATATACGTAAATTCGGCTCTCAGGGGCAGCAGCGTACCGCGGCGCTTAGTCTTAAGCTTGCCCAGCTTGACCTTTTTTATGAGGAAACGGGAGAGTATCCCGTGCTTCTTCTTGACGACGTGTTCAGCGAGCTGGACGAAAGCCGCCAGCAAAAGCTTATCGAACGGCTGAGCGGTCATCAGACGGTGGTTACCTGCACGCATATCGACGGGGCGATGAAGCGGCAATTCAAGGACGCCGCGCTGTATAGGGTGGAAAACGGCTCGGTCGCGCTGTTATAAGGCCCTGCCTGTCCTGAAATAGGACAAAATTGTCTTTTAAAAAAAATAAAATAAAAGCAAATTTGACATGACGAAAGTTTTAATTTTCTATTGACAAACCGATTTTACAAAAGTATAATTATTCAAAGCACAAGGTTGTGCTTTCGTCTCAGGGACATTTTACGATAAATATCGACGGACATGACGTTCTTAAAAAGCGTTTATGTCCGCTTATATTTTTAGGGGCGGGGAGGCAGAAATTGGAAAGAAGAAAGAAAAAAGGCGTCTTTAGACGTACCTTACCGTATTTCAAAAAGTATATGTGGGGTTTCTGGGCAGGCATAATTCTCTGCCTGGTTTTTAATTTTTCCGCGCTTTTGATGCCGCAGATACCGCAGCTCATTATCGACAGAATTATAAATCCCGCGCTTGGAGAGGCTCCCGTTTACAGCGACAGCAACGTATTTTCTTTTCTTCTGGACGGCTTTGCCGCGGACGATTATATGGGCATGCTGATAACTATGCTGATATGTATGCTTGTCGTTTGCCTGATTCGCTACGCCGCTCATTACGCCAGATGGAACATAACGCACGCGACAATGATGCGCGGCGAAAACCGCATACGGGATTATTCGTTTAATAAAATGCTCCGTCAAAGCCCTATCGTGCTTAATCGTTATACCAGCGGCGATCTTTTAAACGTGACTAACAACGATCCTACGGCCATCAAGGATTTGTATCTGCATCACGTGCCGTTTTTGTTCGGCTCAGTTTCGTCGATTGTAATCGCCCTGTATTTTCTTATATTGATAAATCCCGCTCTTGTGCTTGTTCCGGTGTGCACGGGCATAATCACTGCGCTGATTGTGCGCGGATATAATAAAATTTTGCAGAAGAAGTACAACATAATCCGTCAGGGCAACGTAGAGCTGAGTACTTACATACAGGAAAATATAAACGGCGTGCGTGTCGTAAGGTGCTTTGCGACCGAGGCCAACGAGATGAAGCGTTTTGAAAAACGCAACGCGGCTTTCCGCGACAACTATGTGGATCTTGCGCGCACTACCGCCAAATATTCCATGATTTTTACCATACTCGGCGAGAGCGTAGGTATTCTTTCCATCATACTCGGCATTTGGTTTGCCGTAAACGGAAATCTAAGCGTAGGCGAGTTTGCGACCTTTACGTCATACTGCTTTACGATTAACGGCTGTATCATACAGATGGCGGGGCAGATAGGCAACATTCAAAACGGCGTTGTCTGCGCCAACCGTTATTTCGAGTTTGCCGACCGTCCCGACGCCGTAGTGGATATTGAAAATCCGCTGCCCGTGCCGGAAAAGCCCGCTATCAGCTTTAAAAACGTGTCCATGAAATTCGGCGACGACGGCCAGGCGGCGCTTGAGGAGATAAATCTTGAGATACCTTACGGCAAGCGTCTCGGAATTATGGGCAAAACAGGCTCCGGTAAATCGGTCTTTATGAAGCTGCTTAACAGGCTTTACGACTGCACCGGCGGCGAGATTCAGTTTGACGGAGTTAATATTAAAAATATGCCCGTAAACGAGGTGCGGCGGCGCTTTTCTTACGTAATGCAGGACGTGTTTCTGTTTTCGGACAGCGTAGCGAACAATATCGCGCTTTACGACGAGGACGCCTCCGACGAGGACGTAGAGCGCTGCGCCAAAGACGCGTGCGTCGATAAATTCGTACCCAAGCTGACGGACGGCTACGACACCATAGTCGGAGAGCGGGGGCTTGGCTTAAGCGGCGGACAAAAGCAAAGGGTTTCCATAGCCAGGGCGCTGTTGAAGGACGCGCCGGTAATTCTTCTCGACGACTGCACCTCAGCGCTGGATTACGAGACGGAAAAGGAAATTACGCGCAACTTGTTCGACAGTTACGGCGACAGAACAATGATAGTTTCTTCGCATCGCGCGGGCAGTGTGGCTTACTGCGACGAGATCGTATTCTTTGAGGACGGACGCATTGTCGAACGCGGCACTCACGAGCAGCTTATGGAGCTAAAGGGCAGATACTATTCGATATTTACCGAGCAGGAATCTTTGCGCGAGGAGGAACTCGACTGATGGCAAGGAACCGATATTACGAGGACGAAAAAACAAACTATAAATTTAACTCCTCGTCTATAAAAAAGGCGCTTAAGTACTGTATTCCCTATAAAAAGATTCTTATCTCGATGTCGGCGCTCATGCTGGTTATGAGCTTTGTATCGCTGCTTCCGCCCATGATCAACACCTATATCGTTGATTACGTGCTGTCAAAAAAAGGCCTTTTCGGTCTGGATTGGCTTACCTTGGCGCTCATTCTTGTCGGGGCTTACGCGCTGGCGGTAATTTCAACGACCGTATTTTCATATTTCCGCACGCTGTATATGACTAAGACCGGCCACGCCATCGTACACGATATGCGTTACGCCGCGTTTAACCAGCTGCAGAAGCTGGCGTTTGATTATTACGATTCGCGTCCCGGCGGAAAAATTCTGGTGCGGGTGACCGCTTATCTCGACGAGCTGGCCGGCGTTTTTTCCAATTCCATTATTATGCTGCTGGTCGATTTCTTTAAAATCATTATTATAATGCTGTGGCTTTTTGTCATCGATTACAGACTTGCGGGAATCATCGTCGCGGCAGTCGTTCCGATGGCGGTGTGCGTTATGCTGATAAAAACCACTCTTTCGCGCCGCCGCCGCGCTTTCAGAAACAAGCGCAGCAACAGGACGGCCTACTTAGCGGAAAACATCCAGGGCAACACCGTGACTAAGGCGTTTAACCGCGTGGAAAAAAATACCGGTATTCAAAGCGGCCTTAATATGGAGGTCACTAAAAAGTGGGAAAAGGTTACTCACGTCAACGAGCTGCATTTTCCTATAATGGACGGATTTTTCTATATAGGGCTGGGCATAGTTTACGTCGTGGTAATCTATATGGCCACGTCCGGCGCCATGGGTATGGGCGGACTTACGATCGGCAAGCTGATAGGCTTTATTTCGTACATGGGCATGTTATCCGCCCCGCTGAACGACATGGCAAACATACTGCAGCAGATAACTATGGCTACCTCTAATCTGGAAAGCGTGTTCGAGGTCATTGATACGCAGCCGACCGTAACCGACGCGGACGGGGCGGCCGAGCTGCCGGAAATAGAAGGCAACGTTTCATTCGAGCACGTTCATTTCAGCTACGAGCCGGGCCATCCTATTCTTTCGGACGTTACGTTCGATATTCCTAAGGGCAAAATGATAGCTCTTGTGGGGCCGACGGGAGCGGGAAAATCCACGATCGTATCCCTGTTAAGCCGCTTTTACGACCTTGACAGCGGAAAAATCACCATTGACGGACACGATATATCCCAAGTGACGCTGCATTCGCTGCGCAGTCAGGTGGGCGTGATGATGCAGGACAGCTTTATTTTTTCGGGTACGATTATCGACAACATACGTTACGCAAGACCGGACGCCTCGGACGAGGAGTGTATTGCGGCTGCAAAGCTGGTGTCCGCGGACGAATTTATCAGCAAGCTTCCCGAAGGCTACTATACGAAAACCCTGGAGCAGGGCAGCAAGCTTTCCACGGGAGAACGGCAGCTTATTTCCTTTGCGCGCGTGGTTCTTACCGATCCTAAAATACTCATACTGGACGAGGCTACCTCGTCGATAGACACTCATACCGAGGAAATGATAAAGCAGGCTTTGGACGTGATACTTGAGGGGCGCACCAGCTTTGTCATAGCCCACAGGCTTTCGACTATCCGTAAGGCCGACTGCATCTTTTACGTTGCGGACCGTACCGTTGCGGAGGCCGGCACTCACGAGCAGCTGATGGAAAAGAAGGGCCTTTACTATAAGCTGGTAAAATCCAACCGCGACGCTGACGAAGAATAATTTATATATGACACGGATTTTTTCCGTGTCTTTTTTATGCTGCGGGCAGAATTTTGATTTTTCTTTTCCGACGTTTTCAACGCGGCGGTTTTCTTGTATGGCGAAAACCCCGACATAGCGGCGGGGTGCAAAAAAGGTTAACCGATGTACAAGACAAAAAACTCCGATGGCGACACAATAAGAGCGATCTGCCGCTCGCCAAAAAAGTAAAACCAATCGGAGGACATTATAATGAGCGAACAGGATAACGTCAGTAAAAGTTTAGCGCATACGAAACGGAGCTGCAGTTATCATGTAGTGTTTGCGCCAAAATAAAGAAGAAAAAAAGTATTTTGTGCGCCGACGGGAGCAGCTTAAGCCGATTCAGCCCGTTTTGTTTTACGCTTATTCGCGGCCGGATACGCTTTAAATAACGGCTTGCGCGGCAGAGAGATTTTTTACGGAGATTTCCCCTTTCGGCAGTATATAATCCGGACTTTCGGCAATAATTGTCTTAAAATATTTCTACGGAGAAAAAATAAATGATAACTTATTGTCTGGGCGATATAAAGGCTAAGCGCGCGGCGTTCCGTGCGGCGGAGGCGGACAAGGGACAGCTTAGCATAGATAACGACGAAATTTTAACTACTGTGGAAAAGGAGGGCAAAACCTTTTTTGCGGTCGGGGAGGTTCCCTACGCGGATATGAGCGTTGCGGAATTTGTCGCGTACAGCAAGTCGTTGATAAAGGCGCAGCCGGTGCGCGATCGGGAAACGGCATATTACGCGCGGCTTTTCGGATTCGGATTATCCGTTAAAAAGCGATTGAAGTCGCTTGACGTCCCCAGATACCGCATGGCGCAGTTTTTGGCAAAATACGATTTGTCCGTGCGCGACGTTTTCGTTAATTTCGACGGATACGAATATTCGCGCAGACACCGTAAAAGCATAGAGCGTTTCGTCAAAAAGCTTAAAAGATATTTCAACGTATTTATTGCGGTTTCGGATTATAGGTTCATTCCGGAGGGAGGAGCGGTGCGCCGCTATGCCGCTGACGGAACGGTAAGCGAAATAAATCTCAAGGCTTTTTTAAGCTCGCGCGGCAGAAAGCGCGCTTTTAAAACTCTTTTGAAGGAAAAGGATTTATCCATAGGAGATTTTGACCTCCGCAAGGTTGTTGTTTCCTCTATTTAGGTTGACTAAAACGATTAAAAAGCTTATACTCTTTTAAAAAGAGCGTAAGCTTTTTAATTACGGCTTCGGGAGGATAAACGATGACGGAAAAAGTCTGTCTTAAAATTATCGCAAACAAGTACGATTCTCTTTCCGCGGTGGAACGCGCTTTGTGCGATTACATACTTAAAAATCCGTCCGAGGTGTTAAAAATGACCGCGGCGGAATTCGGCCGCGCGGCAGGTTCGGCTCCCGCAAGCATAATACGGCTGTGCCGCGACCTGGGCTTTGAGGGCTTTACCGATTTTAAGATCAGTCTTGCGCTGTCCTTGGGCGGAGACGAGGCGCTTGTTTTGCCCGAGGTAAAGGAGACGGATACTACGGAGGAGATTTTCCGCAAGGTTTTTGCCTCGGGTATAAATACGCTTAACGACACGATGAAAATGTTTGACGTCGGCATGCTTGACAAAGCCGTAGATATGCTTTTCGGAAGCAGAAATATCGCTTTTTACGGGGAGGGAACATCGGGCACAATAGCGCGCGACGCGTATCATCGGCTCATGCGGCTGGGACTGCCCGCGTCGTGCGCGACGGAGGTCGATATCATGCTTACGTCCGCGCTCAATCTGGGGCAGGGCGATACGGCCGTCGGCGTGTCGCACAGCGGCAGAGCTCACGATACGGTTTCGGCTCTCAGACAGGCAAAGGCCATGGGCGCCGGGACTATAGCGATTACTTCCTTTGCGGACAGCCCGATAAGCGATTACGCTGATATCTGCCTGGTTGCGTACTCGGACGAAAGCCGTTATCCTGTGGAGGCGGTTTCCTCGCGTATTGCGCATATAGCGATTCTTGACGCTTTAAGCGTGGCTCTTGCGCTCAGGGCGCCGGACAGGACGCGCGCGCATTTAAAGCTGATGAAAGAGGCTTTCGAGTCGAAGCGCATTTCGCGTCAAAAGTAATATTTTGTTTCTTCTATTGACAATTATCCGTATATGTATTATAATAAAAATATAACGGCACGACGGAAGAAAACGGCTTTGCATGAGTAAAGCGACCGGCTGAATAACGGCGAGATAAAATTTGCTGATTTTCGGGAGAATGTATGGAAAGCAAGCGGATATTTCAGATTACCGCAGGATTTTTTGCGATTATCGCCGGTATTATGACCGTAATTTTAAGCTTAAGCGTTTTGGTTATGCTGGAATATATATCCGAGAGTAATGCCGGACTGATTATAGCCGCGGGAGTTTTTCAGCTGGCTGTCGGAGTCTTGGAGATAATTTTGGGCGGCTTGATATTCCGCCGCTGCAACGGATTTTTTAAATTGTTTTGCGGGATATTGCTGTGCATAACGGTGGGCGCGGGATTTATCTGTTATTTGATTTTCTGCATAATAGCGTTTGACATTTTTTATTTTATCGCGTTGGTTTTTACCGCTGCGGCGTTGGGATTTAACATTGCCGCTCTTTGCGTTAAGGGGGACGTCCTTCGGGAGAAAAGCTCGCCGGAGCCGGTAGAAGAAAAAATCGGCGAGGGCGCGTTTAAACTCGATAATACGGCGACGCTTAAATATCGGAAAAACGATCAGGGCGGAGGCAGGCTTACGGAATGCTTGGCCAGGCTCAACACGCTTAAAAGCAAAGGATTGTTAAGCGAAAGCGAATATACGGAAATCGTCAGAAAAGCCGTTATGCTCGTTGCCGGGATAGATGAAAATTAACCGTTTTTATGCCGTTTGGCTGCCGTAAATCATATAAAACGTTTCGGAGGAAGAATAAATGAAATTAAAGAGGCAATTTCAGCTGGCCGCGGGTATTATCGGAATAGTTCTCAGCGCAGTTATGCTGATAGACGGAGTGGTTGCTTTGATCGGAGCTATGGCTATCGATAGCTATTTGGTCGATCAAGCGTATATCGATGCGCTGTATGTCGGCGTTGTGATGTTTTTTGTATTGTCGGTTCCTCTGCTGGTAATCGGCATATTGCTTTGCCGGGCCGGAATTCATAAGGGGCTGCTTATCGCCATGATAATAGTTTCGTCTATTGTTACCTTATTGTTTTTTATAAGTTTGTTAAGCCTGTTTAATTTTATTACTTTTCTGATTTTGGGCGCGTCGGTTTGCATACTCGTTTTCTCCATTATTGCGCTGTCGGCACGGGCGCCGGAGCCCGGCTATTTCAATGCGCCGCAGCAGACGGGATTTTCTGCCGGCACAGATGCTTTTTACGGCGGACAGTATAATAATTTTTACAACGGCAATTATGCGTACAATCCTGCGCCGAGTCCCGTAAAGCCCGCGGAGGAAAATCTGGAGAGCAAGCTTGAGGACCTTAAAAAATTAAAAAACATGGGCGTTATAACCGAAGAACAGTACTACGGCGCGATAGACAAGGCGGTTAAAGCGTCGCTGGGAATAAGTATTTTTACCGATAAAAACAAGTCGGCTCAAATACCGGAGCAAGACGCGGATAAAAGCGGAGCTGATGAAAATTAGCTGCCGGCTCATATGACTGCGGTAATGCCTGAAACGTTTTTACCGACCGTTTTGATTGTCTCGTTTTTAACGGCTTTCCGGCTTAAGCAGCCGTCCGCCGCCAAAGGGCTCAGCAGCGGTTTTTAAAGACGGACTGCGGACGGAAAGAGAAATTTGCGCTGATTTTAAATTTAAGAAAAAGCGGCAAGGGTTACAACGTTTCCCATAGGGAATTTTATCACAGAATATAAAGCGCACTATACCTTGCAAGCGAGGCAGGTGCGCTTATTTATTTTACTTTTTAATTTGTTTGTGGCATAATATCCGAAAGATAAACAGTAATTTGGCGGAGTGTTTATGTCTTGGTTTAATTATTACGGTTTGATTATAGTAGCATTGATTATGTTGCCGAATATAATTTTTGCAATAAAGTATAAAGACGGCTTTGGCGGTTCTTATAAAAATAAGTGTGCAGAAATATTTGAACAAATAGGCAGATACGATTGTGTGGTTTTTATGGTATTCAATATTCCGTATACCTATTTAAATTTTTGGTTTAACGGTGCTTTACTTACTTATATAATAGTGAACGGAACATTGTGTACCGCTTATTTGATTTTTTGGGCAATATTTTGGAATAAATCTAATATGGCGCGTGCTATTACGCTTTCGGTTTTGCCGTCCTGCATATTTTTATTTAGCGGTGTTATGCTTTTGAGCGTTCCGCTTTTGGTGTTTTCGATTATATTTGCGGTTTGTCACATTTTGATAAGTTGCAAAAATGCAATATAAATTACAATTTATCGCGCAATTAAAAAGGACGAAGATTTTAAAAATCTGCGTCCTTTTTAATCTCTGCGGGAATTGCCATTCAAAGCAAACCGGGCGCTTTTTTACGTTGTCAAAAAAAACGTTTGGCTCGTCAGGCATAAGGTTAAAAATCTATTTAGCGTTAAGCACCGCTTTGGGCTTGTCGGCGTAAACCTTGTTGAAATAACGGTAAAAGGTAGTAAGCGAGTCGAAGCCGCAGGAAAACGCAAGCTCGGCAATAGAGGCGGTTTCGTCCTCTTTTTTAAGCTTCATAAAATGCTGCAGCCGCACTATATTTATGTAATTGTTCAGGTTTTCGCCTATGTATTTGTTAAAAAGCCTTGAAAAATAATATTTGTTATAGCCGAAGGTTGCGGCCAGCGAGTCCAGCGTTATCTGGTTTGCGCAGTTTAGGTCTATATAGTTAAGCACTCCCACCAGTAGGTCTATGCCGAGGTTTTTTTCCACCGGCACGGAGGGATAGTGCGCAAACAGGTTGCCCAGTATTACGTTTAGATAGCCCTTTTGCACCAAGGGCGGCATAGATTCTTTTTCGGCGTGCATTTTTTCAAAAATCGGCCTGAGCGTGCTGCGGTTGAATTTTTTGTCCGTCAGTAGACCGGGCAGAGACGAGTGCTTGAAAGTAGTTTCAAAGTCGTTGCTGTAATTGTACGGTATTACGAGAAACAGCTTGCGGTAAGAGGTGGCCGGACTAAACGCATGGCGGTAATAGTTGTGTACGAAGATTATGTCGTCCGGCTGAGCGGTAAAGGTTGCGTTGCCGACCTCGGTTATCATTTTGCCGGTCATCAGATAAAGTATTTCTATGCTGCGATGGAAATGCGGCCGGCAGAAAGTGTTGACGCCCTGCTGCACCGTCAGGTGAGTTTCCTTATCGTGGTAATATTCGTAAACGATGTTTTCCAAAAGCGTCTCCTTAATAGATGTCAATATTTGAAAAAAAATAATCTATTTATGAGAGGAAATAGTCAATATTCGGTGCTATTATATCATTAAACAAAAGTAAAGTCAACTTTGTCGGCGCGCCGGCACGCGATTTTATTTGGGTTAATATTATTCATCGGACGGATAAGGAAAATGAAAATAGCGATTATCGGCTACGGCGGCATGGGAAACAACCACAAAAAATATATTATTCAGCGCCTTAACGACAGCGATTATCCCGAAAAGCTTGAAATTGCCGGTATTTACGACGTCAGTCCGGAGAGAAGGGAGTTTGCTTCCTCGCTTGGATTGAAGTGCTTTTCTTCCGCAGACGAGATTTGGCAGGACGAAAGCATTAAAATCGTGCTTATCGCCACGCCGAACGACGCGCATCTTCCATACGTGCTTAAGGCGGCCGAGTGCGGCAAAAATGTGATAGTGGAAAAGCCCGCGGCGCTGTCGGGAGCGGAGGCTGAAAGAATGTACGCGGCGGCCGAAAAAGCCGGTATAGTATTCTCTCCGCACCAAAACAGGCGCTGGGACGACGATTATCTTTCGGCGCGGGCGATTTACGAATCGGGAGAAATAGGCAGAGTTTATCGTATCGAGTCGCGCGTAATGGGATCCAACGGTATTCCCGGCGCGTGGAGGAAAATAAAAAGCCAGGGCGGCGGCATGATGCTTGACTGGGGCGTGCATCTTATAGATCAGATGCTTCAGTTTATCAAGTCGCCCGTCGTTTCTGTTTACTGCGACTATTCGTATATCGCGGGAGAGGACGTGGACGACGGCTTCGATCTCGAGGTTTGCTTTGAGGACGGGCTTATTTACCGCATCGTAGTCGATACCAATACGTTTATAGAGCTTCCTAGATGGCAGGTTTACGGTATGGACGGGACGGCGACGGTAACCGGCTGGCGCCGCGATAACGTCGAGGGACGCGTCGTGCGTTGCGTCCAACGGATTGACGACAAGCTGGAGGGCGTTAACGCGGGCAACGGCTTTACCAAAACCATGGCTGCGCGGCGCAGCGAAACCGTCGAGGATAAGCCGATAACGATTGTGCGCGGCGATAAAAACGCGTTTTACAGCAATTTTATGGACGCAGTTATTTCCGGCGCTCCCACTATCGTACAAAAGGAAGAAGTGCTGCGCGTTTTCAAGGTCATGGAGCTGGCCGAAAAATCCGCGGCGGAGCACAGGGTGATTCACGAAAAATTTTAATCGTTTAAATTTCGGCTTAAGGTTTCACCGCGGCCGGATTCTGCCGCCGTAAAGCGGCGCAATAAATCAATACGGAGGAATGTTAAATGAAACTCAGCGTAGTAAGCGGAGTATTGGGAGGCATGAGCCTTGACGAAAGTCTTAAGTACTTAAAGTCCATAGGCGTGCCGCAGTTTGAGCTGGGCGTAGGCGGCTATCCCGGCACAAAGCACGCCGACGCCAAGGTGTTGTCCGCGGACAAGGCTAAGCGCGACGAGCTTGCGGCAACTTTTAAAAAGTACGGGATAGAGATTTCCGCGCTGTCCGTGCACGGCAACTGCGTGCATCCCGATAAGGAGACGGCGGCGTCCTTTCAGGCGGATTTCGAGGCGGCCTGCGTGCTTGCCGGACAGCTTGGCGTTGACCGCATAATAACCTTTTCCGGCTGTCCGGGCTCGGATAAAAAGGCTCAGCAGCCCTCGTGGGTTACCTGCGCGTGGCCTAACGAATACCGCGACGTTTTGGAATATCAGTGGAAGAAGGTGCTTATTCCTTACTGGAAAAAGGCCGTTAAATTTGCGGCCGAGCACGGCGTAAAGAAAATAGCGCTTGAAATGCACCCGGGCTTCTGCGTTTATAATCCGGAAACCTTGCTGCGTTTAAGAAAGGCCGTCGGTCCGGTTATCGGAGCAAATCTCGATCCGTCGCACCTTATCTGGCAGGGAATGGATATTGTTGAGGTCGTCAATTATCTGGGCGACGCTATATATTATTTCCACGCCAAGGACACCTGCCTCAACGCGCAGAACGTGCGCGTAAACGGCGTTTTGGACACCAAGCCGTACGGAGACGTTGCGGCGCGTTCATGGGTGTTCCGCACTATGGGCTACGGCACGGACGATATTACCAGGAAGAAAATTATCAGAGCGCTTA
>ERZ1673753.1908-NODE-1908-length-17053-cov-5.417990_pt1 | contig 17053 bp, 14 predicted proteins | sample MGYA00580201_ERZ1673753 | MGnify/ENA primary metagenome ERZ1673753 (study PRJEB41218, sample SAMN15661747) | gut metagenome | host: Homo sapiens | place: Canada: London | collected 2015-08-20/2019-03-30 | study: EMG produced TPA metagenomics assembly of... | reverse complement strand
CTGGTGGATCGGCTCGTTGTATGCGGTGAGGTAGTAGATCACGTCCTCGCCGCGGCCATCGTTGCTGTTCTCGCCGTACATACGCTCGATGCCACGGTGCACGATGTGGGCGATCTCGTAGGCAAATGCCGGGTCGTAGGTCACCACTGCAGGGTTTGTGGACGCCAACACGGGGGAGTTGCCGTCCATATGCTGCAAGCCCTCGCCTGTCAGCGTGGTACGGCCCGCGGTGGCTCCGATCAGGAATCCGCGAGACATCTGGTCTGCGGCCGCCCAGATCTCGTCGCCCACGCGCTGGAAGCCGAACATCGAGTAGAAGATGTACAGCGGGATCATGACTTCGCCGTGGGTGGCGTAGCTGGTGCCGGCGGCGATGAAGGAAGCCATAGAGCCGGCCTCCGAGATGCCTTCGTGCAGAATGTGTCCGTCGGTGGCCTCGCGGTAGGAGAGCATCAGGTCGTGATCCACCGGCGTGTAGTTCTGGCCGTGCGGGTTGTAGATCTTCAGCGTCGGGAACCAGGAATCCATGCCGAAGGTACGCGCCTCATCCGGGACGATCGGCACGATGCGCTTCTTCAGCTCGTCGTCGCGCATAAGGTCCTTGAACACGCGGACCAGGGCCATCGTGGTGGCGACCTCCTGCTTGCCGGAGCCCTTGCGGGCCAGCTTCGCAATGGACAGGTCGGGCATCTTCAGCGGCGTGAACTTCTCGCGGCGCTCCGGCAGGAAGCCGCCGAGCTCCTTGCGGCGGTTCAGCATGTACTTGATCTCTTCCGCATCCTTGCCGGGGTGGAAGTACGGCGGCAGGTACGGGTCCTTCTCCAGCTCTTCATCGGAGATCGGGATGTCCTGCTTATCGCGGAAGAGCTTCAGATCCTCCAGCGCGAGTTTCTTCATCTGGTGGGTCGCGTTGCGGCCCTCGAAGTTGTGGCCCAGTCCGTAGCCCTTAATGGTGTGGGCCAGGATGACGGTCGGCTGGTCCTTGGTCTCCAGGGCGCGCTTGTAGGCGGCGTAGATCTTGCGGTAGTCGTGGCCGCCGCGGCGCAGGTGCCAGATCTCCTCGTCCGTCATGTCCTCCACCAGCTTGGCGGTGCGCGGATCCTTGTTGAAGAAGTACTCGCGGACGTACGCGCCGTCGTTGGCCTTGAACGTCTGGAAGTCGCCGTCCGGGGTGGTGTTCATGGCGTGGACCAGGGCGCCCTCTTCGTCGCGGGCGAACAACTCGTCCCACTCGCGGCCCCAGACGACCTTGATGACGTTCCAGCCGGCGCCGCGGAAGAAGCTCTCCAGCTCCTGGATGATCTTCGTGTTGCCGCGCACCGGGCCGTCCAGGCGCTGCAGGTTGCAGTTGATGACGAAGGTCAGGTTATCCAGGTTGTTCAGCGCGGCGGTTTGGATCAGGCCGCGGGATTCCGGCTCGTCCATCTCGCCATCGCCGAGGAACGCCCAGACGTGCTGCTGGGAAGTGTCCTTGATGCCACGGTCGTGCAGGTAGCGGTTGAAGCGCGCCTGGTAGATGGCATCCATGGGGCCCAGACCCATGGAGACGGTCGGGAACTCCCAGAACTCCGGCATGCCGTGCGGGTGCGGGTAGGAAGGCAGGCCGTGGTTCGGCTTAGAGGCCTCCTGGCGGAAGGCATCCAGGTCTTCCTCGGAAAGGCGGCCTTCCAGGAACGCGCGGGCGTACATGCCGGGGGAGGCGTGGCCCTGGAAGAAGATCTGGTCGCCACCGCCCGGGTGGTCCTTGCCGCGGAAGAAGTGGTTCAGCCCGACCTCGTAGAGCGGAGCCGCGGAGGCGTAGGTGGAGATGTGGCCGCCCACCCCAATGCCCGGGCGCTGGGCGCGGTGGACCATGATGGCCGCGTTCCAGCGGATCCAGCGGCGGTAGCGCTTCTCGATCTCCTCGTCACCCGGGAAGTCGGGCTCCTGGGTGGTGGGGATGGTGTTCACGTAATCAGTGGACAGCAGGGGAGGCAGGGGGACACGCTTGGCGGTGGCACGCTCCAGCAGGCGCAACATCAGGTAGCGGCCACGATCCGGGCCCGCGGATTCCAGCAGCCCGTCGAGGGAATCCATCCACTCCTGGGTTTCCTCCGGGTCGGAATCGGCCAGGTAGGAGGCCACTCCGTCTCGGATCAAAGCAAAGTTGCTGGCATCGTTTGCGCTGTTGTTTTCTTCTGCCGAAGTGGACATTGGTTCGTCCTCCTTAGATCCGCGGGTTGTGGGGCGCCTTTGTTTCCGACCCCTTGTGGCTTCCACAGTACGTCAAAGTCGCGTTAGAAAACCTCCGTTGGCAGCCCGACTGTGTTAGGTTCAAAAATGAAGATTTTTAACCACACCAGCTGCGATAACCGCAGGGGCGTGTAGCGGTTGTGATACGGCTACTACGCGCAGGCGGTTAGGCGACGGGCTGGTTTTCTTAGAAAGGTACGAAATAACAGTGGCAATGGCCCCCGGTCCGGCTTCGAGCTCTACAGGCTCCGCTGGCGGTGCACAAGGCAATGGCGCGAAGGACGCACAGCGCGCGCAGTCTCAGAATGGACACGATTGGGCGGCCCTGCTCAATGTCGAATCCGACAGCCTGATCCAGGAAATCGGTTGGGACGAAGACTGTGACGACAGCATCAGCGAAGCCCTGGAAGACGCTATCGGCGATGCCCTGTTGGATATCGACACTGACGAAGTGGTTGACGTCGTACTTCTGTGGTGGCGCGACGAGGACGGCGACTTGGTCGACGGCCTGGTCGATGCGACCCGCAGCCTGGGGGAGGATGGCCGCATCTGGCTGCTGACCCCCGCGAAGCTGGACGCCGGCCGCGTGGAGCCAGGCGTGATCGCCGAGTCCGCTCAGCTGGCGGGCCTGGTGCAGACCAAGTCGGAGCGCCTGGGCGACTGGCAGGGTGCCTGCCTGGTTTCCTCCGGCACCAAGCGCTAGGCGGCGCTGGCGCTGCGCGCTTGCGTGGCCGGCGCGGCGCCGCCTGCTCCGTAGCTGCCGCACCGGGCGCCTAGTCCCGCGCTGCGCTCCACCTGCGGTTTCGTTGTTTTGTAGGTGGACGTGCTAGAGTCATTAACGCTTCAAACAGCACGCGCCTTTAGCTCAGCTGGAAGAGCAGCTGGTTTACACCCAGCAGGTCGGCGGTTCGAACCCGTCAGGGCGCACCAAAATTTTTTACAGCTCCGTGGCCACTTCGGTCGTGGGGCTGTTTCCGTTCTTCGCTGAGACTCACTCGGCTCCGCCCCACCCGCACTCCTCGGCTCCGCCCCACCCGCATTCCTCGGCTCCGCTCAGCTTTGCCCGGCTCGGCATGGCTCCGACTATTTGGCCGCCCCCGCTGCTCGGGGCAATAATGGAGCACATGGCATCCTCGAAGCGCAGCGGCTGGCGAAACTTCCTCACACCCGGATGGGTCATCACCGCCATCCTGGTCCTCGCCTTCACCTACGCCGCATTCAGCTTCCTAGCCCCTTGGCAACTGGGGAAGAACCAGGACAAGAACGCCTTCAACCAGCGCCTCGAACAATCCCTGCAAACCGACCCCGCCCCGATCACCGATGTGATCCCGGGCGATGGGGAATCAGTGGGCGTCGAAAAAGAATGGACCAGAGTCGCACTCCAGGGCCAATTCCTGCCGGACAAAGAGGTGCTGCTGCGCAACCGCCCGGTGGAATCGGCTCACTCTTTTCAAGCATTGACGCCCTTTCGGCTCGACGGCGGGCAGACCGTCTTGGTGCATCGCGGGTGGGTCGCCGTGGAGGGGGACGGGGCTGCGCCTCGGCTGAAATCTGCGCCGGATGGTGAGGTGAAGGTGACCGGGTTCATCCGTATGAGCGAGGCTGTGCCGGATGCGGCACCGACGGAGTCTCAGGGATACACGCAGGTCACGGGCATGTCGACGAAGCAGATCTCCGAGGCGACGGACGAGGATCTGGCGGCGGATTATGTGCAGCTGGATTCGGAGAGCGTCGACCGCCTGAACAGTATGGCCGGTGGCGGTGCTGGTGGTGCTGGCGGCGATGGTGCTGGCGGCGGAGCTGCTGATAGTGATGCTGGTGCCGACGGTGGTGCCAGCAGTGACACCGGCGGCGGAGAAGCCGGCGGTGCGCCGGATCTGAAGGCGCTGCCTCTGCCGCACTTGGATGGTGGCACGAACTTGTCCTATGGAATTCAGTGGATTGCTTTCGGCATCTTGGCGCCGGTGGGCTTGGGCTGGTTTGTGTATGCGGAGATGCGCGAGCGCCGGCGTGAGCGCGAGGAAAGCGCCGAGGTCGCCCGCCTAAATGCCCAGATCACCGATGGTGCCGGTGGTGATGGTGCTGGCGGATCATCTTCTGCTAGCAGCGCAGACACTGCTCACGGCGAAGCAGCTGCCGGGTCCGCTGCTGCAGGCGACGCTGCTGCCAATCCCAAGTCGGCCGACTCTGAAAAGTCGGAACTCAGTGGCACAGAGAAGCCGAATTCTCGGAAGCGTTCCGACCTCACCGACCGCTATGGAGGCACCCGCTCCCGCTTCGAGGAGCGCCGCGCGGAAAAGCGCGGCAGGGAGCGCTTCTAGTTCCCACAAACTGCCACCCCGGTCTGCGGGAAGTCAGCCTCAGTCCACAAACTGCTGCCCCTCTGGCTACAAACTGTCGCGCTGGCACACTGAAAGTCGCCTCCTGGCCTTTGGAATGTCGTTAGATCGGGAATACGTCAACGCCGATCGCGCTCCACGATTTTTCAAAACTCTTTGAACTGCGGTTTTGGGTAAATGGAAATAGTTGGCATCAACGTATTCCCGTTCTAGCGACACGTGATCATCTGAGGTGGCTCAAGATCCCCGCTATGGCGACATTTGGGCGCCTGAAACCGCTCCGAGGCCTCGATCCGGTGGCATTTGGCTATGGCCTGTTTTTATTTGGGTACGTGGAGTGGTTGAGAATGCTCAACTCGGCGGTATTGGGTGGTGCCGGAAGGGTTAAATGTCGGAAAAGTTGCAAAACAGAAAATCGGACAGCCGGCGACCTGCGAGAAAAACGCCCTGACCTGCATGTTTGCGTTAGTGAAAATTGTCTGCAATAACGTTTTGCAACTTTTCCGACATTTAGGTGCCAGCGAAGCGTGTTTGAGGCCTGCGGCCCCTGGCGTTTTGCAACTTTTCCGACATTCTGGCGGCAGCGGTGAGTTTTGGAGTGCGCAGACCCGGCGTTTTGCAACCTATCCGGCATTCATACAGCGGAAAAGGTTAACTACAGCCCCAGCTGCTCCCGGACGTACTCCACGATGCCCGGCACGGCGGCCTCAATCTGCTGCCCGACCTCGGTAAAGTCCGAGCGGTGGCCATAGTAGGGGTCGGCGACTTCGGCACCGGCGGGGGAGTTGGCGTCAAAGCTACGGAACAAGCGAATGCGCTCCGGGGCGACACCCGCATTGCGCAACCCGCGCGCATGCCCGTCGTCCATGGCCAGGAAAAGGTCGGCGTCCAAATGCTCAGGTCCGAGCTGTGCCGCGCGGTGCGCCGTGCCGTCGTAGCCCAATGACGCCAACTCATCCACCGCCCGACCATCAGCGCCGTCGCCGATGTGCCAGCCGCCGAGTCCGCAGGAATTCAGGGTCACGGGAGCGTCGGCGGAAGCGGGAGCCTCGGGAGTGGCAGCGGCAGCGTCGGCGGAAGCGGGAGCCTCGGGAGTGGCAGCGGAGGATTCGGCAGCATCAGCGGCAGGCGAGTGTCTGGTGGCGATGCCGGCTTCCTCGAGGCCGGCGCGCAGAATCACCTCGCCCATCGGGGAGCGGCAGATGTTGCCCGTGCATACGACAGTGATGTGCATTGAATTCCTTTCAGTTCGTTGAGCAGCCCGGCTAGCCCTCGTTGGCCCAGCGCTGCACCAGCGCGTCCAGCTCCTCGAGCGTGTTCACGCTGTAAGCGGCCTTGGCGTGCTCTTCCTCGGAGCCGTAACCCCAGCCGACTAGCACCGTGGGGATGCCGGACTGCGCGGCGCCCTCCACGTCGTGAATACGGTCGCCGATCAGCAGCATTTTCGTCGGGTCGAGGGCCTGCAGGCCTTCCTCGGCGCTCATGTGTGCCAGGTATTCCCGCACTTCGGGGGCCTCTTTCAGCTGCTCGAGCGCATACTCAATAACAGCGGCCTTGGACCGGCGGGTGCCATCCTCCTGAGCCGCCCCCAGCACAGCGAAGTACTTCAGCATGTCGTGTTCGCGCAGGATCCGCTCCGCCGACACCTCGGACTTCGACGTCGCCGTGGATAGAATAATGCCTTCGCTGGACCATTTTTCCAGCAGCCCGCGCATGCCAGGGAACGGGGTGGCTTCCCTCCATCGCCCGTTTTCCTGATCCAAAAGGTACGTGTCGAAGACCTTCTGCAGCAGCTCGCCTTCCAGCCCAATGTCCCGCAGGGTCTCCACCATCGGCGGGCCGGGGATCTCGCGCACGCGCTCCTCGGGAGGCACCGGCACCCCGTGTGCCTCCAGGGCGTTCACGAAGCTGGCGCGGATGCCGGGGTAGCTATCCATCAGCGTTCCGTCTACGTCTACAAGCAGAATTGGTAAATCTCGCACTCCTCCAGTGTGTCAGATCTGACTAGGCTGGGTGGAGCATGTAGCCAGCCGAGCGAGCAGCCGGGCTGGCAGCATAGCCAGTGGCAAAGCAAGACAGCACATAGCAGTACCCCAGGAGAATCCGTGCCCGAGCCATCTACCACCGCCGCGAACCAGGCAGCCAGCCCCGCCACCGCCGCGAACCACACCACCGTCGCCGACGTCGTCGCCGCCTTGGAGGCCGCCTACCCGCCCCACCTCGCGGAATCCTGGGACGCGGTCGGCCTGATCTGCGGCGACCCCGCCGAGCCCGCGGACAAGGTCGCCTTCGCCCTGGATTGCACCGACGCCGTCGTGGATGCCGCCATCGCCCAGGGCGCGCAGATGCTCGTGGTTCACCACCCGCTGCTGCTCCGCGGCGTCACCGGCGTACCCGCCAACTCCCCGAAGGGCCGCATCGTCCACAAACTCATCCGCAACGGCATCGCCCTATTCGCCGCGCACACAAACGCCGATTCCGCCCGCCCCGGCGTGAACGATCGCCTGGCCGAGCTCCTCGGCATCACCCCGGGCGCACCCTTGCGGCCGATCCCTTCCGGCACCGACAAGTGGGGCTTCACCGTCCCTCTTAATGACGCCCCCACGGTGAAATCCGCCATCTTCTCCGCAGGCGGTGGCGCGCAGGGTGACTATGAGCAGGCCTGCTTCGAGTTCTCCGTTACGGGCCAGTTCCTGCCCACGGAAGGCGCGAATCCGCACCTCGGCGCGGTAGGGGAGGTAGAGACGGTCGAGGAGGTCCGCATCGAGTTCGTAGCCCCCGCCGCGAAGCGGGAAGCGATCCGCGCGGCCCTCATCAAGGCCCACCCGTACGAGGAGCCGGCCTACGACTGCGTGGAAACATCCCTGCCTACGCCCGCCGACCAGCAACTGGGCATCGGGCGCGTCGGCGAGCTGGATACCCCGTTGACCTTGCGGGAGTTCACTGCCCGCGTGGCCGAGCGACTGCCCGCCACCGAATGGGGCGTGCGCGCAGCCGGAGACCCCGATGCCATGATCCGCACCGTCGCCGTCGCTAGCGGCGCCGGCGACAGCTTCCTCGGCCAGGTCGCAAAAATGGATGTGGACTGCTTCGTCACCTCCGACCTGCGCCACCACCCGGTGGACGAGCACCTGCGCATGGGCGGATGCCCGGTGATCGATACCGCCCACTGGGCCAGCGAGTTTCCGTGGTGTTTCCAGGCGGAGGGCGTCATTAAGAAGGCAACGAAGGCACAGACCACAGTGATCGACGTGCGCACCGACCCGTGGACCGTGCACAAAAAGTAGGAGGACAACTGCGATGCGCTGGACGACCGACGACCGAAAGAACCTGGCAGACCTAGCGCGCGAACAGGAGGAGCTGGGCATCGCGCAGGCACGGCTGGACTCGCTGCCGGAGCAGGCGAAGTTGGAGGAGCTGCAGGCTCAGAAGCGCGAGGAGCGCCGCCAGCAGGTGCTGAACAACGCGCAGGTCAGGAGCGACCAGGCCTCCCTGATGCGCCTGCGCCAGGACGTGGCGAAGCTCAAGGAGCGTGAGCGGGCGAACGTGGCGGGGTTGAACTCGCAGACGGACCCCGAGCGGCGGCGCGACCTGAAGCACGACCTGCGTAGCACCCGCGAGCGATTGCACGATCTGGAGGGGCGGCTGGAACGCTCGGTGAAGGTGCAGTCCATGTTCAGCGGGGCCAACTCCGCCGCCGACGAGGCCGACGACCAGACGCATGCGCAGATCGACGAGGACATCGCCGCAGCGCAGACCGACCTGGACCGCGCGACCAACGCCCTGGAGGCTGACATTTCCGCCATCAAAGCCCGGTTGGCTCAGCGGCGGACGGCACTGGAAGACACGAACGCGGAGCTGCTGCAGGCCTACGACCAGCAGCTCGCCGAGCACGGGGTGGGCGCCGCACCGCTGAACGGGCGGACGTGCCAGGCTTGCTTCATGGAGCTGGACCCGCTGTCACTGAGGGAGATCGACGAGCTGGCCGCAGACGGCAGCGGGGAAGTGCCGCGATGCCCTGAATGTAATGTCCTGCTGCTGCGATAGAGTGGCCTGAAGTAGACAGAACGAGGGTGATGAATGATGCGCTTAGACGTGGAATGCGACGGAGGATCCCGCGGTAACCCGGGCATCGCCGGTTGCGGCAGTTCGGTCCTGGAGGGCGACCAGGAAGTAGCCGCACGCTGGGAGTTCATTGCCAAAGCCACGAATAATGTGGCGGAGTACCAGGGGCTCATCAATGCTCTGGAGCTGGCCATCGAGGTCGCGAAAATACGTGGGGTTGCCGCCGCGGATCTGGAGATCCAGGTGCGCATGGATTCCAAGCTCGTCGTCGAGCAGATGAGCGGCCGCTGGAAGATCAAGCACCCCGACATGAAGCCCCTGGCTGCGCGGGTCAAGGAGCTCGAGGCTACTCTTGCCGCCGTCACCTACAACTGGGTGCCGCGCGCGCAGAACAAGCGCGCCGACGAGCTGGCCAATCGCGCTATGGATGATGGGATTGGGGGTCGCTGGTTTGATGACGCCCTCTCGTTCCAACCCGCCGCCGACTCAGTTGAGGCTGGCGGGGATATCGCGTCGGGGCGTGCGGGTGCAGCTGCCCCGTCGGCGCCTGCAGGGGCTGCGGGCGTGGACACAGGGGCTGCGGACGCTTCGGTCGCTGCGGGGAATGAGAGCACGGGAGCGGAGGCCGTGACCGATGCCGCGAGCGCGCCGGAATGGCATCCAGGCGGGAAGCCGACCCGCCTGTGGGTGCTGCGGCACGGGCAGACGGAGATGAGCGTGCAGAAGCAGTTCTCCGGGCTCTCCGACCCAGAGCTGACCTCCCACGGGCGCGAGCAGGCTCGGCGGGCCGCGGCCTACGTGTCCGGGCAGCTGGCTGGCGGTGTTGGTGGCAACGCTAGTGCGGGAAGCAGTGCTGGCCCGGTGGCGATCTACAGCTCCCCGTTGAAACGCACCCGCCAGACCGCAGAGGCCGTGGCTGAGGCTTTGGCTCAGGCGCTAGCTGCGGCGCCCGCGGAGGCTGCAGCGGACGGCGGCTCCAGCAGTGCCGGTGGCTCTGGCACCACCAAGCCCCGCGTCCACGTCACTGAGGCCCTGATCGAGATGAACTTCGGAGACTGGGAAGGCCGCACCTTCGCCGAGGTCATGGATGAATTCCCCCTTGAGCACGACGCCTGCTTCTGGGACAGTGCCGCCGCCCCCAGCGGAGGTGAAAGCCCCGACGACGTGCTCGCCCGCGTGCGCCCCTTCCTCCGCGACGTCGCCCGCAACCACCCCGGCGAGGATGTTGTGTTGGTCAGCCATGTGACTCCCATTAAGTCCATCCTGCGCCACGCTTTTTGTGCCAGCGGCGCGTTGTACCGCACGCTGCACCTGGACCTGGCAGGCTTGAGCGTCATCGAAATCTTCCCGGATGGTTCAGAAGGTTCCGGGGGAGAAGTGGGCGTCAATAATAAGGGCAGCAACAAGGACAGCGCCGTGGTGCGAAGGGTCAACGATACGCACTTCCTCGATGGAGAAACCGTGCGCTAAAGTTAAGCCTTGTCGAGACGGCCGGGCGATCGCGGCGCGCGGAACCACCCCGCACACGGGGCAGGCCGGGCGCGGAGGAAAGTCCGGACTCCACAGGGCAACGGTGGTTGCTAACAGCAACCCGGGGCGACCCGCGGGAACAGTGCCACAGAAAACAAACCGCCCGCCACGCGCGGGTAAGGGTGAAAAGGTGCGGTAAGAGCGCACCAGCACCCCAGGCGACTGGGGTGGCTAGGTAAACCCCACCGGGAGCAAGGTCAAGGTGCCCGCACGTGCGCCATCCCAGATGGTGCACAAGCGTGCGGCGTAGCTCTAGGGCTGCCCGCCCAACAATGAGCAGGTAGGCCGCTTGAAGCCACCAGCAATGGTGGGCTCAGATGGATGATCGCCTCGTCCCACGCCGACTTCGCGTGCCCACGCGGTGCTGCGGAGTGGGCGGGGGATAGGACAGAATCCGGCTCATAGGTCGTCTCGGCGCAAACATTTTTTTTGAGGGGGTCGGGCGTGGCCGGGTGCGTGGCTGGGTGCCGGTTTCCGGTGTGGCCTGGGCACAGGCAGTGGCGTGGCAGGGAAACTCGGCTGGGTGCGTGGCCGGGACGAGGAGGTTGTGCCACTCTTGGAGTCATGAAACTTTTCGCCGCCGAGCTGAACTTCCGCGCCATCGCCGAGGAGTTCAAACTGCCGGAACGCTTCCCGGAGGACGTCCACGCCGAGGCGCTGCAATCCAGCGACCGGCACGCCGACCAGCGCCGCGACCTGCGGGATATTCCATTTGTGACCATCGACCCGGCGGGTTCGATGGACCTGGATCAGGCGGTGAACATTCAGGACGCGCCGGACGCGGCTGCTGCTAGCGCGGGCGGCGACGGCGCTGGCGCGGACGGGGCTGGGGCTGGTCCTGGCATGGGCGGCGCGGCCCGGTGGCGCGTGCTGTACGCCATCGCGGACGTGGCGGCCTTCGTGGATCCGGCCGGGCCGCTGATGGCGGAATCCCTACAGCGCGGCCAGACGATGTACCTGCCGGACGAGCCGACCCGCCTGCACCCGGCGGAGCTCTCGGAGGGCAGCGCCTCGCTGCTGCCCGACCAGACCCGTCCCGCCGTGGTGTGGGATATTCTGCTGCGCGCCGACGGTGAGGTCGCGGATTTCACCGTGTACCGCGCGCTAATCCGCTCCGTGAGGCGCTTCGACTACACCGAGGTGGAGGCGGACATGCACGGCGGCACCCTGCACCCCGCCATCGCCCAGCTGCCGGAAGTTGGCCGGGCGCGCCAGCGCTCTGATCTGCGGCGTAAGGCCATCAACTTGCGTTTGCCTTCGATCTCCGTGGAGCGCACCCAGTCCGACGACGGCACCGAGCGCTACCTGCTGGACATCGACGAACGCCAGGAGATGAACGACTTCAACTCCGAGCTGTCCCTACTGGCGGGCATGTGCGCCGGGGAGATGATGGTGCGCGCGGGCGTGGGCATCCTGCGCACCCTGCCGCCCGCCGGAGACAAGGAAATCGCCGCCTTCGACCACTCCGCGCACGCCTTGGGGTTCGATCGCTCCGGCCGCCCGATCGGGGAATTGCTCGCTGATATTGACGCCTCCACGCCGCGCGGCATGGCACTCATGCGCGACGCGCAGAGTCTTCTGCGCGGGGCGGGGTACCAGCAGTTCGGCCTGGCTGGCGGGAGTGCTGAGGCTGGCGCGTCTGAGCCCAGCATCCACGCCGGCATCGGCGGCCACTATGCGCACGTCACCGCGCCCCTGCGCCGACTGGTGGACCGCTTCGCCACGGAAATCTGCCTGGCCATCGCCAGCGCACAGTCCATCCCGGAGTGGGTGACCGCCAACGTCGACCAGGTTCTCGGCACCATGAAATCCAGCGGCCAGACGGCTAGCGCCGTCGACCGCGCCTGCCTGAAACTCACCGAGGCGGTCGTCCTGCAACCGTGGGTAGGCCAGAACTTCAACGCAACGGTGCTCAACAGTGACGGCGGAGACAAGGCGAAGATCCTAGTCGAGGAGCCGCCCATCTTGACGACTTGTGTGGGCGGCCCAGACGAGGCGTCAACAATTAAAGTAACCCTGATTGAAGCCGAACCCGCAGCGCGAGAGGTACGTTTCGCCTGGCCGGCCGATTAGGCAGGGGGCTGTCCGGCGCGTGTGGTACACATGACTTTATGAGCGAAAATGATGCGCAAAAGTGGTACTACGACACGAAGACCGGCCAGGTGAGCCAAGGCAAGGACAGCGCGTGGGATAGCCGCATGGGGCCCTACGACTCGCGCGAGGAGGCCGAGGCCGCCATCGAGACCGCGCAGCAGCGCACTAAGGAGGCCGAGGAGTACGACGCGGAAGATGACGACTAAGGACTCCGCGGTCGGCGCGGGCGACGCGGGCGGAGTGAGCGGCGCGGGCGACGCGGGCGGCGTGAGCGGTCGCGTTGACGGCGAGGCGGACCGCTCGTGGCTGGCGCGCACCCTGCTGCCGGAGGGCAAAGAGCCGGACCCGCGCTTCACCCTGGCAAACGAGCGCACCTTCCTGGCGTGGATCCGCACTAGTTTGGCGTTTCTGGCTGGCGGGGTGGCGCTAGAGGCGTTCCGTTCACCGAATGTGCCCGAGCATCTGTGGAGCGCCGCGGCTGTGTTGGTGCTGGTCGTTGGCATGCTGATCGGCCTGGGGGCGGCGGTGCGGTGGCTGCGCGTGGAGCGTGCCATGCGAAATGGGAAAGCTCTGCCGGTGCCCGCGATCGTGCCCTTCCTGGCAGGCGTGGCCGTGGTGGCTTGTGCGGTTGTGCTGGGGTTTGTGATCTTCGGAGACTTTGGGATGGAGCTGTAGGTGGCGCGCCGGAAGGTGTCACGCCAGGGTGCGCGCGGTGCTGCACAGGCGGCTGCGCGGCGGGTGCCCGAGCGCCCGCACTCTGACCTGGGGCTTCAGCCGGAGCGCACCAGCCTGTCGTGGCAGCGCACCCTGTTGGCGCTGCTGGTCGTCAGCGCTCTGCTGTTCCGGTGGATCGGCCGCTACGGTGTGATCGTCCTGCCCGCGGCCGGGGTGTTGATGCTGCTCGCGGCGCTCATTCTGCTGACCCAACGGCGCCGCTACCTGCGCTTCAGCGCTGGCCTGCGCGCCGAACGCCTCACCGCAAACGTCGGCTCGGTCGTCGCGGTGACTGCGGCTGTCCTGATCTGCGGCGTGGTCGCCGCCATCTTCGTTATTCTGGACGCCATCTAACCCCAACCGCCCAGCATTGTTGTACTGTCCTAAGTGTTGATTAAGCACACCGTTCAAGGTGAGCCGCTGTGTGCAGTGAGAATAGAGGGGCAAAAGCTGGTGGACGTAAATGTTTTCTATCGGACTTTTGACGTCTCTGATGTTGCCCCAGGGGCTAATATCTTGGATCTCATCTTTCATGGGTTGATCCTCTTTACTGTTCTATCCGGCATTATGGCCTGGGTGGCAATCATAATTTTGGTTTCCAGATCGATTTGGAGAAAAAAGAACCCCGGCAGACAAACCCGTACGTGGGTAGTCTTCTTTGCTCTGTCCTTTTCGATATACGTGATTTCTGTTCCGTTGTCCTTCAAATTAGTGCTGTTCCCGGGTGAAATATCCTCCAAGATCTACGCGCTGGATAAATATGGGAACGGAAGGGCAGTTCCAATGGTGACGGAAGATTCCCCAATAAACACAGTGAGAATGGATCACGCCAAGAAGACTTTTTTGGAGAAGTACCATCGAGAAGTTTTCGACGCTTTGTCTAGTGACCCAGAGTTAATGCAGTATGACCTTGTGGGATGTAAGGATCAGGGGGAAGACAAGCATGAGAAGTCAATCTTCTGCGGCGGCTATGTGGATTCCGGTGTTCATGCTGTTAAGGGAGGGAAAGAGTTTTCGTTAAATCCCCATTTTCATTTTGGGGAGAGGCCAGAATCTATTCGAGAAAGAGAGGGGATGGATTTGGAAAACTCGCCTGGCGGCGGCATGACGGTTCGGCTTTCGGTTTACATTTCTGAGCAAAGCTAGTGGTGGCTGGCGTGGGGCTGGCGTGGGCGTGGTGCCTGGCGGTTGCTGGCGTGCTAAATGTCGTTAAAGTGGTAAAACGTTACTGGCAGCGATTGCAGATACTGTAAAGGTGCAGGTCAGGGCAATTTCGCTAGCTGGAAAAATTTTTTCGGGAAGACGAATTACAACTTTAACGACATTTAGTGGTTTGAGAGGGGGTGTCAGCCCGCCGGAATGGTGCCAGAGAGGCTAGTGGGGCTGGTGTGTCGCGGCTGAACGTGGGTGTGGGTAGGTGGCAGGAGCTGGGAGATTGAGTGTGTGACCAGTGGGGCTAGAGAGGCCTGTGGGGCTGGTGTGACGTGACGGAAGGTGGGTCGGGCAGGCCGAGCCGGGAGCGGACAGGCCAGGCAGGGGCGGGTCGGTGCCAGGCTGGCGAGGTGGGCGGTGGGTGGCCCTGCAGACCCAGTCAGCCGGGCTAGAAGCAGTGCTCCTCCGCCGGGAACTCGCCTGCAGCAACCTCTCGCTTGTAGGCAGCCGCGGCGGTGGTCAGGTCCGATCCCACCGAAGCCCACTGCTTCGCGAAGCGCGGACGGTGCCCACCCGCCGGGAACGCAGCCATGTCGTGCCACACCAGAACCTGCCCATCGCAGTCCGGACCTGCACCAATGCCAATCGTCGGGATGTCCAGCTCCTTAGTCACGGAAGCCGCCACGTCCGCGGGCACCATCTCCAGCACAACCATGTCGGCACCGGCTTCCTGCACGGCGCGGGCGTCGGCCAGCAGCTGCTCGGCGCCAGCCCCGCGGCCCTGCACCTTGAAACCGCCCAGCTGGTTGACGGACTGCGGAGTAAAGCCGATGTGCGCGCACACGGAGATACCGGCGTCAGTAATAGCGCGAATGCGATCCGCAATCCGCACCCCGCCTTCGATCTTCACCGCATGCGCGCCCGTGCGATGCAGCATCTCGGTGGCGGCCTTCACGGCCTGCTCATCCGAGGCCTCATAGGTGCCGAAGGGCAGGTCAGCGACCACGGCGGCATTACCGGCGCCGCGGACAACGGCGGCTGTCAGGTAGACCATTTCGTCCATGCTGATGCGCTGGGTGGCGTCATACCCAAACACCACATTCGCGGCAGAATCGCCGACCAGCATGATCTCCACGCCTGCCTCGGCGAACGCGACGGCGGTGGAGTAGTCGTAGGCGGTCAGCATCGCGAACGGCTCGCCCGTGCCCTTGCGTGCCTTCAGATCGGCGATGCGCACCTTCTTGGTGGGGACCAGGTAGCCGTTGGGGGTGGAGCCGGATGTTCCAGATTTTGCAGTCATGCTGTTCATTCTAGGTGACGCCCTCAGCCCCAACCGCTGAACCGCCGACTAGCGCAATCGGGGGCGCGGCCTAGCGCAAACGGGGGCGCGGCCTAGTGCAATCGGGGGCGCAGCCTCGCGCAAACGGGGGCGCAGCCGGGCCGGGAACTTCTACAATGGGGGACATGAATCGCCAACAGGAATATGTTCTGCGCACGCTGGAAGAACGCGACATCCGCTTCGTTCGCCTTTGGTTTACGGATATCCAGGGCTACCTCAAGTCCGTGGCGGTGGTGCCAGCGGAGCTAGAGGGGGCTTTCCAGGAGGGCATCGGCTTCGACGGCTCGGCGATTGAAGGGTTTTCCCGCATCGCGGAATCGGACACGATCGCGCAGCCGGACCCGTCGACGTTCCAGATCTTCCCGTTCAAGTCGGATTCCGGGGCACTGTCGGCGCGCATGTTTTGCGACATTGCGATGCCGGACGGCACCCCTTCGTGGGCGGATCCGCGCCAGGTGCTGCGCCGCCAGATGAAGGCCGCGGCGGATCAGGGCTTCAGCTGCTATGTCCACCCGGAGATCGAGTTCTTCCTGGTCAAGGAGCTGGAGACTGAGGGGTATCCGCCGGTGCCGACGGATAACGGCGGCTACTTCGACCAGGCGGTCACCGACGACGCTCCGGCTTTCCGCGCCCACGCGATCAGCGCGCTGGAGCACATGGGCATTTCCGTGGAGTTCTCGCACCACGAGAACGCACCGGGGCAGCAGGAGATCGACCTGCGTTACGCCGACGCCCTGACGATGGCGGATAACGTGATGACCTTCCGTTACCTGATTAAGCAGGTAGCTCGCCGCAATGGCGTGGCCGCGACGTTCATGCCGAAGCCTTTCCGCGAGCACGCGGGGTCGGCGATGCACACCCACATGTCCCTGTTCGAGGGAGAGAATAACGCTTTCCACGATCCGGATGATGAGCTGCGCCTGTCGGGCACCGCAAAGTCCTTCATCGCGGGCATTCTGGAGCACGCCCCGGAGATCACGGCGGTGACGAACCAATGGGTGAACTCCTACAAGCGCATTACCTCCGGCGATGAAGCTCCGCGTGCGGCGGCGTGGGGTGCGTCGAACCGCTCGGCGATGATCCGCCTGCCGATGTACACGCAGAACAAGGCGGCTTCCCGCCGCGTGGAGGTTCGTTCACCGGATAGCGCCTGCAACCCGTACCTGGCTTATTCGGTGCTGCTGGCCGCAGGTTTGAAGGGGATTGAGGAGGGCTACGAGCTGCCCAACCCGGCGGAGGAGGATGTCTCCCGCATGACCCGCCGCGAGCGCATTGCCGCAGGCTACAAGGATCTGCCTTCGGATCTGAACAGTGCCTTGCGGGAAATGGAGCGTTCCGAGCTGGTTGCCGATGCCCTCGGCGAGCACGTCTTTGAGTTCTTCCTGCGCAACAAGTGGCGCGAGTGGTACGAGTACCAGTCGCAGATCACGCCGTGGGAGCTGCGGAACAACCTGTCCTTCTAGTCGCCTTATCTGCGGCTTCCTCTCCCACAATTCCATCCCTCCCACTACTTCCTTGAGTTCTAGGAGCACCTTCACCCCATGACCCGCCCTCGCAGTTCGCGTTCCTCCGTGCCGACCGCCCGCAC
>ERZ1673753.1904-NODE-1904-length-17079-cov-4.684798_pt1 | contig 17079 bp, 21 predicted proteins | sample MGYA00580201_ERZ1673753 | MGnify/ENA primary metagenome ERZ1673753 (study PRJEB41218, sample SAMN15661747) | gut metagenome | host: Homo sapiens | place: Canada: London | collected 2015-08-20/2019-03-30 | study: EMG produced TPA metagenomics assembly of... | reverse complement strand
CATAAATCGTATCGGTAAACTTAGCGTTGGCAGGAACATTAGATTCTACGGTATGTCCATTGACTGTTTCCGCATTTCCTCCATCTGCGGGTATTGATGTTGGGAAATCCACGATTTGTGCCTTTGTATGACTATGTTCCTTGGGTTCAAACTTGTCGGGTTTATTTTTTATGTAATCCTTGGCTCCCTTGTCCGCTTGTTCCCAATTAGCCTGGATATGAGTCATAGAGTTAAGAAATTCCTCCTCGGTTCCTTGGTTTCCTTGTTCAAGCCAGGCTTGGTACGTGGATTTTACCATTAATGTCCAATTAACGCCCTCTTTTGGCTCATTGCCGATGTTTCCATTCTTCAAGCTTGCCCAAGAACTTCCGTTGTATGATATAATATCTTTTATCTCATAGTTTGTCGCTTTGTTCCATGCGCCTTTATTGACGAATGTGATTTTGCCTAAATCTACTATTGCCATATTTTTGATTATTGGATATTTACGATTAGATGGCCATTGTCATCGATCGTCATGTTTTTTATTAAATAGTTACATGTATTGATTGCCAAGAACTCCTTTTGATCTTGTGTTAGTTTGTCAAAATTGATCTTTATCGATTCTGATGGCACGATAACCTTGAAGGCACTGTCTGGTTCCCTATTATATTTCATCTCGATTCCCTTCTCGGTACTTCTTAATATAGGATAGTCACCACTTACGACCCCGCAATCGAACGTGAGTCCGCTTGAGAACGTGATAATGAGATGCTGGTTCTCCACTATGACATTGGTTATACTGCTGTAGATCTTCGCCTCGTCAATGAACTCGTCGGTATGTCTTATTATTTCGTTTGACTTTTCGTTTTCCTCAAGGTTTCGAACACTAACGAGCCTAGCGCTCATAGGTTGAACGGATACAGGCTTTATGGTGTACCAGTTTTCTTTATTTGTGGTATTGGGTATCTTATTGATTGAATACCAGCTGCTTGATTGTTTCGTCTTTTTATTCATTACCCTAGTTTTAAATACACAACAATATCCTTGTATGCCCTTATCCCGTTAGAGGTCTCAACAGCCACTTTTACCATCCCCGGTTGTATTCCGGTAACAACCCCATTCGTGTTAACGGTAGCTATTGAGTCATTAAGGGACTCATATGTTACCTTTTTATCAGTGGTATTGTCTGGGAAGAAAACCACTGATAGTACCATCTGCTCGCCTACTGCCAACCTATTGTTGTTCGGCATTATCTGGATAGACTCTGCGTTGACAATAAGATCGTTGAATGTTGATGATTCGTCATATGTGGGTCTTTCCACGTTAGGTTTGTCGTTAGGTACATCGTCATGGTTGGTGAACGGAGGGGTAATAACTTTCTTCTTGATCCAATCCGCATATTTATAACTCGATGTTATTTTAAAATATATCTCGTAATCAAGCCAGTAAGCTTGGAGCATATTGGTGGATTGCGGCATGTCAAAATACATTAGGTTACATCGTTCCTGAAGAGCTTCCTCTACTTTTTTCGCATCCTGAATGGCCTTGTTTAGTCTTTCCGCTATATAAAATGGGTAAGTTTCCCAATTCACATGTTGGTTATCCAGTTTGTTAAGGATAAATCTTATGCGAATAATACCACGACCTTCCCCGATGCGTTGTTGGGCCACCAAAAAATGAACGTTCGTGAATCTTACAAAACAAGCGGGGAAGGCTGTCTCGTACTCGGTATTTACCTTACTCATGACCCTCTCGAACTGACCGGTATCTATCGCCACGGTTTTGAATAGGGGAGGGCTGTCATCGTTATTTTCTTCCTCCTTGACAGTTAGTATGGCTCTTTTTATGGCCTGAAAAACATCGCCTAACGTATTCGTGTTGTCCGTAGGATCTACGGGTGCTTGAGTATCATCTGTATCTTCTGCGATTGATCTATTTGATATATATCGTTTGATCATATGATGCTTTTTAAAAGATTATATAACATGGTTTGCACTTTAAGCTCGATCAATGGGGAATCGCCTATAAATTGACGTTGTATATTAGGTGGATAGGTGCCATCCGGTGCGTTATGAAAAGCCGCATAACTCTTGCTTCCGCTCTTACGCCTTCCTACCGGGAACTTAGTCTCATCTGTATATATTTGCAACCCCGACCCCTCAAGAAGGCTATATGTGATAGATTCTTTGAGGGTTCCTGTCTCATTCAATATCGGATGCGGATAATCTCGCTTCCGGTTTCTCCAATATCTTCCTGTCCCAGGGATTTTTTTCAAATCAAACGATTTTTTAAATTCCCTGACATAAGTTTCCCCTATCTCAATCTTTGTTTTGTAATAGTTAGCGGCGAACTTGCTGGGTGCAAACTTCCATTGATTTAACATGTCTTGGAAGGTAATGTCGGCACTTCCACTCATACGATATTATATTTGGATTTAATATTGGATGATATGGTCTTCATAGGCTGTATAAACCTCTTGTCTACCGTAAAATAAGGATGGTCTTCACCAAATATGGGACCGCCTTTCGCTAGGCTTCGCTTGAATATAGGATTTACGGCGTTACCTATCAAGGAATCGATATCTTGAATATCCATGTAATTAGGTCTAGTGAAGGACTCTACAAGGTAACACCTACATCGCCAATCAATAGGAGGGATCAACCATTCGGGAAAACTGGATTTCGGAAAACTCAACCCCTCTAGGGCACGATGGGAATCACGTACACGCTCATCCCCTTGTGTCATATACATTAAGGTTGTCTCCTCTGGCAGGTTCACCCACCACACCGCTATGGATGAGGCATAATCTATATCCCTGTTCTCCGTTGTAGCGTATATATTATTGTATAGGTAGAAAATCCTCTCAGGATCATCATCCTCATTTTGTTCTTCCATGTCCATGTACATTTGTGTCTCCTCTGCGGTAGCGAAATCGACAAGATTATCTAAAGCGGCAACAAGAGCCTTTCTTTTTTCGATCTCAGAGGGGGGCAAGTATGACTCATCATGATTCCTCACTATATCTAACGCCTCGTTAAGGTCTATGCCAAATCTCCTTACGCAATGCCCGAAAGCGAACATGGCCCTAGCTTCAACGATCTCTTGAAATTCCTCAAGATCTATGGTTTGATTATCGAATTTATCTAACAACTGTTCGAATAAAAATAACAAATACTCGTATTCCTTATCTGTCCTATCGTCGACCTTAGTCTCATCAAATATCTCGTCTTCCATTCATGACCTCCCGTAAATAGTTCGCTACACTACCACTACTTCTTCTCCTATAACGTCTTCTGGACGTGGGAGCGACAATCCCCGTTGATCCACCTGAAACTACGTTATCCTTGCCATCGACCTTACCATCATCATTTATATCATTCCATCCAGCGGGATTATTAAATTGTTTCTTTACGACAACACCAAATTCCTTGGCGATCTCTTCCGGCTCTATCTCATATTTATCTGAGAGAAAATCATAGAGGTCTATCTTGCTATCAACGCTCATCTCCAACCCTCCGGAATATTTAAACTCCAACCCGTCATCTATATATCCCATAGCTACTAGTCGTGGGATAATCTCCTCGTTCATGGCGTTCTCGATATATTCCCGGTAAACCTTGATGCAATCTCGGAAAATATCTTGATGGGCTTTTGTTGATCCAACATAGGATTGTGTCGCTCCAGCCATAGACTCAGAACCTAGTATTAAATTTGAAACCTCGGCGTTGACCAGCTCGATAAGGCTCGTATAAATCTTCTCGCTATTGGACATAGTAAACGCTTTGACATCGATATCATCATTCAATCCGGTTACGATGACACGATTGGTGGCGGCTGAGGCGATATCGTTGGCTAGTCTATTTCGATCTCCAAGATTCTCACTCTCCGATTTACCATGTATAATAGGTTGTCCATATGTATGGCTAAAATTTATATAGTTAGCCAACGTGAATTTCTTGGCGAGAATCAATGGAGTAGTAGCAGAGAACAAGCCTAGATCACCAGAGTTTATAAGGATATAATTCTTCTTATATTTAGGAGCCTCAAGGTCCCAATTAGGAAGCCATATGCCTTGACGTTTCAATACGGTCTTTTGTTCAGGTAACACATTGCGGCGTTCGATGAGATTTACGTCATTCAATTTACCCGTAATAGGATCGGTTGTAGGGTTAATCTCAATCAGCGTATAACCATACAATTTAGATTCGGCAATACCCTTGATGATCTTGATGAATTGACTCCCTTGTATTTTCTTCGTAGCTTCTACATCACGGACATATTGACCATTGGCGTTTTGCCTTGCCAGCATATACCTTTCCCCAATAATTTGGGATTCCAACGTCTCTAAAACACTCCTTATATGAGCGTCTTGTTGTACGCACGCCTCATACAAGTCGATCAACCTAGATCTGTCATCCAATATTACACCTTTAACAACTTGAGAACGAGTGGATTTATATCTGCAATTCCTTTCGATCTCAGCCACATATTCTTGTATGGTCTTTTTACTTGTTCGGAAGACACTCTCTAAGGTTTGCGAGTCTATTTTTCCTTGATTTATATTCTTGTTCATTAAGTTTTAGTTATTTATGAAGAATAGAGGCATCTTAAGTGAGTTGTTTTGAAATAGAGATTATGTGTTTTTTTCAATATATATTCAAATCGCTATTTTGTTTGTTTTATTAAACACGATATTAATATACTTAAACGTTTTTATGGAGTTGCGCATAAGTAATCGATAATTTTATATATCTGCTATTCTTGTTTTATACTTTAATAATTAGATTGGTATGAATTTATAACAAAAAAATATATCTAATAGTTTGCAAGTATAAAAATAGATATATACCTTTGCGTCGTATTAATAAAATAACAAGTAATAAGAAGATGAAAACAGACAATTAATGTACGGATTCTATTACTTTAGCGTTCAAGGGAACTTCAAGTCCATTAACGATAGGGGACAAGAGGAAAACGCTAAAGAATTGTTTTTAACTGAATCAGCGAGCTTTTATGACGCTGAAACCACGGTCTCAGAACTACTAAAAGAGACCACTCAATTTCCGGATACTATTGATATCCCAAAAATCAATAGGCTGGATAAGGTGAAAAACCTGCTATATAGCGACATTCTTCAAGTTGATAAGTCAGAGAAGAAGGGCTATATGGAGTATTCAATTGATAAGGAAAACGGTGTGATATTGTTTTCCGCTAAGGTGCAATTTGAGGAAATATCGGGAAATAAAACCAAAACTATAACCGAGATATACCTTGTTCCGGCTAAGACTACTTCAGAGGTCGAGAGACACCTTAAGGCTCATTTAAAAGATAGTGTATTTGATTACAAGATTCCGGATGTGAACGGGACTAAGTTTGATACCATATTGGTATTGGAAGAGACTCATCGAAATCTGGTGAAGGATTATGATCTGATCAAAAATAGATTATAATGTACATTCCTCAGTATTTTGAGGTTCAGGAATTGGTATGCCCTCATGTTTATAGCAAATGGGGGCATAATCCGAACTTCATCTGGAGCTTCTTTGATCCCCGTTTACTTGAAACATTGGACTTTCTTCGAGAAAAGCTAGGGAAACCTATTTTCGTAAATAGTTGGTCTGTAGGGGGAAGCTTGTCACAACGAGGTCTTCGTTGTAATCTGTGTGATCTGGTAAGATCTAAAACCAGCATGTCTAAAATATACATGAGTTCGCACATCTTGGGAAAAGCCTGTGATTTTGACGTGAAAGAGATGAGTGCGGCAGCGGTTCGTAATTGGATCATGCTTCATGCCTCAGAACTTCCATATCCAATATCGCTGGAAGATGGGGTGTCATGGGTACACCTAGATATGCGTGAACAAGGAAATAAAAAAATCTATCTATTTAAAGCGTAAAAAAAATGAGCACTAAACATAATTTCGAGGCTTGGTATCCAGAGTTACCAGATTTATTATTCGGTCAAGTGATGGGAGTATCAGTATTCAACGCAACCGCTTTCATGAATAGCAGAGAGGTGGATCAGTCAAGGTGCAATATTGAAGACTACAAAAAAACGTATTCCGTTATTATTGGGTTGTACGCCAAAAGATTAGGTCTTGACAACCCTGAGCAATTATTTTTAACTGACGATAATGGGGATACCATGATTCATGAGGTTCTCGCATTTTCTTTTGTTGAGTACGTAGATCCTTCGTTCTCCATCTATATGCACGACAGGATGCACGAGCTGTTCTATAACGGTATGGTGGTATCTGATAACTATTTGGCGGTAGCGGCTAAGAGAAGGTTACCTAAATCGGTGTTGGAAAAATTAGTATAAATACCATAAGATGACCAAATCTACAGGGTTAGGGCCGGAGGGAAATACGGTCCTAATCTTTGAACCTAATTTTAACTTGATAGCCATTGTATCTAATCCGTATCAAGCGGCTAAACTGACAGGCTCATATCAACCATCTGTGCGTATGGCAATAAAAGGTGGGTTGAAAACTACAAATAGCTTGTATTTTAGATCGGTTCCTTCTAGTGTGGAAATCGACATTTCGGATTTGTATTCATTAAAATTACAAGAGTTTGATCATATGTGTGGGTTAAATAGGACCTATGACTCCCCAGAGAAATTATCAAACAGAACAAAAAAGTATAACAAAAAAACAACGATTAAAAAAAATGACAAACGTAAAAGTCTTAAATAAATCCAATAACCCAACTCCTGTCTACGAGACACCTGGATCATCAGGAATGGATGTAAGAGCTTTTTGTGAAGAAAGCATAGTGATTGAACCGAACCGTAGGGCGTTAATAAAGACTGGACTTCATGTTGGGTTACCTGAAGGTTATGAGATCCAAGTAAGACCAAGGAGCGGTCTGGCACTGAAGAAAGGTATAACAGTTGTCAATACCCCGGGAACAGTGGATGAGTCTTACAAAGGAGAGATAGGGGTAATCCTCATAAATCATGGAGATGAGCCTTTCGTGGTCAATAGTGGCGATCGTATAGCTCAGTTGGTATTGCAAAAAGTCCCTAAGATCAATTGGATTCCGGTTGATACTATAGAAGAATTGGGAGAGTCAGAGAGAGGAGAAGGCGGCTTTGGTCATACAGGTGTGCAGTAGTGTTAAATCTAATATGTAATAATTATGGAGAATAAAGTAGTATTATCAAAAAATAGTAACAGTGATGAAATCAAAGCGTATTTCTTAGAGGTGTCCAGATTATCCAAATCTAATGAAGAGTTTCCTGTGGATTTGGATGATGTATGGCCTCTTGTCTATGAAAGAAAAGACAACGCTGTTAAGTCTTTAATCAAAGATTTTATACAAGGTATTGATTATCAATTAATCCGCCAAAAAGCGGATCAGCCAACAGGTAGTAAATATGTAAATAAATATTTCATAACATCATCATGTCTTGAATTTTTTATCGCTCGCAAGATTCGTACTGTCTTTGAAATCTATCGGCAGGTTTTTCATAAAGCAGTTATCAACTTGTCCTTGCCTAATTTTGAGGACCCTGTTGAAGCTGCCTTAGCTTGGGCCGAACAGTACAAGGAAAAACAATTGGCCCTTCAGAAAATAGAAGAAGATAAACCCAAGGTTGAGTACTATAATGAGATGATAGAGAACCGTGATTACTTTACCATATCTTCTATTGCGATTGAACTGAAAGTGACAGCAGCCAGTTTGAATAAGTTTCTCTTGGATACCGGATGGTTTACTAAAAAGTTCAGCATTATTATCGCCGATGATGAGCACAAGAGTTGGCAATGTGATGTTCCTTATTATCAAACCAAAAAGGATGGAACCAAATATGTAATGACATCTCTAGTAAGATGGAGTAAGGAAGGCAGAGAGAATATCATTAAACTTTGGAAGTCTAACAATCAAAAACAAGAAAACAATGGCAAGCTATATTAAGGGTATCGTTAAAAGAGGGAGTTTTGAGTTCGCTGGAAACAGCGTAATGTATGTAATCAACAGCGTAGACAATGTAATGTGGTTCCGGTTGGCTGATATTTGTTCTGCGATAAATGTAACTAACTGGTGTAACCCAAAGGATAAAAATTATCTAATGGGGAAATTGAACAGTAAGAGAAGAATCTTGTTCACCCAATCCAAAGTGTACGCTTGGGGAATCAATGAGGAGGATGTTGTTTGGTTGTTGGAGGAATACGCTGAGGCAAATTCCGCTAGGGCTGAACGTGCGGCTAGACTGTTGAATATTATCAAAAAAATTATAGAGAGAGAAAAAAGATCATATACAAATATTGAAGAAAAATCATTAAAAGAAATGACAATTGAACCGGGTCTTAAATACGAACAGGCTAACTCGCCTATGATATTTAATTATAATGGAAATCCAATTACTTTTAAAAGAGTAGATGGTTCTGTTATGGTCAATGCAACTGAGATGGCAAAGAATTTTGGCAAAAGAGTTCCGGAATGGACAAGATTAAAATCAACAAAAGATTTTCTTGATACATTATGGACTATAAAAAACAGCAAGAATCCCGTAGTGCAGAAAATGCATTACGAAATACAACAGGTTGATGACGAGGAACTTAGGTATATATTAAAATGCTTTACAAATGATATGCATTTAATCGTAACAACTAATGGTGGTCAAGTCCAAGGGACTTGGATGCACGAGGATGTAGCTTTGGAGTTCGCTCGTTGGTTAGCTCCTGAGTTTGCTATCTGGTGTAACGACAAGATTAAAGAGTTAATCACAACAGAAACTACATCATTATATAACAACGTTAATTTTGGCGGTTTCCCCATCCCTCAGAAGTTCTCTGATGCTCTTCTTCTATCCGCTCATCTACAGCAAAAGGTAGAGGAACAAGAAGCCAAGATCGAGGAGGACAAGCCGAAGGTAGAATATTACTCTGGCATGGTAGAGAATCGAGATTATTTTACCACTACAACCATCGCTACGGAATTGAGAACGACCTCTCAAGTGTTGAATCAATTCTTGTGTAAGAAGGGAGTATTGACAGGGAAATCCGGTAGCTGGAAAGTAACAGATGAGCATCAAACCTTATTGTCACCTTCTCCGTTCAAGTCAATTATTCGATGGAATCATGAGGGACGAACATTGATCCACCAGCTTTGGGAAGAAAGAGTAGAAGAGTTAGTAGAAGCTTAATAATAACCATGTCCACCTTTCCTTTTTGGATTGGTGGACACTAAAACTATCACAAAATGGAAAAATACGAATTAAAAGAAAACAACATTTATTATTACAAGCATCATTTATATGTCGTAATAAATATAGGAAGACAGAAAATGGAAAATGGGGCATGGGAGGATTGCGTTATCTATAAACGTGAGGATGCTCCTACAGATCCATTAGAGCAAAGGATGTTCGTAAGAGCGATAGATGATTTCTTGAAGAATTTTGAAACACTGGAGTACGTAAGATCCAGTTTGTATACCGGAAGCATTGTGACGAACGGAATAACGATTAATACAAAATGAAAATCACAAAAATGCGTGTTGGTAAGGTACTTGATCTCGCTACTAACGAATTATTATATAATGTAGAATTTAAATTTGAGAACCAGCACAGATTCATGGGGTATTCAATTGAAAATTGGAAGGATATATGGGACGCAAGATTAGCTATCCAGATGCACGATAGAGGAACGACCACATTTCATCCAGTGGGAACCGATAAGAATGGTAAAGTTTTTATGTCTAATAATCAAAAATCACAAAAGTAATCATGAACAAACAAATTCAAAATGTAGTAACAGAAACGATCGATGGTATCAGTTATCAAAAAATGATCGATGGAGAAATTTTTCTAAACTTGAAAGATGTAGCAATTGGGCTTGGTTTTGAAAGAGAGAGGGAACGGAATGGAAACATAACCAAAACAATTCGATGGGACAATATTAAGAAATATTTGTCGGAAATAGATGATAGATATTTGACCCAAGAAGTTGGGTTAGATTTATTTATCTCAGAATCAGATTTTTATGAATTGGCTATGGTGGCAAAGTCAGAAACAGCAAAAGCATTCAGAAAAAAGATTGCTAAGGAAATCCTTCCTGCTATCCGTAAGCATGGAGCATATATTTCTGAAAACGCAACCCCGGAACAATTGGATCATTTGATGGAAAATCAAATTGTGGAGTTTTATACTGGAGGAGGAGAAAGATCCGCTCAACGCATCCGCCAGCTGATCTTTGATAAGAAATTCGATAATTTGGATCTTATCAAATCTTTCAACTATATCTATGATAGATTGTCATCTAGTTATAGAGGAGCGTTTATCAAAAGTTTTAAATATGCTTTGGACGAGGCATACGATCGTGTTCTCACTGGGGATGATAAGAAGATGAAGAAGATCGCTATGGAAAACTTGCGAACCAAAGGAGAGCTTCTTTATCGGATTGAGAACCAACATCACCAGAGAGATAATAGATCTTATGGTCAAAAACTAAGACATGCAATTAAAAACAATCAATCAAAATGAATAATCAAAAAGGAAACGATAAAACAGTTTCGGTCAACATTTCTTCATTGATCGGTAATCTCATAATCATCAATACTAAAGATGATGACACAGCTGAAATCATTGAACATAAAATACGCATGGCTTTAGAAAATATCGTAAAAACATACTCAATCAATTAGAATGAACAATATTGAACAACAAATCTACGATAAAATCGTAAGAGCAAACAAGGAGTACCGGCAAGGTACTCCTATCATGACAGACTTTGCTTATGACATATTGGTTGATGAGTTAAGATCCATCAATCCGGATCATGAGTGGTTTAAAAAGGTGGAACCGGGAATGGATATTGTGGATCGGAAAGTAAAACTGCCGTTCCCGATGAGATCGTTGGATAAAGTGAAGACTTTTGAGGAGCTATGTCTGTGGTTCGATAAAGTTGGTATAGGACCAAATGACGATGTGGTTATCACTCCAAAATATGATGGTATTAGCTTGTTATGCAATGAGAATGACTGGATGACATATTCCAGAGGTGGTAACGACAATGAAGGGATGGACTGTAAGCGACACATGGATTTAATGTCCTCAGTATGGCATCATGGCAATGCTCCTGTTGAATATACCTTTGGTGAGGCTATCATCCCAAAATCAATATGGAAAGATAATTTCGAAGGTAAGATAAATCCATTGAACGGTCAACCATATAAATCTGCGAGGAACACCGTGGCTGGGGTATTTAGGCGAGACGATCCACCTTCGGAATTACTTAAACACGTGTATTTTATGCGTTATGGAGCTTTTGGAGAAGGGGTTGATAATTTTGATACTTATATAGATCTCCTTGACCACATGGAAGCATATTTTGTTTATGTGGCAAGAAGACTTCATACATTTGCCAGCTTTTTGAACACCTCATTCCTTAAAGAGTTATTTGATAGTTGGAGTCAAGATTTCGCTATTGATGGTCTTGTTATCTACGTGAATGATATGAGACGCAGGAAAGAGATTGGCCGTCACTCATCAACGGGTAATCCTCAGTGGGCAATTGCCTATAAACCTGAAGAGTTTACGGGTGCTGAGATCACCACTGTTCAATCCGTCAATTGCAAGGTGTCTAAATCCGGATATCTAAAACCGACTGTGGCTGTTGACGCTGTAGAGCTAGAAGGGGCTACAATTAACAATCCTACCGGATATAACGCTAAGTTTTGTTTTGATAATGGTATTGGTACTGGCGCTGAGATAAAAATAATCCGTTCCGGGATGGTTATACCAAAAATCCAAGACGTAATTTATCCTGTATCCAATGATGTCGTGGAGGAAGCTTTCAAGCTCTGCCCTTCATGTGGGAAGGAAACAGTCTGGAATGACTCCTTGGTCGAGCGTATGTGCCCAGACCCGCTTTGTCCCGGTAGATTATTGGCTAAGTTGATTTACTTCTGCGAGAAGTTGGAGTATGATGAGATAGGAGAGGAAACCTTGAAGGCGATCTTTAACTCCGGGATCGAGTCCCCGGGAGATCTTCTTCATACGGATCTTTCAACGCTACAGAAGATAGATGGCATTGGTTACGATACCGCTAGCAAGATCATAGAGAAGAACCGAGGCATTTTTGATAATGGTGTTTCTCTCCCTAAGTTAATGGAAGCGTCCGATTGTTTTGATGGAATAGGAGAGAAGAAGGCAACGATCTTATTGTCTAATGTAGATAATGTGACCTTGAGGTTATGGATCTCTGGAGAATTAACATTTGCTGGATACTTAGTGATGACAAAAATCATGTCTATGACAAAAGGGGTAGGTGATAAGATGATAGATGAGTTCTCGAACAAGTGTCAAGGTTTTGTTGAGTGGGTGAGGGGGAATGAGATTCCTATTGCTTGGGAGAAAGATGAGTCTTTGGGAACATCGTTATCCGGGGTGAAGATTTGCTTTACCGGTATTCGAGATAAACAACTAGAATCAAAAATTACGAAAGCCGGTGGAACCGTGTCTGGGTCAGTTAGTAAAAATACCACTTATTTAGTAGCTGATGATATAAATTCCTGTTCAAGCAAGGCTGAGAAGGCTAGAGCATTAGGGATACCAATAATATCGATTTGTGAACTAAATGAAAAAGTAAACTTATAAATATTAATTGAGTGTTTTAGAATGTAAAAATGCGGTGTGTGAATCATAAAGTTTTGATATACTGCATTTTATTGTTTAAAAATTTTGTTTGTTATATAAGTAATACATACCTTCGCATCAGAATGAAACAAAAATAGATTGAAATTATGGCAAAGAAAGGTGTGTTGACAACTGCGGATTATCTCCCATTTAAGGAGTATAAAGAGACGATGTACAAACTTCATCGTGATGGTTATTATCGTGATGAGCTTTATTTTATTTTAGCATATACAACCGCTCTTCGGGTTTCTGATTTGCGTATGTTAAAGTGGGAAGACGTATTAAATAGGACATGTTTAGTTGTTACCGAGAAGAAAACAGGGAAAACCAGACCTATACCATTTAATGATGAATTTAGAAAAATCGTGTCTGAGTTATATGATTTATTAGGGCACCCATACAAAGGCTGGTACATTTTTGAAGGGAACAAACAACAACCCATGAGCATCCAGAATATCAATCGCAGGTTGAAAGATATCAAAGAGAGGTATAACTTGTCTATAGAAAATTTCTCTACCCATACATTTAGGAAAACATTTGGGCGTAATTACTATGAGACGAGGGGAAAAACCGAAGAGGCTCTTATCCAGTTGCAAAAGGTATTCAATCATTCCAATGTAGGCATCACTTATGTATATATCGGCATTAGAAATGACGAGATCAATGACTTTTATAAAAACATTAAATATAGAGACGATGATTGATTTAAAAAAGAACAAGGAGAATTACCTATCATACAGCGAGTATAGAATTACGCTGGATAGGTTAAGGATGGATCGTATGTGCATTGAGGAGTTATTTTTCGTGCTGGCTTTCTACACGGGATTAAAACTATCAGATCTACTTTCCCTTCGATGGGGCGATGTTTTGGATAGAGATGAATTTATATGGGTCAAAACCTCTCCTTATAAGAATACGTTCACGTTATCGTGGGAAGGACAGGATGTACGCTCCCGATTGTCGTATCTACATAAAGAGCTTGGTTCTCCAGAAAAAGATAGATATGTGTTTGAGACAAAAACAGGAAAACATTGTCATAACTCGTTTATTAATGAGTTACTGAAAAGGGTAAGGGATAAATATGATTTACCGGTAAATCCCCTATATGCAAGTAGTTTTAGATTAACCTTTTGTCACCATATATATGAGACCGAGGAAAGAAAAGTAAAAGCTATCGCTTTTTTACATTCATACGTTGGTGGCAAAACCGTTGACATAACCACTAACGGAAGGTATATCCCCAGTGAGGAGATAGAAGACGCTTTAAAATCTATAAATATGAAATAAACACATAGAGGATTTGCAAATTTGAGCGAGTTGTAGCGAATTGTCTGATACAACGTTTTTACACTTTGTTTTTCTATGAGACAGAGGTAACGAAAAACTGGTGTGAAACCAAACTTCGCAAGAGTTCAGTTATCATCTCGTTACTTTCGTGATGAGTGTAGGTCTCTTGCTAAATTGTTTTATTTCTGTGTTTTGATCGATTTACATAACAGCCGACTACTATCTAATAATATGACACGGCTAAGGCTGAAATCTTACCAAGATACCTATGCCGTGGCGATGGCTAAATACGGGCTGCAACGGGGAATAGGCGGCTCAAAGGCTCGCCACAAGTCCATACGGCAGTATTACCGGGATATACAGAAACTCGCTGACAACCTCAAAGCGGAGGTGGTGGATTTGCAACTTCAAAAAAAACGGCGCAGGAGGAACTAAAACGGGCTAAAAAAGAAATACAGACCGAGAAGCTGAGGGGGGAGTAACCACCGCTGCCGCCAACATCGCCGAGAGCGTCGGTTTTCTTTGCGGCAGCAACAAGGTCAAGACGATGGAAAAAAGAGCCATTCATGAGCATTATAAACGGCTCTTTCACTATATTTGCAGCCCTAAAGTACAAAGGAACTGCGCCGGGGACATGGCGAACAGAATTTAAAAAAAATACGAATAAACACTGAATTATAAATTAAATTTATTATGATGGACAAATTCAAACTTTCTGTTTTAACGATCTTTTTGCTATCAATCTCATTACCAATAATTCAAGCTCAGACTAATGTCCGACCTTATGAGAAGTGGGAAGCTACGCAATTCGTTGCTGTAAGTAGACATCAGCCGGAAGACTATGTTCTTGCAGATAATAATTGGGAAATAATATATAATCTACGTACCCCTCACACCCAAAAAGAACTCCTTGATATGGGGGTCAAGTGCTCCAACAGCCAGTTGTTGTTATTGGAAGTGGGAGGACTTATTGAAAAGACAAAAGGAAAATGGAAATGCACAATTCCTATTCTCGATGAAGCACAGACAACCTCTTTAAGAAATATCAGTAAGGAGATTGCGAAATCTATGTATTCAAACACTAAGAATGATTTTGTCTCTCTCGTACATACAATCAAGGAGATGGGGTTTGAAAATAATGCACTCTCATTGGTGTTTTCATATCTTTTGGATGGTAGGATGTGGACTAAATTGGTCTTATTCGATGAGATAAACAACCATGCTGGTTGGAGTGGTTGCTACTGGGTTTTATATGAGCCACGCAAAGACCTTAAATTCGGAACAAATGGCTTTGGTGATATGAATTTTATACTAACCTATCTCAACAGCGAAGTCTCACCAAGCAGTAAAACGATGGATGAAAGTGCTGAAGAAATATCCAAATTTGGGAAAATAAACAATCCACAACTTATTTCTAAACTCATGCCTTATGGCCTGACAAACAGTAACGGGGATATACAATTTCCTATTATAAAAAAGCAGCAAGACCGTTTTCATCACATTATCAAAAAGCTGGTTGACTCCATTTCTTCTGAACTTAAAAGTAATTGCAGCAATATAGCAACCCAATATAATATAAGTAATGAAAAAACAGCAATGGTGATTTTGTACCATGAAGTCATGTGGTACTTAATGGATAATCTGATTCAAGATAATGTGTTACATATTCCTGCTGTTTTTAAAGACGAAAAAAATAATAAACAACGGTTGAATGAGGTCGTTTTCTTTATTGAAGGTGGATTGATGCAATAATGTCTGTTGTTTCTAAAAATCATTGCTTTGCTACAGGCTCAATATAATAAAGAGCAAACCTAAAAACAAGCCTCCGGCAGGGTAACTTGCAGGAGGCTTCGTGCATCTGCATGTATCAGAAACAAAAATAAAGCGATATTGGAACGTTACACCACAAAAAACGCTGTCGGTTATTACAATATCCAGATTTCTCTCGGATCATTAAAGTTAGAGAGGAAAATGATAAGCAGTTGGTATCTGCGAGGGAGTTGTATGAGTTTATAGATGGCAAGGAACGATTCACCAGATGGATCGGGCGTATGTTTGAGTATGGCTTTATGGAACATGTTGATTATGAGGAGGTGAACATTTTTGTACAGTGCCAAAATGGTATTGGGGGTACAAATAAGATAGATTACGCCTTGACAATTGATTGTGCTAAACAAATAGCCATGCTCCAGAGAAACAAACAAGGACAACAAGTCAGAGCCTACTTTATCAAATGTGAGGAATTATTGAAAGAAAAACTGAAGAAGGAAGAACTTGTCCTGCCGAAAGATTATCCATCCGCCCTAAGAGCATTGGCTGATGCTGAAGAGGAAAAACAAAAAGCTCTTGAGATAGCAAAGGAAACTGAGCTGAGGCTGGAGGAGCGTGACAAGTATATCAAGTCTAACCATCATAAGGTGGACTTCTATGATGATTGCGTGTATGAGGATGATGAGACCACTTACGATATGAACGGTGCCGCAAAGATCGTTATGGCGAAGTACAACAAGGGAAGGAATACGATGATGGATATCCTTAGATTCTATGGGGTATTGATGCGTGACAACCTTCCTTACGAGAAATATATAAGATCGGGTTATTTTACCGTGAAGATCACGAAACCAAAGGATAAGTTCGGGAACCCTAAGACTTGCAAATCTACCATAGTGACAAGCAAGGGGATTACGTTCCTGAAGAAGATGATCGATAAGTATTACCGTGAAACCGCATAAAAAACAAACCTCGGAATAAGAAAGTATATGCTTATACTCCCTTATTTATTTTTTTATATTTATAATTTTCAATACTTTATATACTCCTGCATACTCGGCGGCAAACCCCTCACTGGCTTTACCCATATCTATAACTTCTAACTCAGCGTATACCGGTGTTCCATTTTTCGTACCTTTTGTCAGGTTATCATACTTTCGTATAAGATCCCCAGTCTCATCGTTAATCCAATAATTCACAGAATCACCCTCTTTTACAAAAGAACGTACTTCATGGCCGATGATCAATGTCCCTTTTACGGAAGATACTTTCTGTGCGGGAACGATGATGGAAGCTGGTATGGTTTCCGTTATTTGATCTTCTTTTGCCCTAGCGTATCTCAATGTATAATTCCCTTTATTGAGAATCAAACTGTCTTGTGTCAGTTTCTCAATGGTTAAT
>ERZ1673753.1878-NODE-1878-length-17307-cov-5.715917_pt1 | contig 17307 bp, 11 predicted proteins | sample MGYA00580201_ERZ1673753 | MGnify/ENA primary metagenome ERZ1673753 (study PRJEB41218, sample SAMN15661747) | gut metagenome | host: Homo sapiens | place: Canada: London | collected 2015-08-20/2019-03-30 | study: EMG produced TPA metagenomics assembly of... | reverse complement strand
GACAAGCGCGACACCGTCGGCGTGCGCATCGACCGCAAGCGCCGCCAGCCGGTCACCGTGCTGCTGAAGGCCCTGGGCCTGACCACGCAGGAGATCACCGACCGCTTCGGCTTCTCCGAGCTGATGATGTCCACCCTCGAAAAGGATGGCGTGGACAACACCGACGAGGCCCTGCTGGAGATCTACCGCAAGCAGCGCCCGGGCGAGTCCCCGACGCGCGACTCCGCGCAGGCTCTGCTGGAGAACTCTTTCTTCAAGGCGAAGCGCTACGACCTGGCCAAGGTTGGCCGCTACAAGGTCAACCGGAAGCTGGGCCTGGGCGGCGATACCGATGGCGTGATGACCCTCACGGAAGAGGACATCCTGACCACAATCGAGTACCTGGTGCGCCTGCATGCCGGTGAAAAGTCTATGACCTCCCCGGATGGCACCGAGATTCCAATCGATACCGACGACATCGACCACTTCGGTAACCGTCGTCTGCGTACCGTCGGCGAGCTGATCCAGAACCAGGTTCGCGTGGGTCTGTCCCGCATGGAGCGCGTTGTGCGTGAGCGCATGACCACCCAGGATGCGGAGTCCATCACGCCGACCTCCCTGATCAATGTTCGCCCGGTCTCCGCGGCTATCCGCGAGTTCTTCGGCACCTCCCAGCTGTCGCAGTTCCTGGACCAGAACAACTCCCTGTCCGGCCTGACCCACAAGCGCCGCCTGTCTGCGCTGGGTCCGGGCGGTCTGTCCCGTGAGCGCGCCGGCCTGGAGGTCCGCGACGTTCACCCGTCTCACTACGGCCGCATGTGCCCGATTGAGACGCCTGAGGGGCCGAACATTGGTCTGATCGGCTCCCTTTCCTCCTACGCTCGCGTGAACCCGTTCGGCTTCATCGAGACCCCGTACCGCAAGGTTGTGGACGGGCAGATCACCGACGAGGTCTACTACTTCACTGCGGACGAAGAAGACCGCCACGTGATTGCTCAGGCGAACACCCCGTTCGACGAGAATCACCGGTTCACCGAGGAGCGCATTGAGGTGCGCCTGCGCGGCGGCGACGTGGAGGTCGTCCCGTACACCGAGGTGGACTACATGGACGTGTCGCCGCGACAGATGGTTTCCGTGGCAACCGCTATGATTCCGTTCCTCGAGCACGACGATGCTAACCGTGCACTGATGGGTGCCAACATGCAGCGTCAGGCTGTGCCGCTGCTGCGCTCCGAGGCTCCGTTCGTGGGCACCGGTATGGAGCTGCGCGCTGCTTATGACGCCGGCGACATGATCATTGCGCCTAAGGCAGGCGTGGTCGAGTACGTCTCCGCCGACTACATCACCGTCATGGACGACGAAGGTGTGCGCGATACCTTCATGCTGCGCAAGTTCGAGCGCACCAACCAGGGCACCTGCTACAACCAGACTCCGCTGGTGGACGAGGGTGACCGCGTTGAGGCCGGCCAGGTTCTGGCCGACGGCCCGGGCACCGACCACGGCGAGATGGCACTGGGCAAGAACCTGCTGGTTGCCTTCATGCCGTGGGAAGGTCACAACTACGAGGACGCCATCATCCTGAACCAGCGCATGGTTGAGGAGGACGTTCTGACCTCGATTCACATCGAGGAGTACGAGATTGACGCCCGCGACACCAAGCTGGGTCCGGAGGAGATCACCCGCGACATTCCTAACGTGGGCGAAGATGTCCTGGCCGACCTGGACGAACGCGGTATCGTCCGCATCGGCGCTGACGTCCGCGACGGCGACATCTTGGTCGGTAAGGTCACCCCGAAGGGTGAGACCGAGCTGACTCCGGAAGAGCGCCTGCTGCGCGCTATCTTCGGCGAGAAGGCACGCGAGGTCCGCGATACCTCCATGAAGGTGCCGCACGGCGAGACCGGTAAGGTCATCGGCGTTCGCGTGTTCTCCCGTGAGGACGACGACGACCTGGCCGCAGGCGTGAACGAGATGGTTCGCGTCTACGTCGCCCAGAAGCGCAAGATCCAGGACGGCGATAAGCTCGCCGGCCGTCACGGCAACAAGGGTGTTGTCGGCAAGATCTTGCCGCAGGAGGACATGCCGTTCCTGCCGGACGGTACTCCGATCGACATCATCCTGAACACCCACGGCGTGCCGCGTCGTATGAACATTGGTCAGGTCCTCGAGGTGCACCTGGGCTGGCTGGCTAAGGCCGGTTGGAAGGTCGACACCGATTCTCAGGATCCGAAGATCCAGAAGATGCTGGAGACCCTGCCGGAGGAGCTTTACGAGGTTCCGGCGGACTCCCTGACCGCTACCCCGGTGTTCGACGGTGCTTCCAACGCGGAGCTGTCCGGCCTGCTGCGTTCCTCGCTGCCGAACCGCGACGGCGAGCGCCAGGTCGACGACTTCGGTAAGTCCAACCTGATTGACGGCCGCTCCGGCGAGCCCTTCCCGTACCCGGTTGCAGTGGGCTACATGTACATGCTGAAGCTGCACCACCTGGTCGACGAGAAGATCCACGCTCGCTCTACTGGTCCTTACTCCATGATTACCCAGCAGCCGCTGGGCGGTAAGGCACAGTTCGGTGGCCAGCGCTTCGGTGAGATGGAGGTGTGGGCAATGCAGGCATACGGTGCCGCCTACACCCTGCAGGAGCTCCTGACCATCAAGTCCGACGACGTGGTTGGCCGTGTGAAGGTGTACGAGGCGATCGTGAAGGGCGAGAACATCCCGGATCCTGGCATTCCGGAGTCCTTCAAGGTCCTCCTGAAGGAGCTGCAGTCGCTGTGCCTGAACGTTGAGGTTCTGGCCGCCGACGGCACCCCGATGGAGCTGTCCTCTGACGATGACGATGAGCTGGAGAACGCTAACGCAGCTCTGGGCATCAACCTGTCCCGTGACGAGCGTCCGGATGCTGACATGGACGTCAGCTAGGGCGTTGACGACCCTAAACATCTGACTTTCGTACATTCGCCGTATTTTCGGCGTCTGAGCCCGACAAACAACACAGCTTAAGGCGCCGTAACTACCCAAAGCCCTCCGGAAAGAGGAGGGGAAAGGAAGTCCACGTGCTGGACGTCAACTTTTTCGATGAGCTTCGCATCGGTCTAGCGACTGCGGACGACATCCGTCGCTGGTCCCGTGGCGAGGTCAAGAAGCCTGAAACCATTAACTACCGCACCCTGAAGCCGGAGAAGGACGGCCTGTTCTGCGAGCGCATTTTCGGCCCCACCCGCGACTGGGAGTGTGGCTGTGGCAAGTACAAGCGTGTGCGCTACAAGGGCATCATCTGTGAGCGCTGTGGCGTTGAGGTGACCAAGTCCAAGGTGCGCCGTGAGCGCATGGGCCACATCGAGCTGGCCGCTCCTGTCACCCACATCTGGTACTTCAAGGGCGTGCCCTCTCGCCTGGGCTACCTGTTGGACCTGGCTCCGAAGGATCTGGAAAAGATCATCTACTTCGCCGCCAACATCATCACCTCCGTGGACGAGGAAGGTCGCCACAACGACCAGTCCACCCTCGAGGCGGAGATGCTGCTGGAGAAGAAGGAAGTCGAGCAGGAGCGCGATGCGGAGCTGGCCGATCGTGCCAAGACTCTCGAGGACGACCTGGCTGAGCTCGAGGCAGCTGGTGCCAAGAACGATGCCAAGAAGAAGGTCCAGAACGCAGCCGACCGCGAGATGCGCCACATCCGCGAGCGCGCCGAGCGCGAGATTGACCGCCTGGACGAGATCTGGAACACCTTCGTCAAGCTGGCTCCGAAGCAGATGATTGTGGATGAGAACATCTACAACGAGCTGGTCGACCGCTACGAGGATTACTTCACCGGTGGCATGGGTGCAGAGGCCATCCAGACCCTGATCCGTAGCTTCGACCTCGAGGCCGAGGCCGAGTCCCTGCGCGAAGTTATCCGTGACGGCAAGGGCCAGAAGAAGCTGCGTGCTCTGAAGCGCCTGAAGGTCGTCGCCGCGTTCCTGCGTTCCGGCAACGACCCGGCCGGCATGGTTCTGGACTGCATCCCGGTTATTCCGCCGGAGCTGCGCCCGATGGTGCAGCTGGACGGCGGCCGTTTTGCGACCTCCGACCTGAACGACCTGTACCGCCGCGTCATCAACCGCAACAACCGCCTGAAGCGCATGCTGGACCTCGGCGCACCCGAGATCATCGTGAACAACGAGAAGCGCATGCTGCAGGAGTCCGTCGACGCACTGTTCGACAACGGTCGTCGCGGCCGTCCGGTTACCGGACCGGGCAACCGTCCGCTGAAGTCCCTGTCTGACCTGCTGAAGGGTAAGCAGGGCCGCTTCCGCCAGAACCTGCTGGGTAAGCGTGTGGACTACTCCGGCCGTTCCGTGATTATCGTTGGCCCGCAGCTGAAGCTGCACCAGTGTGGTCTGCCGAAGCTGATGGCCCTGGAGCTGTTCAAGCCGTTCGTGATGAAGCGCCTGGTGGAGAAGTCCTACGCGCAGAACATCAAGTCCGCCAAGCGAATGGTGGAGCGCCAGCGCCCCGAGGTGTGGGACGTGCTGGAAGAAGCCATCGCCGAGCACCCGGTGATGCTGAACCGTGCACCCACCCTGCACCGCCTGGGTATTCAGGCCTTCGAGCCGATCCTGGTTGAGGGTAAGGCTATCCAGCTGCACCCGCTGGCTTGTGAGGCTTTCAACGCGGACTTCGACGGTGACCAGATGGCTGTTCACCTGCCGCTGTCCGCTGAGGCGCAGGCCGAGGCTCGCATCCTGATGCTGGCTTCCAACAACATTCTGTCCCCGGCATCCGGTAAGCCGCTGGCTATGCCGCGTCTGGACATGGTGACCGGCCTGTACTACCTGACCCTGCTGAAGAAGCCGGAGGAGTTCGGCGGCCAGGGTGCCTACGCACCGGCCACCGAGGAGGGTCCGGCACAGGGCGTGTACTCCTCCTTGGCCGAGGCGATCATGGCTTACGACCGTGGCGTACTGGGCCTACAGGCTCCGATCCACGTGCGTATCAGCCACCTGCGCCCGACCGCGGAGATCGAGGCCGAGCTGTTCCCGGATGGTTGGCAGCGAGGCCAGACCTGGCTGGCGGAGACCACCCTGGGTCGCGTGCTGTTCAACGAGCTGCTGCCGTGGAACTACCCATACGTAGAGGGCGTCATGGCGAAGAAGCCACAGGCTGCCGTCATTAACGACCTCGCGGCGAAGTACCCGATGATCACCGTGGCGCAGACGGTGGACAAGCTGAAGGATGCCGGCTTCTACTGGGCAACCCGCTCCGGTGTGACCATCACAATGCACGATGTGCTGGTTCTGCCGAATAAGCAGGAAGTTCTGGATAACTACGAGGCCAAGGCCCGCGTTATCGAGAAGAAGATGGCACGCGGCAAGATCAACGAGGCCGAGCGCTACCAGTCCCTGGTGGACCTGTGGAAGGAAGCTACCGACTACGTCGGTCAGTCCGTCGAGGACCTGTACCCGGATGACAACCCGATTCCGATGATCGTGAAGTCGGGTGCTGCCGGTAACATGCGTCAGATCTGGACCCTGGCCGGCATGAAGGGCATGGTTACGAACTCGCGCGGTGAGTACATCACCCGCCCGATTAAGACCTCCTTCCGCGAAGGCCTGTCCGTGCTCGAGTACTTCAACAACTCCCACGGTTCCCGTAAGGGCCTGGCCGATACGGCTCTGCGTACCGCCGACTCGGGTTACCTGACCCGTCGTCTGGTGGACGTGGCGCAGGACGTCATCGTGCGCGAGGACGACTGTGGTACCAAGCAGGGCGCTGTTATGCCAGTGGCCGTTCCGGTTCTGGACGCCGAGGGCAAGCCGACCGGTAACTACACCGCGGCGGACTTCGTCGAAACGTCTGTTCTGGGTCGTTACCTGGCTAGCGACGCCACCGCCTCCGACGGCACCGTCGTCGTTGCCGAGGGCAACGTCATTGGCGAGGGCGAGCTGAAGGCTCTCCTCGAGGCCGGCGTGGAGGAAGTAAAGGTCCGCTCCGTGATGACCTGTGCTACCAACACCGGCGTGTGCTCGACCTGCTACGGCCGTTCCATGGCGACCGGCAAGAAGGTCGAGATCGGCGAGGCCGTTGGTATCGTCGCCGCCCAGTCCATTGGTGAGCCGGGTACCCAGCTGACCATGCGTACGTTCCACCTGGGTGGTGTCGGTGGCGACATTACCGGTGGTCTGCCGCGTGTTCAGGAGCTGTTTGAAGCTCGTGTGCCGAAGGCGAAGTCCCCGATTGCGTCGGTGGACGGCAAGGTGCGCATCGAAGACGACGACAACTTCTTCACCCTCACCATCGAGCCGGACGACGGCTCCGACGATGTGGTGTACGAGAAGCTGTCCAAGCGCCAGGGCCTGGCAACGCTGGGCACCGGTGGCGTGGAGCGCCCGATCCGCGACGGCGACCACGTGAAGATGGGCCAGCAGCTGCTGAAGGGCGCTGCCGATCCGCACGAGGTTCTGCGCGTGATGGGCCGCCGTGGCGTGCAGCAGCACCTGATCAACGAGGTCCAGAAGGTCTACCGCGATCAGGGTGTGGCCATCCACGACAAGCACATCGAGATCATCGTGCGCCAGATGCTGCGTCGCGTGACCGTCATCGACTCCGGCTCGACCGAGTTCCTGCCGGGCTCCCTGGTGGATCACGCAGACGCGGTGGCTGCTTCCAAGGAGGCCGTCAAGACCGGCGGCCGTCCGGTGGAGGTTCGCGCCGAGATCATGGGCATCACGAAGGCCTCCCTGGCTACCGAGTCCTGGCTGTCCGCCGCCTCGTTCCAGGAGACCACCCGCGTGCTCACGGACGCTGCCATCAACAAGCGTTCTGACAAGCTGATCGGCCTGAAGGAGAACGTCATCATCGGTAAGCTGATCCCGGCCGGTACGGGCATTTCCCGCTACCGCAACATCACCGTGGAGCCGACGGAGGAGGCCCGCGCAGCGGCTTACTCCCTGCCGTCCTCCTTCGGCGATGGCTTCTACGCCGACGACACTTACGGCGAGTTCACCGGCGCTGCCGTGCCGCTGGACGACATCGACCTGATGTAGCCCAGCAGTGTCTAGCGGGCGCTTCTCCTTGTGCCAGAGGCCTATTGCTTAAAGGTCTCGTGCTTGGGGCGGCGCCCGCTTTTGCGTGCCTAGTGCCTACTGTAAGCGGTGACATCTATGATGGCCTGCATGGGTATGATGTTTCGCAACTCCAAGAAGTTCGGTCCGTTCCGCATTAACACCTCTTCCGGTGGCGTGGGCGGATCCACCCGTGTTGGGCCGATGCGCATTACGCAGCGCGCTGATGGCCGCCAGTCCGTCACGATCCGCACCCCGATCCGCGGCCTGAACTTCACCAAGACCTTCGGCAACAAGCGCCGCTAGGCGCGTGCGGGTCACGCGCCCGTGCGAACTAGCTACCCAGCGCCCGCTTCGTCTTCTTCGTCGCCGTCGCCGACCACGGATCCTCGGGCCACGGGTGCTTCGGATACCGCCCGCGCATGTCCTTGCGCACGCCCTGGTAGGGGCCGTCCCAAAAGCTCTTCAGATCGTCGGTGACGGCTAGCTCGCGGCCAGCTGGCGATAGTAGGTGGAACAGAACTTTTTGTCCCGCGATGGTGGGGGATTCCGCCAGCCCAAAGCATTCCTGCAGCTTAATGCGCACAATCGGGCGCTCAGTTTCGTAGTGGATCTTCGTGGACGATCCGCTGGGTACCTCCAGCCGCTCCGGCGCAAGCTCGTCCATCCGTCCCGCCTCGGGCCACGGGAGTTGGCGCATGATCGCCTGGTAAGCGTCGATGTCGGCGATCCTTTCGCCCGCCACGACCCGCTCGGCCTCGGGCGTATAGTCGCCTGCCGCAAGATCTGGCCACGGTTCGCCGAGCTGCTCGCGGAGGTAGTCGACTCTTTCCTTGATTCTTGACGCCCCCTCAGTCATCCGTAGCCACCCGAGTCCCTCGGCAGCCAAGGCCGCGATCGCTTGGTTTTTCTCTTCTTCGCCCAGCTGGCTGACGGAGACCGGCGTGCTGGATAGTTCGATAGCTCCGAGGTGGCGGGTGCGCCGCGCGCGGAGCTTGCCCTCGGAGATGCGAGCGGTGACGTCCTCCCGCACCTGCGCTAGGTCCGGTTCGTCCAGCCGGGCGGCCGCGCGGATCAGGGGAGTGCGGCCCAGCTGGACCTCTGCCACTGCCAGCCATTCGGATCCGCCGAGCGGGCGGCGCAGCTCCGGCGCCAGGATGGCGCGGGTGCCGGAGGCCAGCAGATACTCGGCGTCCCCGCTGCCGCCGTTACCAGCGTTGCGACCGCTGCTTTCTACCAGCTTGGCCACGCGATCAGGGAATGCGGAGGCTACAACCTCGCCGGGAGTGGCCGGACCACGGTCTTCCACCATCCGCGCGAAACGGCGCACTTCGGAGGCCTGTGGATTGGCCTCGGCGAGGTCCCCCTGCAGGCCGGTCGACAGTGCGGCCACAACCTCGGCGGCGCCTGAGCCGTGCGCCAGCAGTGCCGCCCCGAGGCGTGGGTCGGCGGGAATGCGCGCGAGCTTCTGACCCGTCGCGGTGATCGCGCCGTTCCCATCTAGTGCGCCCAAGGCGTGCAGCTCCTGGTTGGCGTCGGTGAGGGTTGCGGCCGGAGGGGCGTCCAGCAGAGAAATATCGGGCGAGCCCCAAGCAGCGAGGGTCAAGGCGGCGGTGACGAGGTCCGACGAGAGGATCTCCGGGGTGATGTCCGGTGCGAAGTGGGAATAGTCGGCCGCGGAGTAGGCGCGGTAGACCTGGCCGGGGCCGAGGCGACCGGCACGGCCGGCACGCTGATCGGCGCTGGCCTTGGAAGTGGAGGTGGTGACTAGGCCCGTCATGCCGCGAGCTTGGTCGTGGCGGGGAGTGCGGGAAAGGCCTGCATCGACGACTGCGTGTACGCCGGGGACGGTCAGGGAGGATTCGGCAATGGATGTGGCGACGACGATGGGGGAGTTGCCTGTGAGCGCGGCATCCTGCTCGCGTGAGTCCAGACCGCCGTGGAGCGGGACGGAATCGGGCAGGTGAGAGCTCACCCAGTCGATTTCCTTGCGGCCGGGCACGAAGACCAGCGTGCGATGGTCGAGATGGCCGGAGTCGCAGTGGTACGAGTGGGCCTGCAGGGCAAGGCTCGCGACGTGGCGGTAGAACGCGGGCGAGCCCTGGGCGCGCTCGGGGTGCGGGTGATACGTGACCTCGAGCGGGTGGGTGACCGCTGGGGTGGAGACGACCTGCGCGCCCATGTAGTCGGCAAGTTTCTGCGTGTCGACTGTGGCGGACATGGCGCAGAGGTAGAGCTCCCCGGCGGGGTCGCCTTCGCGCAGCAGGGCGACTTCCTGGCACATGGCGAGCACGAGGTCGGAATCCAATTGGCGCTCGTGGACTTCGTCGATGAGTACCGCACCCACGCCTTCGAGGGCGGGATCGGCCAGGAGGCGGTTGAGGAGCACACCGGGAGTGACGAATTCAACCAGGGTGCCGGGGTGATGTTCGCCGCGGATGCTGTAGCCGACACGGTCGCCTACGCGGGAGCCGTCGAGGTGGGCGAGGCGCCGGGCGGCGGCGCGGACGGCCACGCGGCGAGGTGCGGTGACCAGCACTTTCGGCGGGGTGGCCGGGGTGGCCGTGGTGGTCGGGGGCTCTTCCGTGGCTTCGTCGGCTGTGCGCGCCAGAATATTGGACAGCGCGGGCGGGACGAGGGTTGTCTTACCTGTTCCAGGGGGAGCCTCCACCACCAACGGGCCGCGCTGTGGAATGCGCGACAGCAGTTCGGCGGCGGGTAGGCCCGCTCCGATGGTTGCGAGGTCAAACTGGTGGGAAGGCATCGGGATGATTGTAGGCACGGTGCCAGCCTGGCAGTGACTGAGAACGCTATTCAAACGGGAATTTGGTAGCGCAGGCACGGTGTATTAAGCTTTTCCACCGTAGATTGTATTGTCTCCGCTGGTGCAGTGACGGTCACAAGCTAACCGAGTTAGCGCAGGCCGGTTGTGCAGCTGGGGTGCGATGCAGGGATCTCCACGTTATTGCGTGGGGTGATACACCACGGAAGAGGCCCCGTAAGGAAGAGCCCCTTATTTTTCGTGTGTGCAGATCCTTTTGAGATCCTCAAGCTACAAACTGCACTACTGCACCGAAAAGAACCGAAAGAAAGTCTATCTATGCCAACTATTCAGCAGCTGGTCCGCAAGGGCCGTCATGACAAGAGCACGAAGGTTGCCACTGCTGCGCTGAAGGGCTCCCCGCAGCGTCGCGGTGTGTGCACCCGCGTGTACACCACCACTCCGAAGAAGCCGAACTCCGCACTGCGTAAGGTTGCCCGTGTTCGCCTGACCTCCGGTATCGAGGTTTCCGCCTACATCCCGGGTGAGGGCCACAACCTGCAGGAGCACTCCATGGTGCTCGTCCGCGGTGGTCGTGTGAAGGACCTCCCGGGTGTTCGCTACAAGATCGTGCGTGGTTCCCTCGACACCCAGGGTGTCAAGGACCGCAAGCAGGCACGTTCCCGCTACGGCGCTAAGAAGGAGAAGTAAACAATGCCACGTAAGGGTCCAGCACCTTCCCGACAGCTCGTCAAGGATCCAGTTTACGGCGACGTTCTCGTCTCCCAGCTGGTGAACAAGGTTCTCCTTGACGGTAAGAAGTCCACCGCAGAGCGCATCGTCTACGGCGCACTGGAGCAGTGCCGTGAGAAGACCGGCACCGATCCGATCCTCACCCTGAAGAAGGCTCTCGACAACGTCAAGCCGGCTCTTGAGGTTCGCTCCCGCCGTGTTGGTGGCGCTACCTACCAGGTTCCGGTTGAGGTTCGCCCCGGCCGTTCCACCACTCTGGCACTGCGTTGGCTGGTGACCTTCACCCGTCAGCGTCGTGAGAACACCATGACCGAGCGTCTCGCCAACGAGATCCTGGACGCATCCAACGGCCTGGGTGCATCCGTGAAGCGTCGCGAAGACACTCACAAGATGGCAGAGGCCAACCGCGCCTTCGCCCACTACCGCTGGTAGCAGCGGCTCTATAGCCTCACCGCCCAAACTTCATATCGGGGTAGTGGGGCTATAGTTTTTATTGACCGCGTGAGGGCGTCAAGAAACCCTCGACGCGACGTGACGGCACAAAGCTGGCACAATAGAACGAGTACATAATCGCCTGCGGCTTGCGGGGCTTTTTAAAGCACTTGAAGAACGACAATGTGAACAACATGGAAGTTCCGGCCAAGCCGCTCAACAACGAAATGAGCGGGGTAACCCAGTGGCACTTGAAGCGTTGACCGACCTGAACAAGGTCCGCAACATCGGCATCATGGCGCACATCGATGCTGGTAAGACCACCACCACGGAGCGCATCCTTTTCTACACCGGCATCAACCGTAAGGTCGGTGAGACCCACGATGGCGCCTCCACGATGGACTGGATGGAGCAGGAGAAGGAGCGCGGAATTACCATTACTTCCGCCGCGACCACCTGTTTCTGGGAAGGCAACCAGATCAACATCATCGACACCCCGGGTCACGTGGACTTCACCGTTGAGGTGGAGCGTTCCCTGCGTGTTCTGGACGGTGCCGTTGCTGTGTTCGACGCCAAGGAAGGCGTGGAGCCGCAGTCTGAGCAGGTCTGGCGCCAGGCAACCAAGTACGATGTTCCGCGTATCTGCTTCGTCAACAAGATGGATAAGCTGGGTGCGGACTTCTACTACACCGTGCAGACCATCATCGACCGCCTGGGCGCAAAGCCGCTGGTGATGGCCCTGCCGATCGGCGCTGAGGATGACTTCGACGGCATCGTCGACCTGCTGAACATGCGCGCCCTGACCTGGCGCGGCAAGGTCGAGATCGGTACCGAGCCGACCTACGAGGAGATCCCGGAGGATCTGAAGGAAAAGGCTGAGGAGTACCGCGAGAAGCTCATCGAGACCGTTGCTGAGTCCGACGAAGAGCTGATGGAGCGCTACTTCGCCGGTGAGGAAATCACCGTCGACGAGCTGAAGGCACAGATCCGCAAGCTGACCATCAACTCTGAGGTCTACCCGGTTTACTGTGGTTCTGCTTACAAGAACAAGGGTATCCAGCCGATGCTGGATGCTGTGATCGACTTCCTGCCGAACCCGATGGATGTCGGCTCCATCGTCGGCCACGATCCGAAGGATCCGGAGAGTGAGAAGCTGCGTAAGCCGTCCAAGGACGAGCCGTTCTCCGCTCTGGCGTTCAAGGTTGCCGTTCACCCGTTCTTCGGCAAGCTGACCTACGTTCGCGTGTACTCCGGTTCCGTTGAGTCCGGTGCACAGGTTATGAACTCCACCAAGGACAAGAAGGAGCGCATCGGCAAGCTGTTCCAGATGCACTCCAACAAGGAGCAGCCGGTGGATCGTGCATCCGCTGGTCACATCTACGCCTTCATCGGTCTGAAGGATACGACCACTGGCGACACCCTGAGTGACGCTCAGGACCCGGTCATCCTGGAGTCCATGGACTTCCCGGATCCGGTTATCGAGGTGGCAATCGAGCCGAAGACCAAGTCTGACCAGGAGAAGCTGGGTACCGCCATCCAGAAGCTGGCGGAAGAGGACCCGACCTTCACCGTTAAGCTGGACGAGGAGACCGGCCAGACCGTCATCGGCGGTATGGGCGAGCTGCACCTGGACGTTCTGGTTGACCGCATGCGCCGCGAGTTCAAGGTCGAGGCGAACATCGGTAACCCGCAGGTTGCTTACCGCGAGACCATCCGCAAGCCGGTCGAGAAGCTGGAGTACACCCACAAGAAGCAGACTGGTGGTTCCGGTCAGTTCGCGCGCGTCATCATCGCGCTCGAGCCTTACGAGCCGGAAGAGGGCTCCGACCAGACCTACGAGTTCGTCAACGAGGTCACCGGTGGCCGCGTGCCGAAGGAGTACATCCCGTCTGTGGACGCTGGTATCCAGGACGCTATGCAGTACGGCTACCTGGCCGGCTTCCCGCTGGTGAACATCAAGGCCACCCTGCTGGATGGTGCTTACCACGAGGTCGACTCCTCCGAAATGGCCTTCAAGCTGGCTGGTTCCCAGGCACTGAAGGAAGCTGTTGCCAAGGCAAAGCCGGTTCTGCTGGAGCCGCTGATGGCCGTTGAGGTAATTACCCCTGAGGAGTACATGGGCGACGTCATCGGCGACATCAACTCCCGCCGTGGCCAGGTTTCCTCCATGGACGACCGCGCTGGCGCCAAGATCGTCAAGGCCAAGGTGCCGCTGTCCGAGATGTTCGGCTACATTGGCGACCTGCGTTCCCGTACCGCCGGCCGTGCGAACTTCTCCATGATCTTCGACTCCTACGGTGAGGTTCCGACTAACGTCGCATCCGACATCATCGCGGAGCGCACTGGCGGCAACGCTTAACCCTCAAGTAAGACCCCAAGCAAGGTTTTTAGGCTTTGTGACGCCCCCTCGGGCGCCCACCACCCCGGGCGCCTGTCGCGGAGCGGCACGGGCAAAGGGCCTTGCGGGGTAGGGGTCAGCACGGCGTAGCCCTGCGTCAATAAATAACCAAATAGAAAACTTGATTACCCCAATGTTCGTGGGTTTTAGGTTTGCTCGAGGGGGCAAATTTTTCTAGATGGCAAAAGTGACGTAGGATGCGGTGTGCTGGCCGTTACCCAGTTCGCGTGTAGCGCGACTGGCCTCGAAGCACAAAGTCGAGGCGAAGATGTTCGTTACACGGATAATCTGATATTCGGCAAGAAGTAAGAAAACTAGCCAGTGGGCGACCCGTAAACTGCGGGGAAGCAACTGGTTGGCAATAAAAGTTAATGTGGCTGCGAGAGTCGTAGCCACCGAGCAGTCCAGGAGGACACAAAGTGGCGAAGGCTAAGTTCGAGCGTTCCAAGCCGCACGTAAACATCGGCACCATTGGTCACGTCGACCACGGCAAGACCACCACCACTGCCGCGATCACCAAGGTTCTGGCTGACGCATTCCCCGAGGCCAACAAGTCCTTCGCTTTCGACGCCATCGATAAGGCGCCGGAGGAGAAGGAGCGTGGCATCACGATCAACATCTCCCACGTTGAGTACGAGACCGAGAAGCGCCACTACGCTCACGTTGACGCTCCGGGCCACGCTGACTACATCAAGAACATGATCACCGGTGCTGCTCAGATGGACGGCGCTATCCTGGTTGTTGCTGCAACCGATGGCCCGATGCCGCAGACCCGCGAGCACGTTCTGCTGGCTCGCCAGGTTGGCGTTCCGTACATCCTGGTTGCACTGAACAAGTGCGACATGGTTGACGATGAGGAGCTGTTGGAGCTCGTCGAGATGGAGGTCCGCGAGTTGCTGGCTGAGCAGGACTTCGACGAGGAAGCACCTGTTGTTCACATCTCCGCACTGAAGGCCCTGGAGGGCGACGAGAAGTGGGCTAAGCAGATCCTGGAGCTCATGCAGGCCTGCGACGACTCCATCCCGGACCCGGAGCGCGAGACCGACAAGCCGTTCCTGATGCCGGTTGAGGACATCTTCACCATTACCGGCCGCGGTACCGTTGTTACTGGCCGTGTTGAGCGTGGCATCCTGAACCTGAACGACGAGGTTGAGATCCTGGGTATCCGCGAGAAGTCCCAGAAGACCACCGTTACCTCCATTGAGATGTTCAACAAGCTGCTGGACACCGCAGAGGCTGGCGACAACGCCGCACTGCTGCTGCGTGGCCTGAAGCGCGAAGACGTTGAGCGTGGTCAGATCGTTGCTAAGCCGGGCGCTTACACCCCGCACACCGAGTTCGAGGGCTCCGTCTACGTTCTGTCCAAGGACGAGGGCGGCCGCCACACCCCGTTCTTCGACAACTACCGTCCGCAGTTCTACTTCCGCACCACCGACGTTACCGGTGTTGTGAAGCTGCCGGAGGGCACCGAGATGGTTATGCCGGGCGACAACGTTGACATGTCCGTGACCCTGATCCAGCCGGTTGCTATGGACGAGGGCCTGCGCTTCGCTATCCGTGAGGGTGGCCGCACCGTTGGCGCTGGTCGCGTTACCAAGATCAACAAGTAGTCTTAACTACTCACATGATCGCCGCTTAGTGCTTTAGGTGCTAAACGGTTCAAGGCCCCGGGTTCCTTCGAGGAACCCGGGGCCTTCTGCATGCCCTGGAACTATCCCCAGGGGAAGCGATTCAACGTAGTCCAGCTGAGAACGTTGTTCTTGCCAGACGTGGGCACGGCGATACTGAGGGCGTCCGCGATATAGCGATCCTCACTCATCTCCAGCGGCGTGCCCCTCGCATCGCGCGAGAGGCGCCGGTGCACTAGCACAGGGTCGCCGGCCTCGAGGGGCAGCCACCGCGCATCAACCTCCCCGGCCTTCGCGGCGGAGAACACGTTGTCGGCTGCGAAGAAGTGAATGTTGTGACGGGCTGCCAGCTCGTTGGTCACAGACGGGCAGGTGGGATCCATCGGCTCGACCTTGGTGCCAATCCAGGCGGGGTAGCGGGTGCGCTCTAGCATGATGGGGGAGCCGTCGATGGTGCGCACGCGCAGAACCTTTAGGACTTTCTCGCCGGCGGGCACGCGCAGCAGCTCGGCATCCTTTTCAGTCTGCTCCACCCATTCCTGGTGGATCACGTGGCCGCCTGGGGTGCGTCCGCGCCCGTAGGCCCACTGTGCGAAACTACGAAACTTCGAGATCTCGGGGAAGCGGGCGGGCATGCGCAGCACGACCTTCCGCGCGCCCCGCTTAGAGCTGAGCGTGCCTTCGTCCACCAGCTGATTGAGTGCCTGGCGCATGGTGCCGGGGGCGACGTCGAAGCGTTCGGCCAAGGTTCTTTCGCTTGGTATGGCTTCGCCAACCTGGAAGCGCCCGTTGCGGATGTCCTCGCGCAGTTGTCGGGCGATCTGCTCGTAGCGGGTGGACATCTACTTGTCTCCCTCGCGGTACCCTCGCCGAAACTCTTGCGGCAACTTATGGAGCAACGTGTTGCGTAGGTTGCCGGCGAAGCGTCCGGCGTTGCGGGCGAAGTTTTCGGCCACGCCCATGGCTTGCTCGGCAACGTCCATCGCCTGCTCGGCTTTGTCCTCGGGGATGAAGCTAGGCCGGTGCTCGCGGACTTGGCGGCGCAGGCGTGCGCGCCGGTCCCAGGCCTCGTCTAGGGCACGCAGAGCGTCGATCAGCTCGGCGTCCGTCCCTCCCGCGTCGGGGTGGTGTTTCCGCACCAGGGCGCGCCGTTGCCGCTGGTATTCGGGGTTGTTGCGGTAGTCGCTCATTGCTGTTCCTTCTTTAGGTGACGCCACCTCAAGGCCGTGCATGTGAAGTCTGAACTTACGTGGCGATTCTAGTGCTCAAAGGGCTACGGAGGTAAAAGGTCACCGGCGCGTAGGGGCGTCAAAAAAAGAAAAGGCAGAAGTGATTTGGTTTCGGCGCGCCCGGTGTGGTTGAATACTTGACGTTGCTTTAACACGGCACATGAGGCCAGCAGCGCAGCAGCGAGGCTGGACCAAGAAGGTGTCGATGGTGAAGTGAGCATGATCCATCGTCGGTGAAGAACCTCGCGAAAATGATCCGAAGGGTCACAGCGGGGCTGCTTTGCTGTGCGGTACTTAAAAAGCGGAAAGGCGACACGCCCGACCGCGGGTGCCGGAGGATGGGGCATGGTAAATGAACAGCGGCAGTAAGCGAAGGGATTCCCTTCCGACAAGGCGCGGAACACGTTTCCAAGCTTGTACTCCATATATTTCGTAAATAAGGCCTCGGTAAAACGAATCCGGCCATGGAGCAAGCTAAAGGGGCGGGAACCGGGTGTTGTTACATCACTTGATAAACCAAGTGCGTATGGCGTGTGTTCATTAAAACCAAATGACCCGCTATCCGTCGATGGCACAAACAAGTAAATGTAAGACACAAGCGACACTGGCGACTGGACCAGGCCCCAAGGCCGGACAGCGTTAAGACTAAGACAGATAAGAAGCGTGACTACCAGCTGTTTTAAATAGCAGGGAAGCGCTTTGAAGGAAGAGGACAAGCGTGGCGGGACAGAAGATCCGCATTAGGCTCAAGGCCTACGATCACGAGGCTATCGACGCTTCTGCCAAGAAGATCGTCGAGACGGTTACCCGTACCGGCGCTCGTGTTGTCGGCCCAGTGCCACTGCCAACTGAAAAGAACGTGTACTGCGTCATCCGCTCTCCGCACAAGTACAAGGACTCGCGCGAGCACTTTGAGATGCGTACGCACAAGCGTCTGATCGACATTCTCGACCCAACCCCGAAGACCGTTGACGCCCTCATGCGCATCGATCTTCCGGCCAGCGTCGACGTCAACATTCAGTAAGCGGCAAACGAGTCTGAACTACTGAAACGGCAGCGGAAGAGAAACTATGAGTGATATTGA
>ERZ1673753.1864-NODE-1864-length-17382-cov-4.580770_pt1 | contig 17382 bp, 15 predicted proteins | sample MGYA00580201_ERZ1673753 | MGnify/ENA primary metagenome ERZ1673753 (study PRJEB41218, sample SAMN15661747) | gut metagenome | host: Homo sapiens | place: Canada: London | collected 2015-08-20/2019-03-30 | study: EMG produced TPA metagenomics assembly of... | reverse complement strand
GTCTCCTTGCCCAGGTAGTGGTCGATGCGGAACACGCTGGATTCCGGGAACACACTGTTCACGATCTCATTGAGCTCGTGGGCCGACTGCTCGTCGTGGCCGAAGGGCTTCTCGATAACCACGCGGCGCCAGCCGTTGTGTAGCTCTCCCAGCTCCGGATCCGGCTTGGCCAGGCCCGAGCGCTGGAGTTGGTGGCACACGCTGGGGAAGTGGTCTGGTGGGACGGACAGGTAATAAGCCCAGTTGCCGGCGGTACCGCGCGCGTTGTCGATCTCCCGGGTCTTCTCCGCGAGGGCGTCAAAAGCAGAATCGGTGGTGAAGTCGCCGGTGACGAAGAAGATGCCTTCGGCGAGGCGATCCCACACGTTCTGGCGCCACGGGGTGCGCGCGCGATCCTTGACGCACTCCAGGACTTGCTCCTCGAACTGCTCCTTCGACCAGTCGCGGCGGCCGTAGCCGATCAGGCTGAAGCCGGGTGGCAGCAGGCCGCGGTTCGCGAGGTCGTAGACGGCGGGCAGCAGCTTCTTGCGTGCCAGGTCGCCGGTCACGCCGAAGATCACCAGGCCGCAGGGGCCAGCGATGCGCGGCAGGCGCTTATCCAATTCGTCGCGCAACGGGTTGCGCCATTCTTCGGCGGAAAAAGGAAGTTGCACTTGTCTAAAGTCCTATTTTCTTTAATCGGTAGGGGTGGGTGCTGCGCTGGCTGAGCTACTTGGCGTCTAGCTGCGCGGAGAGAGTGCCCAGCAGCTCGTTCCAGGAGGCCACGAACTTCTCCACACCCTCGTCCTCCAGCACGGCCCACACTTCGGCCAGGTTTACGCCCACCGCGTCCAGGCGAGCGAACACTTCGCGTGCATCCTCCGCGGTGCCGCTGAGGGAATCGCCGCGGATCTCGCCGTGGTCGATCGTTGAGTCCAAGGTGTTCTCCGGCATCGTGTTTACGGTGCGCGGTCCGGCCAGCTCGGTCACGTACAAGGTGTCTGGGTACTCGGGGTTCTTTACTGAGGTGGACGCCCACAGTGGTCGCTGAACGTGCGCTCCCTTATCGGCAAGTGCGGTCCAGTCGGGGTTGTTGAGCAGGTGCTCCTCGAAGGCGGCGTAGGCCAGCTGCGCGTTGGCCACACCCGCCTTGCCCTTGAGCTGCTTGGCCCCGTCGGTGCCGATGCCATCCAGGCGCTTGTCGATTTCGGTGTCCACGCGGGAGACGAAGAAGCTGGCCACGGAGTGGATCTTGGTGAGGTCCTTGCCGGCCTCAGCGGCGCGGGAAATACCGGCAATGAATGCCTCCATCACCTGGATGTAGCGGCTGACGGAAAAGATAAGGGTCACGTTCACGCTGATGCCCTCGGCCAGCACGTCGGTGATGGCGGGCAGGCATTCCTGCGTAGCGGGAATCTTGATCATCAGGTTCTCGCGCCCCACCTTCGCAGCCAGCTCCTTGGCCTGGATGACGGTGGCCTCGCGTTCGTTGGCCAGACGCGGATCCACCTCGAGGGAGACTCGGCCATCCACCCCATCGGTCTTCTCGTAGATGGGCAGAAAGACGTCGCAGGCGTCCGCCACGTCGTCCGCCGCCATCTCGAACACCGCGCTGTCAGCCGGGGTACCAGCGGCAGCGAGCTCGCGGAGCTGCTGGTCGTAAGCCGTGCCCTGGGACATCGCGTTGGCGAAGATGGCCGGGTTCGTGGTCACGCCGACCACGCCCTTGTTCTCAATGACCTCAGCGAGGTTGCCGGAGCGCAGGCGGTCGCGGGACAGATCGTCAAGCCACACGGAGGTGCCGGCTTGTGCAAGTGCGTCGATGTTGGCGGGGGTGCTCATATAAGGAATCAGTCCTTGGGGTGGGGTTGTGGGGTTTACTTGTTCGCCGCGATGGAGTCGTGCGCAGCGGCGACGACTGCCTCGGAAGTGATGCCGAACTCGCGGTAGAGCGTCTGGTAGTCAGCAGAAGCGCCGTAGTGCTCCAGGGAGACCGTGCGTCCGTTCAGGCCGACGAAGCGATGCCACGGCATGGAGATTCCGGCCTCGACGGAGACGCGAGCCGTCACGTCGCTCGGCAGAACCTGTTCCTGGTACTCGGCATCCTGCTCGAGGAACCACTCCATGACAGGCATGGAAACCACGCGGGTGCCCACGCCCTGGCTCTCCAGCTCCTTGGCGGCCTCCACGGCCAGCTGTACCTCGGAGCCGGTGGCCAGCAGGATGACCTCCGGGGTGTCCGTCGATTCCTCGACCAGCACGTAGCCGCCGCGGGCCACGCCCTCGGCGGCTTTGTCCTGGGTTCCCTCCAGCACGGGGACGTTCTGGCGAGTCAGGACCAGAGCCTTCGGGGACTCCTCAGCCTGCAGGGCAGCGACCCAGCCGGCAGCGGTCTCGTTGGCGTCCGCCGGGCGGATAACCGCCAGGTGGGGGATTGCGCGCAGGGAAGCCAGGTGCTCGACAGGCTGGTGGGTCGGTCCGTCCTCACCCAGGCCGATGGAGTCGTGCGTCCACACGTGGTAAGTGTCCGTCTGCATCAGGGCGCCCAGGCGCACCGCACCGCGGGCGTAGTCAGAGAACTGCAGGAACGTCGCGCCGTACGGGCGAGTCGGACCGTGCAGGGCGATGCCATTCAGGATGGCGACCATGCCGTGCTCGCGGATACCGAAGTGCAGGTTGCGGCCGCCCGGTTCCGCGGTGAAGTTGCGGGTGCTGACGGCCTCCGGGCCGAAGCTCGGGGAGCCCTTGATGATGGTGTTGGTAGAGCCAGCCAGGTCGGCGGAACCGCCCCACAGCTCCGGCAGGGTCTTACCCAGAGCCTGCAGGGTGGCCTCCGAAGCCTTGCGGGTAGCCAGGGACTCGCCGGCCTCCCAGCTGGGAACCTCGGCGTCGAAACCCTCCGGAAGCTCCCGGGAGTACAGACGGTCGAACAGAGCCTTATTCTCCGGGTTGTTCTCCGCCCAGGCGTCAAAAAGAACCTGCCACTGCTTGTGTGCCTCCGCGCCACGATCGATCAGACCGCGGGTGTGGGCGATCACGTTGTCCTCCACCGGGAACGGCTCGTCCGGGAAGTCCAGGGCCTGCTTGATGCCGGTGATCTCCTCCGCGCCGAGGGCAGCACCGTGGGAGGCGCCGGTATCCATCTTCGTCGGGGCGGGGTAGGCGATGACGCTGCGCAGGCGGATGAAGGTGGGGCGAGAGGTCTCGGCCTTGGCGCGCTCGACTGCGTCCAGGATGCCCTCCACGTCCTCGCCAGTGACCTCGAGGGTCTGCCAACCGTAGGCGGCGTATCGGGCGGAGACGTCCTCGGTGAAGGCGATCTCGGTCTGGTCCTCGATGGAGATGCCGTTGTCGTCCCAGAAGACAATGAGGTTGCCCAGCTGCTGGGTACCCGCCAGGGAGGAAGCTTCGGAGGTCACGCCCTCCTGCACGTCGCCGTCAGAAGCGATGACGTAGATGAAGTGGTCGAAGGGGGACTCGCCGGCCGGAGCCTGCGGGTCGAACAGAGCGCGCTCGCGGCGGGAGGCCATCGCCATACCCACCGCGGATGCAAGACCCTGGCCCAGCGGTCCGGTCGTGATCTCCACACCGTCGGTGTGGTGGACCTCCGGGTGGCCCGGGGTCTTGGAGCCCCAGGTGCGCAGTGCCTGCAGGTCCTCCAGCTCCAGGCCGAAGCCACCCAGGTACAGCTGGATGTACTGAGTCAGGGAGGAGTGGCCAGCCGAGAGGACGAAGCGATCCCTGCCTACCCAGTGCACGTCCTGCGGGTCGTGGCGCAGCACGCGCTGGTACAGGGTGTATGCCAGCGGCGCCAGGCTCATTGCCGTGCCGGGGTGGCCCGAGCCGCAGTTCTCCACGGCGTCTGCGGCCAGTACGCGGGCAAGGTCGACCGCGCGCGTGTCGGTCTCCGTCCAGTCCGCCGGGTAGTTACGCACCGTGAGTGCCTGCTGTTCTGGGGAGAGAGTCACTGTCAGTTGCCTTTCTTCATCAAGCCGAATACCCCATACATACTAATGGTCGTAGTCGTTCGCTGTGGCCAGTGGGCGCAGTTGCAGGCCGGAATTTCGGGGCAAAAATTTTTTGCACACCGCGGGAACTATTTGGAGCTTCCGTACGACCATATGAAGATGGGCGAGTGCAGGCTCTGTTTCGGCCTGCACCCCGCGCTCGGGTAGCGTTAGACGCGATTCGGAAAATATTCGAGAAGGTGGAGGCGAGGCAGCCGGTGAAGACATTCGCTGAGACGGCCAAGGCATATCTAGCACTGACCAAACCCAGGGTCATTGAATTGCTGCTGGTGGCCACGATCCCTGCGATGTTGCAGGCAGCGCGCGGCGAAGTGCACTTCGGCCTTATCCTCTTGACGCTCATCGGCGGCTGGATGGGCGCCGGCGCGGCTAACACGTTCAACAACGTGGTCGACCACGACATCGACCAGCTGATGCGCCGCACCCGCCGCCGCCCGACCGCCCGCGAAACCGTCTCCGTCGGCGAGGCTCGCATCTTCGCCTGGGTGCTGCTGATTGCCTCTGTGCTGTGGCTTGGCTTCTTGTGCCACTCCTGGCTGGCCGCCGGATTTATCGTGCTGACGAACTGGTTCTATGTTTTTGTCTACACTAAGTGGCTCAAGCGCCGTACCTGGCAGAACGTCATCTGGGGCGGCGCTGCGGGCTGCATGCCGGTGATTGTCGGCTGGGCAGTCATCACCGATAACAACGGCGGTGCCTTCCACGCCGGGTGGTCTTCGTGGGTACAGGCGCTCATTTTGTTCATGATTATCTTCTTTTGGACGCCGCCGCATACCTGGGCTCTGGGAATGCGCTACCGCGAGGACTACGAGGCCGCGGGTGTGCCCATGATGCCCGTGGTCAAGCCCCCACTGCAGGTTACGCGCCAGATCCTGGCTTATACCTGGGCGACCGTCATCACTTCGCTTCTGCTAGTCCCGGCAGCTAGCTGGATCTATTTGGCTGCCGCACTGCTCTCCGGCGGCTGGTTCATCATCAAGGCTCACCTGCTGCACCAGGGCGTAAAGAAGGGTACGCCGGTGAAGCCGATGCAGCTGTTCTTCCTGTCGAACAACTACCTGTCTATCCTCTTCGTCGCTCTCTCCGTGGACGCGGTGCTGGGTTGGCAGACGCTCGCCCAGGCAGTGCTCGGCTAACATCACGACAAAGAAGATCACCAAGCCGTCCTGAGCCAGTTGCGCTCGGCGAGGTTGAATACGGCTTCGCACTGTTGGTGCGTGAGTCCGGGGTCGAGTTCGGCATGCGTCTGCCCGGGAAAGCAACGTATACCGACGATTGCCCATCCGTTATTGTTCCAACCATTCGCGACAGCGGTTTGCGCCGATGTGGCCATATTGCAACGCCTGCGATACCAGTCGGGCCTGGCCCTCATCTCGAATTCAAAAGACTGCATCTGCCGGAATGAGCCATCCGGGTAGAGCACTTGGAGTGGTGCCCGGTAGTAGTACAAAAAATTCGAGCCTAAGTCATTGCCCTTGCGCAAAACCCTGCGAGTGTGATAAATCTGCCCGACCAGCGCCGGGTAGTAATCGATCCAACCATTCTTCCAGGCAGTAGCTATTCTCCTGCGTCGCGAAAGTGTGCTGTTGGTCAAAAAGCCCACGGCCATGACGAAGGCGATCCCACCAATAAAGAAGAAGGCGTTCATGAAATGGAGACTGTCGCCCGTGGAATCCGCGCCGCGAGCACTACCGAATGGCATCATGAGGGCGATGACTGCAAAGACAACACCGAAGAGTCCAGCTGCCACGAGGATAAAAATACGTAATGGCACATCCTGTGAGTACGGCGGAGGACCCGCCGCGCTCACGGCTTGAAAGCTCCCTCTGCTATCCCGCATAGGGTTAGGAGTGGTGTAATAGCTTTCGCCCCTCCCAGGCACAAGTGGAGTATCTACACCTGAATAGAACTTCAAAGTGGTGCGCGGCATCCTCGTCGGCTGAGTCATGATTCGGCCCCCTCTTCGGGATCAAATGGGCGTTAGCCTTTGACTCAGAATCTTAGCCGTCTTTGGCGTCAACGCTCTCCTGACGCTGGCAGTCACCTGCCGTCGTGCCCGTCAGGGTAGAGTTGCCGCCGCTGTAGCGGAACTTCAAGGCCCAGAGGAAGCCGGTGGCCGCGGTGGTAAGCCCCGAGCCGATAACGTGGATCGGCACCGACCAGCGGGGTACACCCAGCCAGTACTGCATAATGCCAACAATGGCCTGCAGAATGATCGCTGCGATCACCCAGTAGGAGGCTGTCTTGATGCGGTGCTCCAGGTTTAGCGCGAACACGCCCGCCAGCAAGCCAACGGTCAGGCCCAGGTAGAGGTACATGAAACCGGCGTGGATGTGTGCCATGTCGATGAGTGGCACCTGCAGGCGGTGCTCCGGAAGAATTGCCTCGTCGCCCGCGTGCGGACCGGCGCCGGTCACCAGGGTGCCGGTAATCAGGACGATTGCCAGGCTCAGCGCGGATCCGTCGGTGAGAATACGCAGAGGGCGTGGCATCAGGGGATGCATCTCACCATCGTCGGGTTCCCCGATGCGCACCACCAGCTTCGCGGCCAGGAAGACCAGCAGCATGCTGGGTAAGAAGTGCAGGGCAACGGTCCACCACATCAGGTCCATGTGCACGGTGATGCCACCCAGCACGGCCTGGACGATAATGCCGATGCCCTGGATAAAGGCCAGGTGGAGAATCGCGGAGCGCCGCGCCGCGCGCACCACGGCAATGAAGCACACCAGGGCGGCGATGATCAGTACGAACGTCAGCGTTCGGTTGCCGAACTCGATCAGTTGGTGAATCCACGGCGCGGAGCCAGCAACAGGAAACAGAGAGCCCGGGTGGCACTGCGGCCACGTGTCGCAGCCCAAGCCGGAGCCCGTGACGCGCACCAGCGAGCCGGTGAAGGTGATTCCCGTCTGGCAGGCCAACAGGATGATGGCGAAGAGCCGCTGGCGCCGGATCGTCGGCGCGGTAACGGGCCGAGGAAAGCCAAACCTGCGGTCGGCTGCATGTGCAAAGGCGTACAGCTTCAGCAGCGCTCGGACGAAGGGATTTCTCTCCTCCGCGGCGCGTTGTTTCATAGTCTCAAGCACGCCTTTAAGACTATCGGAAGCCCACGTGGCGGGGCTAATTGCGGCTAGGCGTTTCCCGCTAGTCGCTCTCCATGGTGAAACGGAAAAGCTTCAACGCAAAAACCGAACCGATTACGGCCCACACAGCCAGGCTCAAAAGCGCCAACCAGTTGAATCCACCGGCGACCACTGCGGTGTGGAAGCCTTCCATTAGTGCCACCGAGGGTACAGCCATAAGGAGGGCATTCACATCTTCGCCTGCCGGGGTGGTCATAGTGGTGTACACAGCTGCGCCCAGCAGCACGAACCAGATCGTATTGCCCAACGCAAGCACCAGCTCCGAGCTCAGCGTGCCGCCCAGCAGCAGCCCCAGGCTGGTGAAGGCCGCAACTCCGAGCACCGCCGTCACCAAAGCCGCGGGCAGCCCCACGATGTCCGGGCGCCATCCCAGTGCGAACGAGGCAATGGAAAGCACCAACACCTGCAGCAAGACCACGATGCACACTGCAACAACTTTGCCCGCGATCAGCGCCCAGGTGGGCACACCCGCCGCACCGATGCGCTTCAGAGCCCCATAGCGCCGGTCGAAGGCCACCGCGATGGCCTGGCCCGTGAAGCCCGCGCCCATCAGCGCAATAGCCAAAGCCATGGGGAAGATGCGGCTGACTGCGTGGGATGCGTCATCGCCGGGAACCAGCGTCAAACCAACAAGCAGCCCCAGCGGGATGACCATAGAGAGCAATTGCTGCTCCCCGTGGCGCAAGAAGAGCAGCGATTCGATCTTGGCCTGGGCCTTTACGATGTCGCCGGACTTCGCCTGCTGGGGTGCGGGGGCAAAGAATCCTGGCTCGAAGCGGCTGGTGGTACTCATGAGCGGATGTCCTTTCCGGTGATAGAGAGGAAGACGTCCTCCAGCGACTGCCTGTTGACCTCGAGTTGGTTGATCATCACGGATTCATCGGCGAAAGCCTCGGCCACCGCTGCAACCAACTGCGGGCTCAGTTCCTCGGCCTCGATTCTGAAGTGGCGGGGGCGCAGCTCGTCCACCGTCACCGGCATCTCCGCGCGCTTGGCAATGGCCGCGGAGACAGCGGGGAGTGCGGCGTCGGAATCAACCTGCACCGCAAGCCACGCACCGGTGGAGTTCGGGTCACGGCCCGACATCATCTCCTCCGGTGTGCCCGAAGCGACCACGCGACCGGAATCAATGATGACCACCTGGTCGGCCAGCGCCTCAGCCTCGTCCATCAGGTGGGTGGTCAGCACCACCGCCACGCCGTCGCGCTTCAGCGAGGCCACCAGATCCCACACCGCCAGGCGGGACTGGGCGTCCAGGCCGGCGGTCGGCTCGTCCAGGAACACCAGCTCGGGGCGCCCCACCAGTGCGCAGGCCAGACTCAGGCGCTGCTGTTGGCCGCCCGATAGGCGCCGGTAGGGTGTCTTTTCGTGACCGGTCAGCCCGACGGTCTCGAGCAGCCAGTCGGGGTCCAAGGGGTTTTTCGAGTATGACGCCACCAGCCGCAACATCTCGCCCACGCGGATTCCGGGGTACGCGCCACCACCTTGCAGCATTACCCCGATGCGACTGCGGACCTCGTCCGATTCGACGGCCGGATCCTTGCCGAACACACGAATGGTGCCCTCGGTGGGGCGGATGAAGCCCTCGCACATTTCGACGGTCGTGGTCTTGCCAGCGCCATTCGGGCCGAGGAGAGCGAGCACCTGGCCGGCGGCCAGCTCGAGGCTCAGCCCGTCGACGGCGCGGCGCTCGCCGTAGGTTTTGGCTACGTCGCGGAGCTGAAGGACGGAAGAGCTCGCCCGCGCTGGAGCTGCTTGGGTTGCCTGGGTTTCAGGTCTTGTGGTCATGATGTGAAAGTCTAGCCCCCTAGCAGCGTTTTACGTAGTAGCGCCTACTGCTCGCCGGAGTTTATCGGAACGAAACGACAGGGCCTCGGCCAGATCTGCGTTGTGGGCCGCCAGGGCCCGCAGGGCCACAACTGCTACCAGGAAGAACACGAGGCTCATCGCGTAGATGTAGATCACTGTAGAGGTTGGCAGGGAAAGTCCGCGGGGAAGGATGAAGAAGCTGAACACCACCGAGTAGATCACGGCCGTGAGGTGGAACGCGCGCCGGTTCGCCCAAGCGGCGAGGGGAAGGATCGCCCACAGGAGGTACCAGGGGTGCACGACGGGGAAGAAGAGCACCAGGATGAGGGTGGCCACGCCCAGTCCGCCTACGGGGTGGATACGGCCTCGGAAAGAGGCCCACAGCATGCGGACGACCCAGAACGCGCCCACGAGAAGACCGAGGGTGCGGAAGACGATCAGCGCCGAATCGGTGTGATCGCCCAGCCCCAGAACGGCACCGAGCGCTCCAGAAGACAGGCCGAGGGAGGTGGTGATCGACATCCAGGAGATGATCTCCGCTGCGCCACCCTGGGAGGTGATCCAGCCGAAGCCGACCCCGGTGACGAGGGAGAATGCGACGGAGGTTGCAGTTGCGACCACTACGGCGACGGCCGCAGCAGAAAAGAGGTCCACCAGGCGCCCGCCGAACCAGCGGGCGAGTGCTGCACCGGCGAAGCCCAGGCCAATGAAGGCCGTGACTTTGACTAGGCCGGCCATTGCGATCAGGCCAAACCCGCCGATAATGAGTATCCAGCGGCTGGTGAGGGGGCGTTCTTCGTTATCCACGCCGCGCAACACAAGTTCCAGGCCTGCGAGCAGAAGGCCGATCAAGGCAGCTTCGTTGTGGATGCCGCCGACCAGGTGCAGGATCGCCAGCGGATTCAACACGCCCAGCCACAATGCAGCTCCACTCGACACGCCACAACGCCGCGCCAACCGGACGAGGGCCCAACCGCTTAAGGCCAGCCCCAGGATGGCCACCAACCGGTGCAGCACGATGCCGAGGATGATGGAGTTGTCGGTGAGCATGGAGATGACCTCGCCATAGCCCAGCGCCACCGGCCCATAGGGCGCAGGGGAGTGCGCCCACATCAGAGGCACGGAACGGGCTAAGGGGTCGTCGATACCCAGCAGGTCTACGGGTCCGGCACTGTAGGGATCCCAGCCCTTCGCGGCGATCGCTCCCTGCGCCAGATAAGAGTAGATGTCCTGGGTAAACAGTGGCGGGGTGACCATGAGCGGGGTGACCCACACGAAGAATGTGCGCCAATAGGTCCGCACCGGGATTGGGTGATTGGGGCTGCCGGGTGCGGAGACAGCGAAGGTGAACAGCAGCAACCAGCCGTAGACCAGGAAGCCGATGCCCACGAAAACCAGAACGGTGGTGGAGTGCAGCATCCGCGCCAGCGTGTTCACGCCGGGGAAGTCCCAATAGGGGTTGTGGATCACGGGGAACGCGCCGGCGCCCAGGCCGCCGACCGTCACCAGCATGGTGCCGAGGGCCCCCAGGAATACCGCAGCGTAAAGCCGCATGGAAAGCGCGCGGCTCAGGGGCTGGAACTGCAGAGAGCTTTCCGGCACATTGTCGCCCTCGGATTCTGAGTGCAGCTGTGCCGATCGCGACCCCGCCAGGCCCAGGTGGGGCAGTTGCTCCTGGAACCTCCGCCAGGGCGCCAAGAGACGCGACCCCCGAGACGAGCTCGGGTTGGCTGAGGTGGGGGTAGTCATAGGTGCAGATACTACCGAATGTCGCAAGCAATCTTCTTCAGCCATGGCCGTGACCAGCGCCACAGAGAAGACTCAAAGGATTGTCACGAGTTAGGCAGGGTTACCTTAGTAGACAAGCGGGAATATTTACGACACACTTTTGTTGTCTAATCATGTAGGCACAACTTTAAGTTGCGCAGGCGCACTCGAACAGAAGCTAAAGGAGGTTCTAGCGTGGCACAGACATCTGAGGAGCGGGCAACCCAGCCCACTCCAGAGCACGACACGCGGCACCGCATTCTTCTACACGTGCTGCGCCACGGTCCGGTGAGCGCATCGGACATTAGCGAGGCATTTGGGCTAAGCGCCGCCGGCGTTCGGCGTCACTTAGACAACATCGTCTCCGACGGCCTCGCCGAGGTCGTCGAAGCACCTCGTTCCGGGCAACGTGGGCGGCCCGCCAAGCTCTTTAGGCTGACCGACGAAGGCCGGGCGGAGTTTGGACATGATTACGACACGCTCGCCTTGCTGGCTCTGCGTGCTCTTCGCTCTGCAGGAGGAGAGGAAGCGGTGGAGGACTTCGCCGCTCAGCGCATCAACGATCTGCTGGAGGACGTCTCCGACTCCGACGCAGACGTAGCCGCCAAGGCCCAGGCCATTGCCGACGCATTGACCGAGAGGGGCTACGCTGCCACTGTCGGCCACGCAGGCGGTGGCGTACAGATTTGCCGTCATCACTGCCCGATCCAAGATGTCGCTCACGAGTTCCCAGAACTGTGCGCGGCGGAGCACCGGGTGGTTGCAGAGCTGCTGGGACAGCACACTCAACCTTTGGCAACAATCGCCGACGGCAACGGTGTCTGCACCACCTATATTCCGCTTAGAACCATTGACCCTTCCCCCAAGAAGGAAAGTTAAACCATGACTCAAGCTGCACAAACACCTGAAACTAAACCACAGACCGACGAAGAGATCATCGATTCCATCGGCGCGTACGGCTACGGCTGGCACGATTCCGATGTCGCCGGCGCCTCTGCCCGCCGCGGCCTTAACGAGGACGTCGTCCGCGACATCTCCGCGAAGAAGGACGAGCCGGAGTGGATGCTGAAGCGTCGCCTGAAGGCTCTGGATATCTTCGACAAGAAGCCGCTGCCGACGTGGGGCGCGGACCTCAGCGATATCGACTTCGACAACATCAAGTACTTCGTCCGTTCCACCGAGAAGCAGGCTCAGACCTGGGAGGACCTGCCGGAGGACATTAAGAACACCTACGACAAGCTGGGCATCCCGGAGGCCGAGAAGCAGCGCCTGGTCGCTGGCGTGGCCGCCCAGTACGAGTCCGAGGTTGTGTACCACCAGATCCGCGAGGACCTGGAGAAGCAGGGCGTGATCTTCGTCGATACCGATACCGGCCTGCGCGAGTACCCCGAGCTGTTCGAGGAGTACTTCGGCACCGTTATCCCGGCTGGCGACAACAAGTTCTCTGCGCTGAACACGGCCGTCTGGTCCGGTGGTTCCTTCATCTACGTGCCGAAGGGCGTGCACGTGGACATCCCGCTGCAGGCGTACTTCCGCATTAACACCGAGAACATGGGTCAGTTCGAGCGCACGCTGATCATCGTCGACGAGGACGCTTACGTCCACTACGTCGAGGGCTGTACTGCACCGATCTACAAGACCGACTCCCTGCACTCCGCAGTGGTCGAGATCATCGTGAAGAAGGGCGGCCGCTGCCGTTACACCACGATTCAGAACTGGTCGAACAACGTATACAACCTCGTCACCAAGCGCACCAAGTGCGAAGAGGGCGGCACCATGGAGTGGGTCGATGGCAACATCGGCTCGAAGGTGACCATGAAGTACCCGGCCGTCTGGATGACCGGCCCGCACGCGAAGGGCGAGGTGCTCTCCGTGGCTTTCGCCGGCGAGGGGCAGTTCCAGGACACGGGCGCGAAGATGGTGCACATGGCTCCGCACACGAGCTCGAATATCATCTCCAAGTCCGTCGCCCGCGCCGGTGGCCGCGCTGCCTACCGCGGCCTGGTGCAGGTGAACAAGGATGCGCACCACTCCGCATCGAACGTCGAGTGTGACGCGCTGCTGGTCGACTCCATCTCTCGATCGGACACATACCCGTACAACGACATTCGTAACGATCACGTGACGCTTGGCCACGAGGCCACCGTCTCCCAGGTCTCCGAGGATCAGCTGTTCTACCTGATGTCACGTGGCATCGAGGAGGAAGAGGCAATGGCGATGATCGTCCGCGGCTTCGTGGAGCCTATCGCCAAGGAGCTGCCCATGGAGTACGCCCTGGAGCTCAACCGTCTAATCGAACTGCAGATGGAAGGATCGGTGGGTTAAACCAAATGACCACCCAACTCAACGAAACCGAAGCGACTATCACACCGGTTCAGGCTGGTACGGATCACCAGACCAAGGGTGACCGTTTCACCTCTTTCTCGGCCGCGGACTTTGCCGTGCCGCGCGGTAAGGATGAGGATTGGCGCTTCACCCCGCTGCGCGAGCTGCGCGGCCTGCACGATGGCTCGGCCGTAGCTGGCAAGCGCGCTGCCGTCGCCGTCGGTATTTCTGATGATGACGCCCCCAGCGTGGCGGTCGAGCAGTTGGAGCCGGGCGACGAGCGCCTCGGTCGCGCGGGTGCTCCCGTGGATCGTGCCGCAGCCCAGGCGTGGGAGAACACTGAGTCCGCGGACTACGTGCGCATCTCCAAGAATGCGGCGCTGAAGGCTCCGGTGACCATCACCGTCGACGGCCCGGGGGAGGACGAGGTCTCCTACGGCACCCTGGTCGTGGAGCTCGAGCCCCACGCCGAGGCTGTGGTGTTCGTCCGCTACGAGGGTTCCGGCGCACACTCTGACAACGTCGAGTTCGTCGTTGGCACCGGCGCAAAGCTGACCACCGTGGTCTTCGAGGACTGGAACGACGATGCGGTGCACCTGTCGAACTCGCACATCCAAGTTGGCCGCGATGCAACCGTTCGCCACTACTACGCAGCCTTCGGTGGCCACGTGGTGCGCTCCGTGCCACACGTGCGCTACACGGACACCGGTGGCGATGCTGAGCTGCTGGGACTGTACTTCGCGGATGCGGGCCAGTACTTCGAGCAGCGCCTCCTGGTGGATCACTCGATCCGCAACTGCCGCTCCAACGTGCTGTACAAGGGTGCACTGCAGGGCGAGCCGGAGAAGGGCAAGGATGCCCGCGAGGCACGCACGGCGTGGATTGGCGACGTGCTGATCCGCCCGGATGCCACGGGCACCGACACTTACGAGAAGAACAACAACCTGCTGCTGACCTCCGGCGCCCGCGCTGATGCGGTGCCGAACCTGGAGATTCAGACCGGCGAGATCGTCGGCGCAGGCCACGCCGCCACTGTCGGTCGCTTCGATGACGAGCACATGTTCTACCTGCAGTCCCGTGGCATCGACCCGGCTAGCGCCAAGATGCTGATCGTCCGTGGTTTCTTCACCGACGTGATCAAGCGCATTCCGGAAGAGTCCATCCGCGAGCTGCTGGAGGACAAGGTCGAGGCCGAGCTGCAGCACACGGTTCTTTAAATTCATTCCCCCGTCAAAAACCCAAAGAAAGCTTTTTACACACCATGAGCACTCTGGAAATCAAGAATCTGCACGCGCAGGTTGTCCCCGCCGACGAGAACGAGGATCCGAAGCCGATCCTGCACGGCGTGAACCTGACCATCAACTCCGGTGAGACCCACGCCATCATGGGCCCGAACGGCTCCGGCAAGTCCACCCTGTCCTACGCCATCGCGGGCCACCCGCGTTACGAGATCACCGAGGGCGAGGTGCTGCTGGACGGCGAGAACCTGCTGGATATGGAGGTCGACGAACGCGCCCGTGCGGGCCTGTTCCTGGCCATGCAGTACCCGACCGAGGTGCCGGGCGTTTCCATGGCCAACTTCCTGCGTTCTTCCGCCACCGCCGTGCGCGGCGAAGCACCGAAGATCCGCGAGTGGGTCAAGGAGGCACGCGGGGCGATGGAAGAGCTGGCGATTGACCCGTCGTTCTCCGAGCGCTCCATCAACGAGGGCTTCTCCGGTGGCGAGAAGAAGCGCCACGAGATCCTGCAGCTGGGTCTGCTGAAGCCGAAGTTCGCCATCCTGGACGAGACCGACTCCGGCCTGGACGTTGACGCGCTGCGCGTCGTCTCCGACGGCATCAACCGCTACCAGGAGCGCGAGAACGGCGGTGTCCTAATTATTACGCACTACCAGCGCATCCTGAACTACGTGAAGCCCGACCACGTACATGTCTTCGCCGACGGCCGCATCGTGGAGTCCGGCGGCCCGGAGCTGGCTGAACAACTCGAGGCCGAGGGCTACGAGAAGTTCATCTAAGCCTGCGCATTTTCCCCTCCCATCCGTTTACCTCCAACCCGGCTCGTCCCAGCCTGAAATGGGCAGAAAGTGTGAACTTGTGAGTTCCAACAGTCGCCTGGACACCGCGAAGATCCGCAGCGACTTCCCGATTCTCTCGCGCACCGTGCGCGACGGGAAGAAGCTTGTGTATCTGGATTCCGGAGCGACCGCCCAGCGGCCGGTGCAGGTGTTGGATGCGGAGCGGGAGTTTTTGACTACCCATAACGCTCCGGTGCACCGCGGTGCCTACGAAATCGCGGAGGAGGCTACCGAGTCCTACGAATCGGCCCGCGAGGCCATCGCGGCCTTCGTCGGGGCCGAGGACCGGGAGATCGCGTTCACCAAGAACGCCACCGAGGCGCTCAACGAAGTCGCCTACATCCTGGGTGATGCACGGGCGGGGGAGCTGCAGGTCACCGAGGGCGACGAGATCGTCGTCTCCGAGCTGGAGCACCACGCCAACCTGGTCCCGTGGCAGGAGCTCGCACAGCGCACCGGCGCGACCTTGAAGTGGTATTCCGCCACTTCGGATGGCCGCATCGATCTGGAAAGCCTGGAGCTCAGCGAGCGCACCAAGGTGGTTGCGCTGACGCACCAGTCGAACGTCACCGGTGCCATTCTGGACGTCAAGGAGGCCGTGCGCCGAGCCCGCGAAGTTGGGGCGATCTTTGTCTTGGACGCCTGCCAATCCGTACCGCACATGCCCGTGAACTTCCACGAACTGGATGTGGACTTCGCCGCCTTCTCCGGCCACAAGATGCTGGGACCTAACGGCGTCGGCGTCCTTTACGGTAAGGCACAGCACTTCGACCAGCTTCCGCCCTTCTTGACCGGTGGCTCGATGGTGGAGAAGGTCACTATGGAGCGCACGACCTTTACTGAGGCTCCGCAGCGGTTCGAGGCGGGCACGCAGATGACTTCCCAGGTCGTAGGCCTGGGCGCTGCGGTGAAATACCTGGAGGAACTGGGTATGGACAAGGTCGCCGCTCACGAAGCGGAGCTGACGGAGTACGCCCTGGAGCAGCTGCAGACCATCGAGGGCTTGCGCATCATCGGCCCCACCGACTCGCAGGATCGCGGTAGTGCCCTGAGCTTCGTCGTGGAGGGGATCCACCCGCACGATCTCGGCCAGGTAGTCGACGATCAGGGCGTGTGCATCCGCGTAGGCCACCACTGCGCGTGGCCGGTGCACACGTGCATGGATGTGCAGGCTACCGCCCGCGCCAGCTTCTACATCTACAATGACCTTTCGGAAGTCGACGCGCTGGTCGTCGCCATCCGCAAGGCGCAAGAGTTCTTCGGCGCGGCGTAGAAAGCCTAAAAGGTACAGCACAGCGTAGAAGTAACAGCGCAGAATCGGCGATTGAGGAAAGTACTAGAGGATACTAGGGCCCTATGAAACTTGAGCAGATGTACCAGGAAGTGATCCTGGACCACTACAAGCACCCGCAGCACGCGGGGTTGCGCGAGCCCTTCGAGGCCGAAGTGCACCATGTGAACACCTCGTGTGGCGACGAACTCACGCTGCGCCTGCACCTCAGCGAGGACAACCAGACGGTCGAGGACATCTCCTACGACGCTGTGGGCTGCTCCATTAGCCAGGCCTCCACGTCCGTCATGGCCGAGGAGCTGGTCGGCCGGCCCGTTGCGGAAGCCTTCGCCAAACTGGCGGAGTTCGAGCGCATGGTCACCTCCCGTGGCAAGGTCGAAGGCGACGACGAGATCATCGGCGACGGCATTGCCTTCGCGGGTGTCTCCAAGTACCCCGCCCGCGTGAAGTGCGCCCTGCTGGGCTGGAAGGCCTTCGAGGCCGCTGCCACCGAGGCTGGCGTGAGCGCTAACACCAACACAGAGTAAGGAACACACCATGACTGAGAACGCAGAACCCACCGCCCCGGAGATGGACCCCTCGCCGCTGGACAAGGCTCCGGAGGGCCCGTCGGAGCGCAGCCCGGAGGACATGGCGCTGGCCGGCAAGGTCGAGGAGCACCTGCTGGACGTTATCGACCCGGAGCTCGGCATCAACGTCATCGATCTGGGGCTGGTCTACGACATTTGGATCGAGGACAAGACCGCGGTTCTGAACATGACTCTGACCTCCCCGGCCTGCCCGCTGCAGGACGTGCTGGAGGATCAGGCGCGCGATGCTGTGATCAACAACGTCGACGAGGTTTCCGACCTGCAGATCAACTGGGTGTGGACCCCGGCCTGGGGCCCGCACATGATCAACGAAGAAGGCCGCGAGCAGCTGCGTTTCCTCGGCTTCACAGTCTAGGCCGAGTACATCCTCTGCCAC
>ERZ1673753.1843-NODE-1843-length-17581-cov-5.440717_pt1 | contig 17581 bp, 14 predicted proteins | sample MGYA00580201_ERZ1673753 | MGnify/ENA primary metagenome ERZ1673753 (study PRJEB41218, sample SAMN15661747) | gut metagenome | host: Homo sapiens | place: Canada: London | collected 2015-08-20/2019-03-30 | study: EMG produced TPA metagenomics assembly of... | reverse complement strand
CCGCTCCCCCCCCCCCGCACACGAACAGCCAACTCCCCCCGCCCCCATGAGACAGCCCCTCTGCGGCAGCAGAAAGAGAGGGTGGATGAAACCTTTGAAGCTTTCCGAATAGACACCCCCTATGGGCAGCAGAAAGGAGCTCCCGAAAAACCGGAAGCCCCTCAATTAACAGCGCCTCAAGGTCTAAAACCCAGGCGCCTAAGGCTCAGAAGCCCGGGCTCCAAGGCCCTGGCACCTCGAGCACTGGCCCTATAGCCCTGGCACCTCGAGCACTGGCCCTATAGCCCTAGCCTCAGCGCTAGCTCCTGAAGCGCTAGTCCCTGAAGTAGGACAGCAGGCGCAAGATCTCGGTGTACAGCCAGACCAGGGTGACGGCCAGCCCCAGTGCCACACCCCAAGCCATCTTGGACGGAGCGCCAGCGCGGACCAGACGGTCAGCCTGGTCGAAGTCCAGCAGGAAGCTCATCGCCGCAATGCCGATGCAGAACAGGGAGAAGATGATAGCGATCGGACCACCGTCACGCAGGATGCCCGCGGAGCCCGTAACCAGTGCAAACACCAGGTTGCCCAGTGCCAGAACCAGGATGCCGATCATGGCGCCCACCAGGAAGCGAGTGAACTTCGGGGTCACGCGGATAGCACCGGTCTTGTACACAAACAGCATGCCAATGAACACGCCAATGGTTCCCAGAACCGCCTGGGCGATGAGCATGCCGGCGTCAGTATCACCAACCGCAGCGCCAGACACCAGGAACGTAAAGCCACCAACGAACAGACCCTCGAAGGCTGCGTAGGTCAGCGTGACCGGCGCGGAGTCGTACTTCTTGCCAAATGCAGAAACCAGAACGGCGATCAGACCACCGATCATGCCGACGAAGGTCAGCCCCATCGCAATGCCGGGGTTGCTCAGGCCAATGATGAAGTTCACCACTGCCAGCGCGATGATCACAGCCAGCGTGATGCCGGTCTTGGTAACCACGTCATCGACGGTCATCGGGCGGTCGGCGCTGCCGGCCTGGCCGTAGTTGGCTGCGTCCTGCATGCCGTAACCCATGGCGGCGGTCTGTACACCGCCGTGAGCGGAGGTCGCATAGGGGTTCATCCCCTGCTGACCATAACCGCCCTGCTGGCCGTAGCCACCCTGGTTGCCCTGCTGTGCGAACGGGTGCTGGCCCTGGTTCTTGGCCAGCGACCCCATAAACGGGTTCGAGCTCTTCATTCTTTAGTACTCCAAAGTTGTGCTGGTCATTTTCGGTGCCGGAACCTAGAGATTAGCCACCGGCGCTTTCGCGTACATCCTACCAACGACTAAGCCTGCTTAAAGGTTCCCACAAGCAAAAATTCGCACTCCCGCGCCCCTCCCGCGACCTACTCATTTGCTTAGAAATGTTCCAGATCGAACACACTCTCCGAGCCTTTTAGGTAGTCTCCCAAACATGAAACGAACCAACTACAAGCGCCTATCCGTAGCCGCTCTGCCCGCCGACCTGGAAGTAGAGCTGCGCGAACTCACCACCAACGCCCGCCTGCACAACCTCAACGACGATTACGACGGCAAGCGCCTGGAGATCGAGGCTCCCTTCCTCGGCGAGACGATCGGCTGGGTCGCCAGCGGTGACGCCGACGATGTCACCGAAGCCTTCCGCTTCGCCCGCCGTGCCCAGCAGTCCTGGGTGCATGTCCCCTTCGCCGAGCGCAAACGCATCTTCCGCCGCTTCCACGACCTGGTGCTGAAGAACGCCGAACTGCTCTGCGACATGGTGCAGCTGGAGACCGGCAAGAACCGCGCCAGCGCCTTTGACGAGGTCATGGACGTCGCCAACAATTCGCGTTACTACTCCAACAACGTGGAGAAGTTCATGAAGCCACGCAGGCGCGCCTCGGCGATGTCGATCATGGCGAAGTCCGTCGAGTACCGTCACCCGCTGGGCGCGGTCGGCCAGATCAGCCCGTGGAATTACCCGCTGTCCCTCGGCATTGGCGACGCGATACCCGCGCTCCTCGCCGGAAACGCTGTGGTCGCTAAGCCCGACTCTGCTACGCCTTTCACCTCGCTTTTGGTCTTTAAGTTTCTTTTTGACGCCGGACTGCCGCGCGACCTGGTGCAGTTAGTTACCGGATCCGGCCGCGTGGTTGGAAGTGCCATTGCGGATCAATGCGACTTCTTGATGTTCACTGGTTCCACCGCAACGGGCAAGGTTTTGGGCGAGCAGGTTGGCCGTCGCTTGATCGGCTATTCCGCCGAGCTGGGTGGCAAGAACCCGTTGATTATCGCCAACGACGCGGACGTCAACTACGCCGCCCGCGGCGCTATCGATGCGTGCTTCTCTAACTCCGGCCAGCTGTGTGTTTCCATCGAGCGCATCTATGTCGAGCGTGCGTCCTACGAGGATTTCGTGGGCGCGTTTTCCTCGCGCGTGCAGTCCATGAGCCTGGGCAGCGGCTTCGAGTGGGAGACGCAGATGGGATCGCTGGCTTCCGCTAGCCAGCTGGAGACCGTGGAAAAGTACGTGGAGGACGCCCGCGAGAAGGGCGCGAACATCCTGTGCGGTGGTAAGAAGCGCCCGGATCTGGGCCCTTACTTCTACGAGCCGACGGTCATGGTGGACGTTCCAGAGGATGCGCTGCTGCGCACCGAGGAAGTCTTCGGCCCGGTGGTGTTCATAGAGCCGGTGGAGGATCTGTACGACGCGATCGAGCTGGCCAATGACACGGACTACGGTCTGAACGCCTCTGTGTTTGCCGCCGACGACACTGCCTGGAAGATCGGCCCGAAGATCGAGTCCGGTTCGGTGGCTCTGAACGATGGCTACACCTCCAGCTGGGCGGCAATCGACAACCCCATGGGTGGCATGAAGGAATCCGGTGTCTCCCACCGCCACGGCGCGGAAGGGTTGCAGAAGTACACGGCAACGCAGAACGTCACTTCGCAGCGCTTCATGTACTTCCGCGGGCCGGAGTCCCTCAGCCGGAAGAGCTTCTCCAAGGTCATGCTCACACTGCTGAAGGCCGGCAAGACCTTCCGCATGCTGCCGTAGCAGGGACTTCCGCCGCGCGATGCTCGCGCGACCGTCACCCTCGGGTGGCCGCCACTACCTCGGCGGCCACCCTTTTTGCATGCACTCCAACGCCAGTGATGGTAGCGGAACCGGGCCCCACCCAATCGCCATAGCCCACGAGGAAGAGGCCGGGGTGTTGGGGCGAGGGGGCGTCACCACGAAAAGAGAGCAATCCGCGAAAAGGGCCGAGGGCGGGGCGGAATCCGGTGCACCAGATCAGGTGGTCGGCGGTAACTTCGTCGAGGGAGGAGAACATCGGGGTGGGGCGCAGGCGTCCGGAGTCCCGAGCGCGGCGGACCGCGGGAAGCATGACGATGTCCCCGAGGCTGGAATCGGCGCCGGGGTCTTCCTTACCTGCGGAAATGGCGAGGTAGCGCTCGCGGTTGCGGCGGAAGAGCTCCGCGCCATCGACGTCATCCGGCATCCAGCGGGGCGGGTGGCGGACGAACCAGGTGACGTCGGCGACATCGGCCAGGTCGGCGGCGATCTGCGCGCCCGAGTTAGCCGCTCCGACGACGGCCACGGAAGAACCGGCGAATGGCTCCGGCCCCGGATAAGTGGCGGTGTGCCACTGCTGGCCAGCAAACTCGCCGGGATAGTGGGGAACGAAAGGCGCGGACCAGGTGCCCGTGGCGGCGACGACGGTGCGGGCACGCCAGGTGTGGGAGCGCAGGGTGTGGGAGGTATGGGCGCCACCATCCGGGCGAGCATGCAGTTGAAACAGCCCGGCCGGCTCGTCGTACTCCACCCGTTCGACATGCACGGGACGGACGACGGGCAGATCGTAGCGGCGTTCGTATTCGCGCAGGTAGTCGACCACATGGCCGGGCGGCGGATAGCCTTTAGGCCCGTTGTAGCTGGGCATTGGCATGCCCGGAAGATTGGAGAAATTGGTGTCGGAGAATAATGTCATCGACGGCCACATGTGCCGCCAGGCTCCGCCCGGTTCCGGTTGATCGTCGAACACGGCAAAGTCAGGGGCCTTGCGCCCCCGCCTGTCCTCCCGGCGCAGGTAGAAGGCCGTGGCCAGGGCGGATTGGCCGCCGCCGACAATGGCACAGTCCAGGACACGGCTTGGGTCGCGGTTTAGGTCTGGAGCTGAGTGTGCCATGTAATACTTAGCGCCCGTTAGCCGGGCGGATCGTCAGCGACTCGACCATGGCATCGTCCGTCGCGTCAATGGCCAGACGCACAGCCTTCGCCACCGATTCCGGGCGCAGGTACTGGGTTTCGTCATAGTCCGCTTCGGCCACGCCGCGGTGTGTCTGGATCTGACGTTGCATGTCGGAATCGACCTTGCCCGGGTGGATGGAGCTCACTCGGATCTTGTCGCGCTGCTCCTCCCGTAGCGCATCGGTGTAGGCGCGCAGGGCGAACTTCGTGGTGGCGTACGGGCCAAAGCCCACGCTGGAGCGGTAGCCTGCGCCGGAGTTGATCGTCACCACAGTTCCGTGCGCCGCCTGCAGCGCGCCGAGGAGCTGCCGAGTGATCTCCGCAACGGCAAACAGGTTGATGTCGAAAGCGTGTTTCCACTGCTTAGGAGTGGTTTCGGTGACCGGGTCGTGGGCCACCACACCCGCGGAGTGCACCAGCACGTCCAGGCTGTCCAGCCCCAGTTCCGCCACGGCTGTACCGATGCCTTCCGTATCGGCGAGGTTCGCCACGAAGCCTTGCGCGCTCGGGAACTGGGAGGCAACGTCGTGGGCCTTCTCCGAGCTGCCGCCGATGATCAGGTGGTAGTCGTCCTGCAATTCGCGGGCAATCGCCAGGCCGATGCCTCGCGTGCCGCCGGTGATCAGTGCGATTCTGCGATCCATTGTTGCTTTCCTTCCTTTGCTCTGTTGTTCTCTTGCTCTGTGCCCTTGCGTGTTCTCGCGTTGTTCGTGATCGGGCGCCTAACCCTGCACCACTGTGCCCAGCCACGCCGTTGCATGCGGGATGTGCTGCGCGATCTTCAGCGCCGAGGTCGGCGCCGGGCCATATGGGGTAAGGGAGGATATATATGACGCCGCAGCGTGGATAGCCACACCAACCGCAGCCGAATCGACCACGTAGTCTGCCTCGTGCGCCTCCAACTCGTACTGCCCGGCTTCTGTGTATCCGGTGTCCCGAGCCCGCTTGCCGGCATCGCGTGCTACCAGCGCACCCAGAATTCCCGCTAACACGTCGCCGGATCCGGGAGTGGCGGCCCAAGACGATGCGGTATCGACAACCACGGTGCGCTGTGGGTTGGCGATGATGGTGAAGCGCCCCTTCAGCAAAACCGTGCAATTCAGCTCGCGGGCCAGTCGTTCTGTGGAGGTGATCCGGTCCGGCGATTCCGCCGGCAGCCCGGCCGCCTTGGCCAGCCGGTCGAACTCCCCATCGTGCGGGGTGAGCAGTGTGGGAGCGTTGCGCGCACGCAGGATCTCTAGAACGTCTGGGTTCTTCGCCAAGACGGTGATCGCGTCGGCGTCTAGAACCAAGGGCTGCACCATGTCTAGAACGGCGAGCAGTTCGTCGCGGGCATCGCGATCCGTGCCGCGACCGGAGCCGACCATGCGCGCCTGCACCTGCCCGGCCCCGCGGACGACGGGGTGCACGACGACTTCCGGGGTGGTCGCCAGAACGTATTCGGGGTGTTCGCCGATGTAGCGCACCATCGAGCTGGTGGTGTTCACCGCCGCGAGCGTGGCCAGCACACCTGCTCCCAGATAGTCCTTGCTACCCGCGCAGATGCCCACTACCCCGCCGGAGTATTTGTCGTCCACTGCGCCCGGTTCGGCGGGCAGTTCCCCAGGCAAGGGTTCCGGGCTACCGAGTAGCTGCGCAGCCATATCTTCCAGCGCGAGGTGTTCGACCGGCGTGTGCCACAAAGAGACGGTGCTTTGGGCGCTCTCGGCACTCTCCGCGTTTCCGAGCCTGGCCAGCTCGGCGGAAAGCATAGAGCCATCGTCCAAGCCGATGTCCTCGCACAGCACCGTTCCGCACTCGGCGCTGAGGCCGTGCGCCCGGCGCAGCCCACCGAAAGTGACGGTCACATCGGCACTAACGTGCCTGCCCGGTGCCTTCCCGCTATCGGCGACCACACCGCTGGGGATGTCGATGGCCAACACAAGCGGCCGGCGCTTCCTTCCAGCGCGCACCCCCTGGGCTTCTCGCAGGAACTCATCGACCTCCACCGGGATCTCGCCATGCCCGCCGAGGCCGAACATCCCGTCGACGATCACGCGATGGCTGTCTGCTGGTTCCAGCCCGACGAAGCTTCCGCCCGCCGCCGTAAACGCCCGCGCGGCGCGCTCGTGCACGCGATCGGCGCCTTCGAGCGGGTAGGCCTCAACCTTCCTTCCCTGCATCGCAAGAACTGCGCCGGCGTACAACGCATCGCCGCCGTTGCCGCCCGGGCCGACCAGCAGCAACACGGACCCCTCTGCAGCGCCCGCTGGCTCCTCTGCTTGGGCCAGCATCTTTTCCGCCACGACCGCCACTGCGTGCGCGGCGGACTGCATCAGCTCATCCTCCCGTTGCTCGCGGGGGAACAAGGCAGCCTCGGCCGTGCGGATCTCCTGGGCTGTGTAAAGAGTGCGCATATCTCCCATGATAGGTGTGCAGCGCACCTCCCCTGCGCTCGAACCAGACCTCCACCCCTGCCCCCGTGGTGGCGTCCTAAAAAATCGTTTCCCAAAGGTTCCCCAAAGGGCTAGACTGCATAGTCTGAACTGACGCGCCGGCAGCGCGCATAAAACCTCATAAGCACCTCACACTTGGAAAAGGTTCACTCGCTTCACATGCCTCGCCCAATAAACAAGAATCAGCGATACGTATCCGGACTCGATGGGCTGCGGACGATCGCAGTTGCCGTGGTTGTGCTCTACCATCTGCACGTTCCCGGCTTCGTCGGGGGCCTCATGGGCGTGGGAGTGTTCTTCACGCTGTCGGGTTACCTCATCACCGCCAACCTCATGCGTTCGTGGGATAAGAAGGGAAATCTGACGCTCCGCACCTTCTGGTTGCGTAGGTTCCGGCGCCTGATGCCGGCGGTGATAGTCACGTTGGTCGCCACCCTGATCCTGACGGCGGCGCTCACTCGTGACGAGCTCAGCGATCGTTTCTGGGAGGCGCTGTCCGCCCTGTTCTATGTGAACAACTGGCACACCATCTTCCAGGAGAAATCCTACTGGGATAACTTCGGCGGCCCGAGCCCGCTGAGCCACATGTGGTCACTGTCCGTCGAAGAGCAGTTCTACCTGCTCTGGCCCCTGGTTCTGCTTGTACTGCTGGTTGTTACCCGCTCGCGGATTGGCGCACTTATTGGCTCCTTGCTGCTCACGGGCGCCTCTTTTGCCTGGATGTGGGGGCTGGCAACCCCGGGGATGGACAACACCCGCGCATATGAAGGCACCGATACCCGCGCCGGCGCCCTGTTGTTGGGTGCGTGCCTGGCGATCTGGCTTTCCTCCCGTCGCCAAGCGGGTAAGTCCGTCGAGCCTGCGAAAATTACCGCGAACCTGTTTGGCCTAATCGGCTTGGCGGGCATCGTAGCGCTCGTCATGCTGGTGGAGCAGGAGTCAATGTTCCTGTACCACGGTGGGCTGATCTTGCTTTCCGTGGCCTCTGTGCTGGCGATCTTCTCCGTCCTGCACCCGCAGAGCCTGTGGAGCCGGGTGTTGGGCTTCGGCCCCATCCGCTGGCTCGGCGAGCGTTCCTATGGCATTTACCTGTGGCACATGCCGGTAATTGCCTTCATGCCGCAGTCGTGGTTGGAGAACAACAAGCTGCTGGCCAGCGTTATCACCATCGGCGTGAGCGTGGCGCTGGCCGCCATCAGCTGGACGCTGATCGAGGATCCGATCCGTAAGCACGGCGTGATCCCGCCGATCAAGGCATGGCTGCGCAGCCGCAAGGCAGACCGTGAGGTCGGCGACAACCGCGACGGCTCTGGCACGCCTGTGGGCATTTTCCACCAGCCTTTCCCCACCTACTTCACTTCCGGTGCCGCTGTGGTGCTGGCCGCGGTGGTCGCTATTGGTGCGACGCCCATTGGCATCAACCCCACGGCATCCCAGCAGGAAGCTGGCGCGGGCAAGGGCGGCGAGCCTGCGATGGAGCTGGATCCGTCGCAGCGCCCGGGTAGCGCTGGGAAGGCTGCGGGACCGCAGAACCCCGCTGCTGAAGGACCTGCCGATGATGTCGACCAGGAGCCGGATTCCAAACTGATGAGCTGCAAGCGCGTGGTACACGTCGGCGATTCCACGTCCATCGGCATGTTCGCCAACGACATGGTGACCGATCCCGAGAACACGGCCTTCGAGACTTATCTGAAGTACGGCGCCGAGGAAGTCATCGACAGTGTATTCGGCGCGCGCAACACCACCGAGGGCTGGCAGTCCGAGGACGGCTCGCAAAGCTACCCGCCGGCCATCGACTCCGTACAGGAGCTGCTGCCCACCGCCGCTGGCCCGGATACTTGCTGGGTTATCGCTACCGGTGTGAACGATGCGGCGAACTACGCGGCGGGCGCCAACCTGGCTGCCCCGGAGCGCATCAAGATCATGATGGACATTCTGGGCGACCAGAAGGTCATGTGGCCGACGGTCACCACCAACACCAACGAGGGCTACTACGCAAACTCCAACATGGAGGAGTTCAACCAGGCGCTGCGCGACGCGCAAAAGGATTACCCCAACCTGCGGGTCTACGACTGGGCCGCCGAGGCGAAGCCTGAGTGGTTTGCTGAGGGCGATTTCGCCCACTACGGCCCCGAGGGCAACAGCCAACGCGCCGAACGCTTCCCCGCTGCTCTTGCCAAGGCCTACCCAAAGTCGAAGGGCGGCCAGCCCTCCGACGATTTGGTGGTGAACTCCGGGCTGTAGAGCCAACTCCTAAGAACGCAAACTCCGAAGAACGTACAGAAACACACTAAGCTTTTGTACGTTCTTCTTTAATGCAATGCTTATGCAGCGCTCGTGCAATCAGCGCCCATAGGCGGTTCAACGTGTAGGAGCCCAGGCGTGGAAACACCGGAAAACGGCAGCCGGAACCAGCGAGACCAGCGAAGCCGCCGAAACCAGTGGAACTCGCGGAGCTCAGGGGCACCGAATGACACTCGCAGCTCGCGTGACTCGCGGAACGAGTGGAGTTCGCGGAATGAATGGAAGAACGTGGTGCGCTCGGACGAGACCCCGGCCGCCGACACCGAAGCGAAGACTGGCTCCACCACGCACCCCTCCACCGAGCCTTTCGAGCCGGTATCGCCACCCCAACAGCCGGCTTTCAATCCCATTCCAGCCCCAGGTGCCGGCCCCAGCGCAGGCTCCGCACCCGTATTCGGCCCGGGCATGGCTCCCCCACCTGCGGCAGCACAGGCCATGGCGCAGGTTCAGCCTCCGAAGAAAAGCTCGGCACTTCTGCCGGCGATCGTCACCTTCATCGTCTGCGTCCTGCTGCTGGCAGGTGGTCTGTTCGGGTACAAGAAGCTCACCGAGCCCTCCGACAACGTAGTTGATCCGGGCAAGCCCTCCGCAGCCCCAGGGGCAAAGCCCGACGCAGAGGCTGCTGCAGGATCTGATGCGGAGCCAGCTGCGGATGACTCCGACGACGGGGGCGACTCCGACGGATCCAGCGAGTCCGGGGAGCAGTTCGACGCCGCCGACCTGGTCCCACGGATGGCCTCCATGACGGTGCCCGACTTCAGCGTGCTGGAAGATGCCGAACGCTCCGATGAAACGAGTTTTCCGGCAGTCACTTTGAACGATGGCGTATACGGCGAACCCGGCTATGGCTTCAGTATCAAACTCGGCAGCAACGATCCAAGCGGCGATCGTGACAAAATCTCCCCGATCTACGCTCAAGGCGACCTTAACGGTGACGGGGAGGACGAAATCGTCGTGCAAATGTACAGCAACCAGGGAGGAAACAGCTACGTTAACCACTTCGTGGTGTACGACAAGAACCTCACCCCGATGGGGTACACCCAGGTGGATGACCTCGACGAAGACCTGCCGACAATGGGTCTGCGCGGCCAGACAGCCGACGAGGTGAAAATCGAGGATGGAAAGCTGTTCTTCGACTACCTTGGGTACGGCGATTCAGACCCCATGTCCTCCCCCTCCCAACGCACGCAGGTCTACCTGACCTGGAATGGCGGCACGGACTTCGAGCTGGCCGAGCCGCCAACTTTCCTCTGACCCCTGGCCCAGTCGCTAATCCTGCTTAAACTCGCGGGCGATCAGCAGCTTCATGATCTCGTTCGTGCCGCCGTAGATGCGCTGCACGCGAGCATCCGTGTACATGCGGGAGATCGGGTACTCGCGCATAAAGCCGTAGCCGCCGAACAGTTGCAGGCAGCGATCCGCCACGGAGCTCTGCAGGTCAGAGGCCAGGTACTTCGCGGCAGAAGCTTGGGCGGGCGTCAGCTTGCCCTCGATGTGTAGCGCCGTGCAGTGGTCGGTCAACGTCTTCGCCGCCAGCGTCTCGCTCGCGCACTCGGCCAGAACGAACTGGGTGTTCTGGAATCCCAGGATCGGGCGCCCAAAAGCCTCGCGCTCGTTGACGTAGCGGATGGTTTCGCGCACGGCCCCCTCGCAAGCGGATGAACCGCCAATAGCAAGGATTAGGCGCTCTTGCGGCAGCTGCTGCATCAGCTGCAGGAAGCCCATGCCTTCCTTTCCGCCGAGCAGGTTATCGGCGGGCACGCGCATATCGGTGAAGAACAGCTCGCGGGTATCCTGACCACGCTGGCCGATCTTGTCCAGCACTCGGCCACGCTCGAAGCCCTCGAGATCCTTGGTCTCCGCGACGATCAGGGATAGTCCCCTGCCGCCCGGCTGGTCGTTGGTGCGGGCGACGATCACCACGACGTCGCAGTGCGTGCCGTTGGTGATGAAAGTCTTCGAGCCGTTAATTACCCACTCATCGCCATCCAGCTCTGCGCGGGTCTTGATGGCCTGCAAGTCGGAACCAGTGCCAGGCTCGGTCATGGCGATCGCACCGACCAGCTCACCGCTGGCCATTCCCGGCAGCCAGCGCTTACGCTGCTCCTCCGTGCCGAGTTGGTAGATGTAGTGGGCGACGATCACGGAGTGCACACCGTTGTGCCAAGCAGAGTTGCCAGCCAGGGCGAGCTCCTGCTGGATCACGGCCTCGTGGGCGAAGGTGCCGCCGCCTCCGCCGTACTCCTCGGGGATGGAGGCGCACAGCAGGCCAGCGTCGCCGGCCTTGTTCCAGAACTCACGCTCTACCTGGTGGTTTTCTTCCCACTTCAGCTCGTTGGGGGTTACCTCCCTGGCGATGAACTCGCGGGCGTGGAGGCGTAGGGCGTCAGTTTCCTCGGTTTCCCAAGTAGCGCGGTAGTTATCCAGAATCATGTCGATGGCTCCCTCAAAGTGAATCGAAGCGCTGGCATGTCATTTTGCCAGCGAAATACTTTCTTGGAAGCAACGCTACAACAGCGCGATCGTGAGCTGGCTCACTTTCGAGAAGAAGTTCTAAAAGAAAAACAAAGAGTCCCCCCAGTCGGACTCGAACCGACACTGAACGGATTTTAAGTCCGCTGCCTCTGCCAATTGGGCTATAGGGGGCGTGCCATGACCTCAGCCAGCATCCCGTCCAATATATCTTTCTCGCTGACCGTGATCTCACTAAGCCCCCAATCAAGGAACTGGCTCGTGAAGGCGTCCACCACAATAGAACCGCCACCGATCACATCCGCGCGGCCCGGGTGCATAGGCCCGTATTCGCAGCGCTGGGGTGGCGTCAATCCCAAAAGGTTGCGCGCCGTGGCGCGGAAGTCCTCCAACGGCAGGGTGGACATGTGGATGGCCCGCGAGTCGTATTCAGAAAGATCAAGGGTGATGGCGGCAAGGGTAGTCATCGTGCCCGCCACCCCCACGATCTGATCCACGTCGCGCAGATCCACGTGGGAGCGCACCTGCTCCATCAGCTCCCCTACGAAAGCGCGGGCCTCGGCGACCTGCTGCTCCGCCGGCGGCTGGTCGTGCAGGAATCGCTCCGTCAGGCGCACGCAGCCCATGTCCGCCGAGAAAGCCTGTGGCTCGCGCCCCGGGCCGTGCACGACAAACTCGGTGGAACCGCCACCCAGGTCGATGACGCACACGGTGCGGTCCTGCGCATCCGGCAGGTCCGTGATGGCTCCGCGGAAGCTCAGCTCCGCCTCTTGCTCGCCGGAGATCACCTGCGCCACCGCCCCCTCGCGCACGCGCCCCAGGTGCCGCCGGGTGATGTCGAAGAACTCCTCGCGGTTCGCCGCATCGCGGGTGGCGGAGGTCGCCCCCATCATTACGTCGACCACACCGTACTCGACCATGCGGTCAGCGTAGATCTGCAAGGCCTCATCCACGCGCTGCAGGGCCTCATCGGCGAAGCGACCCGTGGCATCCACGCCCTGACCCAGGCGCACGATGATGTTATCCCTGTTGAGCTCGTTGATCTGCCCGTCCGGGGTCCGCTCGCTGATCAGCAGGCGGATGGAGTTCGTTCCGCAGTCGATGGCAGCGAAGCGGGGGCTCTGGGGCTGGTTCTGGCGCTGGTTCTGGGCGGTGCTCATGGTTCCTAGGCTACTCTGCGGCAGCTCTGGGGCTACCCACCGCTACCCTGCGACACCTCGGTAGCTACTCTGCGACGCTCGCGGTTTCCATCGACGTACCCAGCGAGGCTGCCGTCGGCCAGTCCGCAGGCAATGCCGTGCCCTCAAGCTTCGGGTTGTTCTCGATGGCCAGCGCAACGGCCTCGGTGCCCAGGCGCACCCGCTGCGGCCCTTCCGCCAGCGCGTAGGCAATCAGCACGTGCAGGCACTTCACCCGGTCGGGCATGCCGCCGCCGGAGAAGTCCGTGCCCAGATCCTCCATCTTGTTGCGCTCGGCCAGGTAGTGCTCGTGCGCGGCCTGGTAATCGGCAGCCAGATCTTCGTCTTCGGGCAGCCGAGCTTGCATCGTCTTCATCACACCTGCGACCTCCAGCCGGGAGGCTTCGGCGGTCAAGCGCGGGTCCGTCAGGTAGTACAGCGTGGGGAACGGAGTACCATCCGGCAACTTCGGTTGGGTCTTCACCACTGCGGGAACCCCATCCGGCGTGTAGTAGCTGACCTCGACTACACCGCGTAGTGGACGGCCGAGCTGCCTGCGCATTACCTCCAGGTCGTCCTCGGTCGGCGGGCCGGGCTGGCGTTGGTTAGTCATGGGTTCCCTCGGTTCCTTGGTTGGAATGTCTCGCTCTAGTTTGGTGCTCTAGTTAGCTGGTTTAAGTCAGTCTCTCTAGTTACCCGGTGCGGGCGCTGGCGCCCCTTCTGGCGCTGCGGGCTGCTCCTCGGGCGCGGGCGCTGCGGGCTGCTCCTCGGGCGCGGGCGCTGCGGGCTGTTCCTGCTCCGGCTTCTCCTCCGGCACCGTCGGCAGCTTGTGGTCTTCGGTTGCCGGATCGTCTTCCTTGAGCTCTTCCTCCGGCGTGGAGATCGCATCCCACAGCTGGGCGTACCAGTCGCGGTTGCCGTCACCCTCGCCCTGGGACTCTTCGTCCGTTTCGGTACCTAGCTCGTCTGCGTGGATCTTCGGGGAGATGATGCGAAATGCCGACTCCCCCGGCTCAATCAACCCCAGTCGCGTGCGCGCCTGTTCCTTGATGAAGTCCTCGTCACGGTAGCGGTTGAGCTCGCTGGTGAGCTCCGCTTTCTCTTTCTCCTGCGCCTCGATTTTCTGGTTCAGCTGCGCCAGCTCGGCGCGTTGCTCGAAGTAGTTACGCAGCGGGTTAGCTATGGAAACTGCCAGGAAAATCACCAAAACCAGCGCCACGAGCCACGTGGTGGGGCTCATGTTTTTGGGCACTTCTACAAAGGAACGCGCCATGCGTTTCGGCGCGGTTTGCGCGCGGGCTCGGCGCCTTTCGCGCCTCTCGATCGACCGTGCTCGGGGCAGGTGGGCGGACTCGGGGCGGCTGTTTTCTGGCCCCTCTTTTTCGGACGCCACGTCTGCGCGCGGCTGATCCTCCGGCTCCTTGTCCGGTTCGCCCTTGGTCGATTTGCTCATGGTCTACAGAGTCTAGCGAAGCGAGGCTGAAATGCGAGTAGCCCACGGCCATCGGCTGGATGGCTGTGGGCTACCTTGGGCTGCCTGATTGCCTTGCGCCCCTTGAGGGGCGCCTAGCGCTTACTTGGTGAAGCGCGGGAAGGCGGAGCGGCCTGCGTAGACGGCTGCGTCGCCCAGGATCTCCTCGATGCGCAGCAGCTGGTTGTACTTGGCAACGCGCTCGGAGCGAGCCGGAGCGCCGGTCTTGATCTGGCCACAGTTCAGGGCGACGGCCAGGTCAGCAATGGTGGTGTCCTCGGTCTCACCGGAACGGTGGGACATCATGCTGCGGTAGCCGTTGCGGTGTGCCAGCTCGACAGCGTCGAAGGTCTCGGTGAGGGTACCGATCTGGTTCACCTTCACCAGCAGCGCGTTGGCTGCCTTCTCCTCGATACCCTTGGCCAGGCGCTGCGGGTTGGTGACGAAGAAGTCGTCGCCGACCAGCTGAACCTTGTCGCCGATCTTGGCGGTCAGGGCGGTGTAGCCTTCCCAGTCGTCCTCCTGCAGCGGGTCCTCGATGGAGACGATCGGGTACTCCTCGATCAGCTCCTCGTAGACCTTTGCCATCTCCTCAGCGGTGTGCTCGCCGCCCTCGAAGTGGTACTTGCCGTCCTTGAAGAACTCGGAGGAGGCAACGTCCAGCGCCAGCGCAACGTCCTCGCCGACCTTGAAGCCGGCCTTCTCGATAGCCTCGACGATCAGGTCCAGAGCCGCCTTTGTGGAGTCAACGGACGGGGCGAAGCCGCCCTCGTCACCCAGGCCAGTGGACAGGCCCTTGTCCTTAATGACCTTCTTCAGGGTGTGGTAGACCTCGGCACCAACGCGCAGTGCCTCAGAGAAGGTCTCTGCGCCGATCGGGGCAATCATGAACTCCTGGACGTCCACGCCGGAGTCAGCGTGTGCACCACCGTTGAGGATGTTCATCATCGGCACCGGCAGTACGTGGGCGTTCGGGCCACCGACGTAGCGGAACAGCGGCAGATCGGCGGACTCTGCAGCCGCGCGGGCAACAGCCATGGAAACACCCAGGATGGCGTTGGCACCCAGCTTGGACTTGTTCTCGGTGCCGTCCAGGTCGCGCATCAGCTGGTCGATCAGGCGCTGATCGTCGGCCTCCACACCCATCAGCTCTTCGTCGATGTCCTCGATAACGTTCTTGACTGCGTTGAGCACGCCCTTGCCCTGGTAGCGCTCGCCGCCATCACGCAGCTCGTGTGCCTCGTGCACACCGGTGGAAGCGCCAGAGGGAACGGCTGCGCGGCCGAAGGAGCCGTCGTCCAGCAGTACGTCCACCTCGACGGTCGGGTTACCGCGGGAATCGATGATTTCACGGGCGTCAATGTTGAGGATCAGGGCCATGTGTCTGCCTCCTTGGCATGTGGCATTGAGGTGCCAAACTGTTGATTATCTGTTCTTGGGTTAACAGCTAACAAAGGTCTCCACCGCAGCGCTGGGCAGCCCACGGGCGGCACCGAGCACAGCGGTCTACTTCCATTGTGGCACCGCCAGAAATTTTTCGCCGTCACGCGGGCAAATCCTGGCTAAAACCACCCCTCCCTAAAGGGGGAATGGCCTACTGCGGCGACTGGCCAATCGCGTAGTTTGCCGCTGCGTCGCGAACCTGCATGACATATTCGTCGGAGAGGTTGTAGCCCCTGATCGCACCCGTCCAGCCGTTTTCGGTGCTGAGGTCACGGCCCTCGCTGCACAGGAGCTTGGTCGCGGTGGCGGCGGCATCGTAGACACTCTGCGGATTCTTTTTGCCGTCGCCGTCCGCGTCCACCCCGTAGATCTTCCAGGATTCGGGGATGAACTGCATCGGCCCCAGCGCCCGGTCGTATTCGCGGTCGCCGTCCAGGCGCCCGCCGTCGGTATCCTCCACCTTGGCGAACTCGCGGCCGTTGAGCTGCGGGCCGATGATGTCGGGCTCGGCGATGCCGTCGTCGTTAAGTTTGGACGCCCCGAAGCGCCTGCCGTCGTAAGTCCCGTGGCGGGTCTCTACGTAACCGAGCCCGGCCAGCGTATTCCAGGACAAGTTGCAGGCGGGAGCTTCCTTCCGGGCGAAGCCTTCGGCCTTGCCATAGGCCATGAGGGCCTGCAGAGGGATGTTCAGCTCCTCGGACTTCGGCTTAGCCCAGTCCAGAGCCTGCTGGTACGCGCGGTCGCTGTCATTCGGGTCGAAGTCCGGCGCCGGACTCGCGGCCTTCGGCGGAATATCCGTCGGCACCGGCAAACGGTCCGACTCGGAGCTGCGGTCGCTGGTGACAAACCCTGCGACTAGGTAACCGACAAGGGCGATAATCCCCAGCAGCGCGATGACCACTACGAAGAATCCACAGCCGCCCAGCAGCCCCCGGTTCGGGCGGCTTCCAGCTGCGTCGTCATCCCACATGGAATCGTTCGGTTCGATCCGTTGCGGGCGGCGATAGTGGTTCGACGCCATGGATTTCCTTCCTGCTTCTTTTTCTTAGGCCTTCTTGGGCTTCTCAGTGTGACCGCTCTGCGAATTCTTATCGGCTGCACTTACCAACACTGCGCTTAGGCTACTAGCCGGAAGTTGGACCCGTGTTTCCGACTCGGTGATGTGCAGCTCCGCCATGTCAGCAAACACACGCTCGCCGACGGTGATGTGCACCCCGGGGAGCACGCCATGCTCGGTGAGGTAACGCACCAGGGCGGCATCCCTGTCGCTGATGCGATCCACGATGAGCCGCTCGCCCGTGTGGGCGTCCGAAAGAAGAAAAGCCGAGCTCGCAGGAATGTGGCCGCCCTCGTCGGGAATAGGGTCACCGTGCGGGTCACGGGTGGGGTTGTTTAGCAGGCTGGCGATGCGATCGACGAAGGTGTCGGAAACCGCGTGCTCCAAAACCTCGGCCTCGTCGTGCACTTCGTCCAGGCCGTACCCCAGGTGGTTGCACAAAAAAGTCTCGATCAGGCGGTGACGGCGAACCATGGCCAGGGCAATCTTGCGGCCCGCTTCGCTGAGCTCGATGTCGCCATAAGGGGCATGGTCGACGAGCCCCTGGGCGGCGAGGCGTTTGATCGCCTCGGAGGCCGTGGAAGGGCGTTGGTCCATGTGACTGGCCAAGACAGAGAGGGAAACTCCACCCCCGGACCACTCCTGCAGATCGAAGATCTTTTTCAGGTAGTCCTGGGACCTCTCGGGAAGGTCTGTGACGTGCATGCCGACCAGTGTACGGGGGTGACGGGGGTTTCAAGAACTCACCAGCCTGGTTTAGGCTGCACTATATTGTTCAATGAGTTGAACATTGCACCCCTCAAGGATCGGAAAGTTTATTAACTCGCGCATGAAAAACAGCAAGAAACTGATAGCAACCCTGTTCGCCGTCACCCTCGGCATCGCGGGCGCCACCGCCTGTAGCGATGCTAACCAACATGAAAAAGCCGAGGTCCTGACCACTTTCACCATTCTCGAAGACATTGCCTCCAACATCGCCGGAGATACCC
>ERZ1673753.1821-NODE-1821-length-17806-cov-7.035322_pt1 | contig 17806 bp, 16 predicted proteins | sample MGYA00580201_ERZ1673753 | MGnify/ENA primary metagenome ERZ1673753 (study PRJEB41218, sample SAMN15661747) | gut metagenome | host: Homo sapiens | place: Canada: London | collected 2015-08-20/2019-03-30 | study: EMG produced TPA metagenomics assembly of... | reverse complement strand
ACGATCTTCATCAACGTCAAAAATATAATCTTAAAATACTCTTTCAAACATCGATTATCTATATACTTCATGTTATATCGTATCTTATCCGGCATGATCTGCTCCACGTAAGCCCGGTCCGGATCACGTGCCTGTCCCAAAATAGTATTTTCATCCGCATACTCGATAGAAGCATAATCCGTTATACCCGGAGCAACAGCCAACACTTTACGCTGTTCAACAGTATACATATCCACGTACTTTCTTACCTCCGGCCTTGGTCCCACCAAACTCATCTCCCCTCGTACCACGTTCAGCAACTGCGGTAACTCGTCCAGTTTATACTTTCTCAGGAAATACCCGACCCGTGTTACCCGTGAATCCTTTGCCCCCACGGTTATCAATCCCTTCTTATCCGCCCCACTCGCCATGGACCGAAACTTAAACAATCGGAAATCCTTACCATCCCGCCCCACTCGCACCTGCCGATAAAACACACCACCCCGACTATCCAACACGATACATAAAGCTATGATCACAAAAATGGGTGATAGAACTATCAAGCCCAATAAAGAAAAGAAAACATCACAAAAGCGAATCACGCCAAAACCTCTTCTACAGAACAAATAACAGCATCAATAACCGTTTTCACCATCTCCTCACTCAACCCATACCACACAGGCAAAGAAATTTCCCGACAATAATTATCGTAAGCAACCGGATAATCTTCAATCTTATACCCCTTATTCTTAAATGCACTTAACAAAGGCAAGGGTTGAAAATGCACGTTCACCGAAACGTCCTTGTCAAAAATTCGCTGAATAATCTCGTCCCGTTGTTGTTCCGTGATTCCCTTCACCCGCAAACAGTACACGTGATAAGAACTCTTCCGGTCTTCCGTCTCGTAAATCGGCAATTCCGCCCACCCGTACCGGGAAAAAGCATCGGTATATTGATCATATATACACTTCCGGTAGTGCAAAGTATCGTCCTCGTAACGAGACAACTCCACCAAACCGATAGAAGCCATAATATCCGTCATATTTCCCTTAAAACCGGAAACTAACACATCATAACGCCATGCTCCCTTTTTCGTCTTGGCCAATGCATCTTTATTTTGTCCATGCAAAGTATACGTGCATAAATACCGATACACTTCCTCGTTATCAAACGGCTCCGGCAAATTCAACATGATCGCACCGCCTTCCGCCGTGGTCAAGTTCTTCACCGCATGAAAAGAGAATACCGAAACATCAGCCAAACTCCCCGCTTTCCGCCCCTTATATTCCGCCCCTATCGAATGAGCCGAGTCCGACAAAATCAAAATCCTTCCCAACTTCCCCTGCTCTTCCGTCTTCGCCCGAAACAACGTTTTCACGTCCTCTGTCTCCACCAATTCAAACAACTCATCATACGCACACGGCATACCTCCCAAATCAACAGGCATAATCACCTTTGTCTTATCCGTGATCGCCCTCCTCACATTCTCCAAACACACGTCAAAATCATCCGCATTCACATCTACCATCACCGGTTTCGCCCCACAATGCACGATCACATTCGCCGTGGCACAATACGTATACGCCGGCACAATCACCTCATCCCCCTCCTGCACTCCAAACCACCGTAGCACAACTTCAAGCCCCACAGTATTCGAGTTCACAGCCAACGTCGCCTTGTTTCCACAATATGCCGTCAACCTCCGTTCAAACTCCTTCGTCTTCGGTCCCGTCGTAATCCAACCGGACTTCAAGGTATCAACAACCTCATCAATGACCTTCTGGTCAATTCTTGGTGGTGAAAATGGTATCATAATATAAATTATCTTATTTATTAACTAATATCCTTAAGTATTCAACGATATTCTCATAAACAAATGAATACGGACGAACTTCTGGACGGAAAAAATTATCATTATGCCATAAAAAAACATAATCTCCATTATAATAATGAACAATTTTTGCCAGACGCTTCATGCACTCCTCCATATCAACAGGAGAAACACGCCTTATTAAAGCAGCTTCCATCACAATTAGAGGCCTTATTTTTAAATTCAATTTTTCTCTTTTACAAACATCAAAAAAAGGGTATTCATAACAAATTCCACATCGAAATCCAGCCCTAAATGCAAACCCCAATCCTGCATCATATTCAAATCCATTATTATCCCATTCCCTCATGGTACAAGGGATATCATACAATAAAAAATGCTGTCTTCCTCCTCGTATCAAGGGAAATACATCTTTTAAACGCTTTACCTCTTCTTTATATTGTTTAGGATTATGAAATGTATTTTTAGATGGATGAAATCCTACTTCATGATTTCGTCTCAAGATATTATTTATTATATCTATAACTTTTTTATCTCGAATATCATATGTTGCATCATATTCTTTTTTAAAAGCTGCCTTAAAATAAAATGCATTTTTAAAACCATGTTGATCACTCAAATCCATCAACCAATCAAAAGTATCAAAAGGGTCTTTAATCTTACCACATCTATATAATAAATAACTCTTTAATGTCGTACCTAAACAAATCAAACTTTTACGATGTAAAATATCTCCTGCAATATTTTTTACTAAATTTGTAATTGAAGCATAGCGAAACAAATCATCAATATCATGTGTCAGATATGGTGTAAAAATATATGAACAAGGAGATACTTGTACTCCTAAATGTAATAAAAAATCATATAACAATCTTATATACTCATTTACAATCGGACGCTCCCAAATTCCTTCACGCACAACCAACATTTCACTTTCATCACATCTCCCATACTGATCCTTTTTATTAATAACCAATTCTTCCCACCTTGTCAACATAAAAAAAGCTGATGCAAAAATATCAGCCCCACAATAAATATAATCCTCTTCTATTACCATACTTTGATCCCCATACAATACTGGGATTGATTGCTTAGACTGAAAAGGATCTATATAAAAACAATGCTTAGGAATATTGTGTACATGAAGATAATCCAAAGGTTTATCATTCCATTTTGAAAAAAAAGAATTATTAATTTCTAAGATTTTAGTTCCAAAACAAAATCTATATTTATTATCTAAACATACATTTGAATTTATTATATCAAGATTAAGAACATCGTTCATTAAATAATCGACAATATATTCTTGCTCAGGCAACAAACTCATAATTCTTTTATCAATTTATACATTTCACGTTTTGGATATGTCACAAATTTATACAATACCTTAAAGTCATTTTTTCTATAAAAGTTTATTACATTATCATTTGATATACTATCTGTAGTCAGAACCACTTTACTCACACCCATTGATTTCATTTCCTCTTCAAACACTCTTAATAAAGAATGCCCAATTCCTTTATTGCTAGCATTAGGTAGAACTGCAATCGACAATAACTCAGCATAATTACCATCATCCGATACCATTGAAGATCTTTTCTCCAAATTTCGGAATAAACGAATAATAGAATTAGGACGAACCATACACACATATCCTAAACTCCACAAAAAACTTACAAAATTATCTTTCAATAATCCTTTATGAAATCCTCTTGCCAATGTGGTTCCGACACAAAAACCTTTCAATATGCCATTTTCTTTACCTCCAATACAAACAGACAATTGACTTTTTAGTACAGCTTTATAATATACTTTTAAAAAGTGTGTTCCCAATGAGGACAAAAAGAAATTTTTAAAAGAAATTTTATGAATATCAACAATATCTTTAATATCTTCCATTGACAATTTCATATATTCCATCAATTCAAAATTTTAAGATATTTCTCTGCTAATTTATTTAAATCAAAATCTTGAGCAGCCATTATAGCTCTTTCACACATTGCATTATATTCTTTTTCATCTAAAGACAGCAATCTTTTTATTGCTAAACTATATTCAACAGAAGAATTAAAACATTCATCTATACCCACCTTATAATATTTAATTATACTATATCCCATTCCAACATTAGAACATATAGGTCTCCCACTAGCTAAAGCCTGAAAAAGTTTATTTTGACTTCCACCAAAACGTTCTACAGAATTCACTTTATAGTTTACAATATTAATTGTACTTTGATGCAAAACATAAGGAACATATTTAGGATCTATCCAATGTTGTTTAAATTTCACATTGTATATCTGATTATCTATACAATATTTTTCCAATTTCTCCCGCTCCTCTCCATCACCATATATTAAAAACAGAATATTAAAATCATGCTTTAAACAAGCAGCCGCATCAATTAGGGCAATCAGATTATTAACTAACCTTATTGACCCTAAGTATATTACTTTTTTTACATCATTCCTTTTCAAATCTTCGTCATCCCAACAATAGTGCTTCAAATTATACTCAAAGTCTTTTATATCAACTCCGTTATTCAAATAATATACTTTATTTAAATCTATTTTTCCTCCATTTTCTATATTCCATTTTTTCTCTTTTATATAATCTTTCCCTCCCTCCATTGAAAATACTATTCTATCAGCCTGTTTATAAAAATAATATTCTAGACGATAAAAAACTTTCATGATAGGATTTGAAGCTCTCAATAACCCAAAAGCGACAAAAGACTCTGGCCATAAATCTACAACTTCAGTTATATATAGTGCTTTCATCCTTTTAGCACACCATAATACAAAAATATCAAAGGGAATATTCGAAGTATGGATTATCACGTCAGGTTTTTCCCATTTATTTCGTAAAAAAAATACTTTCCAACCAAATTGAAATAGACTATATATCCTTTTTAAACCATTTTTTTTATAAGAAGCAGTTTTTACTTGAATAAATTTTACACCATCATAATCCTTTTCTTGAACCCCTTTATGATTATTTATCAATTCTATATTTCTATTATGTACGTAACTTGAAGCAATAATACGCACATCATAACCAAATTCTTGTAAATAACAAGCTAACTTGTACGTTCGCAAATTAGTCGCATTATATTCTAATGGAGCAGCATGTTTATTAACTAACCATATAATTTTTTTCTTCTTCAAATCTCCCATTGATTGATAATATTTACAACATAATGATATTCTTCCTCCTCCATAACAGGACTTATGGGAAGACTCAACACTTCATTATGAATTTGTTCTGTAATAGGTAAGGATAAATCATTCCATTCAATATAACACTCTTGCTTATGAGGAGGTATAGGATAATGAATTATTGTTTGAATGCCATGTTCAGATAAATAACTTTGCAAATTATCACGTTGTTTACAACGAATTGGAAATAGATGAAAAACATGTGAATCCCAATTATTCACAACAGGTGTAATTATATTTTGATTAATAATATTCTTTATATAATATTCCGCAATCTGCTTTCTCTTTCTTATATCTTCATCCAAATATTTTAATTTGACATTCAAAACAGCAGCTTGTATCTCATCTAATCGACTATTTCGTCCCGCATATTTAAATATATATTTCTTACTCGATCCATAATTTGCTAATGTACGAACCGTTTGCGCCAATAATTCATCATTAGTTGTTACAGCCCCAGCATCCCCTAAAGCTCCAAGATTTTTGCCTGGATAAAAACTATGACCAGCAGCATCTCCTAAGGCTCCCGTTTTACAATTATTAAAAATACAACCATGAGCTTGAGCATTATCTTCTATTAACTTCAATTTGTATTGCTTACACAACTCTCCTATTTTCTCAGTATAGGCACATTGCCCGTAAAGATGAACTATAAGGATTGCTTTGGTTCTTTCAGTTATAACACGTTCTATTTTTGTATCATCAATTTGATAACTTTGAATATTAGGTTCCACCAAAATAGGCTTTAATCCATTTTCTGTTATCGCAAGCATAGATGCAATATAAGTATTAGCCGGAACGATCACTTCATCCCCATATTGCATTATACCCATTTCTATATAAGCCCTAAAAATCCAAATTAAGGCATCTAGACCATTAGCAACCCCAATAGTGTAATTAGTTCCTATATATTTTGAATAATTTTGCTCAAATTTTTGATTTTCTTCTCCTTGCAAATACCACCCAGAATCCACAACTTGTTTCACGGCATTATTTATCTCGGTCGAATATTTATTGGTTACTTTTTGTAAATCTAAAAATTTTATCATCTAACTAAAATTATACTAGTTAACTATTAATTTTCATCCATTCATCGAAACCAATCCCCTCCCAAGGCATACCTCGATCAAAATGCAAAGGCCAAGGATAATGACTTACCCCTGTATCTCTATCTCTAATTTGACAAACATTTTTTATTTCTTTTGCAGGACATCCTAAAGCCAACATAAAATCATGAACATCTTTACCAACAACACTTGCAGCCCCTATTAAACAATGCTTACCAATCTTTATTCCCGGCAATAACACGGTACCCGTTGCTATTTGAGAAAAATCTCCAACTTGAGGTCCAATACATAAATTAGAAGGAGGAGTCGGATCATTTGTAAAAACGACATAAGGATAAACAAAAACAAAATTTCCTAATTTAGATCCTTGTCCTATATGTACATTACTATGTAAACGACAATAGTCACCAAATTTAACATATCCTTGAATATCGCTTAGAGTACCAACACTACAATTCGTCCCAAATTCGGAATATTCCCTAATTGTAACCCGGTGTCCAGATTGAAAGTTCTCACCAATCTGGCATCCTGCATAAATGATACAATGACTCCTAATAAGAGTATTCTCACCTATAAAAGTTTTGGGATTCTCGTAACCATCATTATCCCTATAATAAGAATTCAATGGCTCTCCTATCACACAATCATTTGAAACGATAACATTATCTTCTAGAATAACATTATCATAAATAACTGTGTTATCCCCAATCTTTACATTCTTTCCTATTTGAACAGAAGGACTAATCCTAATATTTAAATTATTAAATTTCATTTTTACATTTCAAAAATTGATCATATTTTCTTATATAATCAGTTTCACTATATAACATTGAAGCTAAAACCAAACATACTGAACCAGAAGAAAAATCATCTAAAGTTCTCCATATCCCAGGTACAACTAACAAACCTTGGTATGGCCTATTTAACAAAAAAGTACGTTTTACTTTTCCATCATCAAGCGTTACACTAAAACTACCACTAGCAGCAATAATTAATTGATACAATTCTTTATGAGCATGCCCTCCCCTAGATTCACCTCCTGGAATATCATACAAATAATACACTCTTTTAACATCAAAAGGAACGGTATACTGATTTTCCACAACTGTAATATTACCACGTTCTTGATGGTGTTTATCTAATTCTATAATAGAACAATCATAAACAGAACTTTTTTTCATAGTTGAATAACTTTATATCTTTCATAATCATATATATAATCATTTTTATCAAAAAATGTAGATGCTAATACTAATGCCAAAGAATTTGTAGAAAAATTTTGCATTTGACGCCAAATACCTTTAGGTACATATAATCCCATATAAGATCTATTTAGCAGGAATTCTTGACGTTGTTTACCATCATCAAGTATTACATCAAAACTGCCAGAAAGAGCTATTATAAATTCTTCATTTTCCCGATAAGCATGCCCCCCACGTACTTGGCCTCCAGGTACATCATAAATCCAATAAGAACGCTTAATTTCAAAAGGGATGTGTTGTAATTGTTCTACAAAAGACAAATTCCCGCGGTCATCCAAAAATTTCGGAAGACTGATTAACTTCACATCATTAAGATTCATAACAAATTATTATATCGTGATTATATCAATAATTCTCTCTCCGGAAAATTTCAACAGAACCTAATTATTAACTTTCAAATTATCATTTTTATAAAAAATCATATACATCGCTCTATGTACCACCCCAATAAAATCAAAAAAGATATTTCAGTATAAAATTTCACACGATGATCGTATCCAATTCAAATAAATAATCGTACCACTTCAAAAGCTTCAGCATACTCTACACCAACTTGTACACCTCTAGCCCTTGCCAATGAATATATGAATTCTTCAGATAAATAATCCCTTTGGCCTTGAGACTGGTATTCTTTTAATGCCAAAATTTTACGTTCAACATCATTTTCTCCCAAGGTAATAAAACATTGAGTATTAAACGTCAAATTATTCCATATCAACTCATATCCTAAAATCGTTGTATTTTTAAAAGCCCTAACACCCTCCTGTGCTATTGTCGTATGATCTTGATGAATATCATGTAAACTAGGAATAAACACCAAATCAAATTTTTGTGATTTTTTTAAAAGTATTAATTCTTCTAGAATTTCTTGTCGTACATAATTTAACTTTCGAACTTGATAACTATATATGATCAAATTTTCTGGTAAAATTCCTAATTTTGCAGTTGCATTTCTTACCTCTGTCTTCAATATATCTTTAGGAAATCCTTCTGGAACAGATTCTTCTGCGGTAGAAAACGCAACACAAGTAACTTTACGACCTTCTGAAATAAATTTACTTATCGTTCCCCCCAACCCTAATTCTCCATCATCCGTATGAGGTGCAAGAACTAATATATTATTAGCATTCATAACTCCATCATTTAATTAGTAACCTACCTGGATTCCCTATTATTGTACTTCCCGCATCAACATCACGAATAACCACAGTCCCCATTCCTAAAAAACTATTACGGGCAACATGCACTTTCTCTCGAATTGTTACATTAGGAGCAACATAACAATTTTCCTCGACAACAACACCTCCACACAAAATGCTTCCAACAGTTATTAAAGTATTCATTCCTGTACTTGAATTATGTCCAATCTGTACCAAATCATCAACTTTAACATTATCTTCAATCATCGTTATCCCAATAGTACCAATTTCAATTGTTGTATTAGCACCAATAAAAACATTATTACCTATTCTAATCGAACCTGTATGCGGAAAATGTTCAGGTATTCCATTTTCATTTATTTCAAAACCAAATCCCTCCTCTCCTATTATTGCTCCTGACTTTATATAGCAATTATCACCAATAGTAACTTTCCCTATAATTACAACATTGTGATGAATTTCCGTATTCTCCCCTATTACGACCTCGCTTCCTATATAACAATTTGCTCCAATACAAACATTCTTTCCTATTTTAGCTCCTTGTTCTATTATAGCAGAAGGATGTATGCCTGATTTCAACTTTGAAGTAACAAAAAAATGACTTATTACACGTAAATAATCTAAACGAGGATTTGTTGAACAAATATAAGAACACCCTATTTTACCTTGATATTCTGGAGTGACAATTGCCAAAAGATTCTTTTGTTCATTCAATTTTTCAACAATACTCTCTTTATACACTTTAGCAAAGACAAGTGTATTAGGGTTGATTTTATCTAAAGTTGAATAACTTTCCAATCTTCCATTAATACCATTAAAATCCTTTTGTAAAAATTCTGCCACAGAAGAATAGTATATTTCTTTCTTCATATCATAATATTTTTATATATATCTAACAATATTTTCTCTTCTTCCTCCCAATTAAATTCTTTTCTAAATGCCATTTGGCCATTTTGTCCCATTTGATAGGCTAAATCTTTATGAGTCATTAAAAACTTAAAAGCATTCTTTAGTCCTTGATAATCTCCAGGTTTAACAGTAACCCCACAATCATATTTTTCTATTATACATCTTGTCCAAACCTCAAAATCCGTACATATTATAGGTAAACCTGCTGCCATATATTCAAATATCTTATTTACTCCTAAAGATCCCTGCCGATACCCATCATTAGGAGAATAATCATATATGACAAGCCCTACCCATGATTGAGAATATATTTCTTTCAATTTATTTGAAGGCATTCGAGGATGATATTCCATTTTATTATTTATATTCAAATTTTCCAACTCAACTTTTAATGAATCATTTATACCTCCTACTAATAAATATCGAATATCCAATTCATTTACAACTTTGACAATATTACCTTGATTACTCTGTTTATAAATAGTTCCTGTATAACATGCTGCTTGTCGCATAAGGTAATCTTCCAAAAGAATATCAACATTCAAAATTTCTTTAGATGGATAATTAGTTACCATATACACCCTATTTGAAAAACGTTTTAAAGAATCTACGATATGAGGCGTTACTGTTATTACCGCATCAAAATAGGATAAGTATTTTGTATAAACTTTTTCTAAAAATTTAGACACTCCATATCTTATACATTGGGGCAACCATCTAACTTCTTTTACATATTCTAACCAATCTTCATGACTATCAAATATTACTTTTTTCCCACGTTTCTTTAATTTTATTCCATAATAAAACAACTCAATATCATGGAAATGATATATATCTGCATCCAATTCCAATGCCTTTCTATAAATTCTTTTTGCTCCCCATAACAATCTAGTTATTGGATTCATTGGTAATCTTACCCCATATATATGAATTCCTAATAATATTTGATCTGTTACATTAGGAGCAATAATCGAGACATCAAATCCTCTCTTTTTCAAAGAAGAACATTCTTTTTCAAAAATCCTTATATCAGTTGCCTCATGAGCTACTGTTATATGACAAATTTGCTTGAGTTCCATAAAAATCATTCCACCCCCTCTTGAAAACGAGGGAAAAAATATAACATTAACATTAAAAACAACAAGCCACCTGTTAACAAAGCTATTGTTAGTGTACCAGATCGTAAATCCAAGAAAAAAACAATTATTGGAACAAACAATAAACGCATTATAATCCCTCTAGCACAAGCATCAAATAACCTCAACACAAAAACTAAAAAAAAAGGTATTAAAATACATCCTAATATTCCCATGTTCATATAAGCATCTGAAAACAAACCATTATTAGCACGACTTCCGTCTATTCCAAAATAAATATCAGCAATAATAAAATCTATACCTTGTTCATATGGACTTTCCAATCCAAACCTTCTTAATATTCCTTGACGAAAAAAATCAAATTCATTAAATTGAAAAAAATCAAAAAAACAACGATCCAAAAAAGAAGGAATATAAAAAAAACGATATATAATATTAGCTCCTAAGAAACGAGTATCAAGTAAAAATTGTTCAATTAACGCTAATAATCCAATTCCACCCATTCCCCATACATACAAATTACGTACTTTATTTGTATAGAACCTATAACCTATAATACTTAGAATTAATAAAAATATTATTGATTTATTCCCACCTATTCCAAAATTCAAAATAATTGCAAAAAATATAAGGCCACTCCAAATAAACTTTCTTTTGCTCCAACTATATATTAAAAATATTGGTAACAATCCTCTAGAAGCAGCTAAAATATACTCAAACAAGATTGGAATATTAAATTTTCTTGCTTCAAATCTCAGATCATATATATTGTCAAAAGAAAAATACAACCGAAATCCCGTATATTTTCCTGATACATAAAATATTACACATATATATACAAGAATAAAATAAAATATTATTTTTGAATTATTAATATAATTCGGAAATTTAAAATTAGGCAAAAATTTATCAATCAACCATATAGATATCCAATATAAACAAACTGATACAATATATTTTATAGATGTAGGAATAAAACAAATCAATGATGTAAAGGGAACATAAGAAGCAAGAAAAATTAAAAGTAATACATTAGAAGAAGGTTTATTTTTTCTTAACCAAGTAAATGACAATGGTAACATTAATAGTAATATCCCCCAAGACCTTAGTAAAGTTTGAAACGTCTCTCTATTTACAAATCCCAGATAATTAAAAACAGGTTCTATAACTTGAACATAACACAAATCAAGTATATACCTATACACAATAATACCAACAAAATAATACAATACTTTTTTTTGCATTATCTCTTGAAAATAAATTTACTTACCTGGATCAATAACCCTCTATTTACTAAAAATAAAATCATTATATATTGACATATCCCTAATATCACCAAAATCAATAATATCATAAATTGGTTATCAATAAAATTCCATAATACATTCTTCTGTATATATAGTATACTTCCTAATACAATATTTACCCAAATAGGAGTATATATACTACGCAAATATTCTATCATTCTCATTGAAATCTTTTTATTAACAATAGCTTGATAAACAAAACGAAATATAATCCCATACCCCACCATTGCATAAGCCACTCCAATGATTCCATTACATACAACGCCAATCGACACTATTAACACTAAAGCAATTACCTGCAAAAAAGTCATTTTCAAAACCAAAGAAGACATGCCCAAAGCCTTCAAAACCTGTCCCCACAAAACACCACCTAATGAATTAGTTATAGAATAAAAGCACAATATTTTTATAAGATATACAGCTTCATCCCATTTATTTCCATAAAAAATTGTCAAAAAAATATCTACAACACACCAAATTCCAACACTTACAGGCAAAGATACATAAGCAATAAACTCTGTAATTTTCAAATATTCTTGGCACAGTATTTTTTTATCATCTTTAATTAAAGAAAACCGAGGAAAAAATACTTTTTGTACAATATTATTAACAAGGCTAGGAATAGTTATTGTTAACATATAGGCAAAAGAATATACACCTAACTTTATTGTTGAAACAAATTTCCCTATAATAAATACATCTGCTTTTTGACTAGTAATAGCAAACAAATTAGCGATCAACAACTTATTTCCGAATTGGAATAATTCTGTAAAAGATTGAAAATTAAAATATTTTAATCTAGGACGAAAGGTTACAAATAAATAAATTCCTAAAGATATGATAATATGATATATTAAATCACCAAAGACAATCGAATTAATTCCCAAGCCTTTCCATGCACACAATAATACAATTACAATACGTAAGGTTATGGCAATAAAAGAAAGCTTTGCAATAATATCAAATCTAAAGTTCTTCTCACACCAAGCATTAGGAACAATCCCAAGTATCCGTATTAAAAAAATACACGCATACCCCCTTAAAGGCCAAACCATTCTTTCTGAATTAAAAAAAGATGCAATATAAGGAGCACAAAAAATTAAAATAAAGAAACCGACAAATGCAATCACAAAATTACCCCAAAAAGCCGCATTCAAATATCTTCTATTTAAATAGGATCTTTGTATTAAGGCTTCACCCATACCCATATTACTAATACTAAAAAAAATCTCTCCAATTACTAACAAAATAGCAATTAACCCAAAGTCTTCTTTAGTAAAAAGGTAAGCTAAAAGAAAATTAAGTAAAAAACCTGTACTTAACCTATAGATTTCAACTCCTCCTGAATACTTAACGGCCGCACTAACACCTATCTTCCGACGAATTTTCACAATCTTCTTAAATGATTATACAACATCCTTATAAAAGGCTTCAAATCATTCCATTTAAACACAGCTTCATATTTTTTACCTTTTATCGAATTTATGTATTCTTTCAAACTCATGGCATAAATTTTATACCCCTTACGTCCATATCCAAACAACGCATAATAAGCATCAGTAAAAAAATCTGCCCAAATGATATTACATTTGTTACAAATGGGAATCACACTTGGTTTCTCGTGCAAAACGAACAAATTATATGCTAGTTGTGGCAAATTTATACCTGTTGCCAATACAGAAGAATTCCATTTCCCTGGGCGGGGATTTATCTCTATTAATTTATATCTCTGATCTCTCGAATCATATTTGAATTCAGTATTTGCTATTCCAAAAAACTTTAGTTCTCGAATAATTTGTACAACTTCATCATACAACTTCTCAACATATATCACTTCTCCAGAAACAATAGTTCCAGCATTAGGTGGAAATTGTCGAATCTTATGCCCTGTAGAATAAGCTATTATATCACCATTTTTATCTGATAAAGTTGTTATTGTATATAAATTTTCAGCTCCTCCTGGTATTAATTCTTGAACAATAAAATCAACTCCACTTATCCCTGCACTATACAATACTTGCGCATACTGTTCAAGATCTTTCACGGAGTGTATCTCACAATTTCTTCCTATAGAAGGCAACAATTTATCAAAATCAATCGTAACAGAAGGCTTAATTATTACAGGATATTGTATCTCTAATTTTCTTATCAGTAATTCATCTATACTAGAACAAACAATATACCATGGTAAAGTAATATTTTTACCCTCCAAAATATGATATAAATTCTTTTTAATTGTACAATTTTCGATCACATTCCATGAAGACATTGAAAAAATATAATACTTAGATAAACGTTGCTCATTCTTTGATATTGGGATTAACCATTCATCATTAGTTACTAGAATAAAAGGTTTAAAATGAAATTTTTGACCTTCTGATTCTAAAAAAGTTATAAAACTATCTTTATCTAACGGATTAGGACATTGTTTCCATACTGCATATTTAGAACAACATGCAATATCTTTTCTATAATCATAAATGACAACATATTTGTCATCTAATCCGAAACTACGAACTAGACCTAAAGCATTTATTCCAGAACCAAATACTATCGGTACAGATTGTATTGATCTATATAAATTTGATATTTTCATTTTAAATCAAGAATGTCCATTTTACGCCCCTTTTCTCTAAAAGGGAAATCAACTACTTTTTCTGCAATATCAATAACTAAAGATATATGCGGCACAACAATTCCCAATTGATGAGCAATATACTCAACAGGAACCAACCCTGTACACACATCTTCCATAATATAGCGATGTTTTAAAGTTGATGGAGCATCTATAGTTTTATACGCATCATTATTCTGTAAACATTCATATAAAGTGTTTCCCCAAGTTTTATATGATTTTTTTAGCCAATCTTGCACCAACAACACATCAACACCAAGTTTATTGGCAACCATTATTCGTTCTTTATCCATACATTCTAAAAAATTAGCTATTGATGGTGTTATACCCGCATAATAATATTTAAAAGCAACACCTTTATTTTCGATCCAACCAATATTAAACAAAACTGGTGCACAATGTAAGATCATACCAACATTACCTAATGAGGTAATCAAAATACTATCAACCAAGATTAAATTACATGAATAACACTTGGGCAAATGTTTAAATATAGAGTGACCATCTTTTGATAAAAATGCTATCTGCACATTTCGTTTTATCGCTAATAGTGATACGACATCTTCTTGAATCTTGCGACACGTGTATAATATTGTTTGGGTCTCACCTATAATTGGACACACATTCGCCTCTTGTAATAAAATTTGTTTCACTTCAATAGCACCAAACGTTCTCCCAGGATTCAATATAATAATACTTTCTTCTTTTACATAAGGCGCGATTAGACGTGCAATATCTTTATGAGAGTCAGATGGTGTTGTAACAAGTATTAAATCTACACCCTGTATAGCCTCCTTTATATCACTTGTAACGATATCAACTATAAATGTAGTATCCCATATTCCCAAAACTTTTATCCTACGAGATTGCTTTAAATTTGCAATATTCTTTTCAGTCCGATTCCATAAAGTTACAAAATATCCATATTTTTTAAAATAAGCTGCTGTCGCCAAACCCGAATTACCAGCTCCTATTACTGCTATTCTCATCGTATTTGTCGAAGATTATATTGTAACACGTCAATTCGTTGTTCTATACTCATTCTCTTTTCTAAAAAATAACAATCAACTGCACCATTCTTTATTTTTGTTTTCCAATTTACGGCATATGGATATTTCTCTCTACAATATCTTAGATCTGGAACGGGTAAAAAACCTGCTTGAAAAATTTGAAACAACCCTTTAGGTGAATAAGGATTTGCAATCTCCTTCTCAATTAAAGCTAATAAAGCTCTTACTCCATTTTCTAAATAAATTTGTCGTTCATAAATAGCCTCTGCAGAATAAGGTAATTCAAATTGTTTCTCTTTTTTCATATTCCGATAGCTTTCTAAAGCACGCCTTGTTATCCTAATGCTTTCATTTATAACTTGAGGAGTTGCTAAAAAAGCTGCTTCAGAATAACTTACAACATGTATGATATCTGGAGAGACATTATTATAAGGTTCTATATCATCCATTAAAGCAGTAATAGAAGCCAATTGACATTTCGCCTTATCCAAATCATGATTAAAATAATCTAACCCAGCCCTCGTCTGTAAAAAAACGTGAAAATCTAAATCTTCTAATTCTCTTACAAGTTCCATCGTTGCCCTAGCTTTAGCTAAATCCATAATACCCCATGTCTGCTTTGGAGTATTTAGCATAATTTGTACAATAAAATCCTTTATTCCTATTGATTTAGCTAAACGAGCAGCTAAAACTATTGATAACACATAAGTTATATCATCTCCTCCTCTAAAACTAAAATGATGGCCAATATTAGGTTCATATGGTTTATTTGATAACGCAATATACTTTAGAGTTTTTATACTCTCCTCCAAATTTTCTAAAACAGAATAAGGCCCTCGTCCATCTAATTCGGAAAACCACCATAAAGACAATGCATGCCATGCAATATTCATAGACCTCTCATGAACTCTCGCTAGAGCTGACATATTAACAGTACCTGCGTAAGTTCTAAAAAGCATGGGATGCCCATTTTTATATAAATCATAATATTCATCTTCAGAATTTATAGGTAATCCACCACCATTAGGCATATTCCCCCATTCTTTCCCAAACATTGACTGCGACAATTGAGATGTACCTAATGACAAAACATCCAATAATCCCTCATTCCGAAAAATCTTTATCCACTCTATAAACTCTTTTATTGCATCTTTCCGTTTACTATTGTAAGGTCCTGCATGTACTCGAATTAAAGGAGGAAGTCCTTTAATTCTCCCATCATATATTCTTTCTACAACAAATTCTTTTTCAGTACCAAATTTTCTAGTAGAACTCCTATCAACCCCATTAATTAACTGATAATCCCCACTATTTATAACTGAAAAACCAAACTTTTCAAGAAAAGCATCATATTTATCTATCTCAACCAAACTTTGGGGGACTTTATCTGGATTTATTCTTAACTTTTTTAAGCTATCTACAACCTTTTCATCTCCCTCAAATACAACTATTGCCTCCTGATACTCCATCTTAATCATTTGACAAGCAACAGGTAATCCTGCAAAACAACAAAATTTTATATTTCCCCCATTCTCAACAAGCATGTTATGCTGCCCAATCGCATTATAAATTTGCTTAAAAAAAAGTACACCATCTCTAGGATCTAAACGATAACTAAATGAAACTACTGTTATTTTATTGTTTATCAACCATTTTATAAAATAACTAGCATTATTTTCGTCTCCTAAAAACATTAACACTTCGGATAATTTCTCATCTGAGAGATAAACCGTAAACCCACATTCTTCTAAAATTTCTTGTATTGTTGAAATTCCTAAAGTATGTACATCTATCTCTGTTTTTAATAACGCAATTCTATCTTCTTGAGGATTTAGCCACATAAGCTATTCAATATATCAAAAACATCTCAGAATTTTTACAAACTCCAATATTTCAACTCATTTATCCTTCCCCGATACATTCCCTTCACATCTACCAACACCGCATTCTCATAAGTCAACTCTTTAAAATACTTCTCATCCAACTCCTTATAAGCATCATGAGAAACCGCCACGATTACCGCATCATAATTATTCCTCGGCTTCTCGATCAACCCGAAACCGTACATCTGTTTTACCTCTTCCGAATCTGCATGAGCATCAACCACGTCAACATCAACACCGAAATCCTTTAACTCGTTAATGATATCAACCACCTTCGAGTTACGAATATCTGCCACGTTCTCCTTGAAGGTCATTCCCATCACGAGCACCCTGGCCCCAAGAATTCCCTTACCCATGTTTATCAATTTCTTCACCAGTTTCTTGGCGATATAACCTCCCATCGTGTCATTGATAAAACGACCCGCACTGATAATCTGCGTGTGATATT